>Ga0136613_10000914_pt1 | contig 14574 bp, 10 predicted proteins | sample AntDrymUQ2722106_2_FD_106649 | JGI IMG/M metagenome (GOLD analysis project Ga0136613, IMG submission 106649) | Polar desert sand microbial communities from Dry Valleys, Antarctica - metaG UQ272 (21.06) | ecosystem: Environmental > Terrestrial > Soil > Desert | place: Antarctica: Dry Valley... | reverse complement strand
TTTGAGATCGGCTGGCGCAGAATCGCTTTATGAGCGAGCGACGTCCGCAATCTGACCGCCCAAACATCGGCGCGGTTCTTAGTGGCATTACGGCCTTCGTTGTAGCGTCCGCGACCTTGGGTTCGGGGTCGGCGTTCCTATCCTTGTTATATTCGCCCTATACCTCTTCCACGAAAAGCTAACCAATGCCGTTACAGACGCGAGGTTGGGTCGAGAACTTCTGGAACGATGGCGTGGGCCAGATCTTAAGAATTACTGCTATCTGCGGCCCACAGTAATTTTGTGGGGCGTCGTATACCGCAAAGCCAAGACACTACCCTTCCGACGTTCTTTTTGGGTCGCTCTTTTGGCGCTAATCATCGGAGGTGGCTCCTCGCTCGGGCTTCTGGCTCTTTCTTCATATGCGATCGTGTCGTTGCCCGAGGACACGTCTAAGAAAATGTACGTGTTCTTGACCCTTTTCTCCATCGCTTTCGGCGTTACTACCTTAAGCTACTTATTTTTCCGCGAGATTAGCCAGCGCCTCAAGCGCCTTGGGCCGCATCAAAAAACCGTTAATGAATTCGTGGCTGCAATTAAAAGATATACGAGTGAGTACGGATCGGTGCAAGACATACGAAAGGATATTGCCATCCGCGACCCTGGGCCAATCATCGTTATCTCCATAGCGGCACGAGATCTTCTGAATTATGAGCGAGATACTGGTAGCTTAATTTCTGACGTCTATCAAGAAGCATTGAACTTCTCGCCAGAAAAGTCATTCTTGGTTGTTCTCGCGGATCCTACGAGTGAATCTATTAGGGCGCGTAACAAGTTATTAAATGGGCGTTACCTAGAATACTACGCGATCCCATATCTGAGAGTGATGTTCAAATGCCGAGAGCAAAAACAAGCTGGCGCGCAAGTGGGAAGGATTCGGTTATTCCGGTGGGATCAGGAGCCTGACTATCGAGTCATTGCGAGCAGGGACCGAATGATACTCCAGCGTTATGGGCCTGCCACCCACGGGGCTGATGACCTGCCGGTTGTCCTGCACCGCGTAAACTTCAGTTCCGAGCTAGAAAAAAAGATACGTGACCGCTGCGCCACGCGTGCCACTAATGACGGTGCAGGATGTGCGATGCTAGAAACAAGCGTGGCCAGCACTCTTGGCACGGCTATATCTTCAGCGACAGTGTATCAATACCCACCGTGTGTGCTTGCCGATCCAGGTGTCTGGAACCAGCAAGAGAAGGTACTTCAAAAAGAGCCGCTATCTATTTTTTCATACTTCCTTGATTCGTTTCATAAAACAATAACCGACTGTGAGGAAGAAACGTTTCTGACCGAATGGAACTATGAGCGACTAGAGCAATTCGCTACATATTGCGGTGTGCCCCGTAAGGATTTATTGGGCATGCGCAATCCAAAAGTTTTGGCTAGCGCAATATGCCATGCGGTCGGATTAGGGAAAGAGTTTAATCGTCTGAATGTGTGAGACTAAACTAAGAGAAGAACACGGGGGCGCCCTCTATGCCGCAGTGCCCCGCCCGTGAAGTTCACATCCCGCGACATCTATACTGAACCGATTGCTGCGTGAGCTGTTCTTGCTTTCTCGTGCTCAGGCCAGCCAACCTCCCGGTCGACGGCAGGTCGACATATGCGGGCAATTGGGAACGATTTAGCTCATAGCCACATCGGCAAAGGACAAGGTGAAACTGCTGCTGGATCACTACACGCAGCGCCACAGAGGAGAGAGCGCTTACCCATGTGGCAAGCATCGTCTGTACATGCTTTGCGACAATGTCCTTCACCTCGCCGGGATTCCTTGAAACATCCCATGACCAACGACCGAAACCGCCCTGTGCGTTCCATGGCCTTGACCCATTCGTCCAGAAACCTCGCTTCGACTGATCCTGGCTCATCGGGCCAGCGCCAATGGATGGGGCGCGTGTTCGGCACGGCGCAGCCCGCACAGAGCCGCAAGCCCTTGGCCCCGTTGTTTGGAGCGAAGGGCGCCGTGGCGGAGTGCGGGCGGAAACGGAAGGTGAGGCGTTGAGCGAAGCCACGAAGCCAGTCTGCCGGAGCTTGCGGAGGCAGTCTGGCGGCCTTGAATCTTGGGCAGGGCGGTCCGATCATTCCTTGTACTCCCTGAAGTTCACCACCAAGGACTCGAAGGTCTTCGGCTGATACTTCTTGAAACTCTCCTCGTCCACAAACACGTAGTCGTAACGAACCGCCGACTGCACCATGTTGATGTCCGCGCACCACTGTTTCAGCCGTTCCATCTTGAGCGAGACATCGACGTCTTGTTGGCCTTTGGTCTCGACGATGTACACTGCGTTGTCCGACTTCTTGACGATGAAATCCGGATAGTAGTTGGAAATGTCCCCATCTGCGTTCACATAATCCAGTTTGAAATGTACCGCCAGATAGTTCTTGGCATAGGAAATCACATCGTCGCAGTCTTCCAGGAAGCGGGCAAACAACAACTCAAAATGGCTGTCCCCAATAATCCTATTAAAGACGCTCTTTTTTGGAATGAGGTAGCCTTGATCCTTAGCCACGAAGGGGCGCGTCTGCCGCAGCTTGATGGTGTCGCGGATTTCGGCGTCGCCTTTGTCCTGCACGGTGAGGGCGTTGATCGCCCTCTTGAAGGTCTCGATCAGGGTCTTGGTGGCCGCCAGTTCCGACAGGTTGCGCAGGGTGTTGGGGCTTTCGAGTTCCACCGGGCGGCCAAACAACTGCGTTTGCACAAACGCCTTGACCTTGCCGTATAGCACGTCGTAGCCGCTGACCAGCCGCAAGTCCTTCATCATGGTCTGCGCGAAGTAGCCGATCACACTGCGGTAATCGGCGACGCCAGCCGTGTCGAGGATGGTGGTATGCGTCACCTCGCCGGTGGTGATGTCCTTGAAGACGATCTCCCGCTGTTCTTCCTCGCTGAACTGCCGGTACGCCACGCGCTGATGCCCCAGCGCGCCCGCGTCCAGATCGATCAGGTTCTTGTATTCCCGGTAGACGCGGGGCGTCAGCACGGGGATTTCAATATCCAGCGCCTCAATGTCTTTTTTGACGTTTTCCCTGTCAATCTCCACTACCAGCGGGGTCTTTGCTTCTGTGCCTTCGCCCATCGGCTTGCGCTCCAGAACGACGCCTTCGGCCTGGATGGATTCTACAAAGTCCATGAAGGCATTGGTGCCGACCACGCTGACGTATTCCTCCACGCCGCTGGGATACATTTTGCGCAAGCCGCGCCCCAGGGTTTGTTCCGGCAGGATGTTGCTCTTGGCGGAATAGGCGCGCAGGCCCACAATGGTGGTGACGTTGCGCACGTCCCAGCCCTCTTTAAGCACCATCACCGAGATAATGGCTTTGTAGGGGCTGTCCAGCCCGTCAATCGTGTTGGCTTGCTGGCGCAGCTTATCCAACTCTTCTTTGCTCTTGCCTGACGTGGATTCGGAAATCTCGCCGTTGTTCTTGGTGTGAATGACCAGCACCGCGTCTTTCAGATCGGGGTAGTTGCCTTCCAGATACGCCGCCACGTCGTCGCAGTTGCGGGTGTCGTCGGTCATCATGAACAGGATGGCCTTCTTACCCAGCTTTTCGTGTTCGGTGTAAGCCTTGCGCCACTCGATCACGCCCAGGTGAATGTAGTCGGCGTATTTCTCGGTGTACTTAGCGCTCTGGCGCTCCACCAGTTTGGCGCGGCTCGGACCATCGGGTACGACAGGGTGTTTGACCACATTTTGCTTGATGGCTTCCACCAGCGGGTAATCGGCTACGGTCTGCACGAATATCGCGCCGTTGTTGTGCTTAGGCGTGGCGGTCACGTCCACTTGCAGGGCGAGCGCCGCTCCCTTTTGCTTCAGGCGGTTGTGAATGTCTTCGATGGATTTGAACCAGGCCATGCGCGGGTCGTGGATGTGGTGCGCCTCGTCGTTCAGCACCACCAGCTCATCAACGTCGCGCACGATCATACCCAGATCCAACTTGGAGTCGGTGGTCGCGCCGCTGGGCCGCTTGCCCAAGAAATAGTCCATCGTGTCTTCATCATCGGGTGAAGCGGGAATGTCGTCCCCGGCATAGACGCGGTGGATGTTGGTCAAAAAGATGTTGCCGGTAGGGCGGGTGATGCGCACCTCGTCCTGCACGTGCAGGGTCAGTTGAAAATCGTCGCGCCAGTTATGCCCGTCCACGCCGTTGTCGGGCAGGACCGGGTCGTCTTTCAAAAAGATGCGCAGGCCCTGAAAATCCTTGTAGATGCGATCCAGCACGATGATGTTGGGGGCGATCACCAGAAAGTTGCGCGCCAGTTGCGATTCCGGCTCGTACAGCTTGTGGTAAAAGCTCCAGGCCAGGACCAGGCTCAGCACCTTGGTCTTGCCGGTGCCAGTCGCCATTTTCACCACGAAGCGCCGCCAGGTCTCGTCAAACATACCGGCGGAAACCACGCCGGAACTGTCAAAGCGCATCAGGTCGAACTCGTCCTGCACCCCCACCACGTCGTACAGATAGAGGATGGTCTCCAGCGCCTCGCGTTGCGCGAAGTAATACTGGAACTCGGCCATGGTGCCGTCGGCCTGGGGCAGTAGGTGCGGCGTGTTGAACCACCAGTTGAGCAGACTGCGGCTGGTGTCGGTCGCCCCCACATAGCCGCTGTCCCGCCATTCCTTCACCTTGCGGCGCAGTTGCGACACCAGCGGCGGCATCAGCTTTTCAGAGCTTGACTCCCGCAGGGCTTCATCCGCCGGAAACCAACGGATGGCCGGGTCGAGGATGGCATACGGCGATTCGGGGAAGTCCTTATGCAGCGCCATTATTTCTTCGCTCCCACAGTAACCTCCACAATGGACATCGTGTCAGTGCCGAAGATGTCCACCACCTTGACGGCCAGCTTGCGCCGCCCCGGTTCGCATTCCTGAAAGACGCTGGTCAGTTCCAGCGTGCGGTCTTTCTTGGTGCGGAAGGATTGCCACTCGTTTTCAAAGATGTAATCGCCCGTCCATCGCTCCTCCCATCCGCCGCTGTCTTCGTTCTTCACGCGGATGATCTCCCGCTTGCTCTCAAAGTTGAAATCCACCGCCCAGTAATCAATCCAGTCCGTCCACGTTTTTGTGAGCCGTTCGCGGCTGACGATGCCGTGCGCGTCTTTGCTCACCTTCACGATCTGCCCTTTCTCCACCACAATCTTGTTGGCTTTGTCTTTGAGCGTCGCTTCGGCGGCGGCGATGGAATCCTGGGAATAAAAGACCGAGAAGTCGGTCAGTTCCACCGCCACACTGTTTTTCTTGACGTGCGGCCTGACCTCGATGAAGGAGACATCGTGAAAGACCACTTGGTTCTTTTCCACCGCCCGCTTGTCGAACACCTCGGCGGGGATGTACTTGGGGGCGATGTCAATGCCTTTGGCGCGGGCTTCGTCCAGCACGTTGGGGAACAAGCCCATCTCGAACTCGAAGCCCAGAATGTCCACGCGGGTGATATGCTTCTTGCGGCATTCCAGAATCACCTCTTCCACGAACAGGCGCGTCACCGGTAGGTTGACCGGCCCCACCGCCACCAGCCGCCCGCCCTTCTTGCCGTGGAAGGTGGCAAAGCCCTCGGTCTTCTCGGCGCGGTAGGCGCGCAGGATCAAATCCAGGAAGGCGGCTTCCTTTTCTTCCAGTTGCTTTTGCTGTTCCGCTTCGCGCAGGTTGGGGTTGACGCCGATGTAATGCTGGTGCTCGTATTTGCCCAGGTTGAGGATTTCAAAGGCACGGTAGTTTTTGCCTGCGGCTTTCAACTGCCGTTGGACGTCGATCAGCCGCTTGCGAGTGGTGTGGATGGCGAACTTGCCCAGGTCGCTGACAATCCACTTGCGGCCCAGCTTTTCGGCTACGGCGGCGGCAGTGCCGGAGCCGCAGAAGAAGTCGGCTACGAGATCGCCCTCTTTGCTGCTGGCTTTGAGGATGCGTTGAATAAGGGTTTCTGGCTTCTGTGTGGCGTAACGCGTGTCTTCCTTTGCTTGTGAATTAACCGGCGCAATATCTACCCATACTGAGCCAACAGGAACGCCTTTACTCACATCCAAAAATCGACGCAGACGAGGACGGCCTCCCGCTTTCTTGGGCATCTCAATCTTTCCCTCTGTGAAAAGCCTCTCCATCGTTGCCAGTTCGTATCGCCAGCCCATCGTTGGCGGCGAACATCCGCGCCATTCATACATCATGTTTGGCCGCGGGTTCGGACTTGTAATGTTATCTAATTGGTAGGCACGCCCGTCAGCGGTTTTCAGCGTGAACCGCGAGAGGTACTCGTCGCTGTAAGGCTCATGCTGCGGATTCCAGATGTAGCGTTCGTTCTTGGTTCTCCACAGAATTGCGTCGTGTGTAATTCCCCAACGTTGGCTATCGCCGTGAGCAGTGACACGTTTCCAAGTTATCGTTGCACTTGCGCCAGTTGAGCCAAACACCTCGCGTATTACCGCCTCTACCGAGCTTGCCACGTTTGGACCCATATGGACATAGATGCTCCCCTCCTCGTGCAGCAGATCCCGCATCAGGATCAGCCGCTCGTAAATCATCGAGATGAACGAATCCGCCCCGCGGCCCCAGGTGTCGCGGTAGGCGATCTCTTCCAGGATGTTGGGCTTTTTGGTGAAGGTGTCGCCGCCGATCTCGATGTCCATGCTGAAATCCGCGCCCACGTCGAAGGGCGGGTCAATGTAGATCAGCTTGAGGCCGCCCTGCTTTTCAATCTCCTCGCGTAATGGGCCGTTTTTCAGGGATGAGAGGATCAGCTTGTTGTCGCCCCAGATGAGCTTGTTTGTCCAGCCCTTGAGCTGGCGGCCGCGGGCGTCCATGTCGAACAGCGTCATCTGCAAGCGGGTGTCCTTTTCGGCGCGCGGCTCGTCCACTTGCTCGATCACCTGAAACGGCAAGACGATATTGCTGACCTCGCTGCTCTTGCCGTTCCAGACCAGTTCCACCTCGCGCTTGTCCTCGAACAGCAGAAAGCGAAACTTGTCCGGCAGCGGCTTGCCCGCCTCTAGGAGTTTTGTGATGTCACGTATTTCGTTATCGGTGAGCTTCACTGCTTCCCCCTCGGTCTGATATGTTTCAGGACTGCTCGCTAAAGCAAGCTGACTGTGACGGCTATACGCCACACACCGCAGTCAGACTTCGCTTTAGCTTCCTACCTCAGCGATTGATGGGTCCGGCTCATCGAACAGCGCCCGCTGCTCGCGGGATCGGCACCCCCTTCCGCTTGCAATAATCCCGAATCATTACCTCGATCATGTTGGCGAGGCTGCGATGCTCGCGCTCGCGGCGGTGCACAGCGCCTCTTTTACGCCCGGTTCGAGAAGGCGGCGCTTGCACCCGAAAGTACCGCAATGTACTGTACTGGCAAGCATAATCCAACGATTTGATACGACATCACCCAATGGAGCGAAAGCCGCGACACCCTTGCCCGGCTGTCGCCGCTCCCAACGCAAGGGGAAGCGCGAAAGGGGGCGCAATGGCGACAACACTTTCTGGTACCAAAGCCCTGGAGTGGTTACTTCAGCGCTGGCATCATTGTGATCCTTACGAATATCTGATTCAGCGCAAGTTTCCCGATTACAACGCTGTGCGATACGCGCCAATTTCCCTTTTTGACATCGGAGGCAGCGCTTATGATGACCGCGAGAAGCGGCTGAAAGAAGTAAAATCTTTCCGCGCCGAGCTAAAGGCCAAGCCGCTGAAAGAAATAGAAACGCTTTACGACGAGGAACAAGAGAGGGAGCGGCAAGAATGGGCGGCGGAAGCCGAGCGCGAGGAACGACAGCGGTTCTTTAACCAGCCCGAAGCGAAAGCCGATTTTGCCCATTGGAGTAAGGTAACATATTGGACGCTTGATGAAGCTATTGCTCTTGCCTTCGGAAGAGCCCCGGAGGCAGTCAAATGGGAAAACGTCAAGGGCTACGTAACCGATTCCCCGTTCGCCAAAAGATATGCTCGGGTGCGAGACCTGGCGCTGCGAGCGAAGAACTGCAAGCAGCTATTCGATCCAACGCCACCTAGTCTTTTTCTGCCTTGGGCGAGGCGTAATGAAATTGACGTTGCGCCTGAACTGGTAAAGGGGGTCGAAGCGCGGGGGGTTGTGATAGCCGACTGGAAAGATTGCTACGACAAGCTCAATGAGCAAGCCAAGAAGCTGTCAGAGCAACAGGACGAACTCACTGCGAACTGCACGAAGCTGACCGCGGAGCGCGACGCATTAAAGCGGCAGGTGGAGGAAGCAAAATCGGCGGCAACCGTCCACCCAATCCATGAGTCCGAAAGGGACAGCCTGCTCAGGATGGTCTTGGGTATGGCTATGACCCATTACAAGTATGAGCCCGGAGCGCCCAGGAAGGCGGCTACCGGCGAAAAACGAGGTTCAATCCCCCTCGATCTGGGGCGGCTGGGGCTGACCCTGGATGCTGACACGGTGCGGAAATTCCTCAAGGAAGCCGAAGACCGATTCGCAGAAATCCTTGCGAACCCGCGGAAACACTAGGCCGCTAACCGAACGAAATCCGTTCGGTTAACTGCTAACCGAATTCGGCCCCCGGCCGAAGGGCCTATTTTAGGATTACACCGTCTTTTATCAGACGGAGGTAATCCATGTCACACACTGTTCCGCTACCCGCTACAGGGTATCTCAGGCTGCCGCAAATCATCGGCGACCGCAAGACGGGCATCCCGGCTGTAATCCCTATCAGCAAATCAACCTGGTGGGCCGGAGTGAAATCCGGGCGCTACCCGCAACCCGTGCGAACGCTGGGCGTACGCATTACGGCATGGCGTGTTGAAGACATACGCGCCTTGATCGAACAGGCCGGAAAATAACGGGGCGGCTACCATGACCACAAAAACGAAGGGCCGCAACGGTGGCGACCGTGCGACCCCAAAGACTTCTGACAACCGCAATCCTACCGCGACCGCATCCCGCATTAAAGCCCTGATTGCCGGCGCTGCCTGCTGGGGCTTGCTGCCCGTCAAACTGGCGGAATGGATCATCCGGCGCTCGCGCCTGGGGGCCGTATGATGACGGGCGATATTGAACGCATCCGCGAGGCCCTGCAATTCATCCCCGCCAGTGACCGCGACACCTGGGTGAAGATGGGCATGGCGGTTAAGTCCGAGCTTGGCGACGCTGGCTTTGACGTGTGGGAAGCATGGAGCTTGGAAGCCGATTCCTTCAATGCCAAGGATGCGCGGGATGTGTGGAAGAGCATTCGCGGGAATGGCAAGGTGACGGCGGGGACCCTGTTCCATGAAGCCAAGGCGAACGGTTGGCGCGATGATGGAACACACCAGAAGCCGACACCCGAAGAGCTTGCCGAGCGGCGGCGCATGGCGGCGGAACGGGCGGCAAAGGAAGAAGCCGAGATAGCCCGCGAACGGGCCGAAGCTGCGAGCAAGGCGGCGGCGCTTGACCGGGCGGCGGTCGAGGCGAGGCCAGACCTTCCGTACCTGACCCGCAAGCGGGTATCGCCAGTCGCGACGCTGAGGGAGATCGGCGCCAGCGAGGCCGCGGGGATCCTGGGCTACTGGCCGGAGTCGAAGGGCAAGCGGCTGGCCGGCCGGTTGTTGGTGGTCCCGGTCTATCGGGGTGATCAACTTTCGACCGTGGAACTGATCGATGAGGACGGGCGCAAGGCGGCGCTCAAGGGCCGCGGGACCAAAGGGGGCGCTTACTGGACCGCACAACCGCTGCCTGGGGGCGATGGCGAGAGGCTGGGCCTGCTGATTGGCGAAGGCGTGGCGACCGTGCTATCCGGCAAAGCGGCGAGCGGACACCCGAGCATTGCGGTGCTATCGGCGGGCAACCTCGCAGCGGTGGCGAAGGCCATGCGCGAGCGCTACCCGGCGGCGGAGATCGTGATCCTGGCCGATTTGGTGAAGGCCAACGGCAAGCCGGATCCCCATGCTATCAAGGCGGCGCGGGCCATCGCTGCTAGGCTAGCGATCCCGGATTTCGCCTCCGACAGGCCCAAGGACGCGAAGGACTTCAACGATCTGGCGCAGCTGCGCGGGCTCGAGGCGGTGCGCGCCTGCATCGAGGGGGCGCGGGCTGTTGGATCGACTGCGGCCGAGGGCGATGAACCGGGCCGCGTCATCATGGTCCGTGGCGCCGATCTGAAGGTCGAGCCGATCAACTGGCTGTGGGAACGATGGCTTGCCCGCGGCAAGCTCCACATTCTTGCTGGGGCGCCAGGAGCGGGGAAGAGCACTATCGCGATCGCTTTGGCGGCCACGGTCACGTCTGGGGGCCGATGGCCGGACGGCACAAAGTGCGACCCGGCGGACGTTATGGTGTGGTCGGGCGAGGACGATCCGAAGGACACCATTCTGCCCCGCTTCTTGGCCGCGGGAGGCGACCCCAGAAGGCTGCACATCATCACCGGAGTGACGGACCGCGACGGACCACGGCCGTTCGACCCCGGCACCGACATACCAGCGCTGAGCGCCGCGGCGCACCAACTCCTGGAGTGCGCGCTGATGATCGTGGACCCCGTGGTGGCGGCCGTGCTCACTGACTCTCACAAGAACGTCGAGGTACGGCGCGCGCTGCAACCATTGGTCGCGCTGGGCGCCGAGCTGGATCTCGCAGTTCTCGGAATCTCTCACTTCACCAAAGGGACGGCCGGGCGAGACCCCATCGAGCGGGTAACTGGATCCATAGCATTCGGGGCGCTGCCACGAGTAGTCATGGCGGCGGCCAAGGCATGCGATGGAACAGAGCGGCGGATCTTCTGTCGGGCGAAATCGAATATCGGCCCCGATACCGGCGGCTGGGAATACCAACTGGTACTCACCGACGTACCGGGGGAGCTTGGGATTACGGTGGTGCGGGCGCAGTGGGGCGACGCACTTGAGGGTAGCGCCCGCGAGCTGCTGGCGGCGGCGGAAGGTATGGATGACGACCAGAGCGGCGAAACCACCGCGCGAACCGAAGCGCAGGAGTGGTTGCGAGAGACGCTTAAAGGTGGCCACACCACAGACGGGAAACGCCTTAAGCAGATGGCTAGCGACTCGGGTATTAAAGAACGAACCCTCTATAGGGCCGCCCATAAAGTTGGCGTGAAGATGCTTCCTGGAGGATTCGGCAAGCCAAGGCGCTGGCATCTGTGTGCCCCCATGTCTGCCAACGACGGCCATATATGCCATGTGTGCCAAACGGCAGAGTGTAGGAAAGATGGCGCAGATAACACATGTACGCCACCACGTCCGACAACCCCAGGGGGTGGCACAGATGGCACACATGAGGGGAAGGGGCACACATGTGAGGGGGGCGATGGCGCCCCAACACCTGCGACACCCCCAACCAAGAAAGGCGGCGACCCCAACATAGTGGAGGGCGAGGTGTGGCCGCCGCGGCCCTCCTCCTACAGGCAAAGGAAACCGGGATCACGGTCTGGCGGGAGGGCGAGACCCTGCGCTACCGAGGCCCCAACGAGGCGATCGCGGAGTGGCTGCCGGTGCTCAAGGAACACAAGGCGGAGGTCCTGGCCCTTCTGCAACCCTCGACACCGAGCGACGCGCCAACCGCCTGGAGATGGCTGTTGACGTACGGCGATGGGAGGACGCGCCACGTCAATTACATCGGCCCCGGCGGCGTTACCCGCGAACAGGTGCTCGAACGCTACCCGGAGGCAATCGAGGCGATGCCGCTTGCCACTTACTCCGAGACCAGCGACGCCGAGCCCCACGAGCCGGTCATGCCGCCGGAAACCCCCAGGACCACAGAGCAGGAGGAACACATCCGGGCCTGGCTCGGCCACATCGAGGAAACCGACCCGGCCACCATCACCGAGGTGCTGACGCAGTGCCGGCGAGACGCGGACGCGCGGGCGTACTACCTGGAGAGGTCGGCGGAGGTCCCACACCACGACGATGACCGGAGGCATTGCCGGACCTGCCGAAGCTTCCGCGGCGACCGGGACCCGCAGACCGGCTACTGCACGGCCTACCAGGCCCACGTGGTCGATAGGCCGCCGAGGCGCTGCGTCCAATACGTCCCCCGGCCCGACGATCCCGACCAGCGGACCGGAAGGGAGCGGTGGCCTCGGCTCGGAGAGGTGTCGTGAGCACTTGGGCCGAGACCGAAGCGGCCATCAAGCTGACCCGCAGCCGGACGAGGCCGCGCGGGTTCATTAAATGGGCGCCAAGAGGTGAGCGGCAAGGGCTGGTGGATAAGGTCGCCAAGATCATAGAGGACTACCTCGACATCCTCCCGCTGACGCTAAGGCAAGTGTTCTACATCCGGGTGTCGCACCATGGCTTCGATAAGACGGAGCGCGCGTACAGGAACCAACTTGTAGAAACTGTGAACCTCGCGCGGCGCGCGCGCCTGGTCCCGATGGACGCCATCCGGGACGATGGTTTCACGCAGACACAGCGAGCGGGGTGGACGAGCCTCGAAGAGTTCTTCGAGTCGTTCTGGAGACAGGCCAACTGGTTCACCTTGGACCGCCAGCAAGGCCAGCCGCGGCGGATCATGTTGTGGTGTGAGGCGGCAGGCATGGTGCCGCAGCTCGAGAAGGTGGCGGACGAGTTCAGCGTACAGGTGTGCTCGTCGGGCGGCTTCGATTCGGTGACTGCCAAACACACGCGAGGACGTGCATTGGCGGATGAGGGACCATTGGAGGTCCTGCACCTCGGCGATCACGATCCGAGCGGGGCGCATATGTTCTTGAGTCTGGAGGAGGATATCGAGGCGTTCGCCGGACACTACGGCGGGGAGGTGACATTTGCACGCCTGGCCGTGACGCCGGAGCAGATTGAAACCTACAAGCTTCCGACCGCACCGCCGAAGGAGACCGACACCCGCAGCTTTGTGGGATCGACCACGCAATGCGAGGCGTTGGATCCGCGCGTGCTCGCCGGCATCGTCAAAGCGGCGATCGAGGCGCGCTTGGATATGCGGATCTATCAACGCATCCTGGTTCGCGAGAAGAAGCACCGTAGCCAAGCAACCCGGCGGTTAATGCTCGTGGGGATCGGCAACGGGCCATGAGCCGCTACAGCGTCATCCTGGCCGACCCACCCTGGCAATACCGGCGATCGCGGTATGCGCACGGCGGAGAGCTTCTACGCCACGCTTCGCCAAGCCTGGCAACATCGAAGCTGCTGATATCTCCGGTCGTGCCGTGATGCACGACCAGCGGCTTGCCCTGCTTATCGACGACCTTCGAGACTTCGGCGGCATTGAACGACATCGCGTCTTCGACTACGCTGCGTATCGCTCCGGCCTGGCCCGATCCGGCTAACCCAACTACCTCGGTAGTGGTCCCGGTCTTGGAGGGCCGCCGGAACCCCGTGCCGCCGTGGGCCTTCCGCAAGCATTGAACGATGTGCGGCCGGTTCGCCAGCACGAGCGCGAGGTTCAACCGGATCGAGGCGACGCTCGGCACCACGTTCCCGGAGGTCCGCTCCCGTTACAACATCTCGCCGTCGCAGAGCATCCCGGTCATCCGAGGGTCCGCCGACGGGGGCCACGAGATGGTCGACATGCGCTGGGGGCTGATCCCATGCTGGTCGACGGAGCCCAAGATCTCCTACGGCACCTTCAACGCCCGCGCCGAGTCCCTGGCCGAGAAGCCAGCGTTCCGCGCCCCGTTTCGCTCGAGACGGTGCCTGGTCCCGGCGTCGGGGTTCTACGAATTTATGTGGACACGTCAAGCTTGGTGAGGGGTTGAGCCAAGCCTGGTACTCCATGCGAGGGGCATGTGGAGTACCAGGCCAGGCCCAGCTCCCTGCCGACCACTCGGCTGTAGGGCGGCCGGGAGAGCCGCCTATGACGCTGACTAGACCTTCCCTACAGCCGCGCGGCTGCTCGGGTCGTCTGAACTTCCTTTGTCCGAATCCATGTTGCGACTGCCGCCAGTTTTGCGACAAGGATGCGTTTTCCGATGAAATCCGTCAGCGATTCCCAACCTAAACCCACAACCATTTTAAATCGAGAGCTGCTCCTGACCAGGATACATCGAGACCAAGAACGAATGACTGGCTGCGGGCCAGAAGCGGCCGTTCGCTTGATTTTTGAATGGACTGCACGAATTCCCCGCTTACGTTCACCAGTGTCCAGATGCCACCGGCAAGCGCTGGTTCAACGACGAGAACGACTTCATCCGCCTGGAAACCGCTGGGGCATCCGCGTAATTCCAGGACTGGCTTGTCTCGCCTACTCGCGCCGCAGCGCTAATCAGGTCCGCGACCGCGGATTTCGGCGAGGCCGCCCGGGGGCCGTCCTGTGGCGAACCATTGAATTCTGCAACGACGGGGAGGGTTTGCTCACCGTCTCCTCCGACGAACGCCTGGGTGGCGCCGGACAGAAGACCTTAAGTTCGCCTTGAAAAAGCCGTAATAGTTAAGCGGATCCAAGTCCGAAGTGCGGTCTCGTTATGCCCGATCGCTTGCCAAATCGAACCCACGAAGCATTCTGCCATGACCAACCCCGCCGAGTCAGACCAAGCAATCCTAGCGGCTTCGGCGATGCGGGAGACGACGGCAGACGGTACCCGCGCTGACCGCGAGTCGGGCGGACGCTGGCTGACCCTCGCGCTCGTCGCGGCGGCCTATA
>Ga0136613_10000913_pt1 | contig 14575 bp, 7 predicted proteins | sample AntDrymUQ2722106_2_FD_106649 | JGI IMG/M metagenome (GOLD analysis project Ga0136613, IMG submission 106649) | Polar desert sand microbial communities from Dry Valleys, Antarctica - metaG UQ272 (21.06) | ecosystem: Environmental > Terrestrial > Soil > Desert | place: Antarctica: Dry Valley... | reverse complement strand
GCCGAAGCGGAGCAGCAGAGGGCCGCGGTACCGCTGGATCGGGCGTCACGTGGTGGGGTGGCCCCGGCCGTCTTAGCCAGTTTTCGTGTGGATTGGCCCCGAGGAACCTGCAACAGCGGATAACGGTTCCCATCTCGCAGCACAAGGAGCCCGCCACTGCTGGATTGATTAGGACGGACGGGCGCCACTAGGTCCGTCCGGTGTCTCGGCGGGCCGCCCTCGCCGGAGTCAACGACAAGTCGTCCTATGCGCGGACGCGACGCGGCGGAGTCGTCTCCGAGGGCCAGAGGACCCTCCGGCCCACTCTACGATCCGACGACAGCCGGAGGTACCCGCCTCTGTGCGCGTACATCGGCCTGCTTCTCACCGACTTCTGCTTTACGCGTGAACGCTGACGGCGTGCTCATTGCTGCTGCGGCCTCGAGCAGTGACAAATGTGGCGACGGCAAGCAGGACGGTGAACGGCGCCCAGCCGAAGCGTTCCCATGGACTCGACGAGGCGAGGTTCATCAGGGCGCCGAGGGGCAGGATTGCCACGAGCGCCCACGCTCCTACGCGGAAGGCGCCCAAGAAACGGTCACTACCCCAGAGACCCGCTCGTCCGAGGACCACCGCTGCGGCTCCGAGAAAGAGGGCCATCGACACCGAGCTCACGACGCGAAGCTCTGGCGGGAGCGTTCCTTCGTTGGAGCCGCCCACTGCGGCTCTTCCCCAAGGTGCACCGAGTGCCAGCAGGAGCTGGAAACTTGCAACGATGCCGAAGCCCATCGCCGCAAGCGTGGCGGCTCGCTCCGCCGTGGACGCCGAGAAGCTCGGAATCCGCATGGCGGTCGACTCCTTCCGCACCGCGCTCATATCGCCGCCACGGGGATCGCTGCCCCAGACGGGACCGCGACCGGCTCGTAGGCAAACCCACGGATGGCTCGGTAGAAGAAGGCCACGATCAGCAGCGCCTCACCGACGAAGGTGAAGATGCTGAACGTGAACGTGAAGTCGGGGATCAGGATCCGGGTGAAGGTATCGGCCAGGTAGCCCACACCGGCGATGACGACTAGGACGCCGAGGATGCGTGGGAATTGGACGGACTTGTAGACGAGGACTCCGACGCCAAGAAGATGAAGTCCGAAGACCGCGAGCTCAATGTCCCAGCCGTTGTGGAACGAGGCGATGGACGACATGACCTGTGCTTCGACTACGGCCGCGGGCAGGGTCGATGCGACGGGACCACCCAGCAGCTGTGCGACGTCGAGAAGGTTGGCCAGCGCCGGCAGGAACGCCGCGGCTGCCGCCAGCCGCAGCCAGCCGACCAGCATGGCCAGGGTCGCGTTCACCGGCCGAAGCAGGACGTAGAGAGCCCACGCCATCAGGACGTCGAGGAAGGTGACCACCAAGAAGGCCCCGATGGCGAGCCGGAAGACACCCTCCGACTCAATGATGTTGCCCACCGTGGCCGTAGGGTTGCCCGTGTCGACGAGCGTGTTCAGCACGCCGAACAGCGCTAACGGCGCGAGCACCGCCATGCCGAGCAGTCCAAGCGCGGCAGTGAGTGCAACCTTGCGTTGTGAGATGTCGGCCCTGCCGGCATCAGCGGAGAAGTTGGCCATTTTGTGTTTCCCGTTCTGGGCCGCATACCAGCGGACCGAGTGACATGTCTTGGCGAGCAGTTCTTCTGGCGCGCCGTAGCTCGTCTGGATCACTGCCTGCATGGAAGTTCCTCTTCGTCTACAATGTAAGCGTACGTCGTAAACTACGTTGTAAACACCGTGGCGTCAAGCACCAATTTGCGACCGTGAGAGGAGCCAATGGCCAGATCAATCAAGCGCGCTCGTTCCCGACTCGCGCTCAGTCGGGATCGGGTTCTCGCTGCTGCGCTGGCGCTCGCTGACGAGGGCGGTATCGATGCACTCACCATGCGGCGGATTGGTGACTCACTCGGCGTCGAGGCCATGGCGCTCTACCGCCATGTCGCCAACAAGGACGACCTCGTTGCCGGCATCGTCGATCTAGTGTTCGCCGAGATCTTTGCGCCACCACCTGACGTTCACTGGAAGACGGCCATGCGCGAGCGTGCGGTATCGATGCGCGAGGCGCTGTCACGCCATCCGTGGGCCGTTGGGCTCATGGAGTCACGACCGAACCCAGGCCCGGCATATCTGGCACATCACGACGCGGTACTTGGGAATCTTCGGACGGCAGGCTTCGACGTGGCTGACGCGGCCCACGCGTACTCACTTCTAGACAGCTACATCTACGGCTTCGCCATGACTCATACGAACCTACCGTCGCACCCACAAAGTCCGGAGGAACATGAGGCGGTCGGCCGTCAAGTGCTCGAGCCGTTCGCGCCCAACGCCTACCCGTACTTGATCGAATGGCTTACAGAGAACGCGATGAAACCTGGGTACGACTACATCCATGAATTCGATTACGGCATCGAGTTCATCCTCGACGGGCTTGAGCGGGCCCGAACGACATCGACGTCCGCACCGGCGGCCCGCTGAGTAGCGGCACGGCGTCTTCCGGCCGGCCGTCCGTAGCGTCGCGTCATGTGTCGCGCTGCGGCCGCCGAAAAATGGAGCGTGTATGCGAGCGCGACGGTAAGGGCTCTTGGCTTACCTGGCCGTACTACCACCGCCAGCGCGGAGGCGGCTAGGCGATGTAGTAAGCCAACGCGTCCTGCAGCTCCACGTGTCGTGAGCGCGGGCCAGCAACCCACACGGCCCTCTCGGACAACACCCGGCGAGCGAACGGCGCGGCCGGGGAGGTCCACTCGAGCCCGGTCATACCGTCCGCCTTGATGGCCGTCACGCGTTCCACCAGCAAGCCGACGATTCTCGGCCCGGCGCTCCGGACTCGCCGCCGCGATGGCCTCCGGCATGGACAGGAGCCGTGCCCGCGCCTCGTCGAAGGCCACCAGCGTGTCGGTGCTCCGGGCGGGCAGGTTGGGCCAGCGCGGCCTCGATCTCGTGACGCTCGGTCCGGTATTCGTCGTCGCCGATGTCTCCCCACTGGTGCTGCTTGCGGAGGCTCTCGAGCGCCCGCTCGAGGCGACGACGCTTCCGAGTCGGCCGCGTCGTCGGCGGGCTTGGCCAGCCGCTGCAGGAGCATCTCCCCGGCGGCCCCGATGGACTCGTCCGGCAGCCGGGCCTCAGCGATCTGCGTCAGCACGGCCTCCTCGACCACCCCTGCCGTTATGCGGCGCTGGTCGCACGAGACGGGCTCGCCGGCGACGTGCTGGACGCGGCGGTTGGCCATCGGGCATGCGTGTAACAGGTGGTGGCCGTCGCTCACTCAGATCGCCCGAGACGCTGGGTAGGGCAGTCAGCCCGGAGAGCTAGCCGGGACGCCTTAGCTGGTATCCATGAAGGGGTAGTGCTTGGGCAAATCATCAAGGCCGCTCTCGTTCGCATTCTGTTGTCTCAATGCCTCGCCTTGCTGCCTGTTCCACTGGCCGGCAAGGCTTTCTTCGTATTCCCGGTCGTGACGCTCGAGGATCGCCTGCGTCTCTTGCATCTGCTGCAGCGCCCACGCCCTCAACTCCGTGGCGTTGGCGTCGAGTGTCTCGGGGTTCTCCTCAAGATCCACCCATACCGACGCTCGAAGATCCCCATGGGGGCCGCAAGAGACGAGGCGGCACCGGACGGGGCGTCAAAGGCGGCGTAATCGTGTGCGAGGTGCGACATGACGGTCTTGAACCGCTTCCGCGTTTCGTGAGCTCAAGCCGTCGGCCCACACGCCCCCACCCCCGAAGGCCACCGAAGTTCAGACCGCATCGCCGACTCCTCCACTTCCCGCGGCGCTTGGCGCCGTTTGCTGGGAGACCTGCGCCGGCAGCCGGCGTATGGTGACCAGAAGCCAGCATGGAGGTCGGGAGCGTCATGAAGGGGGACTTCTCGCGTCTGACGTTCGATCGGACGAAGCACTACCGCAACGTCCTGCATCAGCAGGGCCGCGTGCAGCTCGACGCTGACCTCAACGAGGCGTCGGCGATCCATGCGGACTACCTCCGCCAAATAGCCTACGACGTGATCGGGCCATGCGGCGGGCCGCGCGAGGCAACGGGTTTCGAGATCACCGCCACCGAGCCTGGGCAGGAGATCCTCATCGGCCCCGGCCGTTACTACGTCGCCGGGCTGCTCGCCGAAAACGAGACCCCGTGCGCCTTTGCGGCTCAGCCGGATCTGCCGCGCGGCGAGAAGACGTGGTTCGCCGAGTCGCACCCTGCCGGTGCATACCTTGCGTACCTGGACGTCTGGGAGCGCACGCTCGGCGCCGTCGATGATCCGTCGCTGCGAGACCCGGCGCTCGGCCGCCGCGATACGTCGTTGCGCCTGCGGACCGTGTGGCAGGTGCGAATCCGTGCAGGCGCGAAGGAGCGGTTGAGGGACGCTCCAGGCATCGGCCGAGGAGCGATGGCCGCCTCTACCGGGCCGTCCGGCTACACGGGACCGGAGAATCGGCTGTACCGCGTGGAGGTCCACCGCGGCGGTCCCCTCGGGGAGGCGACCTTCAAGTGGTCGCGGGACAACGCCAGCTCCAGGGCAGCGATCAATGAGCTGACGGCAACGTTGGTGTCCGTTGCAGGGTCGAGCCTTCTCACGGACGAGGCGTTCGCTCCGGGCCAATGGGTCGAGCTCAACGACGACGATCGCGAGCTGGCTGGGCTCGCGGGCGAGCTCTTTGAGGTCATCGCCCACGATCGCACGAAGGGCCAGCTGGAGCTCGCGGCACGGCCGGCTCCGCTCCCCGGTGTGACTGAGCTCTTCTCCGATGCTCGTCATCCGACCCTGCGCGGATGGCACGTGGGCACCGCTGACCATGGCGGCGTTGCCACCGGGGTGGGTCCCATTCCACTCGAGAACGGCATCCACGTCACATTCGCCGATGGTGACTACCGCACCGGTGACTACTGGCAGATCCCGGCCAGGACCGATCCGGCCAGCGTCGAGTGGCCGGGCGGACCGGAGCCTGACCCGCTGCCGCCACGCACCATCGAGCACCATCGCTGCCCGCTTGCGGAGCTTCGCTACGACCGGCGGCATGGCTGGCGCGTGCGCGCCGACCTGCGGTCGCAGTTCGGTCCGCTCAGCGCTCAGGGCAGCGGCACGATGTCGGCGTACACGACCCGGTCCAGGTAGGGACCAACGATATGCGGGTCGTGGCGCCAGTCATCGTCGAGCCGTCCAACCTCCGGATCCGCCCGATAGTGCTCGAACTCCCGCACGACGATCCGCAGGGGTCCGAGGCTCGGATCGTCCGGCAGCTTCACGGCCCCGGACCAGAGCTCATACCCCGGCAGGACGAAGATCGGCAGGTCCTTGATGCCGCCGAGCATCGACGAGTCGATGGCGGTGTACTCCCGCAGGTCCGCGGCCGGCACCGTGGGGACGCTGGTTCGACGGATTCTCGTGCTCCGCGACCGGGCCTCCCCCACCCGGCTGCGCAGCTCACTGGCCGGAGTCAATCCACGCGGGATCTTGGGGGGGATCCAGGAGATGTCGGGCGCACCATCCGAGAGGTGGATGGGCTGCGAGATCCCCGGCACGAGCTTCCAGCCCAAGTCCCCGGGGATCGAGCCGTCATGGTGCTCGATGGTGACCTCGACCCGGTTGCGGATCGGCCCGAAGGGCGCGGGTCCGAAGAGCGTCACGTCGAGGCTGAGAGGTCCGGTGAAGGTGAGGCTCAACGTTCGCGACGGGACCAGCTGGTGGAAGTCGGTCTGGACCACGGCCGACAGCTCCGCGCCCCAGATGGCGTGACGCTGGTAGCGTGCCAGCGCCAACCGTACGAACGGGTTGTACGACGTACCGGCCTTCCGCGCGAGGTCGATGTCGCAGAACCACAGCCGCCGCGCAACCGCGTCGTACTCCGGCTCGTACGCCACGACGTCCACGCGCTGCCCGCCGGGCGCCTCCGCCAGGCTGCGGTCCGTCGCCTGATCTGCGACATTGCCGAAGTCGGCCTGTGCCAGCATGGCGGAGGGAACCGCGGCATCCCATGCCGGATCCATGCCGAACCCGCTGACGCGCTTCCCCTCGCGTTCGCTCGGCGTCCCTGAGCCGCGCCAGAGCACGACGGCCAGCTTCTCGTCCTCGCCGGAGGAGTACCACGGCCGATCGAGCCAGACCCGCAGGCCGCCTCCGATACGGGTGCGACGGAAGGTCTTCCAGGCCGATGCATCCGCCGGTGTCTGCTCCCACTTCCAGGAGGGAACAATGTATTTGACGCGCGGTGCATCCGGGCGCGCAGACGACAGCACGTTCACGAGCACCTCGTCGCCCGTGCGGGTGATGGCGCCCGGTGCGCTCGCCACGTCGCGACGGAAGTATTCGCGGAAGCGCGTGGTCCCGGTCAGCTTGTAGCGGACCCAGCGATGCCGCGTGTCCCCGAACTCGTGGCGAATGTCGCCCTCGCGGAACTCCTGGAGGTCGTGCGGCTCCATGAATCCTTCGGCGTCGGGATCGGTGATCTGGAACGGCTCCGGCAGCGACCCGATGATCGGGAGCGGGAGCGGCAGGCCACCGGATTGCGGCATCGGCAACGTCCCGTCCGGATGGGGCGTGGCCTTGGGGAACGGGTAGGGCTCGGGCAGGTCGTCGTCGACCCGGAGCGATGCCACGTGCCCGCGACCGGGCACGTCCTTTGGCCCCGGCTCCGAGAGCGAATCGATCGGCTCGGTCCAACTTGCGGCCAGGTCCAGCTGGCCGGTGCTCCGCACGCTCATCACCACCAGCCCCTGCAGCCGCGCGAAGGTCTCGCCGGTGAACCGGTGGGCATCCATCCGGACGGTCGGCGGGCAGAGAGGCTGCTGGACGGCGTGGACGAGGACCAGCTCCCGGAAGGGCGACAGCATCCAGTGGCCTCCTTCGCCGACCAGCTGCTCGTCGACGGCGCCGGCCATCCAGCGCTGCCACGTCGCGAAGTCATCCAGCGCGGACGGATAGCAGCTGTAGCGGACCTTCGCGGTCGTGGCCTTGGGGAGGTACACGGTGAGGACGCGCTGGTCGACGTCCCAGTGCGGCGCCTTCGGGTCCTCCTCGAGCGCCTCGCGGCAGTCACCGTCCACGACGGTTCCCGGGCTCTCCGCGATTCGAAGCACGAACGGCGCGTAATCCGGCCACTCCCCGCTGAACTCCACCAGCATCGCCGCGTCGGTGCCCGGCACGCCCCGCATCGCGGCACCACGTGCCGCAACGTCGGGCAGATACGCCAGCGGAAAGAGCGACTGGGTGTTGACCAGGTAGGCGCCCTGCGGCTCGGCATCCGAAGGAGCGTCGGGTGGCACAGTACCCGGGACCATCTGCGAGCCTGCGACCGGTTGATAGGCGATGGGGCTGGAGCCCGGGATCGGGACGTGGGTGTGGGCCAGCGTCGCCGCTTCCCGCACGGCGATCGCGTACGCCGTCGCCGGGGATCCGGCCGGGCCGAATGCATCGTCGAAGGCGCCGTGGCGCTCCGCCATCTCCTGCGAGCTCTTGGGCGGCACCACGTGCCGGTCGTTCTCGGCCGCGCCGCCGCTCCCCGATGCATAGCTCGTCGTCGTCTGGTCGTAGTTGCTGCGGATGACCATGCGCTCGACCGACTCACCTTCCGTCAGCTCCGCCCGCGGGACGATGGCCGGTGGCGCCACCGGATCGAACCGCCCGAAGAAGATGGCCCCCGACGCGTGTACTTCGTCGTCGGTCTCCGGTGCGATGCTGTTACCCGCCAGGTCGACGCCACGCACCCGGAACTTGTAGGTGTGGCCGAATCGCAGCCTCGGCAGTGATCCCTTCACCGGCTCGAAAGCGGTCTCCAGCTTGAAGTCGGTGGCCAGGACCGCGGCCGGCACGGCGACCGATTCCTCCTGCTGCAGGCCACCGTTCGACGGGACGGGAACGATGGTGCGTCCCGGACGCTTGGCGACCAGGCTCCAGCCATCCCAGCGGAACATCGTTTCGTGGAGGTACAGGTCGCTGGCGGCGTCATCGGCCGACGAGGTCGAGGCCGCCTTGATGTAGCCCTCGTCGACGATGGGCGAGCCGTCGGACTCGGTGACCGACACGGCGGCCGCGCCGGGCGACTGGATCGTATAGGAGCCGATGCGACGACAGAGCGAGCGCCACGCGCCCGCATCCTCGTCGAAGACGTCCACGCGGAACCCGCGGAGGAGATGCTCTGCGGAGTGGACGATGTCGTCGAAGCTGACGCTGCCGTCGCGCAGCGCGGCATCCACGAGGTCCCCGTGAAGCGAGAGTGCACGGTCCTTGGCGAACACCGCAACCCCGACCGTGCGCATCGGCGCCAGGCCGGTCCGGTCCGGCGTGTCGAACGCAGCCCGGCCCTGGGCCGCGTCGAACAGCAGCGACTTGAGGTTCACCGCGGTCGCGACGGTCTTCAGCGCCGCACCATCGGGATCGACCTGCACGATTCCGTAGCGGGTCGTCGCACCACCCGTCTCGAAATCGTCGGTCGCGCCGTCCAGCGCGATCATGCCGTCGGCCAGCCGGGTGGGATCCAGCGGACGAGCGAGGAAGCGGTCCTCGTCGAGCGCGTAGCTGGTCGCGGGAGCGTGGTCGGTCGAGAACGCCGCTGCCGGGTGGGCCTCTCCCCAGTGGGCCGTGACCCGGATCTCGCCCGTCGCCGGCAGGTCGCCGTCGATGGCCAGGTCGATCACCAGCCCCAGGCGGCGCACGATGGCGGGATAGTCGGCGAGGATGCCGACCGCCTGGTGGAAGTCGAAATCGGGCACGTCCGGCGGAGGAGCGATCTTCGCGGCGTCGGGGGCGGGGACGTACTCGTGCTGATCCTCGGGGCGGTCGAAGAACCGATTGGCCTGGTAGAAGTCCATGGCGGTCTGCGAGGCGAATCCGTACGTTGCCGGGTTGGTTCCCGGCTCCACCACCCGGGTCGACGCAAAGGCGCCGTCCAGCGCGTGGAACCGACGCTCGCGCGCCCACTTCTTCGCCGCCACCAGCATGTCGTCCCCGGACCAGTCGAAGCCGGTCGTCCCCGCCCGGTGCCCCAGCCACTGTTCACGGAGGCGGTCCTGGGCACCGCGCCCATGAGGAATCCTGAAGTGCCAGAGGACGCCGCCCAGCTCCTGGACCAACCCGGCCAGGGTGCCGTCCTGCGGGGCGCCGTCCTCGGGTTCGATCAGCGGCAGGTCGTCCGGCGACAGCTGCGCGGCGTCCTGGTACAGGCCCGTCAGGTAGGTCATCACCGAGTCGACCGAGAAGCTACGGATGTTGCGCGCGCTGTGATCCTTGAAGGCGAACGGGCGCACCGGCGTCTCTGGGCCGAAGAGGAGCGGCCAGAGACTCTGGTCGGCCGTCGGCCCGAGGCGTTCCGTGGGAAGCTCGTTCGGATCGGTCGGCCGTCGCACGGTGAAGGTCATGTCGTTCACGGTGGCCGCCCACTCGAGGAAGTTCGGGAACGCACCGAGCAGCGACGGCACATCATCCGTGCGCAGGCGGGGGGACACGAAGGCGCTCAGCCGAAGCCGGCCGTCGTCGGAGCGGCCATACGGCAGCGCGGTCCAGATGATGTCCTGCGTCGTGGTCATGCGAAAGCCTCGCAGTAGCTGGCCCAAGGATCGGTGGGCAGGTCCGGACTCGGGCCCATCAGCTCGGCGAAGGTCGGGTCGCCGTTGGAGCCCGCGAACTTGCGCTGGCAGGTGATCGACACCGATGTCGAGAAGAACGCGATCGAGACCTCGACGGTGATGGTGGCGGTGCCCGCGCACTTTCCGGACGCGAACTCGTACGAAAGCCCCAGGTAGAGCTCGATGCAGGCGGAGATGAGGCCGAGGACGTCCACCTCGCCGGCCATTCGGAAGTAGCCGATGAGCGTCGCCTCGTCGACCTCCATTTTGTAGTAGATGCCGGCCATGACGGTGATGCCGCCGCTCGCGACGCCAAAGTTGACGGACAGGCTCGCACCGAACTCGAACGCGGCCTCCAACATCTCGACGCCGTCGGGATCGAGGGTGAGCGCAAAGAAGCCGCCCCCACCGAACATCGAGACGGTCAGGAGGAACGGGCTCTCGCGTTCGCAGAAGTTGAAGCGAACCGTCAGCGGGTCGAGCAGGAACGGTACGTTGAAGCCCGCGCCCAAGCTGAGGTTCTGGAGGCTGAAGACCCCGATCGCCACGTCGGGGAGCGCCATGGAGTAGCTCGCCCGGATGCCCTTCTCGGACACGTCGAGCGCGGGTGGATCGCTGAACCCGTCGAGCGGAATGAGGGTCCGCAACGCCTCGACAAACGAGAGGACGCCGGTGAACTCGATGTCGTCGAACTCGACGTTGACGTCCGGCTTGTTGCCGCTCTTCGCCGTGAACTCGAGCTTGTTGAAGTGCAGCAGAAGGAAGGACTGCTCACCGATCAGGTTGAGCGTAAAGTTGTGCAGGCGGCACGCGACGTCGACGCGAGGGTCCGGGCGCAGCTTCGTCTTTGCCTGGAGCTCGGCCGCGATGCTGAAGAGCGCATCCTTGCCGGACTTCGTGTTCCGGGCCAGGAAGATCGAGCTTGCCTCACTGGCAGGGTCGGGCCAGTGCTGGACCTCCGGCTTCCACTCGAAGCGCATGGTCAGCTCCTCGGGGAGCTTGAGCGCTTCCTGCAGCCGCGCCGCGAACGCCGCCACCTCAGCAATGCCGTCTCCCACGTCGCTCTGCAGCGCATCCAGGGTCGACAGCAGCGTCTGCCGCACGTCGCTTGAGACCGCCGGTCCCAGCGAGTTGATCACCGTTCGCGCCTGGGCGAGGTCGGCGTTGAGATCGGTCACCGCCGTGACGAGTGCCGACACCGACGTCTCCCCGCCGAGGAGGTCGTCGATCGCCGCGCTCACCGCCGCCACGTGGGTCGTCAGGTCGCTCTCGAGCGTGCTGAGGCTGCCGGCCAGGGCGGCGGGGATGCCGGCGGCGATATCGGCCTCCGCCTTGAGCGCCTGGAAGCGCGCTTCGAGGCGGATGAGCTCGGAGCTGAAGGCCTGGACCGCCGTGACGGCCTCTGTGACGAACTTCGGAACCAGGTCGGCGGTGTCGATGTCGGCCGCCCGAATCACCTCCCCCAGCTCCACGACGCCGAACAGCCGCGCCTTGAGGGCGTCGAAGAACTGGTCGGGGGTGAACGTTCCCGTCGCCAGGGCCCCCAGGTCGCCGCCGACCGGACCGAGGCGTCGCGAGACCCCGGCGATGTCCAGGGTGGGCTGGACGAACGCGCCGGCCTTGTCGCCGCCACCGCTGAAGTCGAGCGCAATCGGCGAGGCGGCGACCTTGAGGAAGACCTGGCCTTCGTTCGGATGGCCGGATGAGCCGTTCGGGAAGCCCGACTTGAGGTAGGGCTCCGCAAACGACATCACCGTCGACGCGGCATTACCGGTGAACTGCTTCACCACCGGCACGACGATGCGCGCATCGCGGATCACCGGGTAGAACCGAGCCCGGTCCGACCCGAGCTTGGCATGGTTCGACTTCGTCGGTATCTCGGCGCCAAACCGCAGCGTCTCGGCTTCGAAGAGGGTGTCGCCCGGCTCCCCCGCCTCGGCGAGCGCGACGCGTTGACCATCCAGTCGCGCGGTGGCGAAGGTCCCTGCCAGCGCGGACTGGTAGTGGTTGCGGATGCGGGTGAGGATCTGCTCCTTCTGTGCGGTCTCGCCGAAGGCGTAGACGTTGGAGATGAACGCTAGCGGTGCCGTGAACTCCAGCCGTCGCCCCTCGAGGTCCTCCGCCACCAGGTGGAAGGGGAACGGCGCGCCGGTGACGTGGGGCCAGAACAGCGCCTGCCTCTTGCCGTTGGCCTGCCCGAACACCGCGGTCGTGTCGGCGTTGAAGGATCCCTCCGGATAGTCCCGCTGCTCGGGCGGATCCAGGTTCGGCGTGACGACCGTGGTGATCCGAACGTTGGTGAACGGGAATTGCCGATCGTAGCTGTGGCCGTTGGCGTTGGCCATGCCGGGGTGCCCGTAGGCGATCACCGGTTGTCGCACGATTAGGAAGAAGCGCTGGCGCAGGGCGGCGGCGGCCCCCGGCAGCTTCGGTGACGTGCCCGGCGCTCCCGTATGAAGCTTGCGTTCGGTGACCTTGACGACCGATGCGCGGTGGCCGAACGGGAACAGGTAGCCCTTGTAGACGACCCTGACGTAGTGGTCGCGGGCCATCGTTCCGCGGTGGCGCCATTCCTCGACCGCGAACTGCGGCGTTGGCGGGTTCCACGCACCACGGCTATCGATCCACGCCCCAAGCGCGGTGAGCATGAGGCTGCTCACCTGGATCGGCACCGGTTGGTAGCCCCGGAGGTTGAAGTTGGCCGACTCATGGACGATGTCGAACCGATCCGCCGCGTCCAGCGACATGCGGAACGGCTCGTCGCTAGGCCCGGGCCGATCGTCCGGATCGGTGCTGAACTGCTGGTCCGGCAACGGAGGCGTGCTGCCGCTCCTGGCCCAGACCGCGCGCACGGTTCGGAGCTGGTGCTCGCCCTCCTCGAGCAGGGACCCGTCCGGCGTCTCCAGGCGGGTCGCCAGTCGCGTGTGCCACAGCTCGGTCCTGCCGCTGACCGGGGAGCTGACCGGCGATGCGGCATGAACCCATGCCGCGTGGCGATTGGGTGACAGGAGCAGGCGGAATGGGAGCTCGAGCGCGGTCTCGGTCTCCGTCGGTGGCGCAAGCCGGGGACGCCTCCTGAGCACGTCCAGGATCGACCGGCGCTGGCCAGGATTGAGCACGGTGACCACGGACCTGCCGTACGCCTCCACCGCAGATCCTGCCCGCGAGGTGGCGCGCTCCGCCGCCGCCCGCGGCAGCAGGTGCAGCTCCCCGCGGATCGTGACCGGTAGGAGATCGGTGGCGTCCTCCCAGAGGAGCAGGCGCGCTTTTGCCTTGAGCAGCTCGGCCGGGGGCACCCTGCGAGTCACGCCCCGGGCGACGACCTCGAGCAGTTCGGTGATGTACTCGGGCGCCACGAAGATCGGAGGGGGCCGCGGCGGAAGTGCGGTGGGCGGGACACTGAGCTGGAGGGCCCGAATGGCGTCCAGGATGCCAGCGATGGTGTACGGGATGGCCGCGTCCTTGGGAACCTCGAAGACGAGCTGGCTCGGGCCGGCGATCCGTGTCCGCGAGATGGGGAGTGACGCGCTGGGAATCTCATTCGCACCGTCGCCGAACTCGGATGCCGACTCGAAGAAGGCTTCTTCGGCCACGTTCTGCGGCTGGAGATGGACGATCAGGTGCGCTGCCTTGGCGCCATCTCCCCGGCGAAGCAGGGCCATCGTCTCACCGTCGCTCTCCTCCACCGAAACCGACAGGTTGCGGAACTCGAGCGCGACGACGAGGAGGTCGTCCGGCCGCACGATGGTGAGCCTGGGCCGCCGCAGGATCCCGGGGAAGACGAATGCCGAGGGGTCGATTCGCTCGAGCACGAGGTCGGAAGCGGATCGGACGATCGCCTCGCGGAGGGGGCGTCGAGGAGGCCTGCGGTGGGTCATCCCGCGACCACCCTGGTCGGGTCACGTGCCTGCATCACCCGCCTCCTCCCGCGCCCGGCCTGGGCGTGGGTCGAACAGCTGCGCCACCGTGGGCACCGGCCTGAGATCAGGCGACTGCGTGCGACGCCGGGTCATCCCCTCGACGGCGCGAATCCCGACACCGTCGTGGATTCATTTTCTACACGGGCGCAACCCCCCGGACCGCACCGGACCAACCTTGCAGCCGACGGCGAATACCGTGTCACAGCTCTCGGTTTACCCGCAGCTCACGGCGGTCCCGACAGACGTGGATGACCACTTCGTGGCCATGTCCTGCGCCTGCGGCCGGATCACACCGGCGTAACTCGTGCGGCGGCACGCGTTTCCGGCGTGGGAAGGCGACTGACGGAGGATTCCGATGCAATAGACCGATATGGATTGCGCCGGGGGCTGGCCTCGGGTGCCGTTTGCTCGTTGTACGCATCACGCCACGCAGGAACGGCGCTCCGAGGCGCGCTTCACGCTCCGCCGGCGGAGTCCGGCGGCCCGGGGAGTGTCATGCCGCGCAGCACTAGCCGCTACGCACAGTACCACGACAGCGGATCCGCGCCCTCGTCAGTGTGTCGTGAGCGCGGGCCGTCGGCCCACACTGCCCTCTCGGACAACACCCGGCGAACACGAACGGCGCGGCCGGGGAGGTCCACTCGAGCCCGGTCATATCGTCGGCCTTGGTGGCCGTCATGCGTCTCACCATTCGACTCGATTCGGCCGCGACGTGCGACGGACACGGGCGTACGATGCCGTCATGGCCCCCCATCTCGCGGTCGGTGCCGCGGAAGCTGCCCAGGAGATCCGGTTCTGCCGGTCGGCTGACGGCGTTCGACTCGCGTATGCCGCGCACGGCAGCGGACCGACGCTGGTGGTCGTCTCCTGCTGGCTGAGCCACCTCCAGCACGACTGGCAGAGCCCCGTCTGGCGCCACTTCCTCGACGAGCTCGGCGGCATCACGAGGCTCGTCCGCTACGACGAGCGCGGGTTCGGTCTCTCGGACTGGAACGTGAGCGACTTCTCGCTCGAGGCTCGCCTCGCCGACCTGGAGGCGGTGATCGATGCGCTGGGCACGGAAACGTTCGCG
>Ga0136613_10000912_pt1 | contig 14578 bp, 11 predicted proteins | sample AntDrymUQ2722106_2_FD_106649 | JGI IMG/M metagenome (GOLD analysis project Ga0136613, IMG submission 106649) | Polar desert sand microbial communities from Dry Valleys, Antarctica - metaG UQ272 (21.06) | ecosystem: Environmental > Terrestrial > Soil > Desert | place: Antarctica: Dry Valley... | reverse complement strand
CCCAACTGGCGCAGGCCCCCGGGGCCGCATACGATGGGCACGACCACAGACGACTATGGGAGGCGCAATGAGAGGCCGGCTGGCATTGTTGATGGGATTCGGCGCAGGGTACGTGCTCGGCGCCCAGGCGGGACACGAGCGCTACGAGCAGCTCCGTCGCCTCTACGACAACCTGGTGTCGTCCCCGACCTTCCAGGGCGCCACCGGTAAGGCCCGGGAGGCCGCCGGGACGGGCTACGAGCAGGCCAAGGGCTTCGCCTCCGAGGGTGCCTCCAAGGTCTCCGGGGCCGTCAAGGAGCGTCGCACGGACCCTCGCTCGAGCCTTCAGGTGGCGCCTCCCCCCACCTAGGCCCTTCTCGGAGGCCCGTGGCCTACTCTAGGTAGTCGCGCAGCTTCTGGCTGCGCGACGGGTGGCGCAGCTTGGAGAGCGTCTTCGACTCGATCTGACGGATGCGCTCCCGGGTGACTCCAAAACGCTTGCCGACATCCTCGAGCGTGCGGGGCTGCCCGTCCCTCAGGCCAAAGCGCATCTCGATGACTTCCTTCTCGCGCGGCGACAGTGTGTAAAGAACCGTATTCAACTGCTCTTGTAGCAAGCGGAACGAAGCCCGCTCTAGCGGGACCACGGCCTCCGAATCCTCGATGAAGTCACCGAGATTCGAGTCCTCCTCCTCGCCGATGGGCGTCTCCAGAGAAACGGGCTCCATCGAGATCTTCTGGATCTCCCGCACCTTCTCGGGCGGCATCTCCATCTGAGACGCGATCTCCTCCGCGGTCGGCTCGCGGCCTTGATCCTGGAGCAGCTGCCGCTGGATTCGCGCCAGCTTGTTGATGGTCTCGACCATGTGCACAGGTATCCGAATGGTGCGCGCCTGGTCTGCAATGGCTCGAGTTATCGCCTGACGTATCCACCACGTCGCGTACGTGGAGAACTTGAAACCTTTCGTGTAGTCGAACTTCTCGACAGCCCTGATGAGCCCGAGGTTTCCTTCCTGAATCAGATCCAAGAAAGCCATGCCCCTGCCCACGTAGCGCTTGGCAATGGAAACAACCAAGCGCAGATTCGCCTCTACGAGATGCTGCTTGGCCCTGCGCCCGTCGTACTCGCGCCACTCGAGTCCGCGTCGCTCGGGGGCGTTCAGCTTGTCGGGAAGGGATTGAAGCACCGATGCAGCCTGTAGTCCGGCATCGATTCGCTTGGCGAGCTCAACCTCTTCTTGAGCGTTCAACAGCGCGACCCGTCCGATCTCCTTGAGATACATGCGCACCGGGTCGTTGGTGGGTGCCTTGAGAGCCTGGTCGACTTCCCGCTGGGCACGCACGCGATCCTCATCCACGTCGACGGTCACATCCTCGGGCTGCTCCGCGAGGATGGCTTCATCCTCGGCAACCTCAACGCCCAATTCCACGAGTCGCTGATAGACGGCGTCGGTCGCATCCGTGGTGACATCCAGCACCGACAACCTCTCGGCCAGCTCGGCGGCGGTTATGGAACCTTCGGACTGAGCCTGTTTGATGATGGCCTGGATCTCGAGATCCGCAGCTCCGGTCGGCTCCGTGGCCGCAACACCATCCCCGAGCGGACTCTTGGCCGGCTCGGGGGTGGGCGGAACAGTCTCGTTGTTTGGCTGAACTGTTTTCGGTTCCTCCATCTACGGCGTCCCTCTCATCTGTTTCAAAAGCTCTCTGCGCTGCGCTTCGCGAGTCACGAGCTCGGTGAACAGCGTATCGTGGCGGGCCGGGTCCTCGAGAGGATTGATCTTCTCCAGCACATCCCGACGGGCCTTGATTTCGCGCTCCACGCTGAAAACTCTAAGGCGTGTGAACACTTCTCGCACACGCGCCTCCGGATCATCGGAGACCGACATCCTCTCTCCGAGATACAGGTCGGTATACAAAGATTGTGCATCCGGTGACAGGCCGGCCATTCGTTCGACGGCCGACCCGACCTCGCCTTGATCACGCGAGAAGCGGAACAGCTCACGGCGAGTCGCCGAGGTGAAGTACGTATCGTCGAGATCCTTCGCCCGTAACGCCGCATCGTTCGCTCCCGTCAACAACAACAACAGGGCTTCTCGCTCGACCTTTACATGCCCCGGAAGGCGACGCTCCTGGACGCTTGCTCTGCCTTCCACTCCCTCTCCGGAGGTCCACGGCTGTTCGGCCAAGGCGCGCCGCACAACATCAGGCTCGACTCCAATCAGCCGTGCGGCGCTGAAAACATACTCGTGCCGGGCGATCGGATCGGGATGGAGACCGAGCACCCCGACTGCCTCACCCACTGCGCGCGAGCGGGCTTCGGGGGTGTCCAGGGGTAGCCGTGCGACCGTCTGCTCGAGCTTGACCTCGAGCAGAGGCCGGGCGGCTTCTATCGCCTTGCGTATCCCTTCGACGCCATCGGTTGCCACTACCTCTGCGGGATCGCGCCCCAACGGCAGCGACGCCGCCAGAACCTCAAGCCCGATCCGGTGCATGATGTCGAAACCACGTTCCGTTGCTCCTTTGCCGGCCTCGTCCGAGTCCAGCATCAGAACGGCCCGCTGCGAGAATTTTTTGAGCAACTCGAAATGAGTCGCGCCAAGAGCCACCCCGTTGGTTGCGACTGCTTCCTTCACGCCGGCCTCGTGCAAAGCGATCACATCTGTATAGCCCTCGACCACGACTGCCGCTTCGCGTGCGATCGCCGATTTGGCTCGGTTCAAACCGTAGAGCACGCGCGATTTCGAAAAAGCAGGTGTCTCAGCAGTGTTCAGATACTTGGGCTGCGCATCGCCCAGAGCGCGCGCTCCAAAACCTATTACGTCTCCCTGTAGGTTCCACGTGGGAAAGATAATGCGGTTTCTGAACGCGTCGAAGAAGTTGAGGTCGCGCTCGCTCTTGCGTATGAGATCGGCTCGCTCCAGTTCTTGATGAGTAAAGCCAAGTCCCATGAGTTGCTTGCACAACGCATCCCTTCCCGGTGCATAACCGAGCTGCCAACGCTGCGCCACCTCGCTCGAGAAGTCGCGGCCCTCGAGATAACGGCGGGCCTGGACGGCATCCGGAGAACTCATCAAACAATCGTGAAAGAAGCGAGCTGCGGCCTCGTTGGCCGCCACGATACGCGCCCTGAGACCCTGTGCTCGCTGCTCGCCCGGCCGGCTCTCCTCGTAGTGCAGCTCGAAGCCGACCTTACGTGCGAGCCACTCGGTGGCTTCCGAAAAGGGCAGGCTCTCGACCTTCTCCACGAAGCGGTAGACGTCTCCGCCCTCCTGACAGCCGAAGCAATGCCACAGACCCTTGGCTTCGTCCACCGTGAACGAAGGCGTCTTCTCGGAGTGAAACGGGCATAATCCCTTGAAGGTGTGCCCACCGGTCTTCTTCAGGTTGGAGTAGCCCGAGGCAAGCTCGACGATGCTCGCGCGCTCGCGCAGAGCATCTATGTCTTCGGCTCTTATCCTCGCCATGACCCTCCCCCGCGCCTAAGCACTCGCCGAAAAGAACGGGGGAAGTCCCGTCATCCTAGAGCCCCGAAGGCGGGGGCACGGCTCCCCGCCAGCTCTTCGAAGGCCCGCAGGGCGAAGCGGTCGGTCATCCCGGCCACGTAGTCGACCGCTCCCTCCCTCGGATCCTCTGCCCCGGGGGCCGCAAGTCCCTCGTGATGAGTCAGCAAAGTGCCCACGACGAGTCCCACGACATCTCTGGTGGCGGTCGTGATGCGCCCCAGATAGACCCGCTCGAAGAGGAATTCGCGCGTTCTTCCCATGGCTTCGAACACCGGTGCGCTCATGCCGATCTCTCCTGCGTCCTGCCAACGACCCACGAGATCGCCCACCATGGTCTCGATGCGCTGGGAATGAGTAGTGCCCAGAGCCTCGAGCGTCTCTGAGGGAAGCTCTTTCTCGTCGAGGATGCCTGCTCTCACTGCGTCGTCGATGTCGTGGTTCAAATAGGCGATGCGATCGGCATAGCGGGCGATCTGACCCTCGAGCGTCGAAGGCATAGTCATCGACCAGGTGTGATGCGCGATGCCGTCACGCACTTCCCAGGTCAGGTTCAGCGCCTCGAGCACCTCGACAATGCGAACGGATTGCAGATTGTGTCGGAAACCGGGCATGAACTCGGCCACCACTTCCTCTCCGAGGTGCCCGAAGGGTGTATGCCCGAGGTCGTGTCCGAGACAGATGGCCTCGACGAGATCCTCGTTGAGCCTCAGGGCGCGGGCGACGGTCCGGGCCACTTGGGTGACCTCGAGTGTGTGGGTCAGCCGAACCCGGTAGTGGTCCCCCTCCGGCGCCAGGAAGACCTGGGTCTTGTGGGCGAGGCGCCTGAAGGCCTTGGAGTGCACGATGCGGTCTCGGTCGCGCTGCCAGCAGGTCCGAAGGGCATCCTCCGGCTCTACCAGACTGCGCCCGCGCGAGCGCGACGCCAGCGCAGCGCGTTCGTCCAATGAGGCAAGTTCGGCGACCTCGGCCGCCAGTCGGTATCGGTCGTGCACCTGCGTCACGCTACAGGAAGCCTGTGACGCTCCGTGCGCCGCACCGGAAACACGGTCTTAATTGGCAGACGACTGAGCCTCGCCCATGATCGCCTGACCGGCCGCCAGTCGGGCTGTGGGGACCCTGCGCGGTGAGCAGGACACGTAGTCGAGCCCCAGCCTCTCGCAGAACCACACCGATTCGGGGTCGCCGCCGTGCTCGCCGCAGATACCGAGGTGGATGTCGGGCTTGGCCGCCTTGGCCTCCTCCACGGCGATCTGCATGAGACGGCCGACGCCGGGCTCGTCGATGCTGACGAACGGGTTGGTCGGCACCAGTTTGCGCTCCTCGTAAAGACCGAGGAACTTGCCGATGTCGTCGCGCGAGAAGCCAAACGCTGTTTGCGAGAGATCGTTGGTTCCAAAGGAAAAGAAATCGGCGTGCTGCGCAATCTCGCCGGCGGTCATGCACGCGCGCGGCAGCTCGATCATGGTCCCGAAGAGGATAGGCAGCTCGACTCCAGCCTTGTCTACGATCGCGCCCGCCAGTGGCTCGAGCTCCTCGCGCATCTGATGCAGCTCCTCAGCTGTTGCAACCAAGGGAATCATGATCTCTACGCGCGGGTCGAGTCCCTTCTTCTTGAGCGACACCGCGGCGTCCACAATCGCTCGCACCTGTAGCGCATATAGCCCGGGCTTGACGATTCCCAGTCGCACTCCTCGCAAGCCCAGCATCGGGTTCGCCTCGTGCAGCTCTCTCACCTTGGCGAGCAGCTCCTTGCGCTGAGCCAGCTTCTTCTTTCCCATCTTCTTGGCGCCTGATTCGGCAAGGGCCACCTCGACCTCGAGGTCGACATGGTTGGGCAGGAACTCGTGCAAGGGGGGATCGAGCAGGCGCACAGTCACCGGGAGTCCGTCCATCACCTTGAAGATGCCGGTGAAGTCCTTTCGCTGCAGCGGCAGCAGCGCCTTATAAGCGGCCTGTTCTTCGTCCGAGCCGCTATCGGCAAAGATCATCCGCCGCACTGCCTCGACCCTCTCGGAGCCCATGAACATGTGCTCGGTTCGGCACAGCCCGATGCCCTCGGCTCCTCGGATGCGAGCATCTCTGGCCTGCTCTGGAGTGTCCGCATTCGCGCGCACCCGGAGCCTGCGCTCGCGGTCTGCGATGGTGGAGAAGCGCTCGTAAGCTCGCCACAGCTTCGCCTTGCGCGCCCGCTTGTTCCCGCCCATGGCGGCCTCGAGAGGCGACGGCTCGAGCTCCAAGGCCTCTCCGTAGACGGTTCCGTCGGTGCCGTCGATCGTGATGGGATCGCCTTCTGCCAGGGTCAGCTTGCCGACAGAGAGCTTCTTCGCCTTCACGTCGATGCGCAGCGCGTCCGCGCCACAAACTGCCGAGATGCCCTCGCCGCGCGCCACGACCGCAGCGTGAGAGTTGGTGCCCCCGGCCGAGGTCAAGATGCCCTCGGACACCACCATGCCGTGATAGTCGTCGGGGTTCGTCTCGCGCCGCGCCAGAACCACCTTCTCGCCGCGCTCCGCCCATTTGACCGCGTCGGCGGCGCTGAACACGAGGCTTCCCACGGCCGCGCCGGGAGACGCATTGAGCCCGGTGGCGATGGGATCCTGGCTCTTCTTGAGGTCGGCCTTGATGCTGGGCTTGGAAAGTTCCTCGAGCCGGCCGGCGGTGAGGCGGTCTCGGGCCACCGTGTCGGCGTCGGTGAGGTTCTCGTCGTCCATGTCGAAGCCGATGATCCACTCGGCGGCCCCGGTACGCTTGCCGATACGCGTCTGCAACAACCACAGCTTGCCGTCCTCGACAGTGAACTCGATGTCGCACATATCCCGGTAGTGGCGTTCAAGCGCTCCCATGTGGCCGATGAGCTCTTTGAAAGGACCCGGCTGCACCGTGGCCATCTCTTCGAGCTTGAGCGTGTTGCGGATGCCCGCAACGACATCTTCGCCCTGCGCATTGGCGAGGTAGTCGCCGTAGGGTTCGTTGGCTCCGGTCGAAGGGTCACGTGTGAAGGCGACGCCCGTGCCGGAATTGTCCCCCTTGTTTCCGAACACCATCGCTTGAACGTTGACCGCAGTCCCCAAAGAGTCGGCTATCCGGTTCCGCCTCCTGTAGTCCTGGGCTCGCTTGTTGTCCCACGACTTGAACACCGCTTCGATCGCGAGATGGAGTTGTTCGGTCGGATCCTGGGGAAAACCTCGACGCGTCTGCTTCTTGATGATCGACTTGAACACCTTGACCAGGGCCTCCAGGTCCTTGGTATCCAAATCGACATCGTTGGCCACGCCCTTCTTGTCCTTGGCTTCCTCGATCGTTTCCTCGAAGAGGTCCCCGTCGATGCCCATAACCGTTTTCCCGAACATCTGCAGCAGGCGCCGATAGGAGTCCCAGGCGAAACGCTCGGATGACGTCTGGCGAATGAGTCCCTCGATGCTGTCGTCGTTGAGCCCGACGTTTAGGACCGTGTCCATCATTCCCGGCATCGAGAAGGGCGCGCCCGATCGCACAGATACCAGCAGCGGATCGCGAGCGTCGCCGATCTGGCGGCCCATCCTCTCCTCGAGCTGCTTGCGGTGCTCCGCGACCTCGTCCAGGAGCCCGTTGGGAAACTGTTGCCCGTCCTCACGGTAGGAGTTGCACGCCTCGGTCGTGAGCGTGAAGCCCGGAGGCACCGGAAGCCCGAGATTGGTCATCTCGGCCAGGTTGGCACCCTTGCCTCCGAGCAAATTCTTCTGTGAGGCGTCGCCCTCGGCAAAATCGTAGACCCACTTCGTCATATCGCCAGATCCTCTCGCGCCGGTGGTATTGCTCAATGTTCAAATCTCTTTGCAAGATGCTCCGGCAGGGCATCGACCGGTACTCGCTCTTGATCCATGCTGTCGCGCTCTCTGATGGTGACCTGATTGTCGTCGAGCGTATCGAAATCCGCAGTTACACAATAGGGCGTGCCAACTTCATCTTGGCGTCGATAGCGCTTTCCCACCGAGCCGGTGATGTCCAGATCGGTCACGAAGCGGGTACGAAGGCGATCCGCCACCCGCTCCGCCACCGGCACCAGGTCCTGGTGTTTCGACAACGGCAATACAGCGACTTTGGTCGGCGCCAAGCGGGGATCGAGCTTCAGCAGCACGCGCTTCTCGGTCTTGCCACCAGCGGTGGGCGCTTCCTCCTCACGGTAGGCGTCGATGAGAAAGGCGAATAGGGGCCTCTCGACTCCGACCGCAGGTTCGATGACGTAGGGAAAGTAGCGGGCTTTGGTATCGGGATCGAAATAGGAAAGGTCTTGACCTGATCGCTCGGAATGCGCCTTGAGGTCGAAGTCCGTGCGATTGGCGATGCCTTCGAGTTCGGACCAGCCCATGCCCGGAAAGTTGTACTCGATGTCGAATGTCCGCTTGGCGTAGTGCGACAGTTCGTCCGCCTCGTGTTCGCGCAGCCTCAGATTCTCCGGCCGGATGCCCAAGTCCAAATACCAGTTCATGCGCTGCTCGATCCAGTACTCGTGCCATTTATCGTCGGTGCCCGGCTCGACGAAGAACTCCATCTCCATCTGCTCGAACTCGCGCGTCCTGAAGACGAAGTTCCCCGGAGTGATTTCGTTGCGGAACGACTTTCCCTGTTGGGCAATACCAAATGGGATCCTCTTGCGGGAGGCCTGCTGTACGGCTGCGAAATCGACGAACATCCCCTGGGCGGTCTCGGGCCTCAGATAGACGACGTTGGCGGAGTCCTCGACCGGACCCATGTGGGTCTTGAGCATGAGGTGAAACTGGCGAGCCTCGGTCCAGGCAGGACCGTTGCCGCAATGGGGGCAGGACCGCTCGAGATCGATGTGGTCGGCACGAAACCGCTTGTTGCAGTTGGTGCATTCGACCAGGGGGTCGGTGAAGGTCTCGATGTGTCCCGATGCCTCCCACACGTTAGGCGACATGATGATCGAGCTTTCGAGTCCCACAACATCCGGCCGTGAGTGCACCATCGCGTGCCACCACTGCTGCTTGACGTTGCGCTTGAGCTCGACCCCCAGCGGCCCCCAGTCCCACGCCGATCGAAGACCTCCGTAAATCTCGCTCGAGGGGAAGACGATGCCCCTGCGCTTGCACAGGTTGACGATCGTGTCCATGGAGGGGGTTGCCATGCAGGCATGATAGTCGTCGATATCTCAGGAGATGGCGGTGATGAGGCCCTTGCGGGGCGGATGAAACCCAGCGTTGCAGAGCAGACTGAAGCCACACCTACCGGATCCCGGCGGGGCGGGTGGCCGCGCCGGACGCTGCTGGACACGGTCGCCTCCATCAGCTGGAAGTTCCTGGTCATCGCTCTTGCGCTCGCGGTGATCGTCTATGCGCTGGTCAAGCTGCGAGTGGTCGTCTTTCCGGTCATCGCCGCGCTGTTCGCGGCCACGCTGATCCACCCCGCGGCCAAGTGGCTGCACCGGCGGGGACTGCCGCGCCTCGCCTCGGTGTGGGTCGCAATCTTGGGGAGCGTGCTGCTGCTCGCCGGAGTCGCCGCCCTGTTGACGCCGCAAGTCGCCAACGAGTTCGGCACTCTGTCGGGCGACGTCAGCCGGGGCTCCCGGCAGGTCATCGAGTGGCTCAGTCGCGGACCGCTGGAGCTCAGCAGGGCCGAGTTGAACCGCTACGTCGACCGCGCCAACGAGCAGCTACAGGCGAACTCGAGCTCGATAACCTCAGGGGTCCTCGCCGGAGCCATCAAGCTGGGAGAGCTCCTCGTGGGCATCATCCTCACGTTCGTTCTGACGTTCTTCTTCGTCAAGGACGGTGCCGCCATCTTTTCATGGTTCACCGGCCAGTTCTCGGAACGGCGGCGCGAGAGCCTCAACGTGCTCGGAATGAGGCTGTGGGAGACACTCGGCGCCTACCTCAGAGGTCTAGCCGTCGTCGGGCTCGTCGACGCCGTGCTCATCGGCATCGCGCTCCTGCTCATCGGCGTACCTCTGGTAATACCTCTGGCCGTGCTGACGTTCTTCGGCGCCTTTCTACCGTTGATAGGTGCGACGGTTGCGGGCGTCGTGGCGGCACTAGTCGCCCTCGTTTCGGGCGGGGTGATCGACGCGCTCCTCGTCGGCGTGGCCGTCCTCGTGGTGCAGCAGGTCGAGGGCCACGTGCTGCAGCCGGTCGTTCTGGGCCGGGCGATCAAGCTGCATCCGGCGGTGGTGCTTCTCTCGCTCGCCGCCGGCGGAGTCCTGGCCGGGATCGCCGGCGCTTTCCTGGCTGTGCCCGTTGCGGCGCTCGCCACCGTCGTCGGCAGCCACATCAAGGTCGAACGTCGGGACGAGCTCCCGGCCTCCAACTAGGCAGGCCCGTCGCGGAAACGGCGCGCCCCCGACCCCCCGCGGCAGTGAATCGCGCGATGGGCGCGTCCGAGACCGGATCCGGTACTCGGGCGCGCGTTATGCGCGTTTCGCCCCGTACCACCGAGGCAGGCCCGACATAGGCGTCGCACTGGGCCTCGGAGCTGTATTGCTCCTCATCCTTCTCACCGGCTTCTACGTCGCAGGCGAGTTCGCACTGATCGCCGTCGACCGCAATCGCATCGAGCAGATGGCAAGGCTCAACCACCGAGGAGCCGTAACCGCTCTAGGCGCGCTCAGGACGTTGTCCTTTCAGCTCTCGGGTGCCCAGCTCGGCATCACCATTACCTCTTTGCTCGTCGGCTTCGTGATCGAGTCCACGGTCGGTAAGGCCCTGCAGCCCCTGGTCGAGCTCGTAGTACCGGGAGCCACCTCGCTGCAGGTCTCCACGGTGCTAGCCCTCCTCCTGGTCACGGCGCTGCAGATGGTGCTGTCCGAGCTGGTCCCAAAGAACCTGGCAATAGCCCGCCCTCTGGCTCTGGCGACCTCCATTGCCGGCCCGCTGAGGCTTGCGAACGGCGCCTTCAAGCCTCTGATCACGTTCTTGAACCGCACCGCGAACTGGACGGTGCGGCGCTTCGGCATCGAACCGCAAGAGGAGCTCCTCGGGGTCCTGTCCATTAACGACCTCAAGCGGCTCATCACCTCGTCTCGCCGCGAAGGCATCCTCCCGGAGGAAGAGTTCGCCCTGTTGACAAAATCGATCAACTTCGGAAGAAAGACCGCCAGCGACGCCCTCGTCCCGCGCGTGTCCGTGATCTCAGTGAGTGCGGCGCAGAGCTTGGCGGAGCTCGCCCGCGTTTCCCTCGAGAGCGGTCATTCCCGCTTCCCCGTGCAAGGGGACCGAGGGATAGACGACATCGTCGGCACGGTGCTGGTCAAGGACGGCTTTCGATTGCCGTTCTCGGAGCGGGCCTCGGCCAAGGTCTCGGCGGTTATGCAGGAGGCCCTGTTCGTCCCTGAGTCGCGACCGCTCAAGTCACTGCTCGCCGAGATGCGCAGGCAGCGCAAGCACCTGGCCGTGGTCGTGGACGAATACGGCGGCACCGCCGGGATCATCACACTCGAGGACCTTCTCGAGGAGATCGTCGGGGAGATCGAGGATGAGTACGACCCGCAGGCGCGGCCCTCGCACTTGACCTCGCCCACTCGCGGCATACACGTCGTCGACGGAAGTCTCCATCCCGACGAGGTCTGGGAGCAGACCGGACTTCAAATTCCCGAAAGCGAGCATTACGAGACACTCGCCGGTTTCCTGCTCTCGGCCCTCGGGAGCATCCCCCGGCAGGGTGATCACGTCGCCTGCGGGAACTGGGAGCTGAAGGTTACGAGAATGGAGGGCAGGCGCATAGCCGAGGTTCTCGTGGTGGCGCCGGCGGCGGAAGGCGAAGAGGGCCCGGAGGCCGGGGACCGGGGCCGGGAGGCCCGGGAAGAATGACGCTCTGGTACCTGATGGCTGCGGTCCTTCTCCTGATCGCCAACGGGTTCTTCGTGGGGGCCGAGTTCGCACTCACGGCCGCGCGCCGCTCTCGCCTCGAGGAAATGGCTGCAAAAGGCGACGGCGCCTCCAGGACCGCTCTGCTGTGCATCAAGGAGCTGTCCTTCTCGCTTGCCGGAGCACAGCTCGGCATCACGATCGCGTCGCTTCTCCTCGGCTTCATCGCCGAACCGTCGGTGGCAGTGCTCATCGAGGATGCGCTGCATCCTCTCGGCTTGTCGGAGACTGCTTTGCACTCAGTCGCATTCGCCATTGCCCTCGTCATAGTCGTGTTCCTTCACATGGTCGTGGGAGAGATGGCGCCAAAGAACATGGTCATTGCCCACCCCGACCAGAGTGCGCGGCTCTTGGCGCCGTCCTTCCGCCTCTTCGTCAACCTCTTTCGGCCGTTCATTCGTGCGCTGAACGCCGTTGCCAACGGCATCCTTCGCCTCTTCGGAGTGGAGCCTCAGGACGAGCTCGAGGAGAGCCATTCCGCAGCCGACATCTCCGCACTTATCTCCGACTCGGCGCGCGAAGGTCTTTTGGGGCAGATCGAGCACCGGCTCTTGTCGGGAGCCATCGGTTTCGGTGACAAGGACGCCGCCGATGTGATGGTGCCGCGAACCGAGGTGAACGCGGTGGCGGCCCAGTCGACCCCCGCTGATGTCGAGCGAATGGTCCTCCAGACCGGTCACTCACGCCTGCCTGTGTTCGCTTCGGATATCGATCACATCCTTGGCTTCGTGCACGCCAAAGACCTGCTGCGAGTCGATGGGTCCGCACGCGATGACGTCCTCGAGCGGGGCCTCATCCGCGCCATGCTCGTCATCCCAGAGTCTCGCCGCCTCCACGCACTGTTGTTCGATATGCGCAGGGAGCGCCGGCACTTCGCGCTGGTTATCGACGAGCACGGCGGCACCTCGGGAATAGTGACCATCGAGGACTTGCTGGAGGAGTTGGTCGGGGAGATTCGCGACGAATACGACGCCTCGGAGCTTGGCATAGAGCAACTCTCGGAGAACCGCTACGTCGTGCCGGGCTCGCTGCGTATCGACGAGGTCGCCGACTACGTCGGGCTGCAGCTCCCCGAAGGAGATTACGAGACCGTCGCCGGATTCGTCATTGATCGCCTCGGTCGCATTCCCAAGCGCCGTGATTCCGTCCGGCACAACGAATGGCGGCTGAGAGTGCGCAGCATGCAGCGGCGCCGGGTGGTCCGAGTCCTGATCGAGCCCGCTACCGAGACGGAAGAGGCGGAGCCAGAGGGGGCCGGGGTCGCGCCCGGAGGGTAGCCTCGGCTCATGAGCACCATCGATAGCAAGCTCACTCGGCGCTGCCTCGTGCGGGCGGCCCTAGGCATGGTCGCAGTAGTCGCCGGGCTCATCGCAGCCTCCAACGGACGCCTCCGGAACAATCCCCTCATCCTGCGCGACGTCGTAACGACCACCGAGCAGCTCCTGGTCGTGGGAGGAGCTCTGCTGATCGTGCTCGGTGGACTGGTTGCGGTCCGGTCGATAGCCCGTGCGCTGCGGAGCTTGGGCGAGGAGCACATCGGCGACGCCCGGGGGGCATCGCTCGCCTTCGTGTGGACGATCGCGGGCTACGGGCTCGTCCTGCTCCTGGTTCTTCAGGCGCTCAAGGTCGACCTGGGTGGTCTCTTGGTTGGGGGCGCCATCACCGGCGTCGTGCTGGGCATCGCCGCCCAGCAGCCCCTCGGCAACCTCTTTGCGGGCCTGGTCCTGCTCATCAACCGGCCCTTCGCGGTGGGCGAGCACATCGTGCTGCGCTCCGGCCCCCTGGGCGGCGAGTTCGACGGCCGCGTCACCGACATCTCCCTCTTCTACATCGGCATGGTCACCGAGACCGGCCCCGTGGCGCTGCCCAACGCACACGTGCTCATGTCGGCGATCGGGCCGGGGGCTAAGTCTCCCGAGGAAGACGATGCGGAGGAAGGCGAGAGAAAAAACGAGCCGGTGCCCACCGGGGCGGGGGGTGCGCCGGACCACTCCAAGGGGGTCAGCGGCTGAAGCTCCTGCATGAAAACTCAGCTCTCGAGGCCCCCGAAGCGCCGCTCCCGGGCCGCGTAGTCCTCGAGCGCCTCGAACAGAGCGTTGCGGTCGAAATCGGGCCACAGGACCTCGGTGAAGTAGAGCTCGGCGTAGGCGGATTGCCACAGCAAGAAGTTCGACAGGCGCCGCTCCCCCGAGGTTCGGATCAGCAGGTCCACGTCCGGGAGATCGGGGGCATAGAGGTTCTCCGCGATGGGGCCGGAGGCGGCCGCGTCTTCGAGCTCGGCCCGGCCCCCATAGTTGAAGCACACCACCAGCTCGAGCTTGTCGCCGTGGGCTGTGAGCCGGTCGGCTTCGTCGAACTCCTCGAGGAGGTCTGTGGGCATGCCCTCCCGTCGGCCGACCCTGCGAATGTGGACCCCCATGGCGCCGAGCTCGTCCCGGCGGCGGCGCAGCAGTACCCGGTTGAAGGTGAGCAGGAAGTCGACCTCATCGGTGGGCCGCACCCAGTTTTCGGTCGAGAACGCGTACACGGACATGTAGCGCACGCCCGCCTCGAGCCCGCCCTGGACGACGTCGAACAGCGCCCGCTCCCCCGCCTCGTGGCCGGCGGTGCGCGGGAGCCCGCGCCCGGTCGCCCAGCGGCCGTTGCCGTCCATGATGAGGGCGACGTGGCCGGGAACACGGGGGCGGGACTTGGACACGGGCGCTAGTGCTCCTGCGCGGAAATAACGTCTGCATCCAGGGCGGCACTGCGCGGCAGATTGAATCCCGATTCCGACCTCGGCGGATAAGAATCCCAATTCCGACCTCGGCGGAGCCGTGCCGTGCCGTGCCGTGCAACGCAGCCATCGTCGATGCAGGGCCGTTCGGGAGCAATAAGAATCCCAATTCCGACCTCGGCGGAGCCGTTAAGAATCCCAATTCCGACCTCGGCGGAGCCGTCGGAACTGACGCAAAGGTGCACTTAGACGGTGAGCAGCGACAGGCTCTTGAGGGGACGCTCGAGGTGGTACTCGGCGTAGCGCCTGAGCGAGTCCGTGGCTTCGTGAGCGGCCGCCGGATCGGCGGGGCGTCCGAAGTCAGAGGCGAGCAGCTCGGCCAAGAGACCGAGACCCTGGGGGCTGAGCCGCCACGCGCCCTCGTCCTGGCTCCAGCAACTCCGGCACAGCGCGCCGCCCAGAGCGGCGCTGAACGCTCCCAGTCCCCCGCCGGCACCGCACCCGGCGCAGGTGTTGAGCTG
>Ga0136613_10000911_pt1 | contig 14581 bp, 14 predicted proteins | sample AntDrymUQ2722106_2_FD_106649 | JGI IMG/M metagenome (GOLD analysis project Ga0136613, IMG submission 106649) | Polar desert sand microbial communities from Dry Valleys, Antarctica - metaG UQ272 (21.06) | ecosystem: Environmental > Terrestrial > Soil > Desert | place: Antarctica: Dry Valley... | reverse complement strand
CTTGGGACACGCCGTCGCCGACGCCCTGCCGGACTGCTACTACCTGCACTCGACCCGTCGCGCCGTACCAGGGGTCCACGCCGTGGCCGGCTTCGAGGAGGAGCACAGTCACGCGACCAGTCACCTGCTCCTGCCTGAGGACCCCGGCGCCCTGATCGGAACCGGACCGCTCGTGCTTGTCGACGACGAGCTGAGCACTGGGCGGACGGTCCGCAACACGATCGCCGCGCTACACGAGCTCTCCCCGCGCGGCCGGTACGTCGTAGCGGCGCTCGCGGATCTGCGCGGGCCCGAGGACCGGGTGGCGATGGACCGGCTGGCCGCCGAGCTCGACGCCTCGATCGACGTGGTCGCGCTGGCCAGCGGTGAGATCCGGTTCCCGGCGGATCCTCCCCCTCGTAACGTCCGTAGGTCTGAGCGGTATACCGCTCAGACCTACGGACGTAGCGCGTCTATCGTGCTGGACGGGCTGTGGCCGCTGGGACTGCGCGACGGCGGCCGGCACGGCTACCGCCGCGCTGACCGGGAGGCGCTCCAGCGGCAGCTGCCGCGGTTGGCTGCGCGGCTGAACGAGGTCGTCACCGGACCGCGGGTGCTCGTGCTGGGCACCGAGGAACTGATGTACACGCCACTGCGGCTGGGGATTGCCCTGGCCGAGGTAACCGACGCTGAGGTGCTCTACTCGACCACGACCCGCTCGCCCGCGATGGCGGTGGACGACCCGGGATACCCGCTGCGCACCATGATCGCTTTTCCAACCGCAGCCGGGGACCGCTTCGGTTACAACGTCGCCCCGGGCGCGGGTGAGAGCCGGTTCGACACGATCGTGGTCGTCACCGACACCGACGCGCCCGACCTGCTCGATGCCGTGGCAGGGTGCTGCGACCGGCTCGTCGTCGTACCGGTCCCGTCGTACTGTCCGGGCGCGCTGCCGGAGCCGCTGCACGGTCCGCAGTTCGGCTCGTACGCCGCGGACGAGGTGAGCTGGCTGCTCCGCGATCTGTCCCACGTGGCGCTGGAGGCGCCCACCGAGGAGCGCGAGGAGGCGATCCAGTTCGGCGGCGGGCACTATGCCGAGTCGCTGCCCGTGGAGTACGTCCCGTCCGCCGACTACCGGCGGTTGTTCGAAAAGGCGCTTGCCGCATCCGCCCCCCGGGTCGCCACGGCCGTCGGTGTCGTCACCGAACTCGTGTTGGCCCGTCGGGGCGATGCTGCGGTGCTGGTGTCACTCGCCCGGGCCGGCACGCCGATCGGGATCCTGATGCGGCGCTGGGCGCAGTTCGCCCACGGCATCGACGTACCGCACCATGCGGTATCCATCGTCCGCGGCCGCGGGATCGATCCGGTCGCGTTGCGCTGGCTGGCCCGGAATCACGATCCGGCGCGGGTGATGTTCGTCGACGGTTGGACCGGCAAGGGCGCGATCGCCCGGGAACTCGCCGCCGCCGTCGGCGAGCACGCCGTGACGACCGGCCACGCATTCGGCGATGACCTCGCGGTGCTCGCCGATCCAGGACACTGCGTGTCGATCTATGGGACCCGCGACGACTTCCTGGTCCCGTCCGCCTGCCTGAACTCCACCGTCTCCGGCCTGGTCAGCCGGACCGTCCTGAACGACTACCTGATCGGTCCCGGCGACTTCCACGGCGCGAAGTTCTACGCCGAGCTTGCCGATGTCGACGTGTCCGGGCACTTCCTGGATGCGATCAGCGGACAGTTCCCCGCGGTGGTCGATGCGGTAGCCGCCGGGCTCGCCACCCCTGATGATCATGAGCCGACGTGGCGCGGCTGGGCGGCGATCGAGCGGATCAGCGCCGACTACGGGATCGGCGACGTGAACCTCGTCAAGCCCGGGGTGGGGGAGACCACCCGGGTGCTGCTGCGCCGGGTGCCGTGGCGGATTCTGGCCAGGCCGGGCGCGGGCGCTGACATCGAGCACGTCCTGCTGCTCGCGGCGGAGCGCGGCGTGCCGGTGGAGTATGTCGACGGGCTGGCGTACTCCTGTGTGGGACTGATCCATCCGCACTTCAGCCGCGGTGCCGTCGGCGCAACCGGCAGGAGCGCTTCGACCGGCTCGACCGGCTCGACCGGTTCGAGCGCGAAGCCGTTGGTGGTTTGCGACCTGGACCGCACGCTGATCTACAGCGCCGCGGCGATGGGTACCGATCCGCCGCCGGTCCGCTGCGTCGAACGGTTCGGCGGAGTGGACGCTTCCTTCATGACGGTCACGGCGGCGGACCTGCTGCGGACGCTGCGGCGTCGATCTGACTTCGTGCCGACGACGACGCGGACCCGGGAGCAGTACGCCCGGATCAGCCTGCCCGGGCGGCCGGCCCGCTACGCGATCGTCGCCAACGGCGGTCACCTGCTCGACGGCGGTGTCGCCGACCTGGACTGGCACCGCGCGGTACTCGCCCGACTCACTGACTGCGCCCCGCTCGCCGAGGCCCACGACCGGCTGCGCCGCCACGCGGGCGATCCCTGGCTGCGCCGCGAGCGAATTGCCGAGGACCTGTTCTGCTACGCGATCGTCGACCGTGAACTGCTCCCGCCGGCGGTCCTGGCAGAGCTGACGGGGTGGTACGCCGACCGCGGCTGGGTGCTGAGCCTGCAGGGGGGCAAGCTCTACTGCGTACCCCGCCCGCTGACGAAGTCCGCCGCCGCCGCCGAAGTGGCCCGCCGTACCGGTGCCGACGTCGTGTTGGCGGCCGGCGACTCGCTGCTCGACACCGACCTGCTGGAGTACGCCGACGTCGCCGTACGACCGGCCCACGGCGAACTCGACCTGGTCGGCTGGACCCGGCCGGGGCTGCTTGTTACCGAGTCTGCGGGCGTCCGCGGCGGCGAGGAGTTGCTGCGCGTGCTGCTCGGCGAGGTGGCCGGCTACCTGTCGGCGCGCGCCTGACGGACCGCGTCGACCACGGCCCGCGCGCCCTCGCTGACGGTGGCGAGCTCGGTGAGGTAGGCCCAGAAGTCCGGCCGGTTCCGTGCGGCCAGCCGCTCGGGGACGGTGTCCAGCTGGATGCCGAGGGCGTCGAGCCGGGACACATGCTGGGGCGCCGGCCGGTCCGGTCCGGCCAACAGGAAGCGCTGCGCGTCCCGGAGCACCCGGCGGGTCTGCCGCAGCGGCTCGCCCGGATCCTCCTCGGCGGCCCGTAGCGCGCTCAGCCGGTGCCGCACCGACTGCGCCGCCCTGGCCGCGGCCTCGATGGCGACGCGGGCGGCGGCGACGGCTTCGTCGGCCTCGCCCCATCGCTGCTCCTGCGAGGTGACCAGCGCCGCTGCCCGGTCCAGGTGGCGGCGGGCCTTCGCGAGGTCGGTGGCGGCGGTTGCGGGGGTCTTTTCCAGGTCGGCGAAGGAGGGGTAGACGTAGGAGCGGCGCAGCTCGCTGAGCGCCTCCGGTGCGTCGTCGAGCTGCCCCTCGGTGACCTGTAGGAACGTGCGCGCGGCGGTGATCCGCTGGGTGAGGGCCTGCGCCCTGCCCCGCAGCGATTCAGCGTCGGCCTGCGCCTTCGCACTCAGCTCGATGACATGTGCGGCACCGTCGAGCACGCCCTGCAGGCCGAGCGACTCGACCCCGCGGTCCAGCTGGGCCAACGCGGACCGGGCCTGCTGCAGCAGCTCGGTGGCCTCACGAGCCAGGTACCCCTCCGCCTGCGCGGCGTCGATCGCCCGCGCCGCCGACGTCACGGCGACCTGAGCGGCCCGCAGCCGGTCTGGGACCGCCGCGTGCGCCGAGCGAGCCCGCTGCAGGGGCCGCCCGGACTGCTCCAGGAATCGGCGTACGGCGACCACTGCATGGGCGAGCTGATCCGCGGATGTGCGGAAGGCTTCGGCGGCATGGCGGGCGACGGGTTCCTCGGGGTCGCTGTCGAGGTCGGCCGCGGACACCGCAGACATGTACGCGGCGACCGCGTGGTTGGCCTGCTCGCGCACCGGTTCCCAAGCCGCGGCGACCTGGCGGGCGCCCTGACTCGAGTCGACGCTGGTCAGCATCCGGACTCCGTCGGCCGCCTCCGTCTGCTGCCGGTCGAGATCGATCAGGGCCTGTGCCGCGCGGCCCGCGGCCTCACGGGCCAGCGCCTGTGCCTGGTCACGGCCGCGTCGCCACCAGCGCTCCGCTGAGGGCTGTCCCATGGCAGGCACCGTATCCCCACGTGCGGAAGTAGGGGCCAGCGATGGGGCTGGGCTCACCGCCGATCGCGAGTCAGCGAGCTGCCCACTGGCGATGGGGGCAGCGGTGGCGGCCGTCATCGTCGGGGCCCATCTGCTGGCGTGGGCCTGGCGGTGGAGGCTTGCGGCCGTCATGTGCCTCTTCGCGTTCGCCGGCGTGACCCAGGAGTTGGCCTGCGGAACGGCATTGGAAGCGTGCGGATCGCTGCTGCCGGGCTTCTAGCCGTCCCGGTCGATGGCCAGGGTGCTGCGGTACGGCTCGGACGGCCCCTCGGTTGGTACGGTGTCCACCGGCTCGTGACCGTACGGCCAGACCCGCACCGCCCGGTACGGATATCCGTCCTGGCCGGGAGCCTCCCACTCCAGCTCGACGACCTGACCGGCCGGCAGGCTCCGGTAGCCGGGCACGGCCACCTGGCTGTAGTGCGTCCAGCAACCGCCGGGAGTGTCGGCCGAGTCGATCACTCCCCAGCCCTCGCCGTCCCGCCACTCGCGCACCGTTCCCACCGTCGCCATCTGTCCAGCATGACCCCTCGGATCGGGTGCGCATGTGTCGAGCGCCGAGGCACCGTGTGTCAAGGTTGTGGGCGTGCCCCAGCTGGTCCGTGCCCGCAACGACCCCGGTCAGTACGACGACCTGGCCGACGTGTGGTGGGACAGCAGCGGACCTTTCGCTCTGCTGCATGCGATCGCCGAGGCTCGGGGCGGGCTCATCCCGCCCGCAGCCCGACCAGGCGCGGTGCTCGTCGACCTCGGCTGCGGCGCCGGTCTCCTGGCGCCGCACATCCGCAGCCTTGGCTATCACCACATCGGCCTGGACATCACCGCCTCGGCGCTGCGTCAGGCCGGCGAGCACGGGGTGCTTCCAGTCCGGGCCGACGTACTGGCTCTTCCGTTGCCTGACAGCGTGGCCGACGTCGTCGTGGCGGGGGAGATCCTTGAACACGTCACGGACCTGCGGCGTGCCGTGGCGGAGGCCTGCCGGGTGCTCAGGCCCGGCGGCACCCTCGTCCTCGACACGCTCGCGGACACCGCACTCGCCAAACTCCTCGCCGTACACATCGCCGAGCGCATCCCGGGCGGCGCCCCGAAGGGCATCCACGACCCGGCCCTGTTCGTGGACCGCGCCGAGCTGCGAGCCGCCTGCGCGCGCGGCGGAGTTCAGATCGAACTGCTCGGCTTGCGGCCCACCGTCGGAGCTCTGCTGCGCAGGCAGGACAAGATGAATGTCGTCCGCACCTGGTCCACCGCCGTCCTCTTCCAGGGCCACGGCATCAAGGAGGCACCACGATGACCAGCCTCGAACGGCTGGCCGACCCCGCGGAGGGCGTGGCCGCAGCGCACCTTGTCGCCGCCCGCTTGAGCGAGCGAGCGGCCGAGCACGACCGCGACGGCCGCTTCCCCGAAAAGGATTTCGCCGACCTGCGAGCTGCTGGGTTGCTCGGCCTGATGGTGCCGCCCCGGCTCGGCGGTCCCGGCGCAGGTTTCCAGGACTACGCCGAGGTCGCGATGGCGTTGGCCGCCGGCAACGGCTCGACTGCCCTGATCTTCAACATGCATGCCTCAGTCACGGGCGCACTGGCAGGTACGCCGGACGAGATGGCCCGGGCCCTCGGCGTACCGGAGTCCTACTTCCAGATGCGGGACCGCATTCTCGCAGCGGCGGTCGACGGGTCGCTGTACGCGGTCGCGATGAGCGAGCGCGGCGCCGGCAGCAGGTTGTCGGAGCTGAAGACGTCGTACGAGCCGGTGGACGGCGGATACCGGGTCAGGGGATCGAAGACGTTCGTGTCCGCGGCCGGTCACGCCGACGGTTATCTGGTTGCTGCCCGCCGGGCCGACCAGGACCCGCCGGTGTTGTCGCACTTCATCGTGCCGGCCGGCCCCGGGCTGCGAGTCGAGGAGACGTGGGACTCCCTCGGCATGCGTGCGACGGGCAGCAACGAGCTGCACATCGACGCCACCGTGTCCGAGGATGCCCTGCTCGGCGGGATGGAGGGGCTGGTCCTGCTGCTCGCTCAGGTGATGCCGCAGTGGCTGGTGGCCTCCTACGCCGCGGTGTACGTCGGCGTCGCGCAGTCCGCGATCGATGCCGCTGTCGGGCACGCCGGCGAGCGGGGGCTGGCCCGGCTGCCCGCCGTGCGGGCTCGCCTCGGTCGTGCCGACGCCGCTGTCGCCGCCGCCAGACTCGCCGTCCTGGAGGCGGCGGCCCGGATCGATCGGGCGCCGGGGGAGCCGGAGACGAACCGCTGGGTGTGGCGCGCCAAACTTCTCGCCGGGCAGACCGCGATGGACGTCGCGGCGTCGATGCTCGAAGCGGCCGGTACGTCGGCGTCGCGACGCGGCCATCCGCTGGAGCGGATCTTCCGGGACGCCCGCTGCGGGTCGCTGCAGCCGGCGACGAGCGACGTCTGTGCGGACTGGCTCGGGATGGCCGCGCTGGGGCTGGACCCGGAGAACGCCGCTGAGGTGTCCCGCTGGTGACCGCCGACGCGGAGGCGGCGCTGTGACCGGGCTGGCCGTCGTCACCGGCATGGGGCACGCCGTGCCGGCCTCGGCGACCCAGCAGGAGCTGTGGGACGGGTTCTTCGACCGGTACTACGGTGGCCGGGCGCTGGCCCGTCGGATCTTCGCTGCGGCTGGAGTTCAGACCAGGCACGCCGTAGCGAACCCGCTGGACGAGGACCTCTCCGCCTGGAGCACCGGCGCCAGGATGGACCGGTACGTTGCCGAGTCGATGCCGCTGGCCAAGCAGGCGGTGAGCCAGGCGTTGGCCGACGCCGGGCTGGCAGCGGGGGACATCGGCCTGTTCGCGGTGGCCTCGTGCACCGGCTACAGCACTCCTGGAGTGGACATCCGGCTGGCTCGCGACCTCGGGATGAGCGCGGACCTGCAGCGGCTGTTCGTGGGGCACATGGGCTGCTACGCTGCCGTACCGGCGCTGGGGGCTGTCACGGATTTCGTCTCCGCCCGGGGCCGGCCGGGCGTGCTGCTGTGCCTGGAACTGACGAGCCTGCACGTGCAGCCGCCGTGCGATGACGTCGACCAGATCGTCAGCCACTCGCTGTTCAGTGACGCGGCCGCGGCCGTCGTGGTGGAGCCGGGCGCTGCGGACGGCTTCGACGTCGTCGACGTGGTCGCCCGGACAGACGTGTCCACCGCGGATCACATGACGTGGGACGTGACGGACCTGGGCTTCCGGATGGGATTGTCGCCCCGGGTCCCCGACGTACTGGCGAAGCATGTCCTGTCCGTCGTCACCGGCATGCTCGACCGGCACGGACTGTCCACTGAGGACATAGCCGCGTGGGCAGTTCATCCAGGCGGGCCGCGCATCCTGGACGTGGTGGGCGAGCAGCTTGCGCTGTCCACTAGCGCGATGGCGCCGTCCCGCCGCGTCTTGGCTGAGCACGGCAACTGCTCGTCGGCGACCGTGTTGCTCGTCTTGTCCGAAGCCGCGCGGGATGTCGGCACCGGGGGCCACCTCGTGATGATGGCCTTCGGTCCCGGTCTGACGCTGTACGCCGCACTGCTCCGCCGCCGCTGACCCAAGGGGCTGCGCTGAACGCCCGAAAAGCCCGACAGTGGGCGAGCCACGGGGGCAGCCCTAGGAGAAACGCACGATGTCCACGGCGATCGGCAAACGCCCCACGCAGGTGCTCACCCTCGCCGCGGCACTTCTCGTCGGCGCGGTCGTCTCGCTGTCGATCGGGGTGTACGCCGGCCTGCACGAGCCGGCCAACCGGCCGCTCGTGACACTGGGCTTCTCGGGCATGTTGCAGTTCAAGGCATGGCTGACCACCGCGGCAACGGCGTTGTTGATCGTCCAACTCAGCACAGCTCTCTGGATGTGGGGCCGGCTGCCGGGTGTGCGGACAGCTGCGCCAGCGTGGGCGGGTTCGCTGCATCGATGGAGCGGTACGGCGGCGTTCGTGCTCACGGTCCCAGTCGCCTTCCACTGCATCTGGGCGCGCCCGGCTTCGCCACCGGCGACCTGCGGGTGACCGCGCACAGCCTCGGGGGCTGCCTGTTCTACGGCGCCTATGCCGCGAAGATGCTGGCGCTGCGGGCGCGTGGCCTGCCGGGCTGGGCGCTGCCGGTCCTCGGCGGAGGTGTGCTCGCGACGCTCCTGCTGTTGTGGCTCACCTCGGCACTGTGGTTCTTCACCCGCTCCGGCGTACCGCTCCTATGAGGAGGTAGCGGTGTCCGACGAGCAAGTGTCCCGGCGGTCGGTACTGCGTGGCGTCGCAGTGACCACCGTCGCCGGAGTCGCCGGTTACGCGGTGGCGGCGACCAGCGACGCGGCCGGCGCCAGAGCGGCCACGACCGCCGCGAACGGCTACGGCGCCGATGAGCAGACCCGCAGCCGGCTCGCCGCGCTGGCCGACATCCCGGCCGGTGGAGGGCTGATCCTCGATGACGCCCGCGTCGTACTGACTCGCGCAGAGGACGGGGAAGTGCTCGCGTTCTCGGCCACCTGCACCCACCAGGGCTGCACGGTCAGCTCGATCGAGCAGGGATTGATCGTCTGCCCGTGCCACCCCAGTCGCTTCGACCTCGCCACCGGCGCTCCGGTGTCGGGTCCGGCACGACGACCGCTGCCCCCGGCCGCGGTCGAGGTCACGGGCGAGGAGGTGTTCATCGGGTGAGGGAGGTTGACATGGACTGGTCCCGCGCGCTGCCGACCCTCGTCTGGCTGGCAGCGGTCGGGTTCGCGCTCGGCGCGTTGTTCGCGCTGTCGTAGCCTGCCTATCCGTGCCGGACGTGGTCGAATTTGTCCGTGCCGGACGTGGTCGAGCAGCTCATCGCCGTCGGGCGGAAGGTCGTGGCCGCCGGGCTCGTGATCGGGTCCGGCGGCAACCTGTCGGCCCGCTCGCCGGACGGTGCGGCCTGCTGGATCACCGGTGCGGGTACCTGGCTCGACGAACTGGACCGCGCGGCGTTCTCCCTCGTCCGGATCGCCGACGGGGGCGTCGTATCCGGATCCCCTGAGCCGTCGACCGAAGCGCTGCTGCACCTGCGCAGCTACCAGGCCCGCCCCGATGTCAACGCCGTGATCCACCTGCACCCGCAGCTGTCGGTACTGCTGGACGCGATGGGTCAGCGGATCCGGCTCGTCACCACCGACCATGCCTTCTATGTCCGTGAGATCGGCCGGGTGCCGTGGTTCCCGCCGGGGACCGAGGACCTCGCCCGAGCCGCTGCCGCGGCGGTGGTCGACGGCTGCAACTGCGTGATCCTCGCCCACCACGGCTGCTCGGTGCTCGCCGACAGCGTCGAGCTGGCACACAAACGGGTGGTGAACCTGGAGGAGGCAGCGCGGGCGACGTGCGCCGCCCTGCTACTCGGTGGTCCGGTACCGGAATGCCCCCAACCGGCCACGTGATCATGGGGTTTGGCCGGTCAGGACCGGCCAAACCCCATGATCATCGCGAGGGTCAGCCCCGGGCGCGGGCCTCCGCGCCCGTCTCTCCCTCGTACCCGAGGTCTTGTCCGGACACCCGGCCGACGAACTCCTCGCTCTCGCCGGTACCGGTGGTGCTGCCGGCGTCCGCGCCGTCGGCGTCCGGGTCGCCGCCGGTCTCCCGCGAGTTGGCCACCGCCTCGTCCTCGTCGACGTCGGCTTCCCGATCCATTGCAGCGTCATCCCTTGCGGCCTCAGCACCCATGCCCGCACACTACCGCTGACCTGTCGGCTCCGGAGCCTCGCCCGCGGCCCAGGGCTGGTCGGGCCAGAACGGCCACTCCTCGAACCGGCTGGCGCGGCCCTCGGCGTCGAACCACACGAGCCAGAGGTCCTGGTACTCCTGAACCGGCGGTTCGCCGTAGCGGACAAGGACGTGCGCCACGCCGACATCGGCGTCCACCGCGAGAACGGTCGCCAGCATGGTGAACTCGTCGTCCGGCCCGTCGCGCTCGGCATCCCAGTCCCGCTCGATCGCGGGCAGGCCGCGCAGCGGCTCGGCGTACGGCGAATGCCGGTACGTCGCTGATGCGGCGAACAGCTCAACCAGGGACTCGGTTCCAGGACTGCGCCACACCCGCTCGTATGCGTCCAGCCACCGCCGAAAGCCGTTCCGGTCCACGGGAACCGAGGCTAGTGCTCAAGCTTCGCTTCCGTCCGGCTCCGCCCGGATACGTCTGGTACGTGCACGGGTACTTTGTCCGCGTCACCGTGTGTGCGACGACTATCTGGACAGCCCGCGCCTCGCCAGCGGGGATCTGGACGGCGACGGCGACGAGTATTGGCCCTGGCCGGCTCGGGGACCGATGCCCACTACTTCCTGTTCAACGACGGGACCGGCAGGTCTTCCGCGGTGGGGGAACAGCACAGGTGGCTCCAGCTCCGGGGACGTCGAGGTGGCCGACCTCGAGCCCGACGGTGACCTTGACGTCATCAGCGCGACGTTCGGCTTCCAGGCCGGCGACATCACCGTCTTCCGCAACGCCGGCGACGGCGCGTTCGGCGTTACCACCAGCACCATCCAGGTCCTGCTCAACGACGGCACCGGAGTGATGGTCCAGGGGCCGACAATCGATCCAGGTGGCACGACGAAGTTCATCGACGCCGCGGACTTCGATCTCGACGGCGACGACGATCTGGTCTGGCAGCTGCGCGGCTTCGCCCTTCCGGACGCCGGCGTGGCGCTGAGCAACGGCAACGGAACGTTCGGCTCTCCGCAGCTGCTGAACGTGGCCTCGTGTGAGACCGGGCAGGTGAGCACCGCGGACTGGACGGCGACGGGGACCCCGACATCCTCCTCGCGAACGACCGTCCGGGCTTCTCCGGGGTGCGAGGTCGGCGACCGGGTGACGATCGTGCCGAACAACGGCGACCGAAAAATCGGCGCCGCCTTCGACGTCCAGTGCCGGTGGTGCCGGCCATGGCGATCGGCGCTGACATGAACGGCGACGGCGGCTTCGCTCCCTTCGTCGGGATCGACAGCGGGAACGGTCACCACGAGGTGGCCGCGGCCGACTTCAACGGTGACGGGCTCGTGGACGTCGCCGTGCCGAACGCCGAACCGAACGCTGCGGCCGACGCCGACGCGCCCGCTCGTCGGGGTGTCAGCGTCCTCCTGAACGTTGGGTCCGGAGCTCAGCCGCGCCTGCACGATCCGGGGTACGGCGGGCAACGACTCATTGACCGGTACGCCGGGCAACGACGGGATCTGCGGCGGCGTCGGCAACGACGTCATCCTCGGCGGGACGGTAGCGACCGGATCCGCGGTGACGCGGGGAGGGACCAGGTCTTCGGCGGCGACGGTGCCGACACGGTGCTTGGTGGCGCCGGAGCCGATCAGCTCAACGGCGGCGCAGGGAACGACCGGTGTGACGGCGGCGCCGGAACGGACACGGCCACGACCTGCGAGCGGATCGCCGGCGTCCCTAGCTCGGCCTCATCCCGCCGGGTACTAGCACCAAGGGACAGCTCCCGCCCCGTCGTCGCTGCGTCGAGGCCGGCTGGCCGGGTCGGCGTGGTGGCAGTACTGGTCGCCGGCGCCTTGGCGATCTCTCCGGCGGCAGCAGTGAGCGCCGCCGAACCGGGCGACGGGTCACGGTTCGACACCTGGGCCGGCTATCAGGTCGGCCGGAGCCCGGTGGAGGCGCTGGCCGGTGACTTCAACGAGGACGGCGCAGCGGATGTCGCCTGGGTGCGCAACAACCAGTTCGACAACACCCTCAGCGTCACGCTGAACCTCGGCGACGGGACCATGGACGACCCGAGGGAGTTCGTGGCGACCGCGGGCAGCGCCACCGACGGCGTCGTCACCGACCTCGACGGCGACGGGAACCTGGACGTCGCCGTGGTCGCCGAAGGCGCGTGTCTCTGCAACGACATCATCGACCTCTACCTCGGTGACGGCACGGGGGACTTCGCCCACAGCACGGCCACCGGCGGTAACGGCCCCCTTCAGGTGGCTGCCGGCGACCTCGACGCCGACGGCGATCCGGATCTGGCCCTGACGAACTTCTGGGGCGGCCCCACCGTCAGCGTGCTGCTCAACGACGGTGACGCGACGTTCGCGCCGGAGGCCATCTACCCGGTCGGCGAGCGTCCGGTCGGCATCGTCACCACTGACATCGACGGCGACGCCGATCTCGATGTCGTGGCAGCTGCCCTCGGTTTCGACGGTCCGCTGGCGATCTATCCCCTGGTCAACGCCGGCGACGGGACGTTGACGCCGGCCGCCCGGCAGACCCTCGACCAGCCCGTGGGCGATCCTCGGTTGGCCGCCGGGGATCTCGACGGTGACGGCGACGAGGACCTGGCTCTCGGCGGCTTCGGCCCCACCCACTACTTCTTGTTCAACGACGGATCGGGAACATATACGCCGGTCGCCAACGACACGGGCGGTTTCACCTCTGGTGACGTGGAGGTCGCGGACCTCGAGCCCGACGGTGACCTCGACGTGGTCAGCGCGACGTTCGGTTCCACCTCGTCCGGGGACATCACCGTGTTCCGGAACTCAGGTCGCGGCGCGTTCAGCTCCGAGCGGCTCACCTCCAGTGAGCAGCCGTCCGGGCTCGCGGTCACCGACTTCACCCGCGACGGCGTGAGCGATATCGCCGCAGCGAACCGCGGCACGAGCCTCGGTGTCATCCACCCCGGCGGGCCGGGCGGCGCTTTCCCCGCCCCGCCGCAGAACGTGTTCTTCCAGCCGCCGTTCAGGATCACCACCGGTGACCTCGACGGGGACGGCGACACCGACATCGCTGCGACCACGAGCCCGGGCGGTTTCAGCGGAGCCATCCAGGTGCTGCTCAACGACGGCACCGGGACGATGGTCGACGGACAGTTGATCGTGGCCGGCGGCCCGCCCTCGTCGATCGATGCCGCCGACTTCGACCTCGACGGCGACCAGGACCTCGTCTGGCAGCTGTACGGCTTCTCCTTCGACGACGCCGGAGTGGCGCTGAACAACGGCGACGGCACGTTCGCCTCCCCGCAGCTGCTGAACGTGACCCCGTGTGGCACCGGGCAGGTCACCGCCGCCGACATGGATGGTGACTCCGCTCCCGACATCCTCATCGCCAACAATTTCGGGGACACCGCCGGGTGCGACGACGGGACCAGCGTGACGATCGTGCCGAGCAACGGCGACGGCACGTTCGGCCTGGCGTATGAGGTCCAGACCGAGCGCCGCCCCGAGATGCCGATCGGCGCGGACATGAACGGCGACGGCCTCAACGACCTCGTGACGGCCCACGGCTTTGCCATCTCGGTCTCCCTGAGCACCGGCGACGGCGGGTTCGCGCCGCACGTGGACATCACCACCAACCAGGGTCACCTCGAGGTGGCGGCGGCCGATCTCGACGCCGACGGTGACACCGACCTGTCCACGGTCAACAGTGACAGTTCGGCGACCGTGTTCCTCAACGACGGATCGGGTACGTCGTTCGCCATCGACGTACTGGCCGGCACGGAGACCGGCGGCGCGGCCATTGCGGTGGACATCGGTGACATCGACAGCGACGGCCGGCCCGATGTCGTCGTGGCGAACCGGATCGGCAACGACATCAGCGTCTGGTTCAACAACGGCGGCGGGTCCTTCGAGCAGAACGCCGTCCATTACGGGGTCAACACCGGCCTGTCCGATCTGCAGTTGGCCGACTTCAACGGCGACGGCCTGCTGGATGTGGCTGTGCCCAACACCACCGCTACCGGCTTCGCCGCCGGGGCCGAGCCGCCCGTCGTTCTCGCTGCTGCGCCGAACGGCGTAAGCGTCGTCCTGAACGAGGGGTCGGGCACCACGCCACCGCCGGCCTGCACGATCCGCGGTACGTCGGGCAACGACTCGCTGACCGGCACGCCGGGCAACGACGTGATCTGCGGCGGCGCGGGCAACGACGTCATCAAAGGCGGTGCCGGCGACGACGTCATCGTCGGCGGGACGGGTGCCGACCGGATCCGCGGTGACGCGGGTAAGGACAGGGTATTCGGCGGCGACGGTGCCGACGCGCTACTCGGTGGCACCGGGGCGGATCAGCTCAGTGGCGGCGCAGGGGTTGACCTGTGCGCCGGCGGCGCCGGGACGGACAAGGCGCTGACCTGCGAGCGGACCACCGGCGTGCCCTAGTCCGGCAGGCGGTGAGCCGGTCTGGTGAACAGGCCGGCCACCGCGTCGAGGTCCTCCGCGCTGTTGGCGGTGATCGTCAGGGTCGGCTGGCCGGCTGAGCTGACATCCCAATCGAGGAATGCGCAGCACTCCCGTTCTGCTGCGGCCAAGACCTCGAGTTCCGCGAGCACACCGGAGTGTCCCGCGGGCTCAACGAAACGGACCGTGAGGCGGTTGCCGGCCCGGCTGAACGCCGGATCTGCGGCGTCCAGCAGGCGCTGCCAGCGCTGCATCCGTTCGATTCCATCGGTAGGTCCAAGGGTGCAGGCGACGGGCAGTTCGCGCGG
>Ga0136613_10000910_pt1 | contig 14593 bp, 9 predicted proteins | sample AntDrymUQ2722106_2_FD_106649 | JGI IMG/M metagenome (GOLD analysis project Ga0136613, IMG submission 106649) | Polar desert sand microbial communities from Dry Valleys, Antarctica - metaG UQ272 (21.06) | ecosystem: Environmental > Terrestrial > Soil > Desert | place: Antarctica: Dry Valley... | reverse complement strand
TGATGGGTTTGCCCACGGCAGCAGGCGGCGCTCGGCGAGCGCGAGCAGGCCGAAGAGCGCGACGGCGAAGGCCGACAGGATCAGCACGGCGGCGTAGGCGCGCGCCGTCTCGAACTGCGGCAGCGCCTGGCGCACGAGGTGACCGATGCCCTCCTCCGAGCCGGCCTGCTCGGCGAGGATCGCGGCGATCGTCCCGACGGCGACGCTGAGCTTCGCGCCGGTGAACAGGCCGGGCAGCGCAGCGGGCGCCTCGACCATGCGAAACGTCTGCCAGCGCGATGCGCCGAAGGTGCGCATCAGCTTGCGCAGGTTGGGGTCCACGCGGCGCAGCGCGTCGGCGGTCGGCACGACGATCGGAAAGAAGCAGACGAGCGCGACGATCGCGATCTTCGGCGTCAGGCCGAAGCCGAACCAGACCACGAGCAGCGGGGCCACGAGCGGGATCGGCACCGTCTGCGAGCCGACGAGCAGCGGGTACAGCGCCCGTCGCAGCGTGTCGGAGAAGTGAATCGCGACCGCGCACGCCAGGCCGAGCGCGAGTGCCGCCGCGATGCCGAGCGCGATCTCTCCGGCGGTGACGGCGAAGTTGCTCCACAGCAACGCGGCGTCGTCGTTGATCGCGCCTGCGATCGCGCTCGGGGCGGGCAGGAGGAACTCGTCGATGCCGCTCAGCTGAACGTAGGCCTCCCAGCCGCCGACGATCGCGAGCAGCACGAGAGCGGCGGTCACGCCCCCAGCTCCTCGAGCACCCGCTCGCGCAGCGCGACGAGCTCGGGGTCGGTGCGCCGGCGCGGGCGCGGCGCGTCGACGCGCAGCGTCGCGACGACGTGTCCGGGACGGGGGGAGAGCACGACGACGCGGTCGCCGAGGACGAGCGCCTCCTCGACGTCGTGGGTGACGAGCAGGACGGTGCGCGGGTCGCGCGCCAGCGCTTGCGCCAGCCAGCTCTGCATCTCCTGGCGCGTCAGCGCGTCCAGCGACGCGAACGGCTCGTCGAGGCACAGCAGCGGGCGTCCGGCGAGCAGCGTGCGCGCGAAGGCGACGCGCTGGCGCATGCCGCCCGACAGCTCGCGCGGGCGCGCGAGCTCGAAGCCCGCGAGCCCGAAGTCGGCCAGCAGCCGGCCGGCCCGCTCGCGACCCGCCTCGCGCGACAGGCCGGCGACGCGTAGCGCGAGTGCGGCGTTGTCGAGCGCGGTCGCCCACGGCAGCAGCAGGTCGTCCTGCGCCATCAGCGCCGCGGGCGCGGCATCGACCGATCCTGCGTCTGGCGCGATCAGGCCGCAGACGAGCTCGAGCAGCGTCGTCTTGCCACAGCCGCTGGGCCCGACGACGACCACGATCTCCCCGGGCGCCGCGTGCAGCGTCACGCCGTCCAGTGCCGTCAGCGCGGCGTCACCGCGTCGCGCGGGCGCGAATCGCTTGACGACGTCCGCGAGCCGGACGACCTGAGTCTGGGTCTCCGACCGTGCCGCCTGCCGAGGCGCTGTCACCGGCGTCTGCATCGCTCCCTCCGCGGGCATTACCCCACAGGTTCGAAGGGTCAGCGCCGCACGACGGGCGCGATCTCAGCCAGCCTGCCGCCAGCCCCCCTGGTGTCACATCTGTCGACAGCCTAGTACGAACGGCACGGACGCGCGGAAGCGAATCGGCCGCTGCCCGGCCCGCTCAGCCTTGGTGCGCGGGCCGCGCGAGCGCCTTGACGAAGTCCTCGAGCTGGCTGGTCGTCCAGCACTCGAACGCCTGACAGTGGCTTGCATAGGCGTCGATCACCGAATCGCCGTAGTTCCAGTACAGCCGCGGCTCGGGGTTCAGCCAGAACGTGCGCCCGGCGCGCTGCGCGATCTGGGCGAAGATGTCCGCCCGCGGGTCGCGCCCGTTGGTGCGCGCGTCGCCGAGCACGATCACCGTCGCGCGCGGGTGCAGGTCGTCCTCGACGAGCGTACGGAACTCCGACCACACGCGGCCGTAGTCGGTGTAGCCGCTGACGTCGGCGACGCCCGCGTCGCGACCGATCGCCTCGGAGACCGCGCGGAAGTCGCGCTCGCGGCCGAACACGTCGGTGACCTCGCTGATGCGCTCGATGAAGACGAACGAGCGCATCTTGCGAAACGAGTCGTGCAGCGCGTGCAGAACGGAGAGAAAGAAGACCGACGCGCTCGTCACGCTCGTCGAGACGTCGCACAGCACGTAGATCTCCGGCCGCCGCGGGCGCAGCGGCTTGTAGCGCAGCGCCACGGGGACGCCGCCGGTCTGCAGCGACGCGCGCATCGTGCGGCGCACGTCGACGTGCGCGTGGCGATTGCGCCCGCGGCTCTCGTGTCCCTGGGTCTTCAGGCGCCGCTTGAGCTGCGCGACGACGCGGTGCACGGCCTCGAGGTCCTGCAGCGGGCCGGACGGCAGTGCGCGGGCGAGATCGTTCAGCGGCCGCGACGCAGGCAGCGTCTGGCTGCGCTGGATCTGCCCGCGCTCGAGCTCGCGGCGCAGCAACGCCTCGAAGCGGCGCAGCGCCTCGCGCGGGACGCCCTCGCGGCGCGGGTCGGTCGCCGGCAGCTCGGGCCGAGGCTCGCTGCGCAGCGCGAGCGCGCGGCGGATGCGCTGCACGTCGACGCCGATGACGCCCGAGCCCTCGCCGCGGCGCCCGAAGGCCGCGATCGCCAGCCGCGCGAGGTCGCGCATCGCGCCCTCCGACCCGTCGCGCAGCGCCGCGGCGATCTGCTGGCGCAGCCCGTCGAGGTCGACCTCGCCGAGCTCCTCGTCCGCGCCCTCGCCGGCCTCGTTCTCGCGCACGTTCTCGCGGATCGCGGCGGCCTCGGCGGCGCGGAAGAAGAAGCGATCGAAGACGAGCTCGAAGATGCGGCGATCCTCCTGGGACTTGGCGAGCGTCGCGGCGAGCGCGGCGCGGAAGTCCTCGGGCTCGGTCCAGGAGATCCGTTCGAGCACGGCGAAGGCGTCGAGCAGCTCGGACGTGCCGCTGGCGACGCCCTCGGCGCGAAGCTCCTCGCCGAACTCGACGAGCCGGGCGGCGATCCCCGGCGGAGGCTGCTGGGCCGCCCGTCGCGGCGCCTGACGCGGTGCGTCAGGTACGGGCGCGGGCGGCAACGCCGGTAGCCGGATCGAGCTTGACGCCGACGCGCTCGGCAACGACGTCGAGGTCGGTGCGGTGCTTGACGATCACCGACAGCGTGTCGCGGAAGACGTCGGCATCGATGTCCTGCGCGCCGAGCAGCAGCAGCGCGCGCGCCCAGTCGATCGACTCTGCGATCGAGGGTGGCTTCTTGAGATCCAGCTCGCGCACCATGCCGACGACCTCGACGAGCTTGCGCGCGACCGTCTCGGGCAGGTCGGGCGCGTGCAGGCGCACGATCTCGAGCTCGTGCTCGAGCTCGGGGTAATCGAGCCACAGGTACAGGCAGCGGCGCTTGAGCGCCTCGGTCAGCTCGCGCGAGTTGTTCGACGTCAGCAGCACGACCGGGTGCGTGCGCGCCTCGATGCGTCCCAGCTCGGGGATCGAGATCTGAAAGTCCGACAGCAGCTCGAGCAGCATCGCCTCGAACTCCTGGTCGGTCTTGTCGATCTCGTCGATCAGCAGCACGATCGGCTGCTCGGATGTGATCGCGTCCATCAGCGGGCGCGAGAGCAGGAACTCCTCGCCGAAGATGTCGTCCTGAAGCTCGCTCCAGCCGCGCCCGGACTCGGCGCCGGTGCCGGCGTTGGCGTCGGCCTGGATGCGCAGCAGCTGCTTGCGGTAGTTCCACTCGTACAGCGCCTTGGCCTCGTCGAGGCCTTCGTAGCACTGCAGCCGAACGAGCCGGCGCTCGAGCACCTTCGCCAGCGCCTTGGCGAGCTCGGTCTTGCCGACGCCGGCCGGCCCCTCGACGAGGATCGGCTTGCCCAGCTGCGTCGCCAGGAACGACACGAGCGCCGTCGACTTGCCGGGCAGATAGCCGACCGAGCGCAGGCCGTTGGCGACGGCGGCGACGGTGTCTACAGCGGCGGCCATGGTCGCCGGATGATTGCAACTCCCGCGTGAGCGCCCCGATCCTCGCCGTGTCAGATCTCTCGGCGGCTCCGGGTCGCGGCGCTGATCGTCCTCGGGCTATTCGAAGAGGAGGGACCTCACTCCACGACGTCCGGCTCGGGCGTGAAGGTGACCATGACGGTCGCAGCGTTGCCGGCCCTGTCGGTCTGCTTGGCGATCGCGGTGAACCTCTTGTCTTCGGGGTCCTCGAGGACGCTCGGCACGCCGATCTCGCGCGACCAGATTCCGTCCTGCGCGACCGGGACCGCGATCGGCTGTGGCTCCGATGAGAGCGTCAGCTCGATCACCGGCTCGTCGCCATCGGCTTGGCCGGCGGCGCCGCTGAAGATCGGTGACTCGTCCGTCGTCGCGCCGTACTTCGGTGTGCCGATCGCGAGCCGCGGCGGCTCGAGGTCGACCGTGAACGTCACCGCGTCGCTGCGCCCCGTGTTGCCCGCGTCGTCGCGCTGCTGCGCTTGTGCTGTGTACGTTCCCGATGGCAGGGCCCTGGCCCGCACCTCGTAGCGCCCGTCGGCGTCGCGCGCGCTCGGGCGCTCTTGCAGTGGATCACCGCCGGTGGCTCGCTTGCCCCGGTAGATCTTGACGATGATGGTCGTGCTGTGACCGGCGCCGGTGCCCGCTGTGCCGGTGAGGGCGGGAGTTGGGTCGTTGGTCAGGCCGGCGACGGCGCTCGCGCGCCGCCGCGTCGGCGCGAGCTCCAGCGTCGGCTTCGGCGCAGCCGGATCGCCCGCAGGCGGTGGTGGCGGTGGTGGCGGCGGGGCGACGGTCGTGTCGGTCGCGGCGTCCGTCGTCGGCGGCGGCCCCGGGTCGTCTCCGCCCGCAATCACGAGCGCCAATATGACGCCGAGCACGAGCGCTGCGACCATGATGCGTATCGCCCTCGGCGCGAGCGGCCAGCGCGCCGCGCGAAGATTGCGTTTCGTGGCCGCGAGCCCCGCGCTGTCCCCGCGTGACTCCCGTAGCCGCCGTGCCTCACCGAGGTCGCGCATCGCGGCCTGCGCGTCGTCTGCGCCCAGCGCGAGCGTGCCGAGCTCGTGCAGAACCCAGGCCAGGGCGTCGGAGTCGGCAAGCTCGCCGGCAGCGCGTGCGGCGATCCGCAGCGTTCCCACGAGCGCGCTCCAGCGTGCCGTGAGGCTCAGCAGGCGCGCGAGCACGCGCGCGAGTGCCAACGCGTCCTCGTAGCGGCCGGCGCGGTCCAGGCGGCCGAGCAACGCGACGAGCCGCTCGAGCTCGGCGCCGATCGTGGCGGCGTCGATCTGGCCGGAGACGACCTTCTCGAAGAGCGTCGCCGCTCGCTCGACCTTGTCGGTGACCTCGCCCGCGTCCTCGATCACCTCCTCGGCGACCTGCGTGGCGGGCCGCTCCTCGGCGGCGAGCGCGGCCGCGAGATCGGCGGGCTGCGACGCCCTGCGCACGCGGACGGTCGAGACAACCATCCCCTCGGGCTTCCCCACGTCCAGCACGTACCTGCCGACGGCGACCCGGCCCGTAGACACCGAACGGTCAGATCGACCACCCTTCCCCACCATCATGCGCGAGCGTAGTGGGTGGCGGCGGCGCTGTGGGAAACCCGCGGGCCGCTGACTGGTGAAACGGCGATTGACAGGCCGATGCGGCACAGGGCGAGCTGAAGAGCGTTCAGAAGAGCCTGGTGGAAGCGCAGCGCGAGCTCGGCAGCTTGAAGAGCGATCGCGATGGGCTTACCAAGAACCTCGCGCTGGCCAACACGAGTTCCCCGGAGACCCGCGACAACTTGCACGAGATCACGTTGCGCTCCGACCGGCCGGCGCAGACGCCCAAACCAGGCTGAGCGGGCCGTCAGCCGTGGACGGCTTCGGCGGGCCGCGCGCCGGCGCCGTTGGTGCTCGGGCCGTGGCCGTTTGGGGCCGGGGCCAGGGCCGGCTGGGGGTCGGGCGGCGTGCCCGCGAACGGCGTGCCCGCGAACGGCGTGACCGCGTGCATGACCTCCAGCGCCTTCTTGCCCGCTCGCTCCCCGAGCGCGCGGTAGGCCTCGAACTTCTGGTCGGTGTAGAGCTGGTCCGCCGTCGAGTCATGCGGGAAGTGCGGATCCTTGCGCTGGTGAGCGAGCACGTCCCACGGGGTTCCGGGCGCCACGACGTTGCGGGCGTAGACGATCCGGCCGGTCTCGCCGGTCGGGTAGCTGATCGTTCCCTCCACCACGGCCACCTTCGCGGCCGGCGGATCGCCCTCCACCATCAGCGGCGTCGGGTCGATGTCGACCTCCACGCCAAGCTCGCTGCGAGCCAGCGCGATGGCGTCGCCGAGCTCGGCGAACGTCTGCCCGCCGCTGGCGTCAAAGCAGTAGACGTTCGTGCATCCGCGGCGCAGCAGCTCGACGAGTCCGAGGTTCTCGTAGTGCCCCCCGTCGGTGATGTAGAGGTACTTGGCGTCGACGCGGTTGAGTCCGAGCAACTCGGCGAGCAGGTACCAGGGGCGTGGGCGCTTGTGGCGGCGGCGCTGGCGCGCGCGTCCACGATGCTCCGTTGCGGCGACCCAGCGCGGGTTGGGGACCCACACGCCGAGCCGGATGTTTGCCAGCGTCATAAGAAACGTCCACGAGCGGTTGCCCTTCTTGCCCATCGACGGAGCGAGCGCCGCGCCGGACATCGCGACCGCGGCCGGCAGCGTGAAGTCTCGCTGGCGGCGGGCCCCGAACGCCTGCTCGAAGGCGCGGGTCTCAAGGCCCCCCACGAGCGGTCCGCCGATCGACTCGGCGCTGAAGGTGAAGCTCGTCACCCCCCGACCGGCCGGAGTCGCGCCCGGATCGGAGATGTTCGCCGCGGCGCAGACGACGAGCGTCGGTCCGCTGGCGCAGGCAGTCTCCGACAGCGGGACGTGGCGGTCGAAGTCGCGCTCGACGGCGATGCCGTCGGTGCGATCCTGGACGATCGCAGCACGCCGCCGCAGCGACGGGTCGTTCTGGGGCAGGACGCGCTTCAGAGCGAACGCCGTGTTCAAGCGGCGCTTGTAGAACGGGTGCAGCGACCAGGTCGTCAGGTCCGCCCAGCGGTAGAGGAGCGCGAACAGCGCAAGCGCCCCACAGGCCGCCACGCAGAGCCACAGCATGCCGCCGGGGGCGGGGATGTACCGCGCCGTCAGCGTCAGCGACACGACGGCGATCGTCAGCAGCAGCATCGGCCCCGCGACGAGCGCAGCGGCGTGCACGAGGAGCTTGCGTGTGCCCGAGTTGAGCTTCGACGCCCATCCACGTGCGCTGCGTACCCCCGCGACGACGTTCTTCGGCGTGGCAAAAGTCTGGCGCAGGGAGGCCAGGAGGCCCGCGATCAGGCCCGCGACGCCCGCGCCACCGGTTGTCTGTACGACGCCCTCGCCCTTGACGTCGGGCTCCTTGCTGCCATCCGTCAGCATGACGTCCACGAGCTCGGGCAGGACGAGCGTGACGACGGCGATCACCATCGCGAGAAACAGGAACCTGACCGCCCACGTCTCAGAGAAGCGCCGGCAGGCGTCCGTGGGGCATCGCCGCAGGATGCGCAAGCCGCCGATCAGGATGGCGGCGGCCGCGACGGCGGTCGGGATCGCCCACGCGAGGGTCGTCACATGATGCGCTCCGTTGCGCAGGCCGCCGAATTGCGGCATATAGAAGAAGACGCCGGCCAGAATCGCCAGACCCGCGATCGGCAGCGCGAGGAAGATCAGGTTGAAGGCCATCCCGAGAACCAGGCGCAGTCCGAGGTAGGCCTTCGCGGCCAGGTCGGGCGCCATGTAGGAGCTGCGGTTGCGCAGGTACTGCTCCTCCGGCGATCCCGGCTCGAACGCTGGGCGCTTTGCGAGGAGGTCCGGATCGGAGTCGTCGGTCGCGGGGTCCTTCGAGGTCTTTTCGACCATGCAGAATGCCGCCGCGATGTAGGAGCCGCCCGAGACCCCAGCGAGGTAGTCGGCCTTCTGCAGCCGGCCCTCGCGCTGCAGTGCCTGCAGCGCGCCGAGGTTGTACGCGGCCGAGCGGATCCCACCGCCCGAGCAGCAGATGCCCGTCGACCCCGGTGCCTGGACGGTGCCGCGGTGCGACGCGATCGGTTCGGGCCGCTCGCCGTAGATCAGCCGACGCCACAACGCGCTGCGCCGCGCCTGAGCCGGCTGAGCGCAGATCGACGCGCGCCAGCGCCGCTGCGCGCTGGCGTGCGTGACGAGCCCGCGGTCGCGGCTCTCGTTGGGCTCTGTCGCGCTGGTTTCGTCGGGCCTGGGCATCGGGTCTCCTGCCATGGGAGAGCCCGATAGGCCGACTGAGATACATCGAGGCCGACCAGATTGCGCGCAGCTGCTCGGCGACGTCCACCGTCAGCGGCCCGAAGTGACCGGGCCAGCAGGTCAGCGGCTCGAGTGCCGCGAGCTTGGCGATCGACTCGCCGCAGCGCTCGGTCGACCAGTTGAACGCCGGATGGGGAATCCGCGGGCGGCCCGGCCGAGGCAGCGCCGGATCGAAGAGCGCGAAGCAGTCGTTGCTCAGCGCGAGCCGGTCGGCGGCGCGCCACAGGCCGATGCAGCCAGGCCCGTGGCCAGGGAGGTGAATGACCTCGAGGTCGCCGATGCGGTCGCCTTCGGCGAGCGTCGCCGCGACCTCCAGCGGCCCGTCGTCCCAGGAGGCCATCCGGCGCGGCGTCAGCGGGCGGGCGAGCAGCGGCAGGCGGTCGTAGTCGAAGTAGTGCGCGCCGCCGTCGCCCTCGACGTCGGCGCGCTCGTCGGCGTGGCAGTGCACCGGCGCGCCGATCCCGCGCGCGCCGCCGCGGTGGTCGGCGTGCGCGTTGCCCACAACGACGCGCGTTGCGCCGCCAAGCGCGTTGGCCGCCGCGCGGACAACCGGTCCCATCGGTTTGTGACCGGCGTCGAAGACCGCCACGCCGTCGCCCTCGCGCACGAGGAACACGTTGATCTTCAGCGGGAAGCCGCGCGTGATCCGCCAGACGCCGTCGGCGACGGGCACGGGCGGATGGTTGAGCAGCGCCATCGGGCAGCCTCCGGTCAGCCGCGGTCTCGGGCCCGAGGGATCTCGCCCGGCTGCAGGGGTGGCTCGGATGGCTCGTCGAACGTGAGCTGCTCGGCGTCCTCGCGCGTGACCGGGCGGCCGCTCGGCCGTCGCCGCGGTCTCGTGGCCACATCCGTCGCAGCTTCGGACGCGGGCACCACCGCCGTTCGCGCTTCCCCGCGGCGGGCCACGCCGATGCTCGCCGTAGCGTCCGGCGGCGCAGGCTCAGATTGCGCCGCGTCCGGTTCCTCGGCTTGCGCCGCCGGCTCGGGACGCCCGGCCATCCGGATGCGCTGGCCCGCGTATGCGAGCGCGCCGGCGGCGACGAAGGCCGCGAAGAAGCCCCATTGGATGCCGACCGTGCCCGCGGCTCCCTTCACGTCGGGCCGGTCGAAGACGCGGTAGAAGATCAGCGTCGCCGCCCACAGGCCGGCCGCGAAGATCACCGTCCCGTCACCGCCCGGGAGGTGGAACGTTCGGCGCTCCCCGCGCGCGAGCACGAGCACGAGCACGCCCGCCGCGACGAGGAAGATGGCGGCCTCGACGAACGAGATCACGCCGAACGCGCTGACGGCGTCGGTGGCGAAGCGCCCCGAGGCCTTGTCGAACGCGTTCTTCTCATACCAGGGCAGGAACATCGTGAACAGCAACGCGCCCGCCGCGATGCCCGCCAGACGCTGGTCGCGGTCGATCCCGCTCCACGCCCCGCGCAGGCGCTGCGGGGCTGCGCTCACGTCGCCGCGCAGGTGGCCGCGGGCGTGCGATCCAGCAGCGGCACGGCGTCGGCGGCCATCGGTGGATTGTACGCGCGGACCGGGCGCGTCACGCCTGGCGCTACTTGAGCACGCGCAGCTGGCCCTTCGACGAGCCACCGTTGCCCGCCAGGTCCGTGGCGCGCAGCTGGACCTCGTAGGTGCCGGCCGTGCGCGGGTTGGACCACAGCAGCGAGCGCCGTCCGCCGGACAGGCGCGCCGTCAGCACCCGGACCGTCCGCCCGCCGCGCAGCAGCGCGACCTTGACGAAGGACGGCTTGTCGAGCTTGATCCTCAGGGAGCCGCGCGGCCCGCGCGCACGCTGCGCGAGAGCAGCGCGATCTTGGGCTTGCGCGTCATATAGGACGTGAAGCGCTGTGCGGCCGAGCAGTATGGCGCGGGGTTGACGCCCGGCGCCACCGGTGCGAGCGGCACGCTCGTGCGGGATCCTCCGGTGGGCGTCGAGCCCGTCTGCGAGCCCTTGTTCTGCGCGGTCAACCGCGAGCACAGGCCACGCAGGAAATCGCGTGCGAGCGTGTGATAGCTGAGGTTGGCAATGGAGCCGCCGAGCGCGTAGCGCGACCAGGCGCCGGTGTCGTAGCGGCTCAGCTCGCGCCGCAGTTGCGCCTCGCCGCGCGCGAACAGGACGCGCCCGCCGGCGTCGTTGGCGAGCGCGGCAAAGTCATACAGCCCGTTGAGCGCCTGCGTGAAGCCGTTGAGCACGCGCAGGCCGGGCGCGTAGGAATAGATGAGGTAGTGCGTGCCGGCGCCGGTCTTGGCGCCCACGCCGCTTGGCGGCGACCGGCGGAAGATACCCAGCGCGCGGCGGGCGGCCGTCATGTAGCGCGGCTCGTTGAGCTTGACCGCGGACCGCGCCAGGGACTGGATCGCCGTGCCCTGCGCCAGCCCGCTGGCCCACGGCGGGCGCCCGCCGCCGAAGCGGAAGAGGTACTCCCAGGCGATGCCGCCGGCGCGCTTGGAGGCCAGGCGCAGCGCCTCGTTGAGCAGCGCCCGCAGCATCGCCTGCTTTGCCGCCGTGGTCGTGCTCCACAGTGCGTTGGCCTTGCCGAACGTGCCCAGCCACTGAATCTGCAAGCCCTGGCCGGCGTAGTACTGCCACACGAGCGGGCTGCCCTTGATGGCCACGTGCTGGCCGTTGCCCGGCAGCGGCCCCCTGGCCCACCAGGCACGGTTGCGCTTCACCGTCTCCATCAGCCCCGGCAGCCGCGACGCCGTCAGCAGACCCGATGCTGCGATCCGCTCGAGGTTGGCGATCGTCGCGCCGAGTGCGCTGCGGCGTGCTCCGCCGAGCTTGCCGCGGGTCTTCCGGGCCTGGAAGTAGATGCTGCGGTAGTCGTCGTGGGCGGCCTGGCTGATCGCGCGGGCGCGCCGCAGGCGTTTGAGCTCCCCGCGGACGGTCCTGCGCTTCTTGTGCTTGTCGCGGCCGCGCGCGTCGTGGGTGCGAGCGGGCGCGGCGCTGCGCGCCGCCGATGCCGGGGGCTGCATCTGCGCCGCGGGTGCTGGCAGGTACGGATCCTCGCGCATGACGGCGCGGCCGTCGCGGCCGAGGGTCAGCACGGGCGAAGCCGAGGCGGTCGAGGCAAGCACCAGCGCGAGCAGAAGCGCCGGCGCGAGCCCCGCAACTGGGGTCCAGCGCACGGAGGTGATGCTAGGTTCAACACGGCCGGCCCGCTGCAGTTGCCGTTGCACGAACATCCTCAGGATCCCGTGAATAGCTCATTTCGCCGCGTCGTGCTCGCTCTCGCCGTCGGCGTGCTGTGCGCAGCCGCGATCGGCGCCTGCGGCGATGACTCCTCGAAGAAGGTCTCCGCCGCCCAGCGGCTGCTCGACCAGACGATCAAGGCGACCTCGACGTCGCTTGAGAACGGCCGACTCGACGCGCGCCTGCAGCTCGAGCCCAAAGGGTTGCTGGCGCTCGGCGGCCCGATCTCGCTCGCTGTGAAGGGACCGTTCGTTCTGCCCGAGGGCGACGGGCAGCCGCTCCTGGATCTCGACGCCGTGGTCACCGTGGCCGGCCGGCGCTACGGCGGCGGCCTGATCTCCGACGGAGAGCATCGCTTCCTCGCGCTCGACGGCAAGGCGTACAGACTCGGCGACGAGCGCTCGAAGAAGCGCCTCGAAACGCTCGACCTGGATCCCCTGCGCTGGATCAAGGGCGAGCAGACGAAGGCCAACGAGCGCATTCGCGGCACCGACACGATGCGTGTGACCGGCACGGTGGACGCGGCGCGGATGCTGGACGATCTCGACGAGCTCGTGCCGGCGCCGCTGGGCGACCGGATCGCCGGCGCCGTCAAGTCGGCCGTCTTCGACGTGTGGAGCGGTGCCGAGGACAAGATCCTGCGCCAGTTCGTGCTGCGCGTCGTCTTCGAGGTTGCGAAGGGCGAAGAGCCGCCGATCGATGGTCTGGAGGCGGGCAATTTCCAACTGCGCATCCGGCTCGACGACGTCAACGGCCGGCCGCCCGAGATCAAGGCGCCTGCGAAGTCCCGACCGCTGTCCCAGGTTCCGACGGACAGAGGCCTCGGCGGCCTGCTCGAATGTCTCAAGAACAGCGCCCGCAGTGGCGCCGAGCTCGTTCAGTGCGTGGCCACGCTGGATCCGTGAGCGCGGGCCGCACGCGAACGCAGGCACGTACTCTGTCCGCATGCGCGAGCCCTCTCACACCGCCATCGGCACGTGGAGCGGCGGCCGCTACCTGCATTTCGGTGAGACGATCGAGGCCGAGCGCCTGGAGGCGCTACTGCGCCCCGGCTCGGGCCTCGACACGCTGCTGACGGCCGACGCGTACGGGGCCGGCGAGGCGGACCGGCTGCTCGGCCGCGCGCTGGCCGGGGCGCAGCGCGAGGACTACTGCCTGATCGGAGCGATCGGCCACGACTTCTACGAGGGTGAGCGCGACGGCCCGCGTGGCTTTCCGCGCTTCACCGATCCCGCCCTGCGCGGCCCGGACGACTACGCCGATTACGTGCGCATGGCGACCGAGCGCAGCCTGCAGCGCCTCGGGGTGGAGGCCTTCGACGTCCTGCTGCTGCACAACCCGGATCGCACCGGCTTTGAGAGCGAGGCGGTCTGGGAGGCGCTGCGCGCGGTCCGCGACGGGGGCTTGACGCGCCGCCTCGGCGTTGCCCCCGGTCCGGCCAACGGCTTCACGCTCGACGTGATCGGCTGCTTCGAGCGCTTCGGCGAGCTGATCGACTGGGCGATGGTGATCCTCAACCCGTTCGAGCCGTGGCCCGGCGAGCTGTGTCTCGCGGCCGCGCGCGAGCACGACGTGCGGGTGATCACGCGTGTCGTCGACTTCGGCGGCATGTTCTGGGACGACGTCCAGCCGGGCCATGCGTTCGCCCCGCGCGACCACCGCACGTTTCGTCCCGATGGCTGGGTGGACGCCGGCGCTCACAAGCTCGACCGGCTGCGCCCGATCGCGAAGCGCCACGGCCTGACCACGCTGCAGCTGGCCGTTCAGTGGTGCCTGGCGCACGACGCCGTCGCCTGCGCCGTGCCGACGCTCATCCAGGAGCCCGGCGGGCGCCCGATCGAGGACAAGCGCGCCGAGCTGCTCGAAACGCCGCCCGAGCCGCTGCTCACGCCGGAGGAGGTCGCCGAGGTCCGGGCGATCGGCGACAACGCCGGGTCGATGGGGCTCAAGGGTGGCGGACCCGATCACGCGGGCGAGCCGCGCCCCGACCGCTGGAGCCTGAGCCCGGAGCTCGACGCCGTCGCACGGCGCTGGGGCATCGAGCCCGATCATGACCTGCGTCAGCTGACGGCCCTTCGTGGCTAAGCTCAGGCGGTTCCTGCTGTCGGGCTCGGGCTGGCCCTACCTGCTCGTCCCGTTCATCCCGATCGCCGTCGTGCTCGAGTTCGTCGTGCACGCCGAGGCCACGGTCATCTTCGGCGCGGCCGCCGCGGGCGTCATTCCCACCGCCGCGCTCATGGGCCGCGCGACGGAGGAGCTCGCGCACCGCTCCGGACCCGGGATCGGCGGCCTGCTCAACGTCACCTTCGGTAACGCCCCCGAGCTGATCATCGCGTTCTTCGCCCTCAACGAGGGGCTGCAGGAGGTCGTCAAGGCGTCGTTGATCGGCTCGATTCTCGGCAACATCCTGCTCGTCATGGGCGCTGCGATGCTCGTCGGCGGCCTCAAGCGCGAGCGTCAGATCTTCAACCCGACGGCGGTCTCGGCGCAGTCGTCGATGCTGCTGCTGGCGGCGGTCGCGCTCGTCATGCCGACGATCTTCCAGCTCGTCCACGGCGGCGGGTTGCCGCAGGTGGGGGAGGAGCGCGTCAACTTCGGCTCGGACCTCGAGCGGATGTCGCTGATCGTCTCGTTCATCCTGCTGGCCTCCTACGCTGGTGGGCTCGTGTTCTCGCTGCGCTCACACCGCTCGCTGTTCAATCCCTCCCACGACTCCGACGAGCACGACGAGGACGAGCCATGGACCGTGAAGAAGGCCGTCATCACGCTGGCGATCGCCGGTCTCGCGGTCGGCCTGATGTCGGAGATCCTCGTCGGCTCGATCTCGGAGGCGTCGGAGTCGATCGGCCTGAGCCAGTTCTTCGTCGGCCTGATCATCGTCGCGATCGTCGGCAACGCCGCCGAGCACTGGGTGGCGATCTACTTCGCGGCCCGCGACAAGATGGATCTGGCCGTGAACATCTCGATCGGCTCGAGCGCTCAGATCGCGCTGTTCGTGGCGCCGGTGCTCGTGCTGCTGTCCTTCCTCGTGGGCCCCAACCCGATGGCGCTGGTGTTCAACGGCTACGAGCTGG
>Ga0136613_10000909_pt1 | contig 14598 bp, 15 predicted proteins | sample AntDrymUQ2722106_2_FD_106649 | JGI IMG/M metagenome (GOLD analysis project Ga0136613, IMG submission 106649) | Polar desert sand microbial communities from Dry Valleys, Antarctica - metaG UQ272 (21.06) | ecosystem: Environmental > Terrestrial > Soil > Desert | place: Antarctica: Dry Valley... | reverse complement strand
GGAAAACAGATGCCAACAGTACAAGGATTCCCAGCAGACCGAGGAAGCCAGCGGCAACCCACGGCAGAAGTATAATGTTGTGCACCTGGGACCCGAACCGGCGCGAGTGGCTTTCCTCATCCAATCCGATGCCAACGAATGGTTGCGTTGCGATGCGATCCCACGCGTCACGATACACATCGATTCTCGAATACAGTGTCCCACTGCTCTCGCGGGGGGCGTCTGCTTGCGTCACACGAGAGACTCTTTCTCCGGGTGACGATATCTCCGTTCCCGTGCTTCCCAGGAGGAGCGCACCGCCAAGGACGAGCGCAGCCAAAAACGCTACCGTCGGGAGGGCACGTCTGCTTGCGGTGATCCAAACTGCCGTCGAAACGATAGCGGCCAGGAGAGCACCTACCGAGCCTGAAAGGATGAGCCCGGCACCGACGAGTATGCTGGCCGAATAATTTAGCGCTCGCATACGACCCCGAGCGCGGATAGCTACCATCAATGCCGGAACGAAAGAAATTGCAGCAAGCCCTCCAAGCTCATTCGGGTGGATTGTAAACCCTGTCGCTCGACCATAATAGACGCCCCCACTGCCTGGAATAATTCCACCGTCAAAGACCTGTGCCACTGCGCCGAGTCCGCAGAGTGCGACCGATAGGACCCACACGTTGACTGCCGTGTGAACGTGAGCAGACGTACGGAGCAGGACTGTGCCGAGCCAGAACCAAGGTATGGTGATATAAAGGACGCGAGCAACCACGGCGGCGGAGGAAACGGGTTGAACTGCCTGAGTCGATGCGATGAGCCCGCCGACCGCGAAGATTCCCGCGCCACAGATGACTCCTAGAGGAAGCTGGAATCCAACGGTATTCCGTGAACGGAGGACTGCCAAGAGAGTGAGTAGTAGAGCTACGAGGAATAACCAATCCGACAACGTGAACGCAAAAGCAGGTCGCACGAACAGCAGACTCATGGTAAAGAGGCCGAGGTAATAGGCACGCCGCGGAAAGACAAATTTTCGAGATTCCGCCCCTGCATCTCTTTCTAGTCGCCGATCGAGCTCTGTACTCGGCGCGTTAAATTCGTCTCGCCGATACGGGTGGTGCGAGGGCGCCAAGGCTAACCTCGTTAGAGCAAGCAGCAGAGCGACTGCCGCTAAGCTAGCGGCTAGCAACGAGGCCCCCTGGGGAAGAAGCGCTACGCCGAAACCGATGGCGCTGCTAAATGCGGCAACGAGGGCGGCTGTTAGCGTCGCCAGCCTCACATTGTACTTACGCTGCGTGATGATGGCGAGGCGCGAGCCTGCGAGACGTTTCACCGTGAACGGGAGGTTCATCATTTGGAAGTTCCGTGTATTTTTGAGCAGGAAGCTCGGATCAACGTACGTGGCTGCTCCGTCGATGTTACGCTTGGCCGGTCGGTGCACGCCCTTGCTTCTCATGCTGACACAGATGGCGACCTCGCTGTCAACCGTACGAATGGTACGGTTTTGCGCCGGAACATGGAAAGTGTTGACTGCGTGGGGCCCAAAGACCCCCTTTAGATTTACCACACAAACTATTCTGGGCCGCCTCATTCACCGTGCCCGCTGGCTTTAACCGATAAGTGCTAGAGGTCGCTGATGCCAGTCCTCCTGTCGGAACCTAGGCTGAATATTGCGACTCCCCGAATTCGCGGTCGGGCACCTCGGGCGTATACGAGGTGGCAGCCCTGACCATCGCTGAGTGACGCCGGAGGGTTTCACTATCCGAAGTCGCTCAGTATCATGATTCAGACAGAGTCGGGGCGGGGGCGACTCAGCCTCCGACCCAGCGAGTCGTCGACAAGTCCGGGTGAACAGTTGCGAAGTGCCGATTCTTACCAAGACACGTCTCTAGCCGACTTCATCGGCATCCTCCGGCGCCGCAAGTCGCTGTTTCTGCTGACCGCCGTACTGGTGCCACTGGTCACGGCTCTTGCCTCTCTCGCTCAGACTCGCGTCTACGAGGCCTCTGCCCAAGTCCTCCTTCTGGGCGAGGGACTGGCCGAGGTTGTGAACGGTCTGCCGGGGTCGAGCCTGTCCGGCGACGCCGATCGCATGGCTCAGACACAAGTCGACATTGCTCGGGTGGACACGGTGGCGGCGAAAACGCTTCGGGCGCTTCGTCTGGGCGACCGTAGCGCGAACGATCTCCTCGCAAACTCTCGGGTCAGCGCCAAGGGCGACGCCGATGTGCTCGTGTTCACTGTCGCGGATACGCAGCGACTGCTGGCAATTCGATTGGCAAACGAGTACGCGCACCAGTTCACAGTCTATCGTGCTCAACTCGATTTGGCGCCCGTGACGCGCGCGCTAGGGGAGGTTCGATCGAAGATCTCCGACCTCGAAGCGCGCAATGGCAACGCGGAACTCATCGAAGGTCTACGCATCAAAATGCGTCAGCTGGAGACGCTCGAGGCGGTTCAATTTTCGACAGCACGTGTCTTGCATAGGGCGAGTGATGCGCCACAGGTACGGCCTCGCCTTGTCTTCAATGTATTCTTCGCGTTCATTATTGGAATAGCACTCGGAGCTGCCGTTGCATTCGTAATTGATGCGACGGATACGCGGGTGAGGTCGGTCAAGGAAGTCCTCGAGGCGATTGACATGCCGGTCCTCGGCCTTGTTCCAGAATTGCCCTCGGGACCCGCTCTCACCGAACGACTAGTGATGTTGAACGAACTAGATAGCTCAGCTGCGGAGGCGTTTCGGATGCTCAGGACAAAACTAGACCTCGCTAATCTCACGCACCGTGCGCAGGTGATCATGTTCACGAGCGCTCTCGAGAATGACGGGAAGTCGACGGTCATCAGCAATCTAAGCGTTGCGCTCGCACGAGGCGGTCGCAACGTCGTACTAGTCGATTTCGATCTTCGGCGGTCGTCGCTGATGGAACTTTTCTCTCTTCGCTCGCACCGAGGATTGACAACTGTCGCCTTGGACGCAGGGACGATGGAGGAGGCTCTCTTGCGAATCGACCTTAGCCGCGATTCAATGGGACAGGAGATGAAAACGGCGATCAGCCGATCTGGAGCCAAAACGGCCGGATCGTCGAGGGTCGGCGCGACTATTCCCGGTGTAGTGCAGCACGCCGCACACCCGGTTACCGACGCCCCTGGGCCGGCTTTTGATCCACGCGTGAGCGCGACGACCGGTCGGCACGGCGAATTGAGAATTCTGCCTGCAGGTCCGACTCCGGCCAACGTAGGCGAATTCGTTGAGACGAGCGCCGTACGCAAGATTTTCGATGATCTCCGAACTCGAAGCGATTTCGTCTTAGTTGATGCACCGCCTCTTTCCGTGAGCGATGCGATTTCTTTGGCGACAGTAGTCGATGCGATTGTGATCGTAACAAGCCTCCGAACCGCGCGTCGACCAGTTCTTTTTGCTCTCCAGCAGACGCTTGCCACGCTTCCTGCAGCCAAACTCGGTCTCGTGATTACGGACGTCGATCTCGACGAAGATCTTTACGGTGCACATGCGCCTTATTCGGAAGGTGAAGTTCCGCCCGTGCCCCTGCGTGTGGCAGACAAACTCGAGACAACCGCTGCTGAAGAAGAGGTCAGAGTACCGCAAAGCCGTTGGGGACGACAAGGCTGAGCAGAACCACTGGTTTGCCAGCATTGCTGGCGTCGATAGTCGGCGGCGCCGTTCGGCGTTTGCGAAAGCAGCGGTCGGGTGAGGGTTTTGTGAGTACTTTGAGGCAAGGTGAATCCTCTCAGCATCCTCATCACTACGTCGTACTACTTCCCAGAACTCGCAGGAAGCGCGCCCTACCTGACCGGGCTGGCCGAGTATCTTGCCTCGAGAGGCCACCACGTGGTGGTCGGTACAACGTTTCCCCATTATCCCGCTTGGCGCTCGAGCGCCAACGGCCGACTGGCCTCGACTGAGAGGCGCCGCGGGGTTCGAGTGCGGCGGCGTTGGACATACGTTCCTCGCCGCCAGTCTGCCGTGCAGCGCGGTCTCTATGAGACTGTGTTGTACGCCTCCGGCCTAACTGCGATTCCGATGCGGCCTCGCCCACACGTCGTGATCGGAACCTGTCCAAGCCTCGCAGGGGCCGCGCTCGCATCGACTGCGGCGGCTCTGTACCGCGTGCCCTACGGCCTTATTTTCCAAGACCTGATGGGCCTCGCCGCCCAGCAGAGCGGCGTCGTTGGAGGTGGGAGGGTGGCGGCGGCTGTTCGCTGGGCGGAGGTCGCACTCGCGCAACGCGCCGCTCGGATAGCCTTGGTCGCAGAGGGGTTCAGAGCATACTTCGAGGCGGGCGGAGTCGACTCAGAGAAGATTGACCGCGTGAGAAATTGGACGCGCAGGGTGCAACCGATCGAAACGGCTGCCGACACTCGTGCACGTTTCGGCTGGGGCAGGGACGAGTTCATCTGCCTGCATGCCGGCAACATGGGCCAGAAGCAAGGCCTCGACAACTTGCTCGACACCGCAGCGCTCCTCCGCGGCGAACACGTACGATTCGTCCTGGCCGGCGACGGCAGCGACCGCGAGCGGCTGCAGGCGAGGGTAACGTTGCTCGAGCTTGACAACGTGGACTTCGTCGAGCCGCTGGAGCCCGGCCGCTGGGAGGAAGTCATGCAGGCGTCGGACGTTCTTCTCGTGAACCAGCGTGCAACCGTGGCAGACATGGCACTACCATCGAAGCTGACGTCGTACTTCGCGGCCGGGCGTCCGGTGGTCGCCGCCGCGGCGGCGGCGAGCGAGACGGCGCGGGAGATCCACTCGGCCGGGGCAGGCTATGTAGTGCCACCCGACGACCCCGTTGCCTTCCAAGAGGCGATCATCGCACTCAAGCGTGACCCGGCGGTTGCCGCAGCGTCGAGCAAACGCGGAAGACGGTACGCAGCCGGCCATCTTTCGCCCGATGCGGTTCTTGTCGAATACGAGGACTTCGTAAAGAGAACCGCAGCGAGCGCGCGCGCACGAGTTGGGGTCTCGGATCTGTCCGCGTAGGGCCGGATTTGTCCGTTCGTCGCTCGCTGGGCCCGCTGTCGAGCTCCTGGAGAGTAAGTGGATCGTCGAACTTGAAACTAACTGCGAGCAAGACAGGGAGAAGACACGGTGAGCCTGCGGCGCATTGTCGCGCCCACTCGCATGCGTGCCCGCGCCCCCCTCGTCAGGAATCGAAGCGGCGGGCCACTTTGTTCGCGCAGTCACGCGAGATCGTTGGACTCAGCCGCTGATGACGACCTGCGAGACTCCACGAAGTGTCTTACCGTAATCACCAAGTCCCACAGGTTCGAGCAGGTTAAGCCATGCTTCGGCACAAGCTCTACGTAGCCCTAAAGATCGGCAAGAGCTGGGTTCCAGGTCTCAGGCGGATCCGACTGCTGAAGAGGTCGTCACCCACCGACCACTACGGCGATCGACCGGTTCTCAAAGCCCATCAAGGGAACGAAATCCTGCTCGCGGGGGTCTCGGGCGGGAATCCGATAGCAGCAGGGAAGATCGGCGATACGGAGCTCGAGGTACTGCTCAAGTACGAGTCCTCGGGAGGCGACTCCGAAAAGTTCTTTCGCTCCATTACCGACCACGGGCACGAAATGGACCTGCTTTACCTCAACTGTGGGGTTTTCCCGAAGCGTGCCGATGTCCTGGCACAGTGGGCCGAGACCTACCTCGAGGCGCTCGGAAGCATCGATCTCCTCGGCGTGTGGCATAACAAGGATGAGGATGCGATCGCGGATCGGTACGCACCACAGGCAACGCTAACGGACATTCGCGCTCTCGAATCCTACTACCACGCCACGCCTTGGACGCGAGCGCTCGCGTCCAAGACCGTGCTCGTAGTTACTCCGTTCGAAGAGACGGTGTCACTCCAGCATCGTCGCTATCGCGGAGAGGACCTCTTTCCAACCGCACCTGACGTCTTCCCGGATTTCGACATATCCATTGTCCGATCTCCATTCTCGGCTGGACTGGTACCTCCAACTCATCCCGATTGGAGTGCGGCGCTCAACGATATGAAGTCGAGGATTCGAGAGCAAGAGTTCGATGTATGTCTCGTCGGGGCGGGAGCATACTCACTGCCCCTCTGTGCGTACGTCCGTAATAACTTGAGGCGGCCCGCCTTCCATCTTGGAGGCGGACTGCAGATTCTCTTCGGGATTCGGGGCCGGCGGTGGGACGGATTCCCAGAGATCGCACAGTTCTTCAACGAGAACTGGATCCGGCCTCTTCCTTCCGAACGGCCGAGAGGACGCTGGCGCAACGACGGAGGAGCGTACTGGTAGAAGGTCGTGCTTTCGCGCGAACTTTCGCAGGGAGATGACGCATCCAGCCGGGGACGTTTCCATGTAGCGTTCGTACGCCGAAGGCATCAAAGTAGATCTGACAACGCGGTGATGCTCGTGCGGCGACGACGGCCTTAGGACTCCGCTCGAGGTCGCTACTCGATGTTACGGCCATGACTGAGCGCCGTGAGCGTCTGGAGCATGATCTTGAAATCGAACCACATCGACCAGTTTTCTATGTAGTAGTTGTCGAGCTCGACTCGATCTACGAGCGAAGTCTTCCCACGGAGACCATTGACCTGCGCATAGCCGGTGATTCCCGACCGTACTCTGTGGCGCTCATCGTAGCGGTGGACGTTTCGTTCGAAGACTTCGACGAACTCCGGCCGTTCCGGCCGCGGACCAACGAGGCTCATCTGGCCCTTGAGTGCGTTGATGAACTGCGGTAGTTCGTCGAGTGATGTTCTTCTTATAAAGGTGCCTAAGCGTGTTCGCCGATCAGTACCTTCCACGCCGCCTGGAGCTCTTTCGACTGCACGTCCCTGCTCATCCGCTTCCGGACTCAGCGCGGGGTGCATCGATCGAAACTTGAACATCCTGAACCGCATGCCGTCGCGTCCCACGCGGTCTTGCCGGTACAAGATCGGTCGCCCGAGAGAGATCCAAACTGCGATAGCGACCGCGACCATGATGGGCGCTAGAAGTACGAGTGCGATGGCAGCACCAATGCGGTCTAGCGAATATTTTGCCGCGAACTGCCAGCCGCGGGGGTCGGGAGAATAGCTTGTGATGAGCGGCAACCCACCAAGGTGGTTTACAGTGAATCGCTGGGTAGATTTCTCGTAGAGCCGAGGTACGAACGACGTCCGAATGCCGAGTTGTTCACATCGCTGAAGCAATCGGAGCACGACGTCGGTCGGGGCGGTTGAGAACGTGACGATCACGTGCTCTATCCCATTGTCTGCGACGATACGGTCGAAGTCCCAGCTAGCGCCCAAGACGGGAACGTCCGGAACGCCCTCACGGGAAAGAAGAGGCTCCTTGTCCAGGAAACCCACAGGTCGAAGTCCGGTCTCCGGATGGTCCAAGAGGCGCATGGCGACAAGTCGTCCCACTCTCCCGGCCCCGATGATCAGCGCCGGACAGCCAGCTGCGCGGGTAAGTCTCGCACTTCGCAGGTAGAGTGCGAGCGCAACGCGGCCTGCCGCGAGGAAAACGGTTGCAAAAAGCCACGTCCAGGCAAGTTGCGTCCCAGCGGAGGTCGAGCTCGTCAAGAGATCGCGGGCAGCTATGATGCCGGCGCCGGCGAGCACGGTCGCCGTTACGACCACTCTGCAATCGTCGAGCACTCGTGGTTGGAGAGGCGCTCTGTAGGCTCCACGCGCGTAGAGAAACACGACAACGACGAGCACGAAGGCGATCAGCCATGGCAATGGCGTAGTCGTCCAGCCGGCTGAGGTCAACCCCGCAGCCATATACGCAACGGCGACCATCACGACATCGGTTGCAAGCGCTACCGGGCCCCAACGGGTTGCGAGCCGCCGACGTCGCATCAGGAACGGGCGACCCAGCTGAGGGTGGGTGATCTGAACCGAGGCCGCGGTCTCGGCGGTTGTCGTCGGAACGACCGTCGTCGGAATCCGATCCTGCTTCGCCTCATGGAGCATGGGCGCCATCCCAATCTCGTTTCTGACATCCCATGGCTCGCGGGTCTAGTGCGGCCAGCGCTCGGCAGCCGTCAGCAGCCTTCGGCCAATTCGTGCCGCACGTGAAGGGCTCGCCGCATTGCCCATTTCAACCCCTACTCCCCGTTCCCAGATAGGTCTCTTAAGGTAGTCGAGGTGCTTCCGGGTGTCAAACGGACCGCTGGATATGAGTTTCTCGCCCGAACCGCGCCTTGCACTGGATGCAGCGAGGGCGCGATGACCGTTCCACATACCATGGCACCCCTGTACTGGGGGCTGAATGCGTACGACGTTTGAGGAGTTGTGGGCACACGGCGGCTCGCTGCGGATCTATGTGCAGCACCCCGACGGCGTTCATACGCATACTGATGCGGTGCCAGCGCTGTTGGCCCGCGAAGAAAGCGGAGCGGCCTGCGCTCACGTGAGCGCTATTTGCGCTTCGCGGAGGACGGACGTGAAGGAATCGAAGTGCGCCCTTCTCGAGCTCCTGATCGAGCTTCGCCGGACGGGGAAACAGGTCGTTTGCGTAAGAAGCGCCCGGAAACGATGAACACGCCGCTCAACTACTACGACATCCGCACCCGCCGCATCGAGTACACCGTCGATCGCAACCCTTGGGCGGAGGTTCGATCAAGAGACGGTCCACGCGAGGACAAGGAGGTAGTCGGGCCGCGTCTCAGCGATCTTTTTCCGTGGATGGAGCGGGATGTTCGTGCCCGCTTGTACGATGCGCATGCCTTGACAACATGGCGGAGATGATCCGGAATGCGTTCGGGAGTTGGATGCGAACAAACCTCACTAAGACGATGCCGCGACGACCATGGCCTGACCTGAGGTCAGCGCTATGAAGGTTGTCATCTTCTGCGGCGGCATGGGTGTCCGCATGGGCGAGGCGACGCAGAGCATCCCAAAGCCTATGATTCCCGTTGGTCCGCATCCGATTCTTTGGCACATCATGAAGTGGTACGCGTCCTGGGGACACACGGACTTCATACTCTGTCTTGGATACCATGCCGAGAGTATCAAGCAGTACTTCCTGAGCTACAGCGACGCACTCGCGAACGACTTTGTCATGACATTAGTCGGACGCGACATAGAAGTGATCGCCCGCGACATGGACGACTGGCGTATCTCGTTCGTGGATACAGGAGTCCATGCACCCATTGGAGAGCGCCTCCTATCCGTCGCGCAACATATAGGGAGCGAATCTATCTTCCTCGCGACCTACGGAGATGCGCTTACGGATGTACCGCTTGACGACATGATCGCTTTGATCAGTTCGACGAAGAAGACTGGGTTGTTCATGTCAGTGCGGCCTCGGCTCGAGTACCACGTGGTCCGCGCTGATGAAGATGGGACAGTTCGGTCCGTCGAGAGGTTGGCGGACGCAGATGTCAGGATCAATGGCGGTTTCTTCGTCTTCAGACGCGAGATCTTCGATGCGATCAAATCCGGAGAGGATCTCGTCGAGGAACCGTTCAGCCGCTTGATCTCACGCCGTGAGCTCCTCGCCTATGTCTACGACGGCTTCTGGGAACCGATGGACACGATCAAAGACAAGCAAAAGCTGGATGCTCTTTACGAGATGGGGCACCCGCCCTGGCGAAGAGGCCCACCCGTTCGTTGATGCTTGGATTGATCTTGCGGGTTCTGTGACATCGTTGCGCTACGACTCAAGCAACGTGAGGAAGTCGCTCGCGGTGCGATCCCACACGCAATACTTTCCTGCCGCTTCCGCGGCGTTGCGCATGGCCATATAGCGTTCGGGTGCGCGTAGAGTGTCCACGAGTACCTCAGTGAGTCGCTCGCTCGTATGCTCGTCCGCTGGCAGCAGGAACCCCGCACCCGTCGGGATGGTGTCGACTATTCCGCCAACAGCTCGTCCGATGACCGGGATTCCCAGCCGAAGGCATTCCAGAGTCGAAATACCGAGAGCCTCAGCGCGCGACAGAAGGCAACCGAAGTGAAACGTCCGAACTATCTTCACAAAACGCGCTATGTCGTGACTCTTGTCGATGAACCCGATAGATCGGACCAGAGGGTGATCAGGAACGGACGCATCTCGAGAGCCGATAACTACGACTTCGACGGGAAAACCCATGCGATCGAGGTTGACGGCAGCGTCTAGAAGGAGTGTTCCTCCTTTCCCTGACCAATCCGCTCCAATGAACCCAAGTCTAAGAGGCGAAAAATCTCCATTCCATTCTCTAGCCGGTGGAATAGCTGTCTCTGGAATGTTCGCTCCCGGCAGAACCACGCGAACCCTCTCCGCCGGAAGGTTGTAGAACGACTTCACATCATCTGCACACCACCGAGACATGCAGACCACAAAACGGGCTGAATGGTACGCGTCTCTCTCACGAGCTAGCGCATCGTCTCGCACACGCTTTCCGACACGAAACCCGTAATCATCGAACCAGTAACGCAACGTAGCATCCAAATAGTACGTTATCGGTTCATGAACCAGTTCTCGCGGCGGGAGAAGTGGAAAGTGGCTAATGTATTCATTCACCTCGCATGGGACGCGCCGGGCCCGCCACAACGAGTTCGAACATGCGCGTGAAAACATGTAACCGCGAGGTCGGTTGAAGAATGGTAACTGAAGCGCATCCCAGACGAGGCGCCTCGGCTGGAGTCGCTTGGGCCGAAGAACCACGCCGGCCGCGAGAAGGCCACCGCGACGACCGGCCTCGAGAAAGAAGTACGGGATGCCGCTCCATGTTTCAACCTGAGTTGGATCGCCGTAAGCGACCAGTGCACGTCCACCCATATTCAAGTGGCTGGGTTCATTTGAACAATAAGCTTGTGGTGCTTGACGCATTGGTCTCATAGAGAGAGCGGTCATGACAGCGACGTTCGCTCCGGTCGCTAGACCGCCACGATGGCTCAAGACAGGTTAGAACGACTTCTGGGATATCGCAGAGAAGGTTGCGACAGTCTGACACGCGGGTATCAGAATTCTGCCTTCGCTCGTTCGTGCAAGCGGTATGGGCCTCTACCCACACCGAGCGTGTCACTGTTGCCAAACCCGTATCCAGTCTACGTCGGCATGCAGCGTGTCCGGGGTGGTCGCGTCCACTCGCACCGCGTGGGCGGCTATTTGAAACAGCAGAAACATGTCCTGGTCGGTCGAATCAAACGCAGGCCAGCGCTTCAGCAGGCGCCCATCCAGGTACCAGATCACTTCGTCTTGGGTCCAGAGAGCGGAGTATACGTGCCAATCGAGTGATTGGCCGAGATCCACATCATTCGTCAACGCGTTCGCGTTGATCGAGTCAGCAATGCCACAGGGACCTGTCGTGTTGCGGTGTAGCGTCCCGAGGTGCGCCGTGGGCACAGCTCCGTCGCCTTCGAAGATGTCCAACTCGGCGACGAGCGGCGGGCAGCGGCCGGTATTTGCCCAGTTCGTCGAGAAGAGCCAGAACGCGGGGAAAGCACCTATTCCGCTTGTCCAGCGCATCCGCGCCTCGACGTAGCCGCGCTGGAAAGAGCGCGTTCTTCGCGCCGACACGCGCGTCGTCGCCAGTCTCGGCGGATAGCCGGCAGCCCGCCGGGAGACAAGGCGCAGGACACCGTCTCGGACATAGATGTCGGTTCGTGGAGCGGCTGGCTCGTACCAGATCGAGCGTGACCAGACGGTCGGATCGAACGTTCCGAACTCGTCGCCAAAGACGTAGCGATATCCCTTGCCCACGATGGGCGCTGGGACGCGCGGCTGGACTTGGATCCAGAGTGTTAGCATGCCACTCCGTCCGCAGCGGACGGCGAGCGGCCAGCGGCCAGGACGAATGTCGGGATCGAGACGCCAGCGCCAGGTAAAACCGCCACCTGTCTCGGGAACGAGACCTTTCGCGGCGGAAGCAGCGCGATTCTTGAAAATGTCGACGTATCTGAACGTGATCGTGCAACGTGCCGAGGGTGGAACGCGCAAAGTTACTGACGCGTAGTCACCTGGTCGGAGGGGCGATGTGAGCGACACCTTTCTCACCTTTCTCACCTCGTCTCGCACCGCGCTTGCGCCCGTTCCCAAAATGCAGAGCGCGAGGCTGATGGCGACCACGAGCACGCGTGTCACACGCGACCGTCGGGATTAATAGGTCGCCGCCTCGCCGCTGTCGATCTCACCCTCGATCATGATATCCGAGCTCGATCTCTCCGAGCCGCGGGCCATAACGCCGCTCCTCGTACGACCCGAGCACTAGGCTGGCGGATGGCGAGTGTTGCCTGGACGATCGCCCGCGTCGACCGGCCCGCCGCACTGATCGACCACGTACCAGCGATAGTCTCCAGGTTCGAGACTCTGTCTCTGTTGCTCGAACACCCAACGAACCGGGATTGTTATCGTCGGGCGTTTCGTGTCGGCTTCGGGGCTTCGAAGACCTTCGATGGGCCGCGAAAAATCTCGATGTGGTGCCCGGATACGCCTGGAACAGGCGCCGACGCGAAACGCTGCGCTGCCGGCTCGGTCGCCGACTTCGAACCATCGGACAAAGGTTGCGAAAGCGTCATGGCTTGACTGGGGGCGTCTCTGCTATGGACCGGACATCCTGCGTGCCGATCGGTGCGGTGTCAGCGACTGCTGGAGCTCCGCGCATTTCAAGGCGGGGTGCGAGCAGCAGAGCGATCACGAGAGTGCCTGCAGCGATGCTTCCAGTCAGCCCCGCGATCGGCAGTAGACGGAGTCGAGGAATACGACGTTGCGACTGCGACACGAGCACGGTCCCGTGGGCGTGCACCGCATCGACGGTCGCGCGCAGGGCCGGCACGAAACGCTCGTCTCGGAAGCGGTAGTTCTGAGGCCTGACTCCATGACGATCAAGCCCGCGCCTCCGGCTGCCCTCGCCTCGTAGTAGACCAGAGCGCGGGGTCCGGGATGCCGTCCTGCGAGAACGAGGCCGTATGCGCCGTGAAGACGACGCGGTTACGCAGCTCGTGGCCACTGATCGAGATCGGCGAGAGCGGACGCGGAAGCCGGCCACGGATTAGCGCGTGACCACGCGGTCGAGCGAGCGCTCGAAGAGCGCGCGGCCGGCGTCGCGCATCTCGTCCGCCCGTTCCTCGATCGAGGTCAGGAACGCGGGAGCGCCCTCGCGCCCGAGCGTCCGCTTGAGCGACGAGACGTACGCGGGCACCTCGGCCCACTCGCGCGCCATCTCGCCGGAGACCTCGAGGTGAAACTGCACCCCGTAAGCGCGCTCGTAGCGGAAGGCTTGGTTCGGATACGCGGGCGAGCCGGCGAGCCGCACGGCCCCGGCCGGAAGGTCGAACGTGTCGCCGTGCGACTGGAGGGTGACGAGATCCTCGGGCGCGCCGCCGAACACGGGATCGTCGTGCGCGTCGGAGGTGAGCGTGACGGGGAGCAAGCCGACCTCGGGCTCCGGCCTGGGTACACGCGCGCCCCGAGCGAGGCTGCGAGCAGCTGGACGCCGAGACAGACGCCCCAGAACGGCGCCCCCGCCCGAACCGCCTCGCCGATCAGCTGCTTCTCGCCGGTGAGCCACGGCAGCTCCGCATCGTCCGTCGCAGACATCGGCCCACCCATGGCGACAATCGCGTCGAACTCCCGTCAGTCGGGCAGCGGCTCACCCTCGTCGAGCTCGACACGGTGGAGCTCGACTTCACGCTCGCTCAGAACGTTTTCGAAGACTCCCGGCGGCTCGCAGGCGATGTGCTGGAGGACGAGCGTGCGCATGTCGGGCTACGACCTTCCCAGCTTCTGCAGCGCACTCCACGAACCGCGTGCCCCCTCGATGTCCGTCTCGCCGACGAGCAATAGCGCCACTCCACGCCCGTCTTCGCCGACACGTGGCTCGCCCAGCGCAGCGCGGCGTTCTCCTTCCCCTTTACGTCCCAGTCTCGACCTCTTTGTCCATGTTCGACTCGATGAGCCAGTGTGCTCTCCCGGCATCTACCGCGATGAAGTCGGGGTTGTAATCGCGGCCGTCGCTCTGCCAGCGCCACCGCGTCCCGCGCTCGCGGGAAGACGAAGTACAACGAGTCGCCCTGCGTGTCGATCTCAGGGCCGCCGTGACGCCCGAACGCCTCGCGCAGGAGGTTTCGGTGATCGGCGAGCACCTCTCGATAGCGCTCGCGAAGCTCGCGCTCGAGCCTGGTCGATCCTTCGATGTCGGGTGAAGACGAAGGTGCCCGTGCCGCCGGGCGCGTCGGGAAGGCTCGATGTGCGTGCGTCTCGTCCACGGCCGCAGGGAGATATCGTACGGTGGAAGCACGAATGTCGGAAGAGCCGCGCGGGATGCGCCTGTCGCCGGCGGCTCAGTGCCCGGCGGGTCGCTCCCAGCCCTCGAGCACGGGCGGCGACCAGTCGGCGCCGACCGTCTTGGACCCCTTGACCCAGGGGCCGAGCTCGGGCTGGGGGAACTTCGTGTGGGCGGCCTTCAGCTGGATCCCGTAGGAGTTCCCCGACTGGAGATGCGTGACCAGCACCTTGCGGGCGATCTCGTGCTCGCGTCCGTCGGGGATCTGAAAGTAGATCTTGATGAAGGAGTTGCTGTAGCGGTCGAAGACCGCCGGCGTGCCGTCCTCCTGCAAGAGCTCGATGTCCTCGAGCCAGTTCAGGTCCTCGCCGGGGGTCGCGGCGTCGAGGTCGACGTCCTCGACGAGCGCGACGTCCTCCTGGTACGGGAAGCGGCGGCCG
>Ga0136613_10000908_pt1 | contig 14598 bp, 10 predicted proteins | sample AntDrymUQ2722106_2_FD_106649 | JGI IMG/M metagenome (GOLD analysis project Ga0136613, IMG submission 106649) | Polar desert sand microbial communities from Dry Valleys, Antarctica - metaG UQ272 (21.06) | ecosystem: Environmental > Terrestrial > Soil > Desert | place: Antarctica: Dry Valley... | reverse complement strand
TTGCCGTAACGCTCGAGTGGGAGCCGCAGCGCGTGGTGTGGTGGTCGCTCGGTCTGTCGGGGATCGCGATGCTGGTTGCGACGGTGCTGGCGCTGCGGGGGCGGCGCCACCGGGTGGTGCGCGCGTCGGGTGACGCGGGCGCGCCGCGTGCCGCAACGCGGGACCAACCCGCGCTGGTGCTGCCGTTCACCGCGGCCGGTCGCCGCCCCGGCCCGCGCTCGTTGGTGCTCGGGCCGCTGGCAGTGGCGATCGGGTTCGGGCTGCTCGTGCGCCCGTGGGCGGGGCTCGTCCTCGGCGCGGGCGTGTTCGTGGCGCTGCGCTGGCCTCGACTGCGGCTGGTGCTGGCGCTGGGCGCGCCGGTCGCCATGCTGGCAGCGGGCGCGTACATCACGGTGCAACAGGAGCGCTACCAGTACCCGGCGATCTACGAGTGGCCCACGTTCTTCGAGTCGGTGCATTCAGTCGGGTGGCTGGCGGTCGCTTTCCTGGTGGCCGACGTAGTCGTCGAGCGACTGCGTGCGCCTCGGCGCCCGCCAACCGCGGTCGGGACGTGAGCGCGCGCGACCTCGCCGGTGAGGCCATCCGGTGGGCATGGGAGCGGGCGACGCTGCTCGGGGCCATCCGCGCCGGCGATCACCGGGCGCGGCGCTTCGCCGCCTTCGGCGACCAGAGCGTGATCTGCTTCCCCGTTGTCGCGCTGTTCGGCGAGGGGTCCATCCGCATGGGGACCGGCAGCGTGATCGGTCCCTACGCGAGCCTGTCGGCAGGCATCGATCCCGACCAGGCGCTCGAACGCGACGACGTGGTGAGCATCGGCGACCACACGGTGATCGGCAAGGGGAGCGGGATCGTCGCCCACGAGCGCGTGGAGATCGGCGACCACGTGTGGACGGGGCCGCACGTGTACGTCACCGACGCCAACCACGGCTACGAGGACCTGAGCGAGCCGATCGGCCGGCAGTTCGCACCCTCCCGGCCCGTCCGCATCTGCGACGGCGCCTGGCTCGGCACGGGCGCGCTCGTGCTCCCCGGCGCCGTCGTGGGTCGCCACGTGGTCGTCGGCGCCGGTGCGGTCGTCACCGGCGCCATCCCCGACTACAGCGTCGCCGTCGGCAACCCCGCCCGCGTCGTCCGCCGGTACCGCGAGGGCGAGGGCTGGGGACCGCCCTGACGGCCGGTTGGGTCACTCAGGTACCTCTGGTGTACTTGAGTGACCCAACGCGACGAAGAGGGTGACGCGCGCGTCGCCGTCGGGCGGTTACCCGGCGGGTGAGGGGTAGTCGGGGGGCTGGTCCTCGGGTGGTCGCTCGGCGTGGATGGTCACCGACGAGGCGTCGTCGTACAGGTTCCCCTCCGCCTTCGACGGCCACTCGCCCAGCTTGTAGCGCTCCCCGCCGTTGGCGTAGCGGTACAGCCCCGTGCCCTCCCGGCCGATCTCGTCCTCGCCCTGGGCATCCGGGTCCCACCAGATGAGGGCGGCGTCGTCGGAGCCCCACAGGTCGGGGTAGGGCCATACGCCCTGCTCACCCCATGACAGGTGCGGGGTGGTGGGCCCCCCGCCCGCGGGCGGGGACCGGAACAGCCCGTCGCGGAACCCCTCGGGGGTCAGGTCGGGGCCGGCGAGGTGCACCCCCCGGAAGAAGATCGCCAGGTCGGGCGCGATGATGCCGTAGGTGTTGTTGGGCGGCGGTTCGCCGTTGAACCACTCGTAGATGAAGTACGAGTCCTGGGTCTCCTGGTCGGACCGGCCCGGGATCAGCGAGATCCCGAAGGCGTGGCTCCACTGCTCCTGGTCGAAGGTCCGGGCGAACACCGCGGTGTCGGCAAGCACGTTCGGGCCGATCGCCCACTCGGGGAAGTAGTCCTGGGCGGTCGCCTCATTGGTCAGCGCGCCGGGGGTGATGGGGTCGCCGTAGTAGATGACCGTGGTGACGCCCGCGTCCTTGAGCTTGGTGACGATGGTGCGGGCGTTCTCCTGGAGCCGGTTGATCTCGAGGAAGTAGGCCACGTCGGTCTCGAGCTCGATGCCGTTGCGCTCCAGCTCGCTCTCGAAGGTTGCGAACGCCTCCTTCTGACTGCCGTCGGGCGTCTCGTAGTGGACGGCGCCATACACGCGCTCCTCGCTTGCCAGCGCGTCGCCCGCGTACTCCGCCGGCCCCGGCGGGGCCTGGTTGCCGAGGGCCTCGGCGGCGAGCCGGCTGGCCTCCTCGGGCGACGGACCGATCGCCCACAGGTACGGCACCCGCTCCTTGGTGAACGCCTCGGGGATCGCGAGCGCGCAGCGCCCGATGCACAGGATCTCCCGGGCGGCCAGCTCGTCGGCGAACACCCGTGACGCCTGGGCGGGGCCGTTCACCACGGCGAACGGGCCCTTCTCGGCGATGGCGATGGCGTCGGCCTTGGCTGCCGCTTCGTCGTCGTACGCGCCGGTCGCGGTGTAGAACTCCACCTCCACGGTGCGCCCGTAGGTCTCGAAGTACTCCTGGTACATGTCGACGTACCCCTGGATCGTGGTCATCGCCGACTCCGGGCTCACGTCGGCGCCGGCGGCGGCGATCTGGCTCGCGAGCAGTGGGTCGTTCGCCGGGTCGGTGATGTAGGCGACGAGCTTGACCGAGTCGGCGGTCACGCCCGCCGACGTCTCGCCCCCGTTGTCGCCCTCGAACGGCTGCACGCACGGCGGCGCGTAGATCGTCGGGATCGCCACCTTGCCGGTGGCGGCGTCGCAGTTGGGCCCGAAGTCGACTTCGCGCCCCAGGAGCTCCGCCTTCTCCGGCGTCATGGGCCCGGAGCGCACCAGCTGCTCCTGGCTGGCGACCTCGGTGCTGGACCCGTTGCCGTCGCCGCCGTCGCCGCCGCCGGCCACCAGGGTGACGGTCGCGATGACGGCCACGATCACGATGATCGCCCCGAAGGGCCCGTAGCGCCGCAGCGCCCGCCCGGCGCCGGCGCCGCCCCCCCCGCCGCCATTCCCGCGGCTGCCTCGGGTCGGGCCGAGCCCGCCCCCCTCCGTGTCGCTGCGCTCGTTGGTGGTTGCCATGTCAGGCTCCTTGGTTGATTCGCTTCGATCGGTGGGAGGGGAGGTCCGCGCCGCCAGCTTCGTACATCACGACGCGCCGGCGGGCGCGCCGGCGCCCGCGCCCGCGTGTGACGCCTCATCGAGTGCGCCGCGCACACCCGACCGGGCGATCGCCGACGCGTCGGTGCCGAGGTACGACTCGACCACGGCGGGATGGTGCACCACCTCGGACGGCGGACCCTCGGCGATGACCGCACCGAGGTCGAGGGCGACGAGCCGGTCGGCCACCGACAGCAGCAGCGGGAGGTCGTGCTCGATCACGAGCAGGCTGGCCCCGAGCGCGTCGCGGATTCGCAGCAGCAGCGGGCCCAGCGCCTCGGCCTCGCGCTGGGCGATGCCACTCGACGGCTCGTCGAGCAGCAGCACCGTGGGGGAGTGGGCCAGCACGCACGCCAGGTCGACGATGCGACGGCTCCCCGTCGACAGCTCGCGCACGAACTTGTCGCGGAACGCACCCAAGCCCATCAGCTCGATCAGCTCCTCGACCCGTTCCTCCACGTGCTCCTCGGAGGTGTGCACCGTCGGAAAGCGCAGCGCCGCGGCCAGCGGGTCGCGCACCTCGACGTGGGTGTCAAGCGCCACCGCGATCGTCTCGGCGACGGTGAGTGCCGGGAACAGCCGGCCGTCCTGGAACGAGCGGCCCAGCCCGAGGCGGGCCCGGCGGTGGGGGGAGAAGCGGGTGATGTCGCGCAGCTCGCCGTCCACGTCGAGGGCGACGTGGCCACCGTCGGCGGGGAGGAAGCCGGAGAGGACGTCGAAGAGGGTCGTCTTGCCGGCGCCGTTGGGCCCGATGAAGCCGACGATCTCGCCCGGCGCGACCGAGAGCGACACGTTCGACACCGCCGTGATCCCCCCGAACCGCTTCGACACGGAGGAGATGCTCAAGATCTCCCGGTCTCGCTCGGGGTGCTCGGCGGGGTCGACTTCCTCCTTCACGGGACGGGCCGGCACCACAGGCCGTTCGCCGTCGGTCCGGTCGGCGTCGCCGTTCCCGGCCGCGGCGCCTTCACCCTGGCTCCCTCGCTCGGCACCGGGATACCCGGCGCCGTCCCTCCGGGAACGCTCGTCCGCACCTTCGAGGAAGACGGAGCGCAGGACGTCGGGGCGCTCGAGCAGCTCGGCGGTGGGCCCGTGGAAGCGGATCTCCCCCTTCTCCATGAAGTAGGCGGTCTCGGCGATGGTCAACGCGAGGTTCACGCTCTGCTCGACGAGGATGATCGTCGTGCCCTGGTCGCGCAGCCCCTGCACGATCCCGAGGAGCTGGGCCACGACCGTCGGGGCCAAGCCGAGCGACAGCTCGTCGATCATCAGCAACCGGGGCCGGGAGATGAACGCCATCCCCAGCGTGAGCATCTGCTGCTGGCCGCCCGAAAGGTTGCCGGCCGGCTCCCCGAGCCGCTCCCGCAGCACGGGGAAGTAGCCGAAGACCCGCTCGGTCGCCTCCCGCAACTCGGCATGGTCGCGCCGCTGCAGCCACCCGGCGAGGCGCAGGTTCTCGGCGACGGTGAGCGACGGGAACACGCCCTGCCCGCCGGGCACCTGGCTCACGCCGCGCCCCGCGATCTCGTCGGGCGGGGTGTGGGTCATGTCGCGACCGTCGAAGATCACCGCCCCACCGCTCGCCTCGACGAGGCCTGACACCGCGCGCAGCAGCGTCGACTTGCCCGCGCCGTTGGTGCCGAGCAGCGCCACGATCTCGCCCTCGTCGACCTCGAGATCGACGCCGAAGAGCACCTGCACCCCGTCGTAGGCGACATCGACATCGCGCACCACGAGCAGCTTGGCGCGGCCTTGCGCCCGTTCCAGCGCGACCTCGGCCTGGGCGGCCGACGCCGTCCACACCTGTTCCATGTCGGCCTTCACCAGCGATCCCGCCGACGCCAGGATCAGCCCTCCCATCACGAAGATCGGTGCCATGAGCAGCAGGGCGGTGCGGATGCCCCAGCGGTCGCCGAGCGCGCCGATGATGGGCAGGACGACCAGGCCCGGGATGATCCAGATGGCCGCCACCGCGAAGCCGAAGGCCCGCACCTTGGGCGGCACCACGAGCGACAGCGCGGTGTAGATGCCCGGCGCCAGGAGCCCGACCGCGCCCGAGATCACGACGTTGCTGGCGATGGCGACGCCGAGGTTGGGGGCCTGCGAGAACACGACCCATGCCGCGGCGACGATCCCGCTCACCACGGCAAGGAACTTGAGCACCAGGCCGACGTCGCGCGCGAGCAGCCGGGTGGCGATGGGGATGCCGATGAGGAACCCGACGATTTGTGCGGGCTCGACGCTGGCCGCCACCACGCCCCGCTCCACCTCGTTGAGCCCGAACACCTCGTCGTAGAAGAGCGAGCCGAGCGTGAGCAGGCCGATGACCGCGACCGCGAGGAACGGCAGGGAGTAGAAGACCCGCCGCAGCGTCCGCACCTGCCACGTGATGCGCCACGCCTCGGCCCACGACGGCGGCGCCTCCTCGGTGGCGACCGCCTCCTCGGACGCGCCCATCGAGCGACGCTCGTGCGCTCCCCGGGTGGGCTCCCGCAGCCGCAGCGCCAGCACGAGGAAGATGGCCGTCGGGATTCCGAACAGGATGAACGGGGTGCGCCACCCGAAGTAGTAGGCGAGCACGCCGCCGAGCAGCGGGCCCAGGCACTGCCCGACCGAGTTGCCGGCTCGGTGCACCGCATACGCCTTGGGCCGGACGCCGACGTCGTAGTAGTCGGCGATGAGCGAGTTGTGCACCGGGTCGTTGATCGCCCGGCCCAATCCCGACCCGGCGCGCACGAGAGCCAGCATCACCACCGAGACGGCGAACCCCGTGAGCACGGAGAACACACCCCAGGCCGCCGCCCCGAAAACCGCGAAGCGCACGCGCGACAGGCGGTCGGCGTAGAAGCCGATCGGCAGCGCGAGGACGAGTGCCCCGATGAACGACAAGGCCACGACGGTGAGCACGCCTTGGAGGTCGAGGTCGAAGTGGTCGCGGATCTCTGGGAGCAGCACGCCGAACGCGGTCCGGTCGAGCTCGTCGACCGCGTTGAGGCCGAACAGCACGATCAACGGGTACAGGGCGGCCCCGCCGGTGAGCCCCGCCAGCCGTTCAGCCATACGCCCCTTCCCGCTCACGGCGCCGGCTCCGGTTCCCGGGTCGGCGTCGGCGGTGCGCGGTCAGCGTCGGACACGCCCGTGTTGGTCACGTCGTCCACCGGGACGGCGTCGTCGGCGCGCGCTTCGTCCTCGGGCAGGTCCACCGCGAGCACCGGCGGGGTCGATGCCTGCGCCGCCGCGCTGCGGTCGGCCACCAGGCTCGGGACGAGGATCCCGCGCCGGGCCGCCACCCGGCGCAGCAGCGCGTCACGCCCGTCGTAGAGGAGGGCACCGAGGCCGCCCGGCAGGATCATCAGCACGATCAGGAGCCCGCCGCCGGTGGCGAGGAACTGCCAGCGGACCGGCAGGAAGAAGTCGACGCTGCGCACGTACGTCGCCCCGAGCAGGGCGCCGGGGATGGAGCCGAGCCCGCCGATCACCACCATCGAGAACGCCTTGAGGCTCTCCTCGGGAACGTACGGAGGCACCGACAGGCCGGTCTGCTGGTGCACGAACAGCGCGCCCGCGAACGCGGCGAGGAACCCCGACACCGCGAAGCCGCTCAGCGCGGTGCGGGTGGCGTCGACGCCGTAGGCGCGCGCTGCTCGCTCGTTCTCGCGGATGCCGATCATCACCCGGCCGGTGCGGCTGCGCCGCAGTCCCCGCACCACCCCGATCGCCAGCGCCAGGCAGACGAGCGAGAGGTAGTAGAAGCCGGTCTCCGACGTGACGTCGAACACGCCGAACACGTCGGGTCGGTCGATGCGGAACCCGGGCAGGCGATCGTCGAAGAACTCGCGGTTGAGCCCGTACGACGAGGTGACGAGGGCGAAGGCCAGCGTGATCACCGCCAGGGTGAGCCCGCCTCGGCGGAGCGCGGGGTACCCGATCACGGCCGCGATCACCGCGCCGACCGCGCCCGACGCCACCAGCGCGAGCGAGAGGTCCCAGCCCAACTGGTCGGTGAGCGCGCCGCCGACGGCGGCGCCCACCCCCACGAACGCGAGCTGCCCGAGACTGACCTGCCCGGCCCATCCCGTGAGCACCACGAGCGACACCCCGATGATCCCGAAGATCACGATCACGCAGGCGAGGTTCGTCCGACTCTCCGACAGCCAGAGCGGGAGCGTCACGAGGAAGGCGACGACCGCCACGAGCAGGACGGCGCGGGCGGCCCGCACCTCGGGTAGCCGGGTGAGCTCGTCCGGTACCGGCCGGACCTCACGCGCCGCCTGCCACGTGGAGGCCTCCTCGGCCCGGCCCTGGTTGGGCCGGCGGGTCAGGAGCAGCGCGCCCAGCACGACGAGGAAGAGCGCGGCGTCGTTGAACGACGGCCGGTTGCCCGCCTGGAACGTCATCGCCCGGTCGAGCACGCCGAGCCCGACCGCGGCGGCGGCGATGGTCACGAACCGTTCCATCCGTCCGATGACCGCGGCGGCCAGCGCCTGGATGAGGAACACGGGGCCGAGCACGGCTCCGATGGGGAGCCCGACGGCGCCGGCGCGCAGGTACATCCCGACGAACGCGAGCACCGTTGCCACCATCCACACGATCGTGTGGAGCCGCTTCACCGGGATGCCGAGCGTCGCCGCCCGGTCGGCGCTCTCGGCCGAAGCCCGCACCGCGACGCCGACGTTGGAGAACCGCAGCCACGCCGCCAGCGCGACGAAGCACGCCGGGATCAGGACCATCGCGATCAGGTCGTTGGCGTTGAAGATGGTGGAGCCGAGCTCGAAGCGCTGCGTGAACGGCGGTTCGAGGCGCGTCGACGCGAACGACGACTCGTCGAAGGCCCGGGGAAGGAACAGGGCTGCGCCGGTGAGAAGCTGGGCGATCCCGATCGTCGCCACCGTGAGGATCAGGCGAGGCGCCCGGAAGAAGCGCCGGATGACCAGCGTCTCGACGAGGATCCCGAGCACGACCGCGCCGGCGAGCCCGATCGTCAGCGCGAGGAAGTAGTTGAGCCCGCTGCTGACGACGAGGAGGGTGACGAGCGCGGCGGGGAGGGCACCGAGATCGCCCTGGGCGAAGTTGATCACCCGGTTCGCCCGGTAGACGAGGGCGATGCCGAGGGCGACGAGGGCGATGCGCCCGCCGACCAGCGTGCCGTCGAGAATGATGCCGATCGGAGCCTTGAACGGCCACACCAGCACCGCGAACGCCAGGGCGGCGAGCATCCCGAGCAGCACGAGCTGGTCGGTGTCGAGGGAGATGCTCGGCGCGCGGCGCCTCACCGCGTCGCCGTCGCGATCCCGGTCTCGGGTGTTGGTGGTTGCCTCGGCCCCACTCAACGGCGGGTCCCCCCGGTCGCCGTGCTGGTTACGCTCACCCTGCCCGGTGCTCGCCCCACGCTCGCGAGCGGTGACGCGTGCGGCAGGATTGCCGGTCGCGTCGATCGAGTCAAACGGTCTCTCTACCCCGCGCTCGGGTGCACCCACCGCAGGAAGTCGACGACGACGGCGGCGAGCTCGGGCCCCTTGTCCTCCTGGAGGAAGTGGCCGCCGCCCTCGATCGTGGTGTGGGGTGGGCCGGCCGCGCCGGGGATGTCGGCCTGGAGCACCCGCTCGGCGCCGGCCGTGATGGGGTCGCCGTCGCTGAACGCGGTGAGGAACGGCTTGTCCCAGGTGCGCAGCACCTCCCACGCCCGGCGGTTCGCGTCGGCGGCGGGGTCGTCGGGCGAGGTGGGCACGAGCACCGGGAACTGGCGGGCGCCTTCCTTGTACGACTCGTCGGGGAACGGCGCGTCGTAGGCGGCGATCACGTCGTCGGCCAGGTCCGAGACGCACCCACCGTTGACGATCTGGCCCACCGGGAAGGTCTCGGTCTCCTGCGAGAACTTCTGCCAGGCGAGGAACGCGTCGCCGGGATGGCGGTCACCCGTGGGGAGGGAGGTGTTGGCGGCGACGACCCGGTCGAAGCGCTCGGGGTGCTCGGCGACGAGGCGCAGCCCGATCAGGCCGCCCCAGTCCTGACCGACGAAGGTCGCGCCTCGCAGGTCGAGCGACTCGAGGAGGGACGTCATCCAGTCGACGTGACGCTGGTAGGTGTAGTCGGTGCGTGCGGCGGGTTTGTCGGAGCGGCCGAAGCCCACCAGGTCGGGCGCGACCGCGCGGTACCCGGCCTCGGTGAGGACCGGGATCATGGTCCGGTACACGTAGCTCCACGACGGCTCGCCGTGCAGCAGGAGCACCGGCGGCGCGTCGGCTGGGCCCTCGTCGACGTAGTGGGCCCGCAGCGTGGTATCGCCGTCGCCGCTCGGGACGTCGACGTAGCGCGGGGTGAACGGGTAGCCGGGAAGCCCGTCGAAGCGGGCGTCGGGGGTCCGACGGACGTCCACGGCTGGCTCGGCGCCTCAGGCGCCCGCGCTCGTGAGCAGCGCCACGAGCATCTCGCGCACTACCGCCCGGGCCGCGCTCACCGGGAGGTCGCGGTGCAGGCGCAGCGTGTCCCAGGCCGCTGCCCCGGCCGCGACATCGAGGGACGCGAGGAGCCGCTCGCGCGCCGCGCCCGAGGTGGCGTCGAGCTCGCGTGCGAACACGGTGGCGAGCTGCGCGCGGCCGGCGGCGCGACCGCGGGCCATGATCGTGGCGATCGTGTCGGAGAACGGCTCCTGGAGGGCGGCGGCGCGCCGCAGGGACGCGCCCACCTCGAGGATCCGGCTCCGCTGGTCGACGAAAGCGTCGATGCGCGCGATGAGGGGCGCATCCGGCGGGAGCGGCCGGACCAGTTCAGCGATGCGGCGGGCGTGACGGCCGGCCGCGGCGGTGAAGAGGTCGTCGAGGTCGTCGAAGTGGACGTAGACCGAGCGCAGCGAGACCCCGGCGTGCTCGGTGATCTCGCGCGCAGTGGGACGGGGGTTGCCGGCGTCGACCAGGGCGAGGAGCGACTCGACCACCGCGTCGCGGGTGCGAGCGGCCCGGGCGTTGCGCCCGTCGGGCGCGGCCGGAGCGATGCCAACCTCGGAGGTTGCCACCTCGCCGGCCGCGATCTCGCTCGCAGCGGTTCCTCCGACCATCCCACCAGTCTAGGGATCTTGCACAACCTGTGCAACATCCCCCGTCTCGAGGCTTATGGCGTCACCAAACCGCCATGTGCGCCGGCTGCCGATGCCAAGAGCAGGGAGGCGTCAGGCGAGCAGGCGGTGCTCGACGCCACAGCGCCGGTACGTCTCGGTCGCGCGGACGTCCAGGCTCACCAGGGGCTCGGCGTGAGCCGCCGCCGTCATCGCGATGAGCCCGTCGTAGACCGCCCCGCCGACGACACCGAGGTCGGCGAGGCGACCGGGAAGCGCACCGTGCTCGACGGGGGACAGCAACAGGGGGGGTTCGGGGAACTGGTCGTCGAGGAACGCCACCACGTCACCCGGCCGGGAGCGCTGCGCGCCGGGAAGGCGAGTCAGGACCGAGAGCGTCTCGATGGCGCAGTGCGCCACGAGCCGAGGCCGGTCGCGGAGCAACGCGCGAGCCGCTTCGTGCGACTCGTGCCACGTCGCATACGCCGCGACGACGACGCTCGTGTCGACCGCGGTCAGCGTCGGGCCTGATCGAGGATGGAGCGAACGCTTGCAGCCGTCAGCGGTGCAACGTCGTCCTCGGTCTCGGCGGCGAGCCCATCGGCACGCGGCACCAGGCGCACCCCCCCCGGGGGCGGGACGAGCACCAGGCATCCGTCGCGCTCGGCGATCTCGAGTTTGGTCCCTGGTGCGAGGCCCAGTCCGTCGCGCAGCGGCTTCGGGATGACGACGCGCCCTGCTCGATCGATGGCAACTTGCATGCCATCACGGTACCATCTGAATACCAACACCCGTCTCCGCCGCGCGGTCAGGCGGTTTCCCAGATGAGCACCTCGGCGCCGGTGGCGCCGGCGGTGAGGCCGGGCGTGCCCGCGCTGGACAGGCGGGCCGCGTCGCCCGTGCCCAAGCCTCCGGTGGTCAGATCGCCGGCGCCGTCGAGGGTGGCGTCCCCGCGCGCGACGTAGACGTGGACGTGGGGGGCGTCGGGCACGGTGACGCGCGCCGCGGGGCCGAGGCGTCCGGCCCGCAGCACCGCATCCCGCTGGTGCAGGTGCACGCCACCGTCGTGGTCGCGTCCCGATGCCACGACCACGAGCTCACCGGCGTCGAGCTCGGCGCTCACGTCGCGCTGCTCGTAGCCGGGTTCGATGCCGCCGGTGTCGGGGAGCACCCACATCTGCACCAGGTGCAGCGGGTTCACCGGGCTGGCGTTGACCTCGGAGTGGGTGATCCCTCGCCCCGCGCTCATGCGCTGGGCCAGTCCCGGATAGATGCGACCGACCGTGCCGGTGCTGTCGCGGTGCTCGAGCTCGCCGTCGAGCACCCATGTGACGATCTCCATGTCACGGTGGGGGTGGGTGGGGAAGCCGGCGCCGGGCACGATCACGTCGTCGTTGCTCACCACGAGGAGCCCGTGCTGCGTGTTGGCCGGGTCGTAGTGTGGCCCGAAGCTGAAGCTGTGCCACGAGTCGAGCCAGTCGATCCGCGTGTGGGACCGGTCGCGGGCGCGCCGAACGTCGATGCTCATGACGGCTGCAACCGGCCGGCACCCGTCCGTGTTCCTCGGTGCGGCCCGCGCAGGTGGCGCGCTTCGTCGTGCGCGACCTCAACGGCGTCACGGTCGACGGGGTCGAGTGCGCTCGCGAGCGCACTCGACGGCGCCGCCTGCGCTTCACGTGCGGCGCGATCGTGGCTGCCACGCTGGTCGCGGTGCACGTCGAGGCGGTTGACACCGGCGACGACTGGCACTTGACCCACACGGAGGCGGTCCTCGACGTGGCGAAAGTCGAGCTCCTCGTGGTCCAGCGCTACGACGACCAGCTCGGTGTGGCGGTGGGCGTTACGGCACGATCCGGTAGACGAGGGTGCCGGTGGCGACGAGCACGCCGTCGGGCGACTCCACCCGGATCTCGGAGAACGCGAGGTCGCGCCCGCGCTTCACGCACACCGCGTCGGCGACGAGATCGACGTTGCCCGCCGCGCCGGTGTAGTTGACCGTCATCGACACGGTGGCGGCGCGTGCGCCCTTGTCGAAGTCGTGGCCCGCCCACACCGCGCCGGCGCCGGCCGTGTCCATCAACGACGCCACCGCGCCGCCGTGGTACACGGACCCGTCGTTGGTGAGCTCGGGATCGAACGGCAGCCGGATGCGCACCCCTTCGGGTTCCCACCGCTCGATGACCACGCCGAGGGACCCGATGTAGGGGCTCTTGGTCATGATCGCCCGCACCGCTGACCGGCGCTGCGTCTGCTCCTCCGCGCTCAGGCCCACGTGTCCCTACCCCGCCTGCCCCGCCTGCTGCGCCGGTTCAGCCGCCGCCCGCTCGCGCAGCTCGTACTTCAGCACCTTGCCCGTGGCGTTGAGCGGCAGCTCGGGGACGATCGCGGCTCGGCGAGGCGCCTTGTAGTTGGCCATCTCCCGGCGGCACCACGCCAGGAGCTCGTCGACGTCGATCTCGACGCCGGGGCGGGGCACGACGAACGCCATGCCCACCTCACCCATCCGCAGATCGGGGATCCCCACCACCGCCACCTGGGCGATCCGGTCGTTGCGCAGCATCAGGTTCTCGATCTCGGCGGGATAGGCGTTGAACCCGCCGACGATGAACATGTCCTTCACCCGGTCGGTGATGCGCAGGTACCCGCGCTGGTCCATGATCCCGATGTCGCCGGTGTGGAGCCACCCCTCGGGGTCGATGGCGTCGGCGGTGGCCCCGGGCTCGTCGTAGTACCCCTGCATCACGTTGTAGCCGCGCACGACGACCTCGCCGGGCTCGCCGCGGGGAGCCTCCGTGCCCGACTGGTCGACCACCCGCACCTCGGTGCCCGGGATGGCCCGCCCGGAGGTGGTGGCGATGGTCTCGGGATCGTCGTCGTGACGGCACATGGTCGTGATGGCGCACGACTCGGTAAGGCCGTAGCCCGTGATGATCGTCTCGAAGGTGAGCTCGCGCCGCATGCGCAGGATCAGCTCGACCGGGATGCTCGCCGCACCCGTCACCGCCAGGCGCAGGCAGGAGAGGTCGTGACGGTCGCGGTCGGGGTGATCGAGGATCGACTGGTACAGGGTCGGCGGCCCGGGCAGCACGCTGACGCGGTCGCGAGGGACGCGCGCGAGGACCGCGCCGGCGTCGAACACCGCGTGGGGGAGGTTCGTCGCCCCGGCCATCAGGCACGCCAGCCAGCCCGCCTTGTAGCCGAAGCCGTGGAAGAACGGGTTGACGATCAGGTAGCGGTCGCCTTGGCGGAGTCCGACGACGTCGGACCAGTCCGCGAACGCGCGCAGTGTCTGCGCGTGGGTGCACACGACGCCCTTGGGCGCGCCGGTGGTGCCCGAGGTGAAGAGGATGTCGGAGGTGGAGCCGGGTTCGACCCGAGTGGCCCGGTCGTCGGCCTCCTCGCTGCTCACCAGGTCGGCGCGCTCGATGAAATCGTCCCAACCGGTGGTGCCGGCCGTCGGGGCGCCCTCGCCGCGGACGACGACGACGGTCTCGAGGGCTGGCAGCTCGGCGCGCGCCGCGCCGTCCAGGTCGCCGACGGTGTCCCGCAGCATCCCGAGGTAGTTGGTGCCGAGGAAGTCGCCCACGGTGACGAGGGCACGCGCCCCCGACTTCCGCAGGATGTAGGCGGCCTCCCGGCCCTTGAAGCGGGTGTTGAGCGGGACGATGGCGGCGCCGGCGGACTGGGCGCCGAGCGCGGCCACCACCCACTCCCACAGGTTGGGCGCCCAGATCCCCACCCGGTCGCCGGGCTCGACGCCGTGGACCATGAAGGCACGCGCCGCGTCGTGGGCGGCGCCGCCGAGCTGTTCGAACGACAGCGTGACCCCGGCGTCGACATCGGCGATCGCCTCGCGCGAGCCGAGGTGCGTGGCCTGCTCAGCAAGCAGTCGCGGGATGGTGCCCCAGGCGAGGTCGCCGCGCGTCCCCTCGTCACCCTGTGCCGCCGGTGCGCTCACGCCCCTCCTCGCCGTCGGGCGCCGCAGGATACCCCAGCGCGTTTGGCACCCGCCCGGGCGGGCACGTTGCCTGTCACGTCGCCACGAGGTGTGCGATGCTCGCACAAGGACAGCAATGCAATCGCGTGTTGGCATGGGCTGGTACGGAGGGGGACACGATGAGGATCCGGTTCCTGGCGCTCGCGCTCGTGTTGGTGCTCGTCGGCGCGGCATGCGGGTCGCGCACTGACGAACCGTCGACGATCGCCGCCGGCGGCGCCGCCACCAAGGGTGGCGCCGGAGGCGGCGGAGGCGGCGGCGGCGACTTCCCGAAGGATCCCGAAGCGCCGTGCGGGCCGGGCGAGGCCGCGACCGCCAGCGACGCCGGCGTCACCGCCGAGGCGATCACCATCGCCACCATCCAGGACATCGGCGGGCCGGTACCGGGCCTGTTCCAGGCCAACCTCGACGCCATGCGGGCCTTCGTCGCCT
>Ga0136613_10000907_pt1 | contig 14600 bp, 14 predicted proteins | sample AntDrymUQ2722106_2_FD_106649 | JGI IMG/M metagenome (GOLD analysis project Ga0136613, IMG submission 106649) | Polar desert sand microbial communities from Dry Valleys, Antarctica - metaG UQ272 (21.06) | ecosystem: Environmental > Terrestrial > Soil > Desert | place: Antarctica: Dry Valley... | reverse complement strand
TAGGACCTCGCGGCGACCGCCTGCGCCTTCAGCGCCTCGCTCGGCCAGGTGTACGGCATCTCGTTCGCGACCACTCCCGAGAGGTAGGAGTCGAGCGGAGCGACGTTCACGACCCGGATGAAGCTTCCCTGCACGACCAGCTCGAAGCTGCCGCGGTATTGGACACCGTCGAAAGCGAGCGGCGTGTCCTTCCCCGGCCGAACCAGGAGGGGCGAGGCCGCCTTCACGGGCCCGTCCTTCGTCGACAGCTTGAGCTTTGATCTCAGGACGATCGTTCCCGGCGCGAGCTTGTACGTCTCGCCGCGCGCATCGAGAGCGGTGAACGGCTTCCGCGACGAGATCGTCACGGCGGGCCTGGCCTCGGCGAGGAGCACGCGGACCTGCTTCGTCGCGGCCTGACCAAGCTCGGTTCCCGAGTAGTAGTGCGCGAGGATCTCCTTATGCGTGTGGCCGGCGTTGGCCATGCCGTACGCGCCGTACTGGCTCATCCCCACGCCGTGGCCCCAGCCGCGCCCGGACACGACGAACACCGCCTCTCCGGACATGGCCTCCGATTGGGCCGGGTGCGCCCACGCCGCGCCCGCGGCCAGCGCGACGAGAACCGAGCAGGCGGTCAGGAGGCGCACAGCGGTGGACCAGGCTAGCGACATAACGTAAAGCATCTGTTTATCGGCGCAAGACCAGAATTCGCTAGCGCGAATTCCGGTCGCGTGGAGACCCTTCCTATGGTGCCCGAGAAACGGTAGTTCCGGGGTGTGAAGCAGGCAGCTGGAAAGGAACGTCCAGGGTCTGGCAACCGCCGTTCAGCGCCAGGCGGTTTCCTCGACCGGCGCGCGCTTCTTCAGAGGCTCCCACCATTCGCGGTTCGCCATATACCACGCGACCGTCTCCGCGAGGCCGTCGCGCCAGCCATGGACGGGCGCCCAGCCGAGCTCGTCACGGATCTTCGTCGCGTCGAGCAGATAGCGGCGATCGTGTCCGGGCCGGTCGGGGACGATCGTCTTCAGCGTCGCGGGCTTCTCGGTCAACTCCAACACGAGGTCGGCGATCTCCTCGATGGTCGCCTCGATCCCCGAGCCCACGTTGTAGGTCTCACCCTCGACTCCCTCGCGAAGCACGAGGTCGATCGCCGAGCAGTGGTCGAGGACGTGCAGCCACTCGCGCTTGTTCTGAGTCGACGCGTACATCGGCAGCGGCTCGTCGTCGAGTGCATTTGTCGTGAAGAGGGGAAGCACCTTCTCGGGAAACTGGAACGGGCCGTAGTTGTTCGAGCAGTTCGTGATCGTGATGGGCAGGCCGAAGGTCTCGGAGTACGCGCGGACGGCGTGATCCGCTCCGGCCTTGGATGCGTTGTAGGGCGTCCGCGGCCGGTACGGAGACTCCTCGGTGAAGACCTCCTCGGCATCGAGCGCGAGATCGCCGTACACCTCGCAGGTCGAGACGTGGTGAAACCTCGATGCGCCCGCAGCCCGAGCCGCCTCGAGGAGCGTCTGCGTGCCGAGCACGTTCGTCCGGAAGAACCTCGTCGGGTCGACGACGGCAAGGCTGTTGTGAGACTCGGCCGCGAAGTTGACGACCACGTCGATCCGCTCCTCACGAAGGGTCTTCTCGGCGAGGTCCCCGTCGCAGATGTCTCCCCGCACGAACACGATCCGATCCTCGACGGTCGCGAGGCTCTCCCGGTTGCCGGCGTAGGTCAGGAGGTCATAGGCGACGACGTGGTCGTCCGGGTGCTGCTCGAGCCAATAGTGGACGAAGTTCGAGCCGATGAACCCGGCCGCGCCGGTGACGAGCAGTCGCATGGACAGAGGCTAGCGTCCGAGCGCTTCGAGACACGCGCGCAGGCCGTCGCGCCAATGCGGGAGGACGGGCGCGCCTTCCCGCTCGCTGCGCAGGATCGCGTGCGCCGGACGGGGCGCGGGTCGTCCCAGCTCCTCGGTGGAGATCCTCCGCACGCGACAGCGGATCCCCGCCTCCGCGAAGATCGTTTCGGCGAACTCGGCCCACGTGCAGTCCCCTGCCGCGGCGACGTGCCATATCCCAGGCGGCCGATCAAGGTCGACGAGCTCGCGTACCCCGAGAGCCAGATGGCCGACGAAGGTCGGGCAACCGCGCTGGTCGTCGACCACCGCGACCTCGTCCCGCTCGGCGCCGAGCCGGAGCATCGTCCGCACGAAGTTGTGACCGGTCGGTCCGAAGAGCCACGAGCTGCGGACGATCCATGCATCCGAGCCGGCCGCGGCCTCACCCTGGAACTTCGTGCGCCCGTACGCGGAGAGTGGATTGGGGCCGTCGGACTCCACGTATGGCTCGCCCTTGAGACCGTCGAAGACGTAGTCGGAGGAGAACGCAACCAGCGGAGCGCCCAGCGCTGCAACGTTTGCCGTTCCACCCACGTTGGCAGCCGCTGCTCCCTGCGGATCGGCCTCTGCTCCGTCCACGTCCATCCAAGCCGCCGTATGCAGAACGAGATCGAACCTGCCTTGTGACACTGTGTCACTTGGCAGTCTCGTGACGTCCCAGTCCTCGCGATCGAGCGCGACGAGATCGTCCTCCGAGAACACGTCCTGAAGCGCCCGGCCGAGCTGGCCGCCGGCGCCCGTGATCAGGACGCGACGGTGGCGTCCCGCGCGGACAGGGTCGGTGTGCTGGTGTTCCATAGTCCTGCGACGCGCGGGTCGTTCCAGGGAATCGTCTGCTCGTCGGGGTCGGCAGAGTCGTATTCGGCGGTCACGTGGTAGCAGAAGAGAATGTCGGTGAGCGCCTCGAAGCCGTGGCCGTGGCGACCGGGAATGTAGAGCGCGACACGATTGTCCTCCCCGATGTCCTCGGTGTACGTCTGGCCGCTCGTACGGTCGAGCACGACGACGCGTGCCGTCCCCTGCAGGCAGGCGAACAGATCGTTCTGTCCGCGTTCGTGGAAGTGCAGGCCACGGATCACCCCCGCTCGTGAGAAGGACACGTTCGTTTGCGTCATCCGTGCTGGAAGCGCGCTGTCCTTGCGGAGCTCGCAGAACCAGCCCCGCTCGTCCTCGTGCAGCTGAAGCGGAATGCGTTGCAGCCCTTCGATCACTTGTTGGCCCCGGTCTCGTCGATCCGTCGCCCGATGTCCGCGAGGTGCTGCCAGTGCTTGCCAGCGTCCTCCCACCAGCCCTCCACCTCGCGCGCTTCGAGCCGGCCCTCAGCGGCGTAGTGGCGGTTGACGTCGGTGATCTCGAGCTCGCCGCGGCTCGACGGCTCGAGGCTCGCGATGACGTCGAACACGTCCGGTGGATAGCAGTAGAGGCCGACCACCGCATGGGAAGAAGGCGGGGAGTCGAAACGCGTGTCCACGACGCCCGCCTTCTCGACGATGTCTACGACTGCTCCCTCTTCGCCATAGAGGACGACCCCGAAGTTCTCGGGATCATCGACATCCTTGACGAAGATCCGCGCGCGCTTCCCGTCTTTCGCCCACTCGGCGAGCGCAGCCGACTGCGCGTTCTCGAAGATGTTGTCTCCGAGCACGACCACGAGCGGAGCACCGGCCGCGAAGTCGCGCGCCATGCCGACGACCTGTGCGATCCCGCCGGGCTCCGTCTGCACCTTGTAGGTGAGGTCGACCTCGAGGATCGGATCTCCGCCACCGCGCGGCGCGAGCCGTCCGTCGCCGAGGAGGTCGATCATCTGCCCCGCGTGGCCCTTGCCGGTGACCAGAAGAACATCACGGATGCCCGCGAGCTGGAGCAGCTGGAGCGGGTAGTAGATCATCGGCCAGCGCCCGACCGGTAACAGGTGCTTGTTCGAGACACGCGTCAGCTCGCCGAGGCGCGTCGCCTCGCCACCAGCGCAGATGAGGCCCTTCGGCTGCACGCGGGGATGCTAACCGCGCGTCGAGCGAGCGTCTGACTGGAGCCGGACCCCTAGTCCCCGCTGGCCGCTACGGGCACATTGCGAGCCCGCTGCGCGCCGAGTGGTGACGGCTCGACACGGACGACCCGCGCAAGCCCCTCCGGCAGCCACCAGTTCCACTTTCCGAAGAGCTTCATCGCGCTCGGGACGAGCAACGCTCGCACGATCGTCACGTCGATCAGGATCGCCACCGCCAACCCGAACCCGAACTGCTGCAGGCCGACGATCGACCCTGCGATCAAACCCATGAACGCAGCGAACATGATCAGTCCCGCGGCCGTGACGAGCCGTCCGGTCTTGGTCAGCCCCAGCACGACCGCCTCCTCGTTCGTCGCCCCGTTGTCCCATTCCTCGCGCATCCGGGAGACCAGGAAGACCTCGTAGTCCATCGAGAGGCCGAAAAGCATGGCGAAGAGCATCACCGGGACCCAGGCCTCGATCTGGTCGAAGGCGATCAGCCCGATCCACTCGCCCGCACCCCACTTGAAGACGATCACGAGCAGCCCGTACGCAGCCCCGATGGAGAGCAGGTTCAGGATGATCGCCTTCAGCGGCAGCACGATCGAGCGAAATGCCCGCATCAAGAGGAAGAACGTCGCGATGAGCACTGCGAGTACGAGCCACGGGAACCAGCTGTACGTCAGGTCGATGAAGTCCTTGCCGGCGGGCGGGCCGCCGCCTGCATATACGACCGCGGTTTCGGGGAAGCCAGCTGCCGGGATGATGTCCCCACGCAAGCGGTCGACGAACTGGAGGCTCGCCGGGTCGCCGTAGTCGTTCGCGCCAACAACTTCGACGTTCAGATAACGACCGGTCGCGTCGACGTGCTGCGGTGTCTCCTCGAACCGGATCGCCGCGACCTCCGGGTCCGCTTCGAGCAGCCGGGCGAGCTCTCTGAGCGCCTGCCCCACGGCCGGGTCTCGTGCGCCTCCCGCGCTCCCGGTATCGATTACGATCGCGCTCGGTGCAGTCGCTCCCGCGCCGACGCTTTCGTCCACGATCTCCAATCCCTGCACGGCCTCGAGGTCGCGTGGAATTCCCTCGTTCGACCCGGGCCCGAGCTCCAGGGCAAGGACGGGCAAGGTGAGCAGGAGGAGAAGCGCGGACGTGGCTCCGGCGATGAGCTTCGGGTAGCGCATGATGAAGCGCGAGAGCACGGTCCAGAAGCCGCTCTCGGGGTCGGCTCGCTGCTCGAGCCAGCGCTTCGGCAGCAAGCGCACGCGATCGAGCGGCTTGCCCACGAGCGAGAGGACGGCCGGGAGGAACGTCACCGCCGCGAGCACCGAGACGGCGGGGATGATGAGCCCGCCCACGCCGAACCCGCGAATGAACGGCAGCGGCATGAACAGGAGCAGCGCGAGTCCGAGCGCGACCGCGGTACCGCTGAAGACCACCGCGCGGCCCGCGGTGAGCATGGTGGTCACCAGCGCCTCGTCACGCGGCGACCCGCGGCGAAGCTCCTCGCGATAGCGGTAAACGATCAGCAGCGAGTAGTCGATGGCGATCCCGAGGCCGATCAGCGTGACGAGGTTCGTCAGGTAGGTCGTCAACTCCATGAAGTTCGCGAACACCCAGATGATTCCGAGCGTGGTCGGGATCGTCACGATCGTGAACGCGAACGGAAGCAGGAACGCCAGAGTTCCGAAGGTGAAGACCAGGATCAGGAGTGCGATGGGAACCGCGATCAGCTCGCCCTGGAGCAGATCCTCCGCGAACACCGGGTCCAGGTCGTGCTCGATGGCGGCCTGGCCGGTGAGGAAGACCTCCGAGCCCGGGATGACGCCCAGCGCCTGGCGCATCTCGTCGGTCCGTCCCTTGGAGTCGGCCGGCTCGAGGTTCGAGACGATCTGGGCGACGACGACGTCGTCCGACACCGCCGCGACCGACACCAGCTGGCCGGTGGGAAGCTCGTCGGCGGCGCGTTCGGCCGCAACGCGCGCCTGAGGCACAAGCGACTCCGCGTTTCCCTCTCCTCGGAACACGACCGTGAAGGCGCCGGTCGTACGCTGGCCGAATTCCTCCTCGAGGATGCGCTCAGCGCGGTGCGTATCGGTGCCCGGCAGTGTGAAACGGTTGGTCAGAAGATCCGCGAGCTGGGTCGACGCGAGCCCGCAGACGGAGAACACGATCGCCCAGGCGCCCAGCACGGGCCACCGGTGGCGGAGTACGAACCGGGTGAGAACCTCCATGAAGTCAGTCTTCCGAACGTGCCCGCCTCGCTCGCCATTCCGCCCGAGCGGCGGCTTTGCGCCGCCGAACGCCGGGCACCGCGCGCACGGCGGCGATCCAGACGTATGCGATCGCGGCGAGTATTCCCGCCAGGATGGTTAGCAATCGCCTCGGGTGGAGAAGAAGAGAGAGGATCCCCTGCACCCGGGCGATCCTAGACGACATACTTCACGACCTAGTCGAAGAAAGGTGGTACATCGCATGGCGAGAACCAAGGACAAGGCGGAGGCCGTGCGCCCATACGTCAAGCGCGCGATGGAGGATCCGGAACTGCGTGAGGACCTCGCCGCGGCATTTGCGTCTGCACGCGAGCTCTACGAGAAGGTTTCGAAGGGTGACGGCGTCAAAGGGAAGGCGCACAACATCTCTTCGAAGAGCTTCCAGAAGGAGCTCAACGAGCTCGTCGAGGGTTTGACTGACGCCTCGGATCGAATCAAGGGCGAGAAGAAGAGCCACAAGGCCCGCAACGTCGCGATGCTGACCGGAGTGATCATCGGCATGCTCTACAACCCGTGGACCGGCCAGGCGACGCGCGACTGGATCATGGAGCGCATCTCCGGCGGGAACGGAGACGGCTTCGAGGAGTTCAGCGACGGATTCGCAACCGAGTCCGACATGACGCCCGGCAACGGCAGCGAGCCGGTCGAAGAGCTGAAGTCGTAACCCGCCGCGACCGCGAAGCGGTCGCGTTCAGGGATCTTGCGCGACCGGGATCCGCGGAAGCGGATCCCGGTCTTGCGCTGGCAGGCCCCTACTTTGTCAGCGCTACTTTGTCAGCGCGCGCTCGAGCGCCCCGGGGACGAGCCCGCTGGTCGACGCGATGTCGTCGGCCTGGAGCAGGACAGCGCCGGGAGGCGGTAGCGCCGCTCCTCCCGGGCCTCTGGGAGCGTAGATGCGTCCGGCCGCGAAGGAGATGTCCTCGGCACGGCGCCAGGCGACGAGGATCGGATACGGGGCCACGACGCCGTCGTAACCGAGACTGCTCATCGCCGCAGGGTGGATCTCGAAGTGGAGATGCGGCGACCCGCCCTCGGCATCGCCGGTGTCACCGACGAAGCCGATCACGTCTCCCGCCCGCACACGCGTTCCTTCGACCGCGAGCGGCGAGTACGCGGACAGGTGAGCGTAGTAGAACTCGTTCCCGAGATCGTCCCGCAGCCACAGCCGGTAGCCACCGAGCTTGATGAAGCCGACCGTGTGGATGACGCCGTCGGCGACCGCGAGAAGGGGGGCGCCTTCGCGGGCGAAAATGTCCTCGCCGTGATGCCAGCCTCCGGGGATCCCCGCTCGGGGAGCGCCGAAGCTGTCCCCGAACGAGGCGGTGCCGAAGATCGGGAATACGTAGCCGCCGGCCGAGAGCCGCGCCGACACCTCCGGTGAGGCTAGAACCGGGCCGCCCGGAACCGCTCCGGCGGTATCAGGCTCAGGCGCCGTGGGGAGAGAGGGTCGGGCGGGCGGGGTGGGACGGGGGGTCGGCTCGCCCGGCGGGCGTGGTCGTGCCGGTACTTGAGCCACGGCCACGGCCTGGACGCTGCCGATGAGAATCTCGCTTCCGGCCGGAAGTCCAGCGTGTGCCGCGATCAGTGTCACGCGAAGCGCCACGACGTTCCCCTGCGCGCCGGGTGGGCTCGCACGGCGGCTGCCGCTTTGAACGGAAAGGGCCGACACGACCCCCCACTCGGCGAGTGAGGTCGTCGAGCCCGGTGACGTCGCGACGTCCTGCCCGAGTGCTCGCAGCCCGAGCACCGCGGAGGCAGACACGTCGGAGCCTGCTGAGCGCTGACTCGCTCCGGCGGTGGTCGAAGCCGCGACCTGGGCGGCGGTGAGCTCACCTCCGAAGAGCGTGAGCCCGACCACCTCGGCGACAGCTTGCGCAGTCGCCGCCTCACCCGTCTGCGCGGACACGAGCGCGCGAGAACGCCCGAGGCTGACGATGGAGCCGTCGTCCGGGAACTGGAACGACTGCACGTCTGCGGTGACGTTCGTGGGCCATGTGAGCTCGCCGAGCGACACCGTTTCCTGGCCTGGAACGGTGATGCGCACGAGCACGGCACTCGCGCCCGTGCTCGAACCCTGTGGCGGCGGAGCCGCACCGGCGAGCGCAGCGCTGACGGCAAGTACCGCGCCGGCGAGGACGACGACACGGATCACGACGAATCAGGGTAGCGGGGTCGAGTCCGTGCAGCACGCCAGATGAGCTGAATGGCGACCGCGAAGAGGAGCGTGGCGAAGAACCTCCTCAGGGTGGTCTCGGAGAGCGAGGTCGCGATCCTGGCGCCGAACTCCACTCCCAGCACCGAAGCAAATCCGACGACGAGTGCGGTTCGGACGCGGAGGTTTCCGTAGCGGCGCTGGTTGGCCGCGCCGACGGCAACCGTCGGCAAGATTGCCAGCAGCGAGGTCGCCTGGGCTTCGATCTGCCCGAGTCCTAGCGCGACGAGCGTCGGCACGAAGAGAATCCCTCCCCCCACGCCGAAGAGCCCGGACATCACGCCGGCAGCGAGCCCGAGAACGATTCCGAGGACGATGGTGGAAGTCGTCACGTGACCAGAAGCCAGACGCCGACTCCAGTGAGGAGAATCGCGAACCCATAGGTCAGATGCTGGGTCGTGATCCGCTGCTGCAGCATCGTCCCGAGAAAGGCCCCGCCGGCCGCGGGGAGCCCGACGAGCGCCGCGTACTCGAAGTTCACTTCGCCTCGATACGCGTAGGCGATCACGCCTGCCAAGGCCGTGATCCCGATGGCGCCGAGCGAGGTCGCGGTGGCGGCGCGCTCCGGAACGTGCGCGAAGAGGATGAGGAGCGGAACCGCGATCAGCCCGCCGCCAACGCCAAGGAGGGCGGAGAACACCCCCGCCACGATCCCGATGGCGATCAGGCGCACGGCTCGTATCCTAGGGGGAGGTGAAGATCATCCCAGCGCGACGATCGCGATACATCGTTCGTGCAGACCTCCGCCTCTGCCCGTCACCGCTCTGCGGCGGATACTGGATCGCGCTCGCGAACAAGGCGCGCACGAAGTGCCCCGATAGGAAGTACCGACCGCGCTGCTACGTCGCGTCGACGTGGCCGGGGAGCCGCACGATCCATGATGGCGCGTTGGTACAGGGCGGAATCGCAGCGGGTGACGAGCCGGGATTCGAACACCTCGGCATGCTCATCGCGACCGATGTGCGGAATCCCGTGGGCACCGTTGCGTCCGGCTCGTTCCACCGCCTGCGCGACGTCGGCGTGCGGTGCGCTGGCGAGCCGTGCTTCTCGATCCGTGCCTCCCGGCCCAACACCACCAGCTCGATGCTGGTCTCCGGGGTCGACCTGAAGAGGGCGGAACTCGCGGAAGAGCAGGAGATGCGGGCGACGCTCGCACTCGTCGGCGACGGTCTCTTCGCGGCCGGCCGCACGGTCTCGGGCGCCGAGGGCGGTCGCGTCTTCCACGCCTCGCGAATCTATCTCAGAGGACGGCAGCCTCCCGGTTGAGTACGTCCCAGGCCAGGCGCAGGTCGTCCTCGCTCGTGCGGAAGTTTCCGATCGCGAGCCGGAGCGCATAGCGGTCGCCGAGGCGAGCGTGCGAGAGGAACGCCTCGCCCGAGGCGTTGACCTTCTCGAGAAGGCGCTCGTTCTCTGCGTCCGCTCCCTCGCGGCGGAAGCAGACGAGCGAGAAGTGCCTCCGCGCGACGATCTCCCACCCCGGCTCGTCTCGAACCCAGCCCTCGAAGAGCGCAGCCAGCCTCACGTGCTCGCGGATCCGCTCCTGGAGGCCCATACGGCCGAAGCAGCGGAGCACCGCCCAGAGCTTGAGCGCCCGGAAGCGCCGGCCGAGCGGGATGGAGAGCTCGCTCAGGTTCACCGCGTCGTCGGGGGACTGCAGGAACTCGGGAACGAGGCTGAACGTGCGCCGGAAATCGTCCGGCCGGCGTGTCCAGAGCGCCGAGCAGTCCATCGGCACGCCGAGCCACTTGTGCGGGTTCACACCGATCGAGTCCGCACGCTCCCAGCCCGCGAAGAGCGGGCGAAGCTCCGGGGACACGGCCGCGGACCCGGCGTAGGCGGCATCCACGTGCAGCCAGACGCCCGCCGCTTTGCACGCGTCCGCGATCTCGGGAACGGGGTCGATCGCGGCGGCGCCTGTCGTCCCGATGGTTGCGATCACCGCGCACGCGTCGTCCAGCTCGAGCAGCTCGGGCCGGAGCTGGAACTCGTCATCCACCGGGACCTTGCGGAGCTCGAGCTCCAGCAGCTTCGCGGCCTTGTCGGCGGCCGAGTGAGCGTGCTCGGAGCAGAGCACGACGCGGTGACCAGGACGAACCGCCCGCGCGACCGCAAGCGCCGAGAGCACCCCGGTCGAGGCCGTGTCCTCGATGTGTCCGTGAAAATCGGACGGCAGACCGAGGAGCTGCGCGAGCCAGTCGAGCGTCACTTCCTCGAGCTCTTGCAACGCTGGAGATGTGCGCCAGAGGATCCCCACCTGGTTGAGCCCGGCGATCAAGAGCTCGGCGAGGACGCCCGGCTCGGATCCGGTCGCGGCGAAGTAGCCGAAGAACCTCGGGCTCTGCCAGTGCGTGAGCCCGGGCAGGAGCACGGTGTCGAGGTCGCGGAGCACCGACGAGAACGGCTCCGGCTCGTCGGGCGGTGAAGGTGGAAGCGTTGCGCGGATGTCTCCCGGCTCGGCCTGGGAGAGAACAGGCAAGTCGCTCACGCGCTCGAGGTAGGACGCGACCCACTCGACGGCAGCAGCGCCGTCCTCCCGGAACGAGCTCATGACATCGCTGGTTGTCGCAGGGGCGACGGATGCCCCGCCCTACCCAGGACAAGGCTCATCGCCGCCACTGGGCGATCTGCGCCCATGTGCGCGTGTTCAATACCTGCTCCTTCGTCAACCACGCGCGGCGCGCGAGCCCGATCCCGAACTCGGCATACCCGAGCGCGGTGGTCGAGTGGGCGTCGGTCGTCACAGGGACGAGAACACCGGCCTCTCCCGCCAGACGTGCGTGCGTGTCGCGCAAATCCAACCGATCGGGCTGGGAGTTGATCTCGAGCGCCGTCCCCGTCTCCGCGGCGCGCGCAACCACGCGCTCGATGTCGACCTCCGCGCCGGTCCGCTTCAGGATCCGCCGTCCGGTGAGGTGTCCGATGCAGTCGACGTTGGGGTTGTCGATCGCTCCCAGGATGCGCTCGGTCGAGCTGCGCTCGAAGGCGGTGTGCATCGAGGCGACGACCCAGTCGAGCTCCGCGAGCACCTCGTCGGCGACGTCGAGCGAGCCATCGGCGCGGATGTTCACCTCGACCCCGCGCAGGATGCGGAACGGCTTCACGCGCGCGTTGACTGCGTCGATCTCCAGCCACTGGGACTCCATGCGCCCGTCGCGCAGGTAGTGCGAGTGGTCGGTCAGGCAGAGGAACGTGTAGCCGCGGCTCTTCGCCTCGGTCGCCATCTCCTCGATCGAGCTCTTTCCATCGGAGGACCAGGTCGAGTGGCAGTGCATCTCACCTCGGAGATCCGAGAGCTCTACGAGCTCGGGCAACTCGCCTGTGCGAGCGGCGCCAAGCTCCCCGTCGTTCTCGCGCAGCTCCGGCGGGATGAAGGCGTAGCCGAGGTAGTCGTAGAGCTCTTCTTCGGTCGCGTGCGTGACGACCTCGCCGGTCTCCACGACCGTGACCCCGTACTCCGAGATCGAGAGCCCGCGCCGCTGAGCCTCTTCCCGCAGCGCAATGTTGTGATCCTTGGAGCCCGAGAAGTGCTGAAGCACGTTGCCGTAGCACTCGGGTGGCACCACGCGGAGGTCGAAGCGAAGCTCGTCATGACCGACCACGGTCGCCTTGGTCGGCCCGCGGGCCGGGACATCTCTGACCCAGTTGCCTTCGCAGAACGCCGCGATCAGCGACGGCGCGTCGGAGGAGGTCGCGATCAGGTCGAGGTCGCGCACGGTCTCCCGCCGGCGCCGCACGCTGCCGGCCTCCGAGACCGCGATGGCCGCCGGATGAGCCTCGAGCTCCTCCACCACGCGCCTGACTGCCGGCAGCCCGGCGCCGAGCAGTCGCCGTGGCTCCGCCTGCTCTCCCACCCCTGCCTCGAGCGCGTTCAGGATCTTCTCCTCGCTCCTCTGCCCGAGCCCCGAAAGGTCGCGCAGTCGCCCGTCCTCCGCCGCGGTCTTGAGGCTCTCAAGCGTGGTGACTCCGAGCTCGGTCCAGATCCGGACAGCCGTCTTCGGGCCAACACCGGGTAGCCGCAGGAAATCGACCACGCCGACGGGAACACGCTCTCGGCGTCGGGTGAGCGCGTGCATCTCCCCGTCGTTGACGATCTCGATGACCTTCTGCTCGATCGTCTTTCCGATCCCCGGCAGCTCGGTCGCGCGTCCTGCCAGCGCGAGCTCGGCCACGGGCGACGGCGTCTCCCGGATGCGGGCGGCGGCGCGGCGATACGCAATGACCTTGAACGACTCCTCGGCGAGGATCTCGGAGATGTCCGCGAGGAGGTCGAGCTGGTCGGCGAGCTCCGCGTTCCGGGGCAACGTCTGCGCCATGCGGCGATGATACGGCGATCAATCGCGTGGGAACCCATGGTTCCCCCGCGAACCCCTCCTTCACATGCGACGAGACGAAATCGCCTCCCCAGCTCGGCCTCGCGCGGTCGTCTGCCTCCCCACGTACAACGAGCGCGAGAACCTCGAGGCCATGGTTCAGGCCCTCGGCGAGGTGCTCGATACCTCACGGGACGGGGTTCTCGTGATCGACGACGGGTCGCCGGACGGAACCGGCGAGATCGCGGATCGGCTCGCCGCAGGGCTGCCGTGGGTCTCGGTGCTACATCGCGAGCGGAAGGAGGGAATCGGGCCGGCGTACATCGCAGGATTCCGTCATCTCCTTGCCGGTGACACAGAGCTCGTGCTCGAGATGGACTGCGACTTCTCCCACAGCCCCGGCGACGTGCGCCGGCTAATCGCTGCCGCGAGCGAGGCCGACCTCGTGCTCGGCTCGCGCTACGTGGAGGGTGGGGGAACGCAGAACTGGGGGTTGCTGCGCCGCTTCGTCTCACGTGGTGGCTGTATCTACGCGCAGGTGCTCCTGGGCGTGCGCGTGCGCGACCTGACGGGAGGCTTCAAGTGCTTCCGTCGCACAACGCTCGAGGCGATCGACCTGGACGCGTTGTCGGCGCACGGGTACGCGTTCCAGATCGAGACGACCTACCGCGTGCTGCGCAAGGGGTTGCGGGTGCAGGAGATCCCGATCCGCTTCGTCGAGCGACGCGCCGGGGCGTCGAAGATGACGGGCTCGATCGTGGCGGAGGCGATCTGGAAGGTGCCGTTGCTCCGGTTGCGCGCACTTCTAGGCCGGTTATAAGGGGGCCGGGGTCAGGCTTCAGCCTGACCCCGGTGTGAGGTGTTCGCTCGAGATCCAAAACCGAGGTCAGGCTGACTCCTGACCCCAGCGCTCGGCAAGGAACTGACCCCAACCGGCCGTCGGGACTACCCTGAGCGTGTGGACGAGGTCACAGACGAGACCTTCGCCGACGAAGTACTGGCGTCACCGATACCGGTGATCGTCGACTTCTGGGCGCCGTGGTGCAAGCCGTGCGACGCAATCGAGCCACACCTGCGCGCGATCGCTGCGCAACACGAAGGCCGCGTCCGACTGGTTCGCGTGAACGTCGACGAGAACCTCGCGGTCTCCGGTCGCCACGGCGTCCTTTCATTACCGACGGTGATGCTCTTCTCGGACGGCAGCGCCCGCGTAACGATCTTCGGCGCACACTCACGTTCGCACTTCGAGCAGGCCTTCGCTCCGCACGTCGGCTAGCGAGGCTGCTGCGACACTGGGCTCGTGGCCACCGAAGTCGCGGCGACCTGGGCCGACCTGCTCGACGGCGAGGAGATCGCTTACGCCGGAGTCGAGCCTGCTCGTGACGCGCGCTTCGAATCTCTCCCCGACGACCTCGACCCGCGCGTCGCTTCGGCGCTCGTCGCCAACGGCGTCACCTCGCTCTACCGCCACCAGGCCGAGACCTGGGAGGCCGCGCAGCGGGGCGAAAACGTCGTCGTCACTACGGGAACCGCTTCGGGGAAGTCGCTCGCCTTCAACCTCCCCGTCCTCGACGCGATCGCGCGCGAGCCGAAGACACGGGCTCTCTACCTCTATCCGACGAAAGCGCTCGCGCAGGATCAGGCGCGCGCGCTCGCCGAGCTCAGACTGAAGGGGCTCAAGCCCGCGATCTACGACGGCGACACCCCCGGAGAGCGGCGCTGGCAGATCCGCAAGTGGTCGAACCTGATCCTCACGAACCCGGACATGCTCCACGTCGGCGTGCTCCCACACCACGACCGCTGGGGCGACGTGCTCCACAACCTGCGCTACGTCGTCGTCGACGAGGCGCACGTCTATCGCGGAGTCTTCGGCTCGCACGTGGCGAACGTGCTGCGGCGACTGCGGCGGCTCGCACGCATCTACGAGGCGGAGCCCCAGTTTCTGCTCGCCTCGGCGAC
>Ga0136613_10000903_pt1 | contig 14618 bp, 13 predicted proteins | sample AntDrymUQ2722106_2_FD_106649 | JGI IMG/M metagenome (GOLD analysis project Ga0136613, IMG submission 106649) | Polar desert sand microbial communities from Dry Valleys, Antarctica - metaG UQ272 (21.06) | ecosystem: Environmental > Terrestrial > Soil > Desert | place: Antarctica: Dry Valley... | reverse complement strand
TGCCAGCGCGTCGAAATCGAAGCCTTGCAGCCGCTGATCGTGCTCGCGTACCTCGCCGAGTGCCAGCCAGAGGGCCCGCTTTCCGTCGACACCCGCGGTAAGCCCCTCGAGCTCGACCAGGCGGGAGAGCGGTGAGTAGCCTCGGAGCTGTCCGTTCAACTTGAGTCGGCCGACCTTCTCGGCCGCCCACGCCGCAGCGATCTTCACCGTCGAGCGCGCGACTCCGAGGCTCGCCATCAGCGCGAGGAGGGTGTCGCGATCCTCCTCGATCTCCTGGAGGAACTCGCGGACGAACTCGCCGAGCTCCGTCCCTTCATTCTCTGCGAGCGTCCGCCGCGTGAGCTCGATGCCAACAGTCGCCCCGGCGAGGTGGTCGTTCAGGTAGATCGCAAGCAACTTCGCATTCGTCATGTCAAGCCCTCCGATTGTCTCCTGGCTGCTAGATCCTCCGTAACTCGAGGTGCCGCGTCCGCCTCGCGCCGATGCCCGAGCTCGGCCTCTGTCAGCTGGAGCACGCGCGCACATGCCCGGTGCGCGAACCGCAGCTGCTCGCGGCGGCCGAAGATGCGGAACCCAAGGCGGACGAGCCGGTTTCGAACCGGTGCCGGTCGCGAGACGCAGCGGATACGGAACTCGACCTCGCCGCTGTCGCGCCACTTCCAGACTTCGTACTCCATCTTGCCCATCTCGAGGTGGCCCTCGAGCGTGCGGTATGCCCATCCCCAGACGCGCACTGCGCGGCCGCTTACCTCGCGCGTCTCGTCGTGGACGCCGCCGACCCGCACCCCGACGTCGAACCGAAGTCCCAGAAACCGGATCTGGAGCAACATGTCTCGCCCCTCGAGCGGAGCGTCGGGCCGGTAGACGGCCCTCACGCGGGAGGGGTCGGCGAATTCGTACTCGCGCATCAACTGCTGCGCGATCTCCCAACTGCCGCCGGGGGCTGGATCGCCTGCCTGCTCCGACGGCAGGAGCTGGCGATACTCGTCCACGTTCCAATCATCACCCTCGAAATCCGGTTGAAAGTTCACGCTTCGATCACGGAGCGACTCGAGCTTCCGGCGCGCGTCGGCATCACCGAGCAGATGCGGGTCAGCCACCGCGCGCGCCGTCCACACGGCGTGTCTCGATCGCGACGCGGCCTCGCCGGCAGCCGCCCGCGAGCCCGACGACGTTCTCGAGGAACGAGGTCCACATATGCAGCTGCACTTCCTTCGCCATTCGGAGGCGGCTGTAGAGCAGGTTCGACAGCCAGTCGCCGCTACGAGCCCAGGACTCGATCGAGAAGAGGAGGGCGCCGCTGTCCGCGCGCGCGGCGCGGAACTCGATCTGGCCCGCCTCCAGGTGACCCTTGAGCGTGACGAAGCGGAACGACGTGCCCGTACGTTGCACGACGCGAACTGGGCCGTCCCACGGGCCGGGCATCCGGACGACGAACTCGTCGCCTGACTCGAGGGCGCCGCGCTCACCCCGCACCTTGAAGAAGCGCGCCAGCTCGGTCGGCGTCGCCGCATTGAGATCAGCGGTCACTCGCTCCATCAGCCCGTGCGCGGTGCAGCTCGTGTCGCCGATCCAGACGCTGTAGAGGCGGTGGAACAGCGGCCCGACACCAGCGTCAGCGTCTTGGATCTCCGCGTCTGACGCGTCTGATGCGTCAGCGGGAAGCGGCGGCGGCATGTCGTCACCCGCCGTCCCCGGCAGCTCGCTCCTACTCATCGGCGTTGTCCGCCACATGTAGTTCCAGCAGGTCAGACCAATCCCGACCGGCCAGAGCGCAGCCGTACCCACTCGGCGCGGAAGTGTCGGTCGCAGGGTCATCGAGCATGCAGTACCCGCAGCGACGCCCCGTGTATCGTCGAGCGATGATCGTCGGCCTGCTCGAGGATCTCCGCTTCCGCGGCGATCACATTCACTCCATGTCGATGGGATCGGTCGCGCTCTGCATCGGGCTTTGGATTCGCGCCAAGACCGTCGACCAGGAGGAGCGGGGGAATGCAGAGCGGCGAGCGATCTTCGTGGGACTGTGGGCTCCGACACTCTGGCTGGTGGGCGACTCGCTCGAACGGCGCCAGCGACGCCGATTTTTTTGAACCCGAATCAGCACCCGGGACAGGAGGCTCGCGCCAAGGCAGAAGCAGGCACCGGCTGGTACGCCGGGCTCGCGCGCATCGGGCTCGTCGCAAAGGGTGTCTCGTTCGGGATCGTCGGCATCCTCGCGCTCAAACTGGCGTTTGGAGACGGCGGCAAGGCGACGAGCCGCGAAGGAGCGCTGCAATCGCTCGCACAGAACTCGTTCGGGAAGATCTTGCTGGTGCTGCTCGCGTTCGGTTTTGCCGCCTACGCGAGCTGGCGATTCATCCAGGCCTTCGCCGAGCGAGAGGATCCGGAGGACGCGGGCGAGGCGAAAGGCGAAGCGAAGAAGTGGGGAAAGCGAGCCGGCTACGCCGCCCGCGGGCTCATCTACGCCGCGCTCAGCCTCAGCACGGTGAGGATCCTCACCAACTCAGACGAGAAGCAGACCCAAAACGAAGAGGCAAGGCAGACAACCTCCACCGTCTTCGACCTCCCGGCGGGCCGATGGCTCGTCGGTCTTGTCGGGCTCGGCATCATTGGCGCCGGGCTCTGGAACGGCTACCGCGGCCTCGCCAGGACGTTCGAGGACAAATGGCGGACCGGCGAGATGAGCCGTACCGAACGAACCTGGGGAAGCAGAATCGGAGTGGTCGGCCACCTCGCGCGCGCGCTCGTCTTCGGTTTGATGGGTGTCTTCATCACGAAGGCCGCGCTCGACTACAACGCGAAGGAAGCGATCGGCCTGGACGGCGCCCTCCAAAAACTCGCACAACAGTCCTACGGGCAATGGCTGCTCGGGCTAACCGCCGTCGGCCTCATCGCCTATGCGCTCTACTGCCTCGTCGATGCCCGATACCGGGACGTTTCCGCGAACACCAGCTAGGCCGGTCGAGCGGGAGGCAGACGAGCAACTCCGTCATGCAGCTCCGGAGGTTTGTCCTTCGAGCAGGAAGCCGCTTTCGCGTGCGCGGAGTGCGCTGAATCTTCTACCTGAACGAGTACTTCTCCGAGGCGCCCCGCGCGCGCTCCCAGGTGGAAGCAGCAGGAGTTCTCCGTTAACCTCCCACGCAACGGAGATCCGTGCCGATCGTCACACGCTCGGGTCACGTGCCAACAGAGGAGGATGTGCAGTGACAACGATGTCCACTGTGCGCCGGACGGCGCTGCCCGTTGTCGCACTCGTTGCGGCGGTGCTGACGGCAGGTCCGGCGGGAGCGCGGATCGACGCGGTGGCCGCCACGCCAGGACCGCTCGCGCCACTGATCAAGGCGTCGAAGAAGGAGTCAGGGCTCGTCTTCTACGCCAACGCTCCGGCGGCGAACTTGAAGTTCGTCACAGACCGGTTCCAGTACTACTACCCGTGGATCAAGACGACTGCGTACGACCTCGACAACAACGTGATCTTCTCGAAGTACGCGTCCGAGGCCGCACAGGGCGTCCGCACCGCCGACCTGCTCATCTCAAGCGCTCCGAACCTCTGGGTGTACGCGACGCGCCAGAAGTTCCTGACCGACTACAACCCGCTCGAGCTCTCGCAGTTCCCGAGCTTCGTGAAGCAGTACAAGGGCGTGTTCGTGATGTCGCCCGATCCGGCAGTGCTCATGTACAACAAGCTGCTCTTGAAGGACAAGGTGCCGAACTCGATGACCGAGATCGCGAACGATCCCGGCACCTACGGAAAGCTGACCGGGTACACGGTCGACAACCTGTTCGGCTACACCGCGCTCTGGGGCTACATCCAGAAGAAGGGTTGGTCGAACCTCGAGAAGATCGGCAAGGATCGGTTCAGGGCACAGACGGGCGTCGCGGGGCAGCAGTCGCTCGTCTCCCAGGGTGCAGCGGTAACGGCGTACCTGACGTCGCCGACCGTTCGCTACAACATCAAGACCAATCCGCAGTTGGGGTCGATCCTCGACTGGACGTACAACAAGGACGCGACGCCGCTCGTCCCGCGGGGCGTGGGCATTACGGTCAAGGCAGCGAGCCCCGCGTCCGCAAAGCTGTTTTTGAACTGGGTGTACAGCAAGGCCGGCCAGCAGGCCATGTGTGACGCGAGCTTCACGGCTTTTCGGAACAAGTTCGTGCCGAAGAACTGCTCCAACACGCTCGCCGACGTCTACGCGAAGGTCGGCCAGAAGAACGTGATCCTGGTGCCGTTCAGCCAGAAGTTCGTCAACGACTATCCGGCCTACAAGAAGCGCTGGCACGACATCTTCGGCTAACGCTCGTTTCGCGCCAGCACCGCGATGACGACTAGCTCGTACGAGCAGACGTTCCCGCGCCCGCGCCGGAGTCTCATCCCGGCGTGGGCGCTGCAGTGGGCGACATGGCTCCTGGTCGTCACGCTGATCGTCGGCCCGTTCATCCCGCTCATCTACGCCTCGTTACGCGATCGACCGCTCTACGAGGCGGGCGGAGTCTTCACCACGCAGCCCTACCGCGACCTCTTCGGCGATAGAGCCTTTTGGGACGCTTGGGTCAACACGCTCGTGTTCGCCGCGCTGACGACCGTTATCGCCGTCGTCGGTGGCGCGCTGGTAGCCATCCTCTGTACGAGAACCGACCTCGCCGGCCGAAAGTCATTTGGCCGGCTGATCCTCCTGCCGATCCTGCTGCCCTCGCTCGGCATGGTGCTCGGCTGGATCGTCGTCTGGGGGCCGGGTGGCTACCTCACCTCGATGTTCTCCGACCGGCTCCACCTTCCGACGCTCGCGATCGACACGATCCCTGGGATGGCGCTCGTTGAGGCGTCGCGCCTCCTACCGATCGCGTTCCTCACCTGCCAAGCCGCACTCTCGCGGGCGGACTCCTCGCTCGAGGACGCTGCCCGCAGCGCCGGCGCCCGACCGCTGAGAGTGCTCTTCAACATCACGATCCCGATGCTCCGTCCCGCGCTCCTCAACGCCGGGACGCTGATCTTCACGCTCTCGATCGCCGCGCTCGGCATCCCGCTGCTCCTCGGGACGTCGAACAACATCATCTTCGTCTCCAGCTATCTCTACAACACGTGGACGAACGCGTCGACCCCGGATCCCGGTTCGGTCAGCGCGGGCGCGGTGATGATGCTCGCCGTCGCCACGCTGCTCCTGCTTCTGCGTAACCGGCTGCTCGGCGCCGAGGCCCGGTTCGTCTCGGTCGGAGGAAAGTCCGGACGACAGGCGTTGTTGCGGTTGCGGCGTTGGCGCTGGCCGCTCGCGGGGCTGCTGGCCTTCTACCTCGTGTTCACGACGCTCGTCCCGGTGCTTGGCCTGGCGGCGATGTCGTTCGTGGTCGTCCTGACACCCCTCGTTGCGCCCTGGGAGCTCCTGACCTCGGCCCACTGGCATGTGCTGTGGGAGGACGACGCCTTCCGCCGCTCGATCCAGAACAGCGCCGTCATCGCCGTGGTCGGCGCGGTTGCGACAACGGCGTTCGTAGCGCTGGCCACGCTCGTCGCCCACCGTTCCGGCTTCCGATTCCGGCGCACGCTGCCCTTTTTGATGCTCTATCCGCGCGCCACACCCGGGATCATCATCGGTATCGGCTTCTTCTGGGCGTATCTGCTCACGGGCGCTTTCGGCGACGTCATGCGCGACAGCATCTGGGGAATCATGCTCGCCTTCTGCGTGCGCAATCTGCCGCTCGCCTACATCGTCATGTATCCGACACTCGCGCGGATCGGCGAGGAGCTCGACCGCGCCGGCCGCGCCGCAGGCGCCGGCTGGTGGCGAACGAGCCGCACGATCGTGCTGCCGTTGCTGAAGCCGGCGATCTTCGCGTCGTTCATCCTGCTGTTCGTCGAGATCATCAACGACTACGACCCCGCGGTCTTCCTCGTCAAGCCGGGCACAGAGGTCATGGGAGCCACCATGCTGTCGCAGTTCATCCAGGGGACGGTTGGCCCGGTGTCCGCGCTAGCGATGGTGCAGGTCGTGATCACGGTCGTCGTGCTCGCGATCGGCGCCAAGGTGTTCAAGGTCGGGGTCACGGGAGGGGAGCACGGTGCCTGAGATCAACGTCCAGAACCTGGTCAAGCAGTTCGGCGATCAGCGGGCGCTCGACGACGTCAGTTTCGCGGTCAAGGAAGGGGAGCTCTTCACCCTGCTCGGGCCCAGCGGCTGCGGCAAGTCGACGACCCTGATGTCGATCGCTGGCTTCCAGCAACCCGAAGCCGGCCGGATCGCCGTGGGCGACGAGACGTTCTTCGACGCATCGCGAAGGGTGGCGGTGCCCGCAGAGCAGCGGAACCTCGGCATCGTGTTCCAGTCCTACGCGGTGTGGCCGCATATGACCGTCTTCGACAACCTCGCATTCCCCCTGAAGGTGCGCAAGCTGAAGCGAGCCGCGATCAGAACGCGGGTACTCGAGGTCCTGGAGCTCGTCGAGATGACGGCGTACGAGAAGCGCTATCCGCATCAGCTGTCCGGCGGCCAGCAACAGCGAGTCGCACTCGCCCGTGCACTCGTCTACTCGCCGTCGGTGCTGCTGCTGGACGAACCCTTTTCCAACCTCGATGCGAAGCTTCGTGAGCGAGCGCGCGCCTGGGTGAAGGAGCTCCAGCACCGCCTCGGACTGACGACGATCTTCGTCACCCACGACCAGGACGAGGCGCTCTCGATGAGCGACCGCGTCGCCGTCATGAGCGCGGGCGAGGTGCAGCAGATCGGGACGCCGGAGGATGTCTATCGGCGTCCGGCCAACCGATTCGTCGCCGAGTTCGTCGGCCGCGTCAACCTGATCGAAGGCGCCGCTGCGACGACCGCTGGCGGCGCTGTCGTTGAGGTCGCCGATTCGGCGCTCAGGCTCACGCTCGGCGCCGGGCAAGAGGCGTCTGGCCAGGTCACGATCGCTATTCGTCCCGAGGCCGTCACACTCATTCCTTTCGACGACCGCTCCGCGGACGAGACCAACATCTGGGACGCGGACGTGGGTACGGTTGCCTTCCTTGGCGACCATTACGAGTATGAGGTGAGCGCCGGTCGCATTCCTCTCACGGTGCAGAGTTCCCGGCTCGTCCCGGGCGATCGGATCAAGGTGCACATCCCTCCGAGCGCGTGCGCAGTCGTCGACTAGGTGAAGTCGGGTCAAGCGCAGCTCTCGCTCCCGAAGAAGCGCTACGCGCGGGCCGACGCGGGCCCGCTGGCGGGCATCCGCCTTCTCGACCTCACGCGGCTCGTCTCCGGCGCACAACTCGGGCTTGTCCTCGGCGACCTGGGCGCCGACGTCGTCAAGGTCGAGCGCCCCGGCGTCGGCGATCCCTTCCGCCATACGACAGTCGACGGGTACGACGCGTACTGGAGGGCATACAGCCGCAACAAGCGCAGCATCACGCTCGACCTCGGCGACCCGCGCGGTCGCGACCTTCTCTTCAGGCTGGCGGGGACAGCCGACCTGTTGGCAGAGAATTTCACTCCGGGCGTACTCGAGCGACTCTGTGGCGGGCCCGAGGCGCTGCTCGAGCACAATCCACGCCTCGTGATCGTGCGCATCACCGGCTGGGGACAGACGGGGCCGAATGCTGGCAAGCCGGGCTTCGGCACCCTGGCGGAGGCGTACTCCGGCTTCACGTACTTCAATGGGCCGGCGGACGGCCCCCCGGTGCAGGCGCCTCTGTCCCTCGCAGACACGGTAGCCGGCACCTACGCGGCAGCCGCGGCACTCGCCGCGCTCTGGAACGTTCGCGTGAACGACGGCGGCGGACAGGTCGTCGACGTGTCGCTGTACGAGCCGCTGTTCTCGATCATGGGCGCCGACCCGACGGCGTACTCCGGCCGAGGCCGGCTACGCAAGCGAGGCGACGGAGCCGGCGTCTCCTCGGTGCGCGGGGTCTTCCAGACGAGCGACGACCTCTGGGTCGCGATCTCCGCCGCAACTGAGGAGACCGCCTCGCGCTTCTTCGCTGCGGTCGGGCGGGAGGATCTCCTGGCCGATCCGCGCTTCTCGAACTCCGAGGTTAGGCTCGCGCACCGGGACGAGCTGAACGAGGCGCTCGTCCCGGAGTTTCGACGCTTCAGCCGGGGCGAGATCCTCGCGCTTGCAGCGGCACAACGCCTGACGATCGGCCCGGTGCTCGACGTGATCGACGCACTGGCGGACGAGCATTACCTCGCGCGAGAGACCGTCGTCGAGATGGAGGACGACGGCGTTGTGCTCCAGAACGTCGTCCCTCGCTTGTCCGGAACACCTGGCGCGATCCGTCTTCCGGCGCCTGCTCTCGGGGAGCACAACGCCGAGGTCTACGCCGAGCTGGGGATTGATGCCGCTGCACTGGCGCTTCTCGTCGAGGACGGTGTCGTCTGAACCCGTACCGGCCTCGCTGGCGCTCGCTGCTCTACGTCCCGGTGGTCTCCGAGCGCTTCGTCGCGAAGGCGCACGAGCGAGGCGCAGACGCGATCATCCTCGAGCTCGAGGACGCGATCGCGCCGTCGGAGAAGGAGCGCGCCCGCGGGCTCGTGGCCGCGGCTGCCGCGCGGGTGTCCCAGGGAGGCGCCGACGTCCTCGTGCGCGTCAACCGGCCCTGGCGCCTCGCTGTTCGCGACCTGGAGGCGGCAGTGGGCGCGAACGTTCGCGGCTTCGTGCTCCCGAAGGTGGACTCGGCCGAGCACGTGCTCGCGCTGGCCGAGATCACCGCAAGCGTCGAGCAGGAGCGCGGCCTGCCCGTCGGTCACACCCTGTTCTTCGCGCGCGTCGAGGGCCCGAAGGGGCTCCTGAACGTCGCCGAGATCTGCGCCGCGCACCCGCGCGTCGTCGCTGTCGGCCTCGGCTCGAGCGACTACACGATTGCGACGGGAATGGAGGCAGGCGGCCAGGGCAACGCCATGGCGAGCTTCCTGGTCGTGAATGCGGCGAAGGCCGCGGGGGTCGTACCGATCGGGCTGACGGGGGCGATCGTCGGCTTCGGCGACCTCGACACTTTCCGGCGCTCGGCGGAGGAATCGCGTGCAATGGGGCTGCGCGGCGCTCCGTGCGTGCACCCGAGCCAGGTGCCGATCCTGAACGAGGTCTTCAACCCGACCGGCGAGGAGCTCGAGCACGCACGGCGTGTTGTGGAGGAGTACGAGCGTGCGCTCGCAGCCGGCGAGGGCGCGATCACCGTCGACGGCCAGTTCGTCGACATCCCGTTCTACGAGCAGGCCAAACAGCTCCTCGGCGAGTAGTTGCCCCGGCGGCTCCTCTTCGCGTTGCTGGCGATGGGCGTCGCACAGGCCGCGGTCTACATGGTGCGGCCGGCAACCTCGTACCGGCTGCTCGCCCTCGGGGAGGGGGCGCGCGAGGTGGGGCTCGTTGCGGCGGCGTTCGCGCTGCTCCCGATCTTCCTCGCGATCCCGCTGGGGCGGCTCTCGGATCGAAGAGGAGCGCCGCTCCTGCTGGTGGGCTGCACAGTCCAGACGGTCGGCTGCCTCTTCCTCGCTGTCTCCACCGCCACCGCCACGATCGCCGTTGCCAGCGCTGTCGTGGGACTCGGACACCTCGCGCTCGCACTCGGGGCCCAGGACGTGATCGCGCGGGAGTCCGACAGCGCGCGGCACGACCAGCACTTCGGCTTCCTCACTGCCGGCGTGTCTCTGGGTCAGCTCGTCGGCCCGCTCCTCGTCGGGCTAGTCCTGGGGGCAGGTGCCTCGCCGTCTGCGGGCGCGACGACGCACGTGATGCTGATCGCTGCGGGGATCGCGGCCATCGCGACCGTCTGCGCCGCGGTCGCCGAGAGGGACAGCGGCCCGGCCGGCGCCCGTGTCGAGGCCCGGCGCGGGAGCGTGCGCGCCATCGTCTCCACGAGAGGAGTGCCAGCCGGCATCTTCGCGAGCATCGCCGTGCTCTCGGCCGCCGACGTCTTTACCGCCTACCTGCCCGTGATCGGCGAGAGCCGGGACATCGGGCCGCGCACGATTGGGGCGCTGCTGGCGCTACGGGCCGGTGCTTCGATCGCGGCGAGGGTGGGGATCGGGGGCATCGTGCGGCGGGTCGGCAGGACGCGCCTCATCTCGATCGGCGCGACCGCTGCGGCCGCCGCGTTCGTCTCGATGACAGTGACGTACGAGGTCTGGGCGCTTGCGGCTCTCTGCGTCGTCGCAGGCTTCGGGCTCGGTTTCGGCCAGCCCCTCTCGATGACACTTGTGGTGCAGCTCGTCCCGGAACACGCACGCTCGACGGCTCTCGCTGTTCGCCTGACTGGCAACCGCATCGGTCAGGTGGCGACGCCGGCCGCTGCAGGCGTCGTTGCCGGAAGCGCCGGAGCAAGCTCCGTTTTCTGGCTGCTGGGCGCGATCCTCGTCGCGTCCGCGCTCGCGATCCACCGACTGGCACCCACTCGGCCCGATGACTCGGCCGAGGTCGAGACTCCGGTCGAATGACCGGGAGGCGTGCTCCCGCCTAGCTCAGACTCAGAGACGCGTCTGGCGGCACCGGAGGGATCCGAAGCCGCCGCGCACCAAGTTGTAGAGCCAGGGGCACGCATCCGACACTCGCGCTCGCTCCGGCTTCCCCGAAGGTCGTCTCAGAACGTCTGGGCGAGCGACGATCATCGGTCCACTCGAGAGATACCCACACGTCATCCTGCAGTCCACGAGAGCGGTGCAGCGCGTGCCGCTTCGTAGACTCGAAGACCGGCTTAGCGTCTGGAGCCGCGTCCAGGCAGCGCGCCGTGGGAAATTCGAATCCGCCCGCCCTTGGCGCGATCGTCACAGCGACGAACCGTTATGCGGTCGTCGGCGAATAACCGTTGGGAACTACTGAAAACGCTAAAGAAGTCGCCTCATTCATTAATTCTCAGGCCAAATGGTCCGTCCTTTTCTGCTCGGGCGACTTCCGATTTTATAGTTAAATGTTTGTAAATGGCGTTTAGCTCGCGCCTAGATGTGTCGATAACTTAAGTTCGCGCCTAAGCGCGAACTAAACAACGGGGGTCTTTTGTGTCGAATAAGTCGAATGAGATGTCGTTGAGCGAGCGGCCCGATACCCGCGCAGCGTTTCTTCGCAAGGCGGGGATCGGTGGCGCGGCACTCATCGGTGGCGGCGCCCTACTGGGCGCGACTGCCGGAACAGCCCGTGCAGGTCATGACAATCCGACGGCGATCACGGATGTTGACATCCTGAACTTCGCACTGACGTTGGAGTACCTGGAGGCATCGTTCTACGTTCAGGCACTCGGAAGCGGCCGCCAGGCACTACCTCCGGGCGTGCCGGCGAGCACCGGGAAGTTCAAGCGTGGTGCGATCACGGGGGCAAAGCAGCTCGCGGGCTTCGGCGGCCGGATCCGCGCGACGTCGTACGGCTACCTCAGCGCCATCCGCGACCACGAAGTGACGCACGTCGCGTTCCTGCGAACCGCTCTCGGCGCCTCGGCGGCTCCGGCGTGCACCTTCGACTTCAGCAAGGGCCTGACGAACGTGGGCACGTTCCTCGCCACCGCTCGCACGCTCGAGAACACCGGCGTGATGGCCTACGACGGCGCGATCCGCTACGTCGACGCAGGCGACAACCTGCAGGCCGGCGCACAGATCGCAACCGTTGAGGCCCGGCACGCCGCGTACCTCAACCTGATCACCAACAAGTCGCCGTTCCCGAGTGCCTTCGATGCCGGCAAGAAGCCGTCGGAGATCGTCGCTGCTGTCCAAGCAACCGGATTCATCACGAGCTGTCCGCAGCCGGTACTCGATCTGTTCGCCAAGTTCAAGGCGAACGGCGCGTAATCGATCACGCTCGCGTGGTGGAGGGCGCTCAAGGACCCTCCACCACGCACCTGCTCAACCAGCGGTTCTGACACTTCACCGAGACGCCAGCGAATCGTCGGCATGAGGTTCTGTCGAGTTCACGCTGCTTTGGCTGGCTCGATCTTGGCCTGGGATCTTGTCGAGCGCGCATCTCCTCACTAGATGCGCGCGTCGCGCGCAAGTGCGGGCACTCTTTCCACGTGCGCGACATGCGGCCGGGGAGGTCTGACTGTGACGGCGACCGAATGACTGAGATGGCGAGGACGATGCGGCGGCAGCCTGACGATCTGCGCCGCATCCTCGCCGACTGGACACCCGTGGAAGCGGGCGCGGGGCGGATCGCCGGGCGACGGGTCTTCGTCGTCGGCACCGGGACGAGCTGGCATGCCGCCAACCAGGGTGCCTACTTCCTCCGGCTCGCCGGAGTCGACGCCGCGGCGGTGTCGGCAGCCGACTGCGACCTCTGGGGGCCGCGGCCGGCTCGGGCCGACGCGCTCGTTCTGCTCAGCCACCGTGGCACGAAACGACACACGAGCCAGGTTCTGGAGCGGGGGCGCGTGCCGAGGGCGTCGCGACGGTCGCGATCGGTGGCGTGGGTGCGCCCGCTGTCGACATCGAGACGGTTGAGCAGGAGACGTCGGGCACCTTCACCGCCAGTCACCTCGGAGCGCTCGCCCGCCTTGCCCAGCTCGCCGTCACGCTCGGCGCCGATCTCGGCGCGCTCGACAGGATTCCGGCGGCGGTTACCGCCGCGCTCGACGGCCGTGCTCCGACTGTCGCTTTGCCGGAACGCGGCCTTGAGTTCGTGGGAGCGGGCCCGAACCAGTGGACGGCGGCCGAGGGCGCCCTAAAGGTTCGCGAAGCGGCGCACCTGTTCACGGCGGGGCTCTCGGCTGAGCAGCTCCTCCACGGGCCCGGGTTCGCGATGGGCCTACGCGACGGACTCGTCTGCCTCGACGGCGGCGGGCCCGGGGCCGCGCGTGTGACCGAGCTCGTCGATGCGATCGGAGCCAGCGGAACGCGCGTCTATCGCTTTTCGGCTACCGAGCTCGGCGAGCCGCTTTCCGTCTTTCCTCTCACCGCCACCGTTCAACGCATAGCGTTGCGGTTCGCCGTGCAGCTCGACACCGACCCTGACGACGTCCGCCCCGAGGGGTGGGAAGCGATCCAGATCTAGGCCGGCGGAGCAGGCGTCGGAAGCGCTTGCGACCCGTCAATCGCCCCGTGAGATACTCGCGGCCAAGCATGAAGGCCAAGTCCGTCTGCTCCCCGCGGACGGACGAGAAGACGAGCGTGCGTGGGTCGGACTGATCACGACCACGCCGTCCCAGAGAGGAGAGACGATGCCGATTCCCACCGAGCTGGTCGGGTCCTTGCCTCGCCCGATGAAGTTGCAGGAGGCCTATCAGGCCTACGATGAGGGCAAAATCGATTTTGCGCAGCTCGAGGCGGAGCAGGACAAGGCTGCGGAGGATTCGATCAAGCGTCTGGAGCAGACGGGTGAGACCTACGTCACCGATGGCGAGCAGCGCGAGTCGAGCTTCGCGACGTACCCGCTCACTGACACGCTGGCCGGGACGGGACTGGCCGACAACCTCGCGGGCGATGGCCAGTTCTTCGCGATCTTCGACGATGGGCATCACCGTCAGCTGCCGCGGTTGACGGGCGGCCCCTTCCGTTACAAGAGATTCGCCTCGGAGTTCGTGGAGAAGAACAAGGCGACCGCGGCCAAGCCGGTCAAGCAGGCGGTGATCGCGCCGTCGATGCTGATGCTGCTCTACCCGCTGGAGGGCGAGATCGAGGGGTACTCGCGGGAGCAGTTCCTCGACGACCTCTGCGACGAAGTCGAGAAGGACATCCGACAGGCGTTCGCCGCCGGCGCGGAACGCGTCTCGATCGACTTCACCGAGGGCCGGCTGGCGAACAAGAACGACGCGCGCAACCCGTGGACGAACAAAGACATGCTCCAGGAGTTCATCGACCTGAACAACCGCGTCATCGACCGCTTCTCGGCCGAGGAGCGCCGCAACATCGGAATCCACACCTGCCCCGGCGGCGACTGCGACTCGGTGCACTCCAAAGAGGTGCCCTACGAGAAGCTACTGAGCAAGATGTTCCAGCTCAACGCAGGCTACTTCCTGATCCAATGCGCGAGCGAGGAGGATCGAGAGAACGTCTACAAGCTCTGCGGCCAATACAGTCGCGAGGACGCCAACGGCGTTGCGCAGGTCTGCTTCATGGGCGTCATCAACCCGCTCGACCCCGAGGTCGAGACCCCCGAGCAGGTGAAGGAGCAGCTCGTCTCGGCGGCCAAGTACATCCCCGTCGAGCGCCTAGGCGCCACCGACGACTGCGGCTTCTCGCCATTCAGCCGCGACGTGAAGCCCAAGCACGGCTCTCCCGACTTCGCCCGGGACATCGCCATGCAGAAGATCGCCAACCGCGTCAAGGGGACAAGGCTCGCATCGAGGAGCTCGGGGCCTAACGAAACATCCGCTCGAGCCATTGCTCGTTGCTCGCGCGCGGGCGTGGGGCGGCTGTCGGCTGGAGGTCGCCGGCGCGCTGCGCGCCGACGGCCACGACGTCACTGCGATGACGCTGCCCGGTCTCGAGTCGGCCGACGCCGACCGATCCGCGATCACGATGTCGGACCACGTCGACGCGATCTGCGAGGCGGTGACGGCGGCGGGGCGTCCCGTCGTGCTCGCCGTGCACAGCGGGGCCGGAGCCGCGGGCTACGCGGCGAGCGACCGGATCCCCGAGCAGATCGCGGGCATGGTGTACGTCGACTCCGGCCCGGCGACGGGCGCGCTCGAGCCGGACTTCTCCCCCGTTGAGAAGCCCCTACCCTCGCGA
>Ga0136613_10000897_pt1 | contig 14651 bp, 17 predicted proteins | sample AntDrymUQ2722106_2_FD_106649 | JGI IMG/M metagenome (GOLD analysis project Ga0136613, IMG submission 106649) | Polar desert sand microbial communities from Dry Valleys, Antarctica - metaG UQ272 (21.06) | ecosystem: Environmental > Terrestrial > Soil > Desert | place: Antarctica: Dry Valley... | reverse complement strand
TGGAACTCCACCCGCTCGCGGGCGAGCGCCATGCGCACGACGGCGATGTACTCGCGCGTGCGCTGGAGCTGCTTCGCGAAGCGCTGGCCGTGCCAGCCCTCGGCGACCTGCGGGCCGCTGGAGCCGATGCCCAGCAGCATCCGCCCGCCGGAGAGCTGATCCAGGGTCGCCGCGGTCATCGCGGTCATCGCGGCGCTGCGGGCGGGCATCTGGAAGATCGCCGAGCCGATCCGGATGCGCTCGGTCGCCTGCGCGAGCCAGCCGAGGATCGTCGCCGCGTCGGAGCCGTAGGCCTCGGCGGTCCACACCGAGTCGTAGCCGAGCCGCTCGGCCTCCTGCACGAGCATCAACTGCTCCTCCGCGGTGAGCCCGAGCCCCCAGTAACCGATGTGCACGCCGAGCTTCACGCGGCGCGCGACGCTATCAGCCGGGCTGGCCGAGCCGGTCGACCAGCCGCAGCAGGTGCAGCGGCGAGAACGGCTTGGTGAGGAACAGGTCGGCGCCCGCCGCGCGGGCGTCGCGCTCGGCGCCGTCGTCGGCGTCCCCGGTCAGCATCACGATCGTCGCGTCGGCCGTCGTCGGCTCCGAGCGGATCCGCCGGCAGGCCTCGATGCCGTTCAGGCGCGGCATGTCGATGTCCAGGAACACGATCGCCGGCAGCGCGGCGCGTGCGCGCTCCACCGCCTGGAGCCCGTCGCCGGCCTCGGCCATCCGGTAGCCGGAGACGTCCTCGAGCGTCGCGGCGATCAGCCGGCGGATGCCGGGGTCGTCGTCGACGATCAGGATCGTCCGGTTCATCACAGGGCGCCGCGCAGCCCCGCGAAGGTCTCGTCCGGGACCTCCTCGTAGGCTGCGACGACCGCCGGGTCGAACTGCGTCCCGGCGCCGGCGCGGACCACCGTGCGCGCGTCCGCGAACGTGGACGCGGGCCGGTAGGGGCGGTCGGTGGTCAGCGCGTCGAGCGCGTCGGCGACCGCGAACACCCGCGCCGCGAGCGGGATGTCGTCGCCGCGCAGGCCGTCGGGATAGCCGCGGCCGTCCCAGCGCTCGTGATGATGGCGGACCACGAGCTTGCCCTCGCCCAGGAAGTCGACGTCGCGCAGGATCTCCGAGCCGATGACGGGATGGCGGCGCACGAGCGCGTACTCCTCCTCGGTCAGCGCACTGCTCTTGAACAGGATCGCGTCGGGCACGCCGACCTTGCCCACGTCGTGCAGCAGGAAGCCGAACTCGATCTGCGGGGAGTTGCCGACCTCCAGGCCCGCGACGCGGGCCAGCTCCATCCCGTACGCCGCGACGCGCTCGGCGTGCTTGCCGGTGTAGGCGTCGCGCGCCTCGACCGCGTTGGAGAGCGCGCGGACCGTGGCCATGTAGGACTGCCGCAGCTCCTGGGCGCGGGCGCGCTCCTGCTTGAAGACCTCGCGCAGGTCGGCCGCGTAGCGCTCGAGCTGTCGCTGGCGCGCGGCAGCCTGGCGCTCGGTCTGCTCGAGGCGGGCCCGAAGGCCGGCGACGGTGTCCTCTCCGGTGATGGGGCTCACGGCACGGTCTCCGTCCAGGGGGTGCAAGCGTACTGCCCAGCAGAACGGGCCTGTGGGCGGATCCTTGCGCTCATTCGCGCGCCGTCACGCCACGGTTCAGCGGGGGCCGCGGGGCGATCTACAGTCTGCCCCGGGATGCGCACGCCGTTCGCCGTCATGGCCGTCATCGGGGCGGCGCTGCTGGGGCTGTGGGCGCTGACCGACGATGGCGCCGCGCCGCCCGCTCCCGAGGCGCCGCCGGCCCCCGTGGCCGTGATCGCCGAGCGCGTGCAGGCGATCCGCGGCCTGCGCTTCGACCGCGTGCCCGAGCCCGCGTCGGTCACCCCCGAGCAGGCTCGGCGCGAGGGGCTCGAGGACCTCGACCGCACCTACCCGTCGGCGCGGCGCCGCGCCGACGAGGAGGTCCTCAAGCTGCTGGCGCTGATCGAGCCGGAGGTGAGCCTGCGCGAGGTGTCCGCCTCCACGTTCTCCGAGGGCGTCGCGGGCTACTACGACCCGCGTACCGAGCGGCTGCGGACGGTGCGGGGGCCGGCCACCGGCTCGCGCGTGCTGGCGGAGATGGTGCTCTCCCACGAGCTGGACCACGCGCTCGAGGACCAGCGCTTCGACCTCGACCTCGCCGGGAGCGGGGGCGGCGACGACCGGGCGCTGGCGCGCCTCGCACTGGTCGAGGGGAGCGCCACCGCGCTCATGTACCGCTACGTCGAGGAGCACTTCACGCGGGAGGAGGCGCTGGCCGGCGCGCTCGGCGGCGCGTTCGGCGGCACCGCGTCGCTGCCGCCGTTCCTGGAGGCGCAGCTGGTCTGGCCGTATGTCGGCGGCCAGCGCTTCGTCGAGGCGCTGCTCGAGCGGGCCGGCGGGCGCTGGACCCTCGTCGACCTCGCGCTGCGCACGCGCGGGCCGGCCAGCACGGAGCAGGTCCTGCACCCCGAGAAGTACCTGCGGGTGGAGGCGCCTCGGCCGGTGCGCCTGCGCGTGGACGCGCTGCTCGGCGAGGGGTACGCGCGCACGAGCGCGGGGACGTCGGGCGAGCTGCAGACGCGCGCGATCCTCGCGACGGCGGGCGGGGGCGGCTCGACGGAGGCGGCCGCGGGTTGGGGCGGCGACCGCTACGAGCTGTGGCAGCCGGCGGGCCGCGGGCGAGCGGACTGCTCGGCGCCGTGCCGCGCGGCGAGCGTGCTCGTGCTGCGCTGGGCGTGGGACACGGCGCGCGACGAGCGGGAGTTCGCCGCGAAGCTGCGCCAGTGGGTGGTCGACGGGCTCGGAGCCCGGCCCGCCGGAGCGGGCGTCTGGACGCTCGACGGCAGCGGCGTGGCGGTGGTGCGCCGCGGCGGCGCGGTCACGCTGGCGCTGGCGCCGCGGCCGGCGCTCGCCCGCCGGCTCGCCTCGGCGCGGTGAACGTCGAGCCGCCCACCCTGCGGAAGACCGGTTCGACGTCGAATACCGCATCCGGCGCGAACGTCGAGCCGCCCGCTCGCCGGAGCACCGCTTCGACGTTCAAGCGAGCACGGCCTCGATCAGGTGGGGCCCCGGTTCCGCGAACGCCTCGCGCAGGGCGGCGGCGAGCGCCGCCGCGTCCTCGACGCGGCGGCCGGGCACGCCCATGCCACGGGCGAGGGCGGTGAATTCCAGGTCCGGGCGCCCGATCTCGAGCAGGCTCCTGGCGGCCTCGCCGGCCGTGCCGGCGCCCGTGCGCGACAGCTCGAAGTCGAGGATCGCGTAGGAGCGGTTGGCGAGGATCAGCGTCGTGACGTCCAGGCCCTCGCGGGCCTGCGTCCACAGCGCCTGGATCGTGTACATCGCCGAGCCGTCGCCCTCCAGGCTCAGAACGGGGCGGTCCGGGCAGGCGACCGCGGCCCCGGTGGCGACGGGAAGGCCCTGCCCGATCGCGCCGCCGGTCAGCGTCAGCCAGTCGTGTGCGGGCGCGGCGGCGGTGGCCTGCAGGATGGGCGCGGAGGCCGTCACCGCCTCGTCGACCACGATCGCGCCCTCCGGCAGCAGCGCCGCCACCGTCGCGCCGATCGCGTGCGCGTCGAGCGGGCCGCTCGCGCGCGGCTCCGCCTGCCGCCCGCCGGCCCCACGGCCGGCTCCGGCGGGCGCCCCGGGGCCGGCTCCGGCGGGCGCCCCACGGCCGGCTCCGTCTCCGGCGCCACGGCCGGCTCCGCCACCGGCCCCGAGCAGCTCGGCGAGCGCCTCGAGCGCGGCGACGGCGTCCTCCTGCGGGCCGGCGAGCACGTGCACGTCGGTCTCCTCCGAGGCCAGCCGGCTGGGCATGCCGGGGTAGGCGAAGAAGGCCACGGGCGCCTGCGTGCCGGCGACGATCAGGTGCTCGAGGCCGGCAAGCGTCTCGGTCGCCATCTCGGTCAGGTACGGCAGCGGCTCGGCCCGCGGCACACCGGCGCCGCGCTCGAGCCGCGCCGGGAAGGTGTCGTGGATCACCCGTGCCCCGGTGGCGGCCGCGATCCGGGCGGCGGCGCCCTGCCCGGGGCGGCGCGTCGTGGCGCCACCGAGCAGGATCGCGGCCGGCGCGCCAGAGCGCAGCGCCTGCGCGGCCCGCTCGACCGCCGCCTCCGGCACGGGCGCCGGCGGCAGCGGTGCGACCGGCGCCGCCGGCCCGGCGCTCGCCTCCCAGCCGGCGTCGGCCGGGAGGATCAGCGTCGCGACGCCCCCGCCGCGGCCGCGCGCCGCCGCCACCGCGGCGGCCGCCTCCCCCGCGGCCGAGCGCGCGTCGCGGGCGCGCCCGAGCCAGTGCGACGCCGGCCGCGCCACCGACTCGACGTCGCTCGCCAGCGGAGCGCCGAGCGGCGCGTGCAGCACGGCATGGTCGCCGACCAGGTTGACCAGCGGCGTGCGCGCCTTGTACGCGTTGTGGAGGTTCGCGAACGCGTTGCCCAGGCCTGGCCCGAGGTGCAGCAGCGTCGCCGCGGGCACGCCCGCCATGCGCCCGTACCCGTCGGCCGCACCGGAGGCGACGCCCTCGAACAGCGTCAGCACCGCCCGCATCTCCGGCACCCGGTCCAGCGCCGCCACCAGGTGCATCTCCGACGTGCCGGGGTTGGCGAAGCAGGTCCCGACCCCGCTCGCCGCCAGCGTCCGCAGCACGCTCTCGGCGCCGGTCATGGGCTCGCTGGCGTCCATCGAGGCCCGGCATCCTACGCACCCCCGCGGCACGAACCTCGTCGGCGGCTAGCGCCCGCCGCGAGCAGCGACGAGCAGCGGGGTGTCGAGCATCGCGGTCCCCAGCGCGTCGATCAGCTCGTCGCGGAAGGCGCGGATGGCGGTGGCCATCAGGTGCTCGGCGCGGGCGCCGTCGCCCGCCTCGAGCGCGTCGAGCAGCGCGTGGTGCTCGGCGCGGGCGCGCAGCCCTCCTTGGGCCGCGCCTCCGTACAGGGCGACCAGCCGGGCGCGCTCGGAGTCGTCGAGCAGGCGGGCGACGATCGCCGCCGCGCGCCGGTTGCCGGCCGCCGCGGTCACCGTGACGTGGACGGCACGGTTGCCGGTCATGAAGCGGTCCACCGACGCCGGGTCCCCGAGGTCGAGCACGGCCTCGGACCGGGCGCGCAGGCGCGCGAGCTCGGCGGGCGGGACGCGACCCGCCGCGGCGGCGGCGGCGGGCGGTTCGATCAGCAGCCGCAGGTCGTAGATCTCGCGGACGTCGCGCAGCGTGAGCGGGGCGATCACGTGCCCGCGCCGCGGCTCGGCCACCACGAGCTCCTCGACCCGCAGCCGCGCGAGCCCGCCACGGACCGCCGCCCTGGAGAACCCGAACCGGGCGACGAGCTGCGTCTCGGAGACGGGCGAGCCGGGCGCCAGCTCCAGGCGCGTGATCGCGTGGCGCAGACGCTCGTGCGCGGCCGCGCTCGATGCGACCACGGTCGGGTCCGTTGGCAGGGCTCGGATTGACATGTCAGACGAGGAATGATGACATGTCAGCCATGACCCTGCACACGAAGCCGACGTCCGCGGGGGAGGACGTCCGTCGCGCCGGGCGCGACCACCTGATCCGCTACGGCGGCCCGTTCCCCGACTTCCTCATCGCCCGGGCCGACGGGAGCTGGCTCACCACCGAGGACGGGCGGCGGGTGCTCGACTTCACCTCGGGCCAGATGTGCGCGACGCTCGGCCATGGCCACCCGGCGATCCTCGACGCGATGCGGGCGGCCGGCGGGCGCGCCGTGCACCTGTTCAGCGGCTTCCTCTCCCGCGACGTCACCGAGCTCGCGCGCGAGCTGATGGCGCTGCTGCCGGAGCCGCTCGCCCGCGCGATGTTCCTCTCCACCGGTGGCGAGGCGAACGAGGCGGCGCTGCGGCTCGCCAAGCTCCACACGGGCGGCCACGAGGTGCTCGCCTTCGCGGGCTCCTGGCACGGCATGACCGCGGGCGCGGCCTCGAGCACCTACAGCGCGGGCCGGCGAGGCTACGGGCCGGCGTTGCCGGGCACAATGGCGCTGCCGACGCCGAACGCGTACCGCTGCCCGATCGCCCATTGCCGCGACCGCTGCGACCTGACCTGCCTCGACACGGGCCTCGCGCTCGCCGACGCCCAGTCGGTCGGCGCGCCCGCCGCGGCCATCGTCGAGCCGATCCTCAGCGCCGGCGGCATCGTGCCGCTGCCCGACGGCTACCTCGCGCGGCTCAAGCAGCGCTGCGAGGAGCGCGGCATGCTGCTCATCGTCGACGAGGCGCAGACGGCGCTCGGCCGCGTGGGCACGATGTTCGCCTTCGAGCAGCACGACGTCGTGCCGGACTTCGTGGCGCTGTCGAAGACGCTCGGCGGCGGCCTGCCTCTCTCGGCGACGATCACCACCGACGCGATCGAGGCGGATGCGTTCGCAAAGGGGTTCCTGCACGTCACCTCCCACGTCTCGGACCCTCTGCCGGCCGCGGTCGGCCGAGCGGTGATCCAGACGGTGCTGGCGGACGACCTGGCCGCTCGCGCGGTCACCATCGGCGCGCGCCTGCGCGCCGGTCTCGAGGAGCTCCAGCGGCGGCACGAGCCGATCGGCGACGTCCGCGGCGCCGGGCTCATGCTCGGAGTCGACCTCGTCCACGAGCGCGAGTCGCGCGAGCCGGACACGGCCTACGGCAGCGCGGTCACCGAGCGCTGCCTCGAGCTCGGCCTCAACGTCAACATCGTCAAGTTCGCCGGCCTCGGCAGCGTCCTGCGCATCGCCCCGCCGCTCACCATCGCAGCCGAGGACATCGACCTCGGGCTCGAGATCCTCGACCGGGCGCTCACGGACTGCCGCCGCTGAAGGCGTGACCGCGGCGCGCTACCGCTCGAAGGCGACGTCGTGCCGCTCGCTGAGGCGCGCGAAGACCTCCGCCGGCGGGCGGCCCGTCTCGAGTTCCTCGGCGAGGTCGCGCATGTAGCGCTCCCAGCCGCCGGGCGTGCTGAGGTTCAGGAAGCGGACGGGGGCGTCGCCGTCGTTGGCGAACGTGTGGAGGGTGCCGGGCGGGACGCAGACGAACGTCCCGGGCCCGGCGTCTCGCGTGTCGTCGCCGACCCGCACGGTGAGGATCCCTTCGAGCACCCAGAACATGTCGTACATCCGCTCGTGCCGGTGCGGCGGTGGCGTCGGCGACCCCGGGGGGACCGTCGCCTCGGCCAGGAACAGCGCGCCGCCGGTCTCGTCCGCGGCACCTCGGCAGGTCCGGCGGCGTGGCGCTCGCCCTCTCCCGGAGCCCGGATCACGGCGGTCATGGCTGCGACCATCTCAGATCACGGACGCAGTCGTTCAACGGGTGAGACGCGGTCGCGAGCGGGCGTATCCGCGTGCCCCGACGGTCACGCGCGACCAGCGCCGGGCCGGATGGGGCCCCGTGCGGCTCACCGGCGGCCCTGCTCGCGCAGTTGCTCGGTGATGCGGCGCATCTCGACCGCCACCGGATCTTCGGAGGGCCGGGCGGTCACCTCCCGAGCGGAAGGGCGCTTCACGGCGCGCTTGTCTCGCGCGGATCTCAGAGTCGACCGCGCCCATAGCGCCGCGGCGATCAGCGCCGCGGCCACGACGATCCACAGGACGGTTGCGACGACACCGACCACGAGTCCGACGGCGAGCCTGATCGCGACGGCCGCGACGACCAGGAGCACGAGGATGGCGAGCACGCGTCTGAGCATCACTCAATTACACCACCCGGGTGTCGCCGGCGTGCCGAGGGCAGGGTGGGCAGCCGGTCCCGCGAGCTATAGACTTTGGTCTGACCGCGGTACCTTTACGCCCGTAGGTGGCAAGGTGCGTGCCCACCGAGGATCCCGACGAAGGAGTCAGACGCACGTGCGCCTGCCGCCTCGATCTCACGGCGCTCCTTTCCGGCCGATCTGTCCTGACTTATGGGCGACAAGTTAGACCAAATCCAGCGGCCGCTGTCAACGTCGCCGGGGTGGGAGCCACGATTTCGGCGCACGGGCGGCGTGGAGTCCCGATCGGGCGCGCACGAGGGTCGTCTGCGCGGGGGCGACCGCGCGGAAGGCGCGCGTCAGGTCGAGGGTGCCGCCTTGGAACCAGCGGTTATCGTGACCGGATGCCTCGCTTCCCACGCCCCGAGCGCCCGCGCCCGCGCCGATGTTCGTCTTCGTCGACCATACGTGTCACGTCGGAGCGGTTCGGTCGATCGGCGTCGTCGGTCGGTTGCCTTTGGCTCTGAAGCGTGCATCGGGTGCTCTAGTAGCAGTCTTGGGCCGGTAGCTCAGCGGTCAGAGCAGCGGACTCATAATCCGGAAGACGCAGGTTCGAATCCTGCCCGGCCCATGGCTCGTGGAGCCAATTCGACCGATGCGGGCACCAGCTCATGTTCCCAGTCGGGTTCCCTACGTGCGGCTGCAACCGCCGTCTCGCGCCGCCGAGGCGACAGACCGCCGCGGAAGGGTATACTGCGTGAGTATGACTGGGCGCATCGGTGCGAAGGGTCAGGTCGTGATCCCGAAGTCGATCAGGGATCGAGCGAACCTGCACCCCGGGGATGAGGTGGACTTTGAGCTGCGAGAGGAGCAGATCGTGCTCGTCGCGCGGCGTTCACCGAGCGCCTTGGGCGGCCGGTACGTACGCAGCGGTATGGCCGCCCGCCTCCTCGAGGAGCGCGGCCGTGAGCCTGGGTGAGCGTGTGCCTGGATTCTTGGACTGTCTTGGCGTGGCTCGACGGCGAGGAGCCCGCGTTGACACGCGTGAACGAACTGATCGAGTCCCGCCCGGTGATCAGCTGGGTCAACCTCGTCGAGGTGTACTACCGCTTAGAGCGCGACCACGGCCGGCAGGCCGCTGACGAGACGCTCGGCTCGCTCCGGGCGAGCCTCGCGCCGGACTTGCCCGGCACCGCGCGGATGATCGAGGCGGCCCGTCTGAAAGCGCGCGCCGCGATCGCGCTGGGCGACTGCTTCGCCGCCACGACGGCCGCCGCGCACGGTCTCGTCCTGCTCACCGGCGATCCCGAGCTGCTCGATCTCCCCGACGCGCCGTGCGCTCTCGAAGATCTCCGCGCTCGCTAGCCCGCCGCCTTACTCCTCGCGACATCACGAGGCGCTCAGAGGCGCGGGCGCCTACGCTCGTTGGGTGATCGTGCGCTGCACCAATCGCCTGCTCGGGCTGTTGGGGATGAGTGCGGCCGGGCTCTCCGATATCGCGGCGAGTGACGACGACTGGTACGCGAATCTGCTCTGGATCGACCGGCGTAAGTGCCTGCTGCTCATGCACGCGGGAACCCTGTTCCCGGTCTTCGATGCGGACGTGCGCAAGCGTGACTTGCAGCGGCTGGGGCCGTACTTGGTCGGGTTGATCGAGGCTGCCCTCGCCGACGAGCCTCTGCCGCCGGATGCGCTCGACACGCTCGATCCCGACGCGGTCGCCGTCACCAGAACCGCAAGTCGCAGCGTCCTCGGCTTCATGAACGACTCCGCGCAACTGTGTCGTTACCATGTAGCCGCCGTCGGCGGCCTGGCCAGCATCGAGATCGATGCGCTCAACCACCGCCTCCGCCGCACCCTTCACAACCGCGACGGCTACCACCTCACCGCGGTGACCGAGCGCCTTAGCGACGGATAGCGGACGCACCGGAGTCGGCGGTCGACACCACAACCTTCCGTGTTCCCTACGGGTTCCTAAATGGGCGAAACCCACGACATCTCAGGCACTTGGGAACCACCCAGAAGCACGCAGTAGAGCTAAAACAGTGGGAATCTCTGTCCCTCATAATCCGTCGCGCGGTGGTTCGACTCCACCCCGGCCCATGGCTCTACAGAGTCGTTTCAGAGCGCTCGCGCGGTCGGAGACTTGCACTTGGTTCCCCAAACTTGGTCCATAGATCCCGGTGGCGAGCATCAGCGGACACGTGCAGGTACGGGAGGACGCAAGAAGAGCGAGCTCGCGGTGAGCTCCGCTCTTGCAACAGGCGAGAGGAGAAACGGGTGCCACCGGACCACTCAGCGCCTCTGCGCATGGAGAGGGGAACCGTCGAGTAGTGTCGGGTCCACCTCCGTCCGCCTTACGAAGGGACGCCATCCGTCGCTCCCGGAACGACGGTGATGCGCTCCAGGTGGACGCGTGCCGGCGGGTGTTTGCGAGCGACACGCGGTGGACCGTCGTGCGAGGGAGCGACCTTGACGAGGGCGAGAGTCAGGGCCTGCCCGTGTGGAGCCGCCACGTGGGCGACCCGATCCTCGAGAGCAACCTCACGCGCCGCGTAGATTTCGCGCTGTTCATGGTGGACGCCCTCGAGAACGAGGATCTCGTCCGCGAGGCCCCGGCGATCGTCGGCTGCCAGACGCCCTCGGCACTCGCGCACGCTGCCTGATCCGACGGCGAGAGTCGGGCCTAGCCACCGCCGGCCGTCCGACGCGGTAGACGAAGGGACCGTCCGATCGTTGCGGCTTCTCGGAGCCACTGCTCCTCTGCGCGATATACAGCGGTGGCATGACGGCGTCCGACTGCGCGGAATCTTCTCGTTCGCGGCTCACGACGCGCCGGCGTCGTCAGCGGCCACGTCCTGGTGACGGGGATCGGCTGCATTGGATCCCGCTCGCGGACCAAAGCGCCTCGAGTCCGTGATCATGCGCACCCGGGCCTTCCATCGTGACCCGTGCCATGGCCGACCAGGATCCTGTGGTCGCCTCTCTCCGTATCCGGTTCAGGCAGCTACGTCTCGGCCCGGCCACGCTCCTGTGCGGACGCGCTCGTAAAGCGTGTCGGGCGCCAGGTCCGCGCCGCCTGGCCAGGTGACGGTGCCGGTCTCGTGGTCGACCTCGACGCGCGCGAAGCCTTCCGCGGTTCGTGCGTGCTCGAAGACCGGTCCGCGCATTCGATCGAGGACGTCGACATCGCCGGTCAAGCCATCGGCGAACGTAAGACGTAGGACGCCATGGCTGACGACGGAAACGGTCGTGATGTCGGGGGTCAGTTCGATCATCGGAGCGGTTCGATCGGCGCCAGTGTCTCACCCAAGCGGGCGCGGCGCCAATTCTCCGCCAGCTCGTGCTGATGCAGTTCGGCCCAGGCGAGGACGAGCCGGAGCTGTCGACGTCCCAGGCTGCTGTCGATCACCTCGAGCGTGTCGATCCGAACCTTGCCGCCGCCGCTCGCGTGACGGGCGTGGAAATGGGCTGGCTCATGATCGTCGAAGTACATCGTGATCGTGATTCCGAAGAAGCGGCTGATCGTCGGCACAGCCTCGGGGATCATGCCGGTCGCTGCGGTCACGACCGGGTTCCCAAGTTGGTTCCCTAATCGCCCGCTGGAACCCGCGCCCGCCTCGGCGCCCGCGCCATCGAAGCCGACGTCTTCGAGCAGGCCTCCCTGAGGCGCGCGTTCGCCGGTGCGGACGTCGTCATCAACCTCCTGACGCACATCCCGGCCGCCAACCGCATGGCAACTCCCGCTGCCTGGGACGAGAACGACCGGCTGCGCCGCGACGTGTCCGCCGCGGTCGCCGGGGCGGCGCAGGCCGTCGGCGCCGGGCGCCTCGTTCAAGAGTCGCTCGCCTTCGTGTACGCCGACGGCGGCGACGCCTGGCTCGACGAGCACGCACCCGTTTCTGTCGGCGGCCCGACCTCGACGGCCCTCGCCGCCGAGGCCAACGCCACGGAGCTCTTCGCCGGCGACACCGTCGTCCTGCGCTTCGGCGTGTTCATCGGGCCCGACAGCGCCCTCACACAGGCGGACGTCGAGGGCGCGCGCGCGGGAATCTCGCCAAGCCTCGGCCGGCGCAATGGGTACCGGCCGACCGTCTGGCTCGATGACGCCGCCACGGCGGTCGCCGCCGCGCTCGGCGCGCCGGCGGGAACCTACAACGTGGCCGACGACGATCCGTCGACGCGCGCGGAGATCGACGCGGCGCTCGCCGCCGCGGTTGGACGCGACGCCCTGCGGCCGGCGATGGATGAGGTCCCGCCATGTCTCGAGCCGGTGGCGCGCTCGCAGCGCGTCTCGAGTTCGAGGCTGCGCGAAGCGAGCGGCTGGACGCCGCGCGTGCGCGTGGGCATCGACGGGTGGCGCCTGATCGCGGAACGGCTGCTGGCGGCATGACCGCTGCGCGCCGCTTCGCGCGGGCGCGCCCGCGACTGCTCCGCCTCGCCTACAGCCAGCTCGGCGACTTGGGCGAGGCGGAGGACGTCGTGCAGGAGGCCTGGTTGCGGCTCGAGCGCACGGGCGCGGAGTCGATCGACGACCTCGACGCCTGGCTGACCACCGTCGTCGGCCGGCTCGCGCTCGACACGCTGCGCTCTGCCCGCGCGCGGCGCGAGGAGTACGTCGGCCCGTGGCTGCCCGAGCCGGTGGTCTCCACCGGCGCCGAGGACCCGGCCGATCGCGTCACACTCGACGAGTCGGTCAGCTACGCGCTGCTCGTGCTGCTCGAGCAGCTCTCGCCCGCGGAGCGAACGGCGTTCGTGCTGCATGACGTCTTCGACGGGCCGTTCGGCGAGGTTGGCGAGGTCGTCGGCCGCACGCCCGAAGCCGTGCGTCAGCTCGCCTCGCGCGCGCGTGGCCACGTCGCGCATCAGCGCCCGCGCTTCGAGGCCTCGCCCGACGAGCACGATCGCGCGGTGCGCGCATTCGCACAGGCGATCGCCGAGGGCGACCTCGACGGCCTCGTCGCCGTGCTCGACCCCGACGTCGTCTGGACCGCCGACGGCGGCGGCCGCGCGATCGCCTCGCGCAAGCCGCTGCACGGTGCCTATCGGGTCGCCCGCGCATGGGTCGCCCTGCGGCGCAAGGCGATCGAGCCGACGGCGACGCCGATCGAGCTCAACGGCCGGCTCGGCCTGATGCTCGCGGGCGCCGACGGGAACCGCTCGGTCCTCTCCTTCATGGTCGACGAGGGCCGCATCACGCGCATCGACGTGGTGCGCAACCCGGCCAAGCTACGCCGCATCCAGACGGGCCCCTGACTTCGGCGACGCGGCCGGCCTTGCCGCCGCAGGCTGGCACGCGACCCCGGCAGGCCAGCACCCGGCGGTCGATCCCAGTAGCCGGCAGGGCGACTGAGGCCCAGCACGGGGTCCTGCGCTCATCCACTCGCTCTGACGGCGAACGCGTCCGCGCCTCGCGTCTAGCATGCGCTCATGCCCTTCAGGCCCCGGCCGCTGCTCGCCGGCGTCGACCGCGAGCAGGCCGGCCAGGTGGACGAGACGATTACGCGACATGCCGGTGAAGGCGCCACGGTGCAGGTCGTGCTCGTGCGCGCCGACCGCCGGCTCATGGACGCCGCGGTGGCGGGCGACGACGCGCTCACACAGGCTCTCGGGCACGCCGTCGCTCCCGGATGGGCGACGTTCCGCGGGGCCCTGCGCAACACGCGCGACGCGCTGCCCGCCACCGAGCAGGCGCCCGTCTGGGGCGCGCGCCTGTTCGTCTGCGGCACGCCGCCTGAGCTCGTCGGCTGGGGCGGCTTCAAGGGCGCGCCCACGGACGGGACCGTCGAGATCGGCTACGAGATCGCCGAGGGCCTGCGCGGCCGCGGCCTGGCGACCGCCGCCGCCCGCGCGATGCTCGCCGAGGCACTGGCCGACGTGCACGTCACGCGCGTCATCGCCCACACACTGGCTGAGCCCAATGCCTCCAATCACATCCTCGAGTCGCTGGGCTTCGCGTTCGTCGAGACGGTCGAGCAGGACGGCAAGCCCGTCTGGCGCTACGCGCTCAGGCGCCCAGGTAGCGCTTCCTCGATCTGACTCCGGCTACTGCTCCGCAAGCGGATCCCTCTGCGGAGGGCCGCCGGTCGAGAGCCGTTCGAGGATCTGGAGGGCGTCGGCCGCGCGGTGGTGCGGCACGAACAGGTGGTCATGCTCGTAGCCCGCGATGACGTTGCAGCTGATGTCGGCGGCTGCGAGTCGCGTGCTGACGGCGGCGGTACCTGGAGATCCTGCACCGGGCCGGCGAAATCGCCCTACCCAGGACCGCCGAGGAGGGCCGGCTCGCGGTGGGTCGCTCAGCGGAGTTCCATACGACCGGCTGCATGGCCTACGCGACCCTCGCTGCTGCTTGACCTCAGCCGGCCGGAGCGTGCCGCTGCGCGAGGCGCTTCGGGGCCCGCAGACGCCAGGACTCCGCGAGCAGCTCGGCCAGCTCGTCGCGGTCGACGGCCGGGAGGCGGACGAGGAACATGGCGTGGCCGTCGTAGTGCGCGGTGGTGAAGAACTTGGCCGGCTCGGCGCCGAGCAGGAACTCCTTCTCGTCGAGCGACTCGCACCAGAGGACCAGCGCGTCGGGGTCCTCGCGGAGGCGGGCGAAGAGGCGGTCCTTGACGCGGAAGCCGGGCGTGCCGTAGGAGGGCTTCTCGGTCGTCTCCGGCAGCGCGAGCGCCAGCTCGCGGACGTCTGACTCGTCGGCCACCGCAGCATCCTCCCAGGTAGCGTTGGCGCCCGTGTCCGACGTCCGCGACCTGCCGATCCGCCGCAACACGCTGCTGCTCTCCGCGGCGCTGGCGGCCAACTCGGGGATGCTGCAGCTGTCGGCGGCGGTGGCGTCGCTGACACTCGTGCTGGTCCTGGGCGTCGACCAGCTGCTCGGCCTCGGGCCGGCGATCGTGCTCGCCTCGGGCGCGCTGGCGGCGCTGCCGGCCGGACGGCTGATGGACCGCATCGGTCGCGTGCCGGTGATCGCGGGCGGGTTCGTGATCGGGGCC
>Ga0136613_10000896_pt1 | contig 14656 bp, 13 predicted proteins | sample AntDrymUQ2722106_2_FD_106649 | JGI IMG/M metagenome (GOLD analysis project Ga0136613, IMG submission 106649) | Polar desert sand microbial communities from Dry Valleys, Antarctica - metaG UQ272 (21.06) | ecosystem: Environmental > Terrestrial > Soil > Desert | place: Antarctica: Dry Valley... | reverse complement strand
GGAAGGCCAGGCCGGGTACAAGGTGTTCGGGCGAGACGAACGGGACCTCGTGGTCGGCCACCAGAGCATGAACTTCGACCGCACCGGCATCGCCGCCGACCGCAACGTCGCCTACCCCATCGATCGCCTCGACGAGCTGACCGCCGGAGGAGTGATCGGCGCCGTCGCGCCCCAGCACCTGTCGTTCACCGGGCCGATCATGGATCTCACGACCGTCGTCATCGACACCGGGCCGGCGGCGGCCGCGCTGCTGCGCGGCGACGGCGTCGACGTGGTGCTCCTCACGCCCGTTTGACCGATGTGCACGCGTGTCGTGGGCACGCTCGCACACGTGATCGAGGCGGCCGGTCTCGCCACTGTCGCTCTCTCGCTCGTCCGGCCCCAGATCGAGCGGAGCAGACCACCGCGGGCGCTGCACTGCGAGTTCCCCCTCGGCCGGCCCCTCGGTCGTCCCGGCGACCCTGCGTTCCAGCGACGTGTACTGGAAGCGGCCTTCGCGCTCCTCGAGCGTCCCGCCGGACCGGTGCTGGAGGACTTTCCCGAGACGATCTCCGACGAGGCCGACCAACCACTGGCCTGCCCGCTGCCGCCACGCTTCGACCCCGCGACCCCCGCCGCCGTCGACGAGGCCCGCGCCCTGCGCCCGGCGTGGGAACGCGCCCGCGAGGCCGGCGGTGGCACCCAGGTCGGACGGGTGGTCGACGCCGACGGGATCCCCGATGCGGTCGCGGCCTTCGTACGCATCGCCGCGGGCCTGCCCTGGACCGAAGCGGACCTACCCGGCGACCCCGCGGCCGTCGCCATGGACATCCGCGGCTACTACGAGGAGGCAGCCCTGGCGCTCGCCGATCACGTGCTCGCCGCCCGGGCCGCCGAGTCCTGGCTGTACCGGACGACCGAGACCGGCGCCATCCTCAAGGCCGCCATGGCGGAGATGGCCCAGGCCAGTCCGGCGTACGAGCGGATCTTCTACCTCGTACCCATGAGCCAGCAGTAGCGGCTGGGGCAACGCCGCCCGACTCGGCCCGCGGAATCAACTCCCGACGGGAAGTGCCGATATGTCTCCGGTGAGACCGTTCGAACGGGCAGGCGTCGCCGCCCACGCTCACCGTCGACGACGTCCTCGCTGCCGTGACGGAGCTCGGAGGCCTCGTGAGGGTGCTCGAGGACGCGGAGCCGAAGGAGCGGGCGGAACTGTACGCAGCTCTCGGCGTCGAGATCACGTATCAGCCCGACCCTCGAACTGCCGTGCTGGCAGTGGAGCCGCAGGCGTTGGGTCAAGCGCGTGTCGGAGGGGGGACTTGAACCCCCACGCCCTTGCGGGCACTAGCCCCTCAAGCTAGCGCGTCTGCCGATTCCGCCACTCCGACGAGGAACGAGATTGTACCGCCGCGCTCGCGCGCCCGAAGAGGAAGCGCGTCAGCTGTTGAGGCGGAGCGCGAGGAGCACGGTCGCGAACGTGAATACGACCGCGGTGATGATCGTGAGGCGATCGAGGTTGCGCTCGACGACGGTCGAGCCGGCCATGGAGCCGCCCATCTGGCCGCCGAACATGTCGGAGAGACCACCGCCCCGCCCGGCGTGGAGCAGGATGAACAGGATCAGCAGCGACGACGTCAGGATCTGGAACCCGATGAGGATGACGTTGATCACGGCCCGAGATCTTACCGCTCAGGCCCGGTACTTGATGAGCCGGGAGAAATCGACCGGGTCGAGCGACGCGCCGCCCACGAGGGCGCCGTCGATCTCGGGCATCGCCATCAGGTCGGCGATGTTCCCGGGCTTCACGCTGCCGCCGTACTGGATGCGGATCTCGTCGGCGTCGCCCTTGTAGAGCTCCCGAAGCGTCTGGCGGATCACCGCGATCGTCGCGCTGGCGTCCTCGGGCGTCGCGTTGCGCCCGGTCCCGATGGCCCAGATGGGCTCGTAGGCGACGACGCACCGGAGCGGGTCCTCGCCCCTGACCCCGGCGAAGCCGGCCCGGATCTGGCCGCTCACCTTGGTGTCGGTGCGCCCGGCCTCGCGCTCGTCGAGCGTCTCGCCGACGCAGACGATGGGCGACATGCCGTGCTTGAGCACGGCCTTGAGCTTCAGGCTCACGGTCTCGTCGGTCTCACCGAAGAGCTCGCGCCGCTCCGAGTGCCCCACGATGACGTACGACACGTTGAGCTTGGCCAGCATGACCGGGCTGACCTCGCCGGTGAACGCGCCCTGCTCCTTCCAGTGCACGTCCTGGGCGCCGAGCGCGATGGGGATGCGGTCGGCCTCGAGCACCGTCTGGACCGAGCGCAGCGCGGTGAACGCCGGGCAGACGACGACCTCGCAGCCGTCGTAGTCCTTCTCGTCGAGCTGGTACGAGAGCTTCTGGACGACCTGGATCGCCTCCAGGTGCGTGTGGTGCATCTTCCAGTTGCCCGCCATGATCGGCTGCCGCTCGGGCATCAGCGCTTCCTCCCCTCCCGGAGCGCGGCGAGACCGGGGAGGTCGCCGCGCTCGATGAACTCGAGCGTCGCACCGCCACCGGTGCTCACGTGCCCGATCTGATCAGCCACTCCCATCTGGCGTACGGCGGCGGCGCTGTCGCCCCCACCGACCACCGTGAAGGCACCCGCATCCGCTACAGCCTCGGCAACCGTATGCGTCCCGGCGGCGAACGGCGCGACCTCGAAGACGCCCATGGGCCCGTTCCACAGCACAGTGGCGGCCGCGCCGATCTCGTCGGCGAAGATCGCCGCGGTCTCGGGCCCGATGTCGAGGCCCTTCCACCCGGCGGGGATCGCGCCGGCGGACACGATGCGGGTCTCGGCGTCGTCGGTCACGTCCTGGGCGATGACGACGTCGACGGGGATGCGGACCCGATCGGTCTCGAGGAGCCGTTTGCACTCCCCCACCATGTCCGGCTCGACGAGCGAGTCGCCGACGTCACCGCCCCGGGCGACGAGGAACGTGAACGCCATCGCGCCCCCCACCAGGATGGTGTCGCACCGGTCGAGCAGGGCGTCGATCACCCCGAGCTTGTCGCTGACCTTCGCTCCGCCCAGCACCGCCACGGACGGGTGGGCGGGCTCGGTGAGCAACTGTGACAGGACCTCGACCTCGCGGAAGAGCAGGCGCCCGCCGGCGCTCGGCAGCACCCGGGGCGGGCCGACGATCGACGCGTGGGCTCGGTGCGACGCGCCGAACGCCTCGTTCACGTACACGTCGCCGAGCTCCGACAGGTTCACCGCGAACGCGGGGTCGTTGTCGGTCTCGCCCGGGTGGAACCGCAGGTTCTCGAGCATGAGCACCTCGCCAGGCGCCAGGGTCGCGGCCAGCGGATGCACCTTCGGCCCGACGATCGTCGCCGGCGCGAGCGGGACCTGCGTGCCGAGCAGGACGCCGAGCCGTTCCGCCACCGGCGCCATCGAGAACTGCGGATCTGGCTTCCCCTTCGGCCGGCCGAGGTGGCCGCAGGCCACCACCGCGGCGTGGTGCTCTCGCAGCCACCGCACGGTGTCCAGCACCGTCGCGATGCGGAGATCGTCCTCGACCGTGCCGTCCCGCAGGGGCACGTTGAAGTCCGCCCGCATCAGCACTCGTGTCCCGCGCGCGAGGGGAAGGTCCTCCAGACGCGGCAGCGGCTGCGTCACCCGGTTACTTCGTACCGACGAACTCGACCAGGTCGATGAGCCGGTTCGAGTAGCCCCACTCGTTATCGTACCAGCCCAACACCTTGACCGTGTCGCCGTTGGCCATGGTGTCGATCGCGGAGAAGACGCACGACGCCGGGTTGCCGATGATGTCGGCTGATACCAGCGGCTCCTCGGTGTACTCGAGGACACCCCGGTAGCCGGCGTCGTTGGCGGCCTCGGCGAACGCGGCGTTCACCTCATCGACCGAGGTGTCCTTCGACAGGTTCGCGACGAAGTCGGTGATCGAGCCGGTCGGCGTGGGCACACGCAGCGCCATGCCGTCGAGGCGGCCCTTGAGTTGCGGCAGCACGAGCCCGATCGCCCGGGCCGCGCCGGTGGTGTTGGGCACGATCGAGAGGGCAGCGGCACGCATCCGCCGCAGGTCGGGCTTCCCCGATCGCGACGGGGTGGCGAGGTCCTGGAGCTGCTGGTCGCTGGTGTACGCGTGCACCGTCGTGATGAGCCCGTGGTCGATTCCGAACCGGTCGTCGAGCACCTTGGCTAGGGGCGCCAGGCAGTTGGTCGTGCACGACGCGTTCGACAGGACCGTGTGCGCGGCCGGGTCGTACACGCTGTCGTTGACGCCCATGCAGATGGTGGCGTCGGCATCGCCGCTGGGGGCGGAGATGATCACTCGCTTGGCGCCGCCCTCGAGGTGGGCGGCCGCCTTCTCGCGAGCGGTGAACAGACCGGTGGACTCGATCACGACCTCCACTCCGTGGTCCTCCCACGGGATCTCGGCCGGCTCCTTCACGTCGAGCTTCTTCACCTCGTGACCGTCTACGGAGAAGCCGTCATCGGTCGCCTTGACCTCGTTGCGGAGGGTGCCGCCCACGGAGTCGTGCTTGAGCAGGAAGGCCATGGTGGCGCTGTCCCCGAAGGGGTCGTTGACCGCGACGAGCTCGACGCCGGCGCCGGCCCCCCGGTCGAGCTGGGCCCGGTAGAAGGACCGGCCGATCCGCCCGAACCCGTTGATCCCGACTCGTACGGTCATCTGGTTGCCTCCTCGTCGCACGACATCGGACTACAGCAGAGCCCGCAGGGCCGTCGCCAATCTCGATGGGTCGTGCACCCGGCCGTCGGCCCGAGCGACGTCGGCCGCGACCGGCTCGATCCCCCACTCGCGGATGGCGTTGTCGTCGGCCGCGAGTGCACCATCCACCTGGTAGAGGAACGTGTCGACGCGGCCGCCGTGCTCGCGCACGGCCCGCAGGTGGTCGGTGGCGTCGAGCCCGTCGGTTTCGGGCGGCTGCGGGCGCAGGTTCGAGACCTGGACGACGCTCCCCGTCGCCGCCGCCACCGCGTCGCACAGCTGGTGGACGCACAGCACCGGCAACAGGCTCGTGTACAGCGAGCCGGGGGCGAGGACGACCTGGTCGGCGGCCGCGATCGCCGCGACCGCGGCGGGGCTGGCGTCGGCGTCGTCGGGCACGAGCCCGACCCGACGGATGCGGCCGGGGCTGTTCTCCACCGCGACCTGGCCCTCGACGGGCTCGCCTTCGACGTCGGCCTTCAGCACGACACCGTCGGTCGTGGCCGGCACGACCGAGCCCACCGCGTGCAGCAGCCGGCCCGCCTCCTCGACCGCCGCCCCGAAGTCACCGAACGCCTCCGCGAGTCCCACGATGACGAGGTTGCCCAGCGCGTGCCCACCGAGATCGCCGACCTCGAAGCGGTACTCGAACGCCTCCCGCCAACGGGTGTCGCCGCCGGCCAGCGCAACCAGGCACTTGCGCAGGTCACCGGGAGCGGGGACGCCGAAGTCGCGGCGCAGCCGACCCGACGACCCGCCGTCGTCGGCGACGCTGACGACGGCGGTCACCGACCCGGCGTACTCGCGGGCGGCGCGCAGCGCGACCGCGAGACCGTGCCCCCCGCCCAGCGCGACGACCGCCGGTCCCGAGCGCGGGTCCATCAGCCGCGTTCCACGTCGCGGTGGTGCACGCGCGACTCGAAGCCCAGCCGCTTGAACACCTTGGCCAGCTCCTCGGCGATCACCACGCTGCGGTGGTGCCCGCCGGTGCAGCCGACGCCGATCGACAGGTACGCCTTGCCCTCACGTACGTACGCGGGCAGCAGCAGCGCGAACAGCCGCTCGAGCTCGGCGAGGAAGTCTTTGGTCTCGGGTTGCTTCATGACGTAGCGGCGGACCTTGGGATCGGTGCCGGGCAACGGTCGCAGCGTCTCGACCCAGTGCGGGTTGGGGAGGAAGCGGCAGTCGAAGACCACGTCGACGTCGAGCGGGAGCCCGTGCTTGTAGCCGAACGACACGATGCTGGCCTGGAGCGTCCCCCGCCCGCTGTCGTGCTCGCCGAACAGCTCGTGGAGCCGGTCGCGCAGCTCGTGCACGTTGAGGTCGGAGGTGTCGAGCACGAGGTCGGCCTGGCCCTTGAGCTCCTCGAGCAGCGCGCGTTCCCGGATGATCCCGTCCGACACCCGGTCGGTCTCCCCGAGCGGGTGACGGCGCCGGGTGGCGTCGAACCGGCGCACGAGCACGTCGTCGGACGCGTCGAGGAAGAGGATACGGGTGCGCGCCCCGCTGTCACGCAGCTCGGCCAGGGCGAGCTCGAGCTCGATCATGAAGTCCCCTGACCGGGTGTCGACGACGAGCGCGAAGCGACCGCCGCCGTCCTTCGCCCGCCCCAGCTCGGCGACCTTGGCGATCAGCGCCGGCGGCAGGTTGTCGATGACGAAGAAGCCGAGGTCCTCGAGCACGTCGGCGGCGGCAGACCGGCCCGCGCCGGACATTCCGGTGATGATGGTGACGTCGAGCTCAGCCTGGGGAGCCGGGTCGTCAGGCATCGGCTCTTCCCCCGCCTCCGGCTCTCCCGTGGAGATGATCGTAGAGCGCGTGCCCCACCTTGCCGGGAAGCCAGGGCAGCTCGACCAACTCCGACTCCTCGAGCTCGCGGAGCCGCTTCACCGAGCCGAACTGCTTGAGCAGCCGCGCCCGCCGACCGGGTCCCAACCCGGGGACGTCGTCCAGGACCGAGCGGGTCATCTTCTTGTCCCGGAGCTGGCGGTGATAGGTGATCGCAAACCGGTGGGCCTCGTCGCGCACCTGCTGGAGCAGGTAGAGGGCCTCCGAGTCGCGGGGCACCTGCACCGGCTCCGACCGCCCGGGCACGTACACCTCCTCGAAGCGCTTGGCGAGGGAGGCCACGTCGATCTCCTCGAGCCCGAGCTCCTCGAGCACGCGCGTCGCGACCCCGAGTTGCCCCTTGCCCCCGTCGACCAGCAGCAGGTTGGGCGGATAGGCGAAGCGCCGGCCCTTGCGGGCGCCCTCGTCGCGCTCGTCGAGGTACTTGCGGAAGCGCCGCGTCAGCACCTCTTCCATCGCCGCCAGGTCGTCCTGTCCTTCCTGGCGCCGCACCTTGAACCGGCGGTAGTCGGACCGCTTGGCCAGCCCGTCCTCCATCACGACCATCGACCCGACGATCTCGCTGCCCTGAATGTGGGAGATGTCGAAGCACTCGATGCGCAGCGGCGCCTCGTGGAGCCCGAGGGCGTTTTGCAGCGCGGTCAGGGCCCGGGCGCGAGCGTTGTGGTCGGACGCCCGCTTGAGCTTGTGGCGGGCGAACGCCTCCTGGGCGTTATGCGTCACCGTGCCGAGCAGCTCGCGCTTCGCGCCCCGTTGCGGGACGCGTACCCCCACGCGCGACCCGCGCGCCTCGGTCAGGAACTCCTCGTACAGCCCGAGGTCGTCGGGCGCCACCGGGACGAGCACCTCGCGGGGCACGTCCTCGGCCGGCGCGGCCGCGTAGAGCTGCTCGATCACCCTGCCGACGAGCGCCGGCGTCTGCACGTCCTCGACCTTGTCGACCACCAGCCCCCTCCGGCCGACAACACGACCCCGGCGGACGAAGAACACCTCGACCTGGGCTTCGAGCGGGTCCTCGACGAGTCCGACGACGTCGAGGTCCTCCTCCTTGGGCGCCACCATCTGCTGGCGCTCGATCACCTTGCGCACCGAGTTGATCTGGTCGCGCAGCCGGGCGGCGCGCTCGAACTCGAGGGCGTCGGCCGATTGGTGCATCTGCTTGTCGAGGCGGTCGAGCACCGGAGCGGTATCGCCGTCGAGGAACTCGAGCAGCTCGGCGACGAGGCGGTCGTAGTCGTCCCGCTCGATCGCCCCGACGCACGGCGCCGCGCACTTCTCGATGTGGGCGTAGAGGCACGGGCGGCCCAGCCGCTGGTGCCGCTCGAACTTGTTCTTGGTGCAGGTCCGGATCGGGAACGTGCGCAGCAGCAGGTCGAGCGTCTCGCGAATCGCGTAGGCGTGGGCGTAGGGCCCGAAGTAGCGGACACCCTTGCGCTTCGATCCCCGCATCACCATCGCCCGGGGCCACTCCTCGTCGAGCGTCACCGAGAGGAACGGGTAGGACTTGTCGTCCTTGAGCCGGATGTTGAAGCGGGGCTTGTGCCGCTGGATGAGGTTGTATTCGAGGAACACCGCCTCGACCTCGTTGCGGACCTCGATCCACTCGACCGCGTCGGCGGCGGCCACCATCTGGAGGGTCCGCTCCGGCAGCGACGCCGGTGGGGCGAAGTAGTTGGAGAGCCGGCTGCGGAGGCTCTTCGCCTTCCCGACGTACAGGACCCGGCCGTGGGCGTCCCGGAACAGGTAGGCCCCGGGCCCTGTGGGGATGGAGCCGGTTTCGGGACGGGCGAGCACGACCCCCATTGTCCCGCGAACCGGGAAGCTCACACGCCACTTCCGGCGTTATGCTGAATGAAGGCCGGCCTGGATTTCCGGCCACATATCGGCTCCGGGGCCGACAACCCCGCGGTGAGGCGACCAGGCTGTCCCCGCCGGCCAAGACCGGAGCCCGCACCCGTTAGGGGCGTTCTCATGTTGCGACTTCAGGCTCCGCTTCCGGACCGTTACACCCTCGCGACGCCCGAGGAGCTCGACGAGTGGATCGCCGCCGCCAAGGCGGCATTGGGCGACAAGCTCCTGATCCTCGGACACCACTACCAGCGCGACGAGGTCATCAAATGGGCCGACGCTCGCGGCGACTCGTTCAAGCTGGCCCGGTTCGCCGCGGACAACCACCAGGCCACCGACATCGTGTTCTGCGGCGTGCATTTCATGGCCGAGTCGGCCGACGTGCTGACCGGCCCCCACCAGCGGGTCGTGCTCCCCGACCTCAACGCCGGCTGCTCCATGGCCGACATGGCCGACATCGACCAGGTCGAGGAAGCGTGGGAGGAGCTCGGCGCCGTCACCGCGGTCGAGCGCATCGTGCCGGTCACCTACATGAACTCGTCGGCCGCCCTCAAGGCGTTCGTGGGCGAGCACGGCGGTGCCGTCTGCACGTCGTCGAACGCCCGGGCGATCCTCGACTGGGCACTGGCCCGTGGCGACAAGGTGCTGTTCTTCCCCGACCAGCACCTCGGCCGCAACACCGGCCACGACATGGGCTTCGGCGAAGCCGACATGCGGGTCTGGAACCCGCGCTTCGACCTCGGCGGCCTCGAGGAGCGCGACGTCAAGGAGGCGACGCTCCTGCTGTGGAAGGGCCACTGTTCGGTCCACCAGCGGTTCACCGTCGAGCACATCGCCGCATTCCGGGCCGAGTACCCCGACGGTGAAGTGATCGTGCACCCCGAGTGCTCCCACGAGGTCGTCGAGCTGGCCGACAAGGTCGGATCGACCGAACGGATCCTCGAATGGGTCGACGGCGCGCCCCCGGGCACGGTGCTCGGGATCGGCACCGAGATCCACATGGTCCAGCGGATGGACAGGGAGCACGCCGACAAGACGGTGGTCTCCCTCGACCCGCTGATCTGCCCGTGCTCGACCATGTTCCGCATCGACGGGCCCCACCTGGCGTGGTGCCTGGAGGCCCTCGCCCGGGGTGAGATCGTCAACCAGATCACCGTCGACGAGCACACCACCGAATGGGCGCGCGTCGCGCTGCAGCGCATGCTCGATCTGCCCGGAGGCTCGCCCAAGGACGGTGACTAGCCCGTCACGCCGCCTGGTTGCGCGTGACCAGCACCAGCAGGCGCGGGATCAGCGCCGCTTCCTCGTACTCGGGAGCGCGCGACAGAAAGCCGGTCGGGGGCGCGGGCTCGTCCATGTGCTCCACCAGGAGGCCGTGCTCGGCCATGCAGTTGACGTACCGGTGGAGCGGTCGGTGCAGGAACGGCAGGTCGACGCCGGGCGCGACCTCCTCCATGGCCCGGTCATCGGGCAGGTAGGGGCCGATCCGCCAGTACTGCTCCTCCAGCACATGGTCGTCGACTAAGCCGCTGCCGGGTGCCTGGAGCAGCGGGTGATTGAGGAACAGCACCAGCCGCCCGTTCGGCGCGAGGACCCGCGCGATCTCGGCGATGGCGGGTTCGAACGGGTCGACGTGCTCGAGCACGAGGCAGACGACGACGCTGTCGAACGACCCGTCCCGGTACGGAAGGTCCTCGGACCTACCGCCCGTGTAGAGCGGTCCACCGGCGCGCTGACGCGCAACCACCAGCTGTGCGTCCGTCGGATCGATCCCGATAACGGCGGACGCGCCCAGCGTCGCCACCCGCCGGGCTACTTGACCCTCGCCGCAGCCGACGTCGAGCACGCGCCCGGCGTCGACGAGATGGCGATCGACGAGCGGGAGGATCTGCTCCTCGTACTCGGGGTCGGCGCCGTCGGTGAACTCTCGTTGCCACCAGCCGGCGTGGCGCTCCCAGGGGTCGAGCGGATCGGTCGTCACCAGCCGTAGTGTGTCCCGAACCGACGCAGGGCGAGGGAGACTCGTGGATCTCGTGATCCTCACGGTCGTGTGCGTTGCCGCACTCGGCCTCGCCGCGCTGTTCGCGCTCCGCTGGGGCCGGCTTCCAGTGGATCCACAACCGTTCCTGTCGGCCGACCCGGCACCATCGAAGCGTGAAGCGCTCCTCCGCTATCTCCGAGCCGCGGCGCTGGCGTTCGTCGGTGGCGCGATCGCCGGGCCACTGGTGCTCGGGTTCGGCGGACGGTTGGCCATGAGGATCACGGCCGCCACGTCGGACGATCGGGTCCAGGGTGCGCTCACCGAAGCCGAGGAGACCGTCGGCGAGATCACGCTCGGCGGAACGATCGGGCTCGTGATCTTCGTCGGACTGTTCGGCGGTTTGACGGGAGGTCTCCTGTACATCGCTATCCGGCGGTGGCTACGCGGACCGGCCTGGTGCGCCGGCCTCGTCCTGGGCGTGTTGGGACTGGCCGTCCTCGGACGGGCGGCCGCTCTCGACCCCGACAACGTCGACTTCGAGATACTGAGCCCCCGCTGGCTGGCCGTGCTCTTGTTCGTGATCCTGCCGCCGCTGTACGGGATCGTCTTGGCCGCCCTCATCGAACGTCTTGACCGCTCCTACCCCACGCTGGCGGCGCGACCCGGCCCGATCGCGGCTCACGCTCCGCTTCTTCTCTTTGTGCTCGCGCCCCCCTTCGCCCTCACCGTCGCGCTGGGCGCCGTCGTCGCGATGTACCTGCCCCGGCTCCGTGGGCTCGCCTCGCGCTGGCAATCGATTGGCGTCCAGCGGGGCGGACAGCTGCTGCTCGGGGCCGTGGCGGTACTCGGCCTGGTCCTGCTCGGCATGGGCGTCGGCGACATCCTGACCACATAGCCCTCACCAGCAACACGAGTCTCGGCCCCCACCTAGACTGGTGCGCCATGCCTCGCCGCCAGGGCTGGTTCGCGGCGATCGCAACCGTCGTCACCGGGTTGGGATCCTTCGCGCTCACGGGTCCACCCGTCGCCGCCGGTGATCCGGTCGCGGATGCCCGGGCCCGCCTCGAAGAGGCTCAGAGCGCCGCGGCCGCGGCGGCCGATCGCTACGAGGGCACGCTGTCGGAGCGGGACGCCACCCAGCAGGAGGTCGCCCGGCTCGAGCAGGAGATCGTGACGGTCAAGGATGGCATCACACTGCTGAAGGCGCGGCGGGCGGCGCTCAAGGAGCTCGTGAACGAGCGCGCGGCCGAGCTGTACCGGAGCGGCGACCCGTCCGACGTCCTCGGGGCGCTCGAGGACAGCAGGACCGCGGGCCGGCGGCGCAAGCTCGGCGAGTCGGCGATCGAGGCCGACCTCGCCAACGCCGAGGAGCTGGCCCAGACGACCGGCCAGTTGGAGGCCAAGCACACCGAGCTCGACACTCAACGCACCCAGCTCGAGCAGAAGCGGGTCGAGCTCGATGCCCTCATCGTCCGCCTCGACGGCGAGAAGGCCGAGTTCGAAGCCACGGTGGCCGCCGCCGACGCCGCGCTCGAGAAGGCCGAAGCCCTCGGCGCGGTCCTCGCCAGCGGGACGCCGGTCCTCGGTCAGTCGGTGCTCACCGCCGCCGACCTCGCCGGTTGGTACCGCACGACGAGCGCCAAGCCCCACCTAGCCAACGGCCTGACCATCGACGGACTCGCCACGCTCTTCATCGAGGAAGGTGCCGCCGAGAGCGTGCGGGGTGACGTCGCGTTCGCGCAGGCGTACCTCGAGACCGGTGGCTTCGCCTTCCCCGGCCACGGCCAGGTAAGCGCGGACGACAACAACTTCGCCGGGCTGGGAGCGTGCGACTCGTGCTCGACCGGGCGGCAGTTCCCGACCGCGCGCGACGGCGTGCGGGCCCAGATCCAGCACCTGCGCAACTACGCCGACGAGCAGTCCACCGCGGCGGCGCTGACCAATCCCCCGTCGCCGTACTGGTACGGCTCCGACCCCGCGACCGCGGCGCGGAACTTCGAAACCTTCTACGCCAAGGGCTGGGCCCCCATCTGGGAGATGATGGGCAAGGGGAAGTGGGCCACCGACCCCGGCTACGCCGGCAAGGTCATCGGCCTGTACGAGCGCATGGCCACCCACGCCATCGGCGGCTAGGTGTCGTCGCCAGAGACAGAGTCAGTCGATGCCGAGGATCGGGGCGAGGAACCGGCCGGTGTGGCTCTCGGGTGTCTTGGCCACCTGCTCGGGTGAGCCCTCGGCGATCACCCGGCCGCCGGCGTCGCCGCCCTCGGGGCCGAGGTCGATGATCCAGTCGGCCGATTTCACCACGTCGAGGTTGTGCTCGATCACGAGCACGGTGTTGCCGGTCTCGACCAGCCGCATCAGCACCCCGAGGAGCCGGCGCACGTCCTCGAAGTGCAGCCCGGTCGTCGGCTCGTCGAGGATGTAGACGGTCCGGCCGGTCGCGCGCTTCCCCAGCTCCGAGGCCAGCTTCACCCGCTGGGCCTCACCGCCCGAGAGCGTCGGAGCCGGCTGGCCCAGCCGCACGTAGCCCAGCCCGACGTCGAACAGGCACTGGAGCTGGCGGGCGATCGTCGGCTGGTTGGCGAAGAACTCGAGCGCCTCCTCGATCGAGAGGTCGAGCACCTCGGCGATGTTCTTGTTCTTGAACGTGATGTCGAGCGTGTCGCGGTTGTAGCGGGCGCCCTTGCACACCTCGCAGGGCACGTACACGTCGGGCAGGAAGTGCATCTCGATCTTGATCGTCCCGTCGCCGGCGCACGCCTCGCACCGCCCGCCCTTGACGTTGAACGAGAACCGGCCCTGCTGGTAGCCCCGGATCTTCGCCTCCTGGGTCGAGGCGAACAGCGCCCGGATCTTGTCGAACACGCCCGTATAGGTCGCGGGGTTGGACCGGGGCGTCCGCCCGATCGGCGACTGGTCGATGTTGATCACCTTGTCGAGGAGCTCGGCGCCCTCGATCGTCTTGTGCCTTCCCGGCACCGTGCGCGACCGGTACACCTTCTGCATCAGGGCGTGGAACAGGATGTCGTTGACCAGCGTCGACTTGCCGCTGCCACTGACGCCGGTGATGGCGACGAAGCACCCGAGCGGGAACTCGACGTCGATGTCCTGGAGGTTGTGCTCCCGGGCACCCCGCACCGTCAACCACGCCTCACCGGGCTGGCGCCGCATCTCGGGGATGGGGATCTCGCGCTCGCCGCTCAGGTACTGGCCGGTGATCGACCGGGGCTCGCCTAGAACGTCGTCGAGGCTCCCCGCCACGACAATCTCGCCGCCGTGCTCCCCCGCCCCCGGCCCGATGTCCACGACACGGTCGGCGCTTCGGATCGTCTCCTCGTCGTGCTCGACCACGATGACGGTGTTGCCGAGGTCGCGCAGTCGCACCATCGTGTCGAGTAGCCGGCGGTTGTCGCGCTGGTGGAGGCCAATCGACGGCTCGTCCAGCACGTAGAGCACGCCGACGAGCCCGCTCCCGATCTGGGACGCCAGCCGGATGCGTTGGGCCTCTCCTCCGGCGAGCGTCCCTGACGCCCGGTTGAGCGTGAGGTAGTCGAGGCCGACATCGAGGAGGAACCGCAGGCGCTCGTTGACCTCCTTCACCACCTGCTCGGCGATGATCCGGTCGCGCTCGGATAGCTCCAGTCCGCCCAGGAACACCGCCGCCCTGGCGATCGAGAGCTCGCCGACCTCGAAGATGTTCTTGTCGTTGATGGTGACGGCCAGCGACGCGGGGCGGAGGCGGGCGCCGTCACACGCCGGGCAGGGCACCTCGCGCATATAGCCCTCGATCTGCTCGCGCGCCCGGTCGCTCTCGCTGTCGGAGTGGCGTCGCTCGAGCCACGGGATCACACCTTCGAACCGGGTCTTGTACGAACGACGCCGCCCGTACCGGTTCTTGTACGAGACCTGCACCTCCTTGGTGCCCGACCCGTACAGCACCGCCTGCTTGTCGCGCTTGCGCAGCTTCCGCCACGGGGTGTCGACCGAGAAGCCGAACTGCTCGGCCAGGGACGAGAGCACGCGGTCGAAGTACTGGCTCCGGAAGCCGGACCACGGCGCGATCGCGCCCTCGGCCAGGCTCAGGTCGTCGTCGTTGACCACGAGCTCGGGATCGACCTCGAAGCGGGTGCCGAGGCCGTCGCAGCGGTCGCAGGCGCCGTAGGGCGAGTTGAACGAGAAGTTGCGGGGGGCGAGCTCCTCGAACGACAGCCCACAGTGCGTGCAGGCGAGATGCTCGGAGAACGTGAGGATCTCGGGCTCGTCGTCGGTCTT
>Ga0136613_10000895_pt1 | contig 14666 bp, 15 predicted proteins | sample AntDrymUQ2722106_2_FD_106649 | JGI IMG/M metagenome (GOLD analysis project Ga0136613, IMG submission 106649) | Polar desert sand microbial communities from Dry Valleys, Antarctica - metaG UQ272 (21.06) | ecosystem: Environmental > Terrestrial > Soil > Desert | place: Antarctica: Dry Valley... | reverse complement strand
GTCGGTGACACCCCCGCCACCGTTCGAGGCGAGCAGGTGTGGCCGCCGGCGCCGGCCGCGGCGCTGTGGTGGCTGCTCGCGCTGGCGTGCGCCGCCGTGCCGGGGCTGCTCGGCCGCGACCGCCGCTGGGGGCCGGTCGCGCTGGCGGCGGCCACGGGCGTCGTGATCGCCGCGCACCTTGCCCATGTCGCAGGCTCGGCCGTGGTGCCCGAGCAGCAGCCGTACGCGCTGATGGTCCTGTCCGCGGCCAACTTCGGCGTCGCGGCCTGGCTGGTCGGCGCGGCCGGCATCGTCGCCGTGGTGCGCAACCGGTCGCGGGTCGCGGCGGCGGCGGGTGGGGCGCCGGGTGGCCCGCAGGGCAGCTCGACTGGCCTGCTGATGTGCTGCGTGGCCGGCGCGCTGCTCGGGCTGATCGTCACGCCGGTAGACGTGCTGAGCTTTCACGACGCGATCGTCCCGTTCGCCTGGGGCGTCGGCCTGGACCGGCTGCTGATCGCGATCACCCTCGGCGGCGGGCTCGGAGTGGCGGCGGCCGCGGTGGGGCTGCTGCGGCGCACCGCGCCAGCATGACCGCGTCGGCGACGGCGTGATCGTTCTCGCGCACGGCATCGGCGGCCGGGAGGACCTGCCGCTGCCCGGCGACCTGGTCCTGCAGGCCGGTGGTGCCGTCGTGCTGGTCACTTTCCTGGCCGTCGCGCTGCTCTGGCGGGAACCGAGGTTCGCCGGCGCGGTACGCGGGCGGCCGCTCCCCGCCACCCTGCGACGAGTGCTCGACGCTCCGGCCCTGCGCGCCGTCCTGCGCTGGCTGGGTGCGCTGGTCGGTGCTTACCTGCTTGTGGTTGCCTTCATCGGCCCGGCTGACGCCGATGCCAACCCGGTACCGCGGGCGCTGTACGTGCTCGTCTGGGTCGGGTTGGTACCGACGTCGCTGCTGCTCGGGCCGGTGTGGCGGCTGGTCAACCCGCTGCGGACGGTGCACCGGCTGCTCGCCGCCGCCCTACGGGTCCCAGCCGGCGGCGTGCGCGAGCTGCCCGCACGCCTCGGCTACTGGCCGGCGGCGGCCTCGCTGGCCGTGTTCGTCTGGCTGGAGCTCGTCGCACCCCACCGGGACGAGCCACAGGTCGTCGGCGCGTTCCTGGTGCTCTACGGCGCCGCGCACGTCGCCGCCGCACTCGTGTTCGGCGCGAGCTGGTTCGAGCGGGGCGACGGCTTCGAGGTGTACTCCGCGTTGATCGGCTCCCTCGCGCCGATCGGCCGCCGCCCGGACGGCACCCTGGTGCTGCGGAACCCGCTGGTCGGGCTGGCGCAGGTCGTACCCGCGCCGGGGCTGGTCGCCGTGCTCGCCGTGTGGTGGGGGTCGACGGTGTTCGACGGGTTGACCGGCGCCACCGCCTGGATCAACTGGTCCGAGCAGTCACGGGTCGCCATCGGGACGCTGACCCTCGCCGTCCTCATCGCGCTCGTCGCTGGCAGCTACCGGCTGGCGACCGGCAAGCTGGCCGCCGAGCTGGCGTCCACGCTGGTCCCGATCGCCGTCGGCTACACCCTGGCCCACTACGCGGCGTTACTGCTGGTCGAGGCGCCGCGCGGGCTCGCGCAGCTCGGCGTACCACTCGGCCTCGGTGAGCAGCTGGGCCCCGTCACCGCCGACGCCGTCCCGGCGCCCACCGTCCTGGCGGTGATCCAGGTGGCCGCGATCCTCGCTGGTCATGTCGTCGCCGTGCTCGCCGCGCACGATCGCAGCGCCGCCCTGTTGCCGGCCCATCGCCGCCTCGCCGACCAGATCCCGCTGGTGCTACTGATGGTCGTCTACACGATGGTCGGCCTGTTCCTGCTCGTCGTCGCGTAGGCGCCGCGAGACGGGTGCGCCAGACGACGACTACCACGCAGACGAGGGCTCGCCAGGCCTCAAGCCGATCGCCGATCTGACCGATACTCATGTTGTCACCGCGCGTAGCCATTAGTTGCCCGTCTCGGGGCCTCGGTTAGGTGGCACCCGACCGGCCGGCTGCAAGGTGTAGTCAAACGGCGCTGCCTGCGTCCCCTACATAGACAATGTTTCCTGATCAGGGGAACATCTCCGCTGGCTGTGCGATATATCCTTCGACCGCCATCCGAGGATGCGGGCGGTCAGGCGGAGGTGAAGGCAAATGCCGGACGTCGGACATGGGGTCGCCGACGACCCAAGCGATGATGTCAACGCGTTCGTGACCGAGCTGGCCGAGAAGGTCAAGGCACCGTGGGTGCGCGCCGCGTGCGCGCAGATCCAGCACCGCAACGCCAACGGCGTCGTCCCGATCGGCCTGCAGCGCCTGCTCGCCGCGGCGACTGCGCCTGCCTCCAACGCCCCGCCCGCGCCGCGCCGGCCGAGCGACGAGATCACCGGCCTGCCGGCCGCGGTCGGCGAGCACCCGTTCGTCGTCCTGGAGTCAGCCGGGCCGGTCGCCACCGCCGCCGAGCTGGCCGCGCTGCTCAACGACGGCCGCCGGGTGCTGGTCACCGCTGCCAACCGCTCCGAGCTGGCCGAGGTGCAGGCCGCGGTCCCGCCCGAGCTGGCGCCGCTGCTGGTCAAGGTGCCGGTGGCGCTGTCCCCGGCGGAGCTGCGCCAGCTGCGCGGCCTGCTCGTCACCGCCACCGACCGCCGCCGCTCCCGGCTGCTGCAGGCCCTGCCCGCCGTCGACGAGCTCCCCAGCCTCGAGCTGGTCACCCGGCTGTGCCGCAAGGCCGGCCGCGGGCGGGCCTACACCGGCACCGACGTCATACCCGAGCTGCTCGACGCGCTGGACCCCGACGGCAGGGCCGCCGTCATCGAGGTCGCGCGTCAGACCCAGCACTACCTCGACGAGCTCGCCGGCGGGCCGGACTCCGAGTGGATGTGGGCGCTGCTCACCCGCATGGTGTTCCACCGCGACGAGCACGACTTCCAGCAGCTCACCCAGGACGCCGGTCGGGCAGCGGCCGTCGTGCAGCTGCCGCGCCGCATGCAGGTCGACGTATCCGGGCCGGTGCCGCGCAACGCGGCGCAGCTGCTGGCGCCCTACCTGGACTACCTGGAGAACGGCGGCCGGCAGCGTGGCCTGTTGCGCTCCGCCGAACAGCGCGCCGCGGAGCCGGTGCTGCGGCAGATCCGGATCAACGGGTCCGTCGCCGGCGACGCGAAGCGGGTGCGCGAGGTCCTGGAGTTCGTCGAGCTGCACGAACGGTTCGAGCGGATCGTGGCGACCTGCGAGCGGCTCGGGGTGCCCGCGCCGGCCGGTGTCGGCGACACGGTCGGGCTGGCCAGGCGGCTTGACTACCTGGCCATGGCGGCCGGGTCGGTGAGCGCGCTGCGGCACGCGGTGCTGTTCATCCACCCCGAGAGCCCGGTGGCGGTGCCGGACCTGCCGGCCGCCCAGGAGGTCGCCGCCGCGATCATCGCCTACGGCGGCATCACCGAGATCGTGCAGGCCGAGCGAGAGCTGGATGCGCTCGCCGAGCAGGTCGCCGTCCTGGTGGCTGCGCACCTGCGGGCGCCGGAGCACCAGCACGCGATAGACAGCCTCAAGATGTGCGACGACGCCGGCTACCTGCAGGCGTTGGACGAGATGGCCGGAGCTCGCCGCGAGACGCTGGACGAGGCGCGCTGCGACGAGCTGCTGGAGCAGCTCGAGGCCAGCTCCCCGGAGCTGGCGCAGGGCTGGGACGAGCCAGCGGGTGAACCGCTGCCCTTCGGCTACGCCTGGCTGACCTCGGCGTCGGACCTGCTGGCCCAGCTACCCGGCCCGGACAGCGCTGACGTCGTGCTCGTCCTCGGTGCCGACACGCTCGGCTTGGAGCAGCTGCTCGTGGCCGCAGCGGCACCCCGGATGGTCGCCGTGACCACCGGTGTCACCCCGATCACCGCGGCGCCGACCGACCAGCCGCCGACCGTGCTGGCGGTGCTGCGCAAGCTGGCGGCTCCGGTGGTGTGGACCGGCCGGGTCAGGACCGGCGGCGCGCCGCGCAAGAAGCGGACGACCCGCCAGTCGAACGGCGTCGCCAGCACCACCGGCACGCCCACCGACTCGGACGCCTCGCAACGCGCCGGCGCCGGCTGAGTCGCCTGGGCCGGCTGGGCTAGCTGGCCCGCCGGCCCCAGAACACCCCGGCGGGGTCCAGCTCGATCTCCTCCAGCAGGCGCTCCGGGCGGGCCGCCGGGTGGGCGCCCTCGTAGCGGCGCCAGTCCTCACCGGCCGGCAGGTACAACGACCACAGCAGCCGCTCGGGATCGCGGTAGCGCAGCTGCGCGATTGGCATCGACGTCCACGCGGCGCCCAGCTCCGGAAACGTCGGCGGGTGCCGCTCCATGATCGTGACTTCGTTGCCATGCATGAGGTAGCCGATCTGCAGCGAGTCCCGGCGGTCGGCGGGGACCTGGCTGGCGCACCACCGGCTGAACAACGCGCGGAACTCCTCTGGCACTGCCACGGCCTCCATGCTCCCTCATCTGTTGGGAGTAAGCGAGCGGCCACCAGGTGGGCTATACGGTCGCCTTTATGACCGAACAACCCGCCAGCCGGTTCGGCACCGTCGAGCCGGCAAAACTGCCGCCTGACCTGCGCACGCGCGTCGAGGGCATCGCCGAGCGCAGCGGGTTCGTGCCGAACGTGCTGCGAGCACTGGGCCGCAGGCCCGACGAGCTCCGGGCGTTCATGGACTACCACGACGCGCTGATGAACAGCGACGACGGGCTGAGCAAGTCCGAGCGCGAGCTCATCGTCGTCGCGACCTCCGGCGCCAACCACTGCACCTACTGCGTGGTGGCGCATGGCGCGATCCTGCGGATCCGCAGTGGGGACCCCGAGCTGGCCGACCGGGTGGCCACCAACCCGTGGTCCGCCGAGCTGACGCCCCGGCAGCGCGCGATCGTCGACCTCGCGTTGATCGTCGCCACCGAGCCCGAGTCGTTGTCGGACGACTACCTGGTCGCGGCCCGCGCCGCCGGCCTGAGCGACGAGGAGATCTGGGACGTCGGCGCCATCACGGCCCTGTTCGCGATGTCCAACCGGCTGGCCCATCTGGCGGCGCTGCGGCCCAACGCGGAGTTCTTCCTGATGGGCCGCGAGCCTGTCGGGCACGATGGCGCCCGATGATCGAACTACCCGGTGCGCAGGTGACGATCGTCTCGTACCGGCTCGGTATGGCCGACGGGGTGTCGGTCACGACAGCCCAGTGGGTGCGCGCGCTGCACCGTCTCGGCGCGCGGGTCCGGACACTGGCCGGCGAGGGTCGGGCCGACGTCATCATCCCCGGCCTCGCGATGGGCGCCCGCCGCCCGCCGAGCACCGCGCAGCTGTCGGCCGCGCTCGATGACGCCGACCTGGTCGTACTGGACAACATCTGCTCGCTGCCGGTGAACCGCGGCGCGGGTGAGGCGCTCGCCGAGCACCTGGCCGGCCGGCCCGCCGTACTGCGGCACCACGACCTGCCGTGGGAACGGGCCGGCTACGACGGGCTCCTCGGGTGGCCACCGCTGGACCCGGCGTGGCGGCACGTGGCGATCAGCGACCTCGCCCGCCGCGAGCTGGTGCACCGTGGCATCCCCGCCGTCACCGTCCATCACGGCTTCGCCCACCACCGGCGGCCGCTGCGCCGGACGCGGACGCGGGTCCGGCGGGCATTGGGCATCGGGCCGCGGGACGTGCTGGTGCTGCAGCCGACCAGGGCGATAGCACGCAAGAACGTGGGAACCGGGTTGGCCGTTGCCGCAGCACTGGGCGGCGTCTACTGGCTCACCGGGCCGGCAGAGGAGGGCTACCGGCCCGAGCTGGACCGGCTGCTCGCATCGGCGGAGCGGCCGGTACGTCGCGGGCTCCCGGCCGGCGCGGACATGGCGGCCGCCTACGCCGCCTGCGACGTGGTGGTGCTGCCGTCGTCGTGGGAGGGCTTCGGGCTGCCGCTGATCGAGTCCGCGATGCACCGCAGGCCGCTGACGATCGGCTCGTTCCCGGTGGCCGCGGAGATCGCCGCCTTCGGGTTCCGTTGGTTCGACGTGGACGACCCCGGCCAGCTGCGCCGCTGGCTCGCCGACCCGGATCCCGAGCTCCTGGACCACAACGAGAGGATCGCCAGGCAGCATTTCGGCGTCGCTGCGCTGGGCCGGCGGCTGGCGTGGCTGCTGTCCAGCGGTGACCATGGCAGCGAGGAGCAGACGATCCATGCGGTTGCTTGACGACCTGCTGCGCAGGCTGCTGCGCGGCCCGGTCGACCAGCTCGTCGCCGAGGCGGTCGCCGCGGAGCTGGAACAGCAGAAGCTGGACGCGCTGTACCGCTACCGCTGGCACGGCGACCGCTCCAAGCTGCACCTGCACGACACCGCGGTGGTGAACAACGCGCTGTTCAACCTGTCCTCGGGCACCGTCACGGTCGGCGAGTACGCGTTCTTCGGCCATGACGTCGCGGTGCTCACCGGCACCCACGACATCACCAAGTTCGGTCGCGAGCGGCAGACCGAGATCCCGCGCAGCGGGCGTGACGTGGTGATCGAGGAGGGCGTCTGGCTGGCCAGCCACTGTCTCGTGCTCGGGCCGTGCCACATCGGGGCGCACGCCGTCGTGGCCGGCGGGTCGCTCGTGCGCGAGGACGTCGAGCCCTACACCGTGGTCGCCGGCCGGCCGGCCAAGCCGATCCGCAAGATCACCCCGCCGCCGGAAGCCTGACGCCGTGCGACTGGAGATCGGCGCCGGCGAGAAGCCGCACCCAGACTACGACCTGCACGTCGACGTCCTGCCATTGCCCGACATCGAGGTGCGCTGCCACATCGACCGGCTGCCGTTCGCCACCCGGTCGCTGGAGGCGCTGCGCGCCAACCACGTCCTGGAGCACCAGAGCTACGAGCTGATCGCGCCGACCCTGCGGGAGTGGGGGCGAGTGCTGCGGCCCGGCGCGCCGGTGGACATCGGGGTGCCGGACGCCAAGTTCGTCGCCGCGCAGTGGGTGCGCGGCGAGGTGGACACCGCGGAGGCCAACTACTGGATCCTCGGCGGGCACTCCGACCGCCACGCGCACCGCGGCGCCGACGAGCGGGGCATCCCGCGGTGGATCTGGAATGCGCACCACACGATGTTCGACGCCGACTCACTGCACGCCGCGGTGGCAGCGGCCGGGTTCGTGCACGTCGAGATCTTCGGCTACGACATCCGCAACCTGCGGTGTTACTGCCGCCGGGCGTAACCTCGGCCAAACATCGGTTGATCAAGCCGCGGTCTGGGTATCCACGACCAACTGAGCAAGGAAGGAACCAGACATGAAGCTGTTTCGAAGGTTGGCCGTGCTGGCCACCGTGGCCGACGCCATCCGCCGGTTCGCCAAGAACAACCCCGAGCAGTTCAACAAGTTCGTCGAGCGGGCCGCCGGGTTCATCAGCCAGCGGACCAACGGCAAGTACGACAAGCAGATCGGGGGCGCAAGCCAGAAGCTGAAGGACGTCACCGGCTCCAGCAGCGCTGCCGGCGCTGGTCAGTCCCGCAGCTGAGGCGTCCCCCGGCGCGACTGCGCCGTGGCAGGATCGGGCCATGCCCGCACCGCAGGCGCAGGACCGGCCGGCCACCCCCGAACAGGTGGTGGCCGGCCTGCGGGCGACCGATGAGGGTGGGCCCGACCTCGTCCAGCTCCTGACCCCCGAAGGGCTGCGCGTCCCCAACGAGCGGTTCGACGCCCAGGTGGCCGAGGTCGGTGTCCCCGGACTGCAGGAGCTCTACCGCGACATGGTGCTGGTGCGCCGCGCGGACCGCGAGGCCAACTCCCTGCAGCGCCAGGGCGAGCTGGGGCTGTGGGTGCCGTCGCTGGGGCAGGAAGCCGCCCAGATCGGCGCCGGCCGGGCGCTGCGGCCGCAGGACATGGCCTTCCCGAGCTACCGCGAGCACGGCGTGGCTTGGTGCCGCGGGATCGACCCCACGACGTTGCTGGGCATCTTCCGCGGCACCGACCACGGCGGCTGGGACCCGTTGGCCACCGGCTTCGCGCTCTACACGATCGTCATCGCCAACCAGTGCCTCACCGCCACCGGCTACGCCATGGGCCAGCGGTTCGAGGGCAAGGTCGGCGACCGCGAGACCGGCGAGGCGACGATCTGCTTCTTCGGTGACGGTGCGACCGCCCAGGGCGACGCGCACGAGAGCTTCGTGTGGGCGTCGGTGTTCGACGCGCCGGTGGTGTTCTTCTGCCAGAACAACCAGTGGGCGATCTCGGCGCCGGTCGAGCGCCAGAGCAGGGTGCCGCTGTACCGCCGCGCCGACGGCTACGGCTTCCCCGGCCTGCGCGTGGACGGCAACGACGTACTGGCGTGCCTTGCCGTGACGCGGTGGGCGCTGGACGAGTGCCGCACCGGAAACGGGCCCGTCATGATCGAGGCGTCGACCTATCGGATGGACGCGCACACCACCTCCGACGACCCCTCTCGCTACCGGTTGGCCGACGAGCTGGAGCTGTGGAAGCTCAAGGACCCCATCGAGCGGGTTCGGGTCAACCTGGTGCGCGAGCACGGCATCGACGCCGAGTTCTTCGACCTGGTGCAGGCCGAGTCCGACGCGCTGGCCACCCGCTTCCGCGAACACTGCCTCGCGATGCCCGACCCCGGCCCGGAACGGATCTTCTCGCACGTCTACGCCGACGAGCCGGTGCCGATGGCAGCCCAGCGCGAGGCCGCCCTGGCCTACTACGCGAGCCTGGAATCGCGCTAGCCGAGCAACGGACCGGCAACAGTCGCGCCCTAAACGGGTGCACTACACGAACCGCTGCGCGCCCGGGCACGAACAGCTGTGGGACAAATCACCATCCGTGCTCCCAGCGCGCCGTCACGCGGGCCGGACAGACCAGGAGGCTCCGTGAAAGACAGCATCGATGAACGGCGACTCAGGAACCTGATGGAGGAGTCAGAAGACCTCCAGTCAGACGCTCTGAAATCCGCCCGAACCGACCTGGACGACTACGTCGAAGCCGCTCGTGCGGCCCGTGCCGACGAAGAGCACACCGGATGGGCTCCGGCCGTGGCGGTCGCCGGTGCGGTCGGGGCAGCCACGCTGCTAACGGCCACGCCCGCTTTCGCGCAGGGCGACATGAACGTCTCTGCCCTGCAGACGGCGGCCTCACTGGAGAACCTCGCCGTCTTCACCTACAAGACGGCGCTGACGTTGCCGTTCATCGGTGGCTCGGCGGCGAACGGTGTGGTCAAGGCGTTCGCCATGAAGACCATGTCTCAGCACGCCGAGCACGCTGCCGCGTTCAACGCGGCCGCCACGAAGCTCGGTGGTAAGGAGCAGACCGGCAACGCACCGACCTACGAGAAGGTCGTCCTCGACGCAGTGCCGGGGATCAAGGGCGCAGGGGACGTCGTGGGCTTGGCCATCAAGCTAGAGACCATCGCGACCCAGACCTATGTCAAGAACGTCAGTCAGGTCACCACCAAGGAGCTACGCCAGCTCTTCTCCAGCGTGGCCGGCGTCGAGGCACAGCACCTGGCGATCCTGACGGCCGTGCAAGCCCTGTTGCCGACACCATCGCTGATCGCGCTCCCGCCGGACGTGGCCAAGCTGCCCGGAGCGGCCGGCAAGATCGGTTTCCCGGACGCGTTCTTCAAGACCGACATGGCCGCTCCCGTTGAGGAAGGTGCCGTCAAGTGAACCGCGGGCGACGTGGCCGCAGGAACACCGAGTCCGGCGAGATGCAGATCAGCGAGCACGAGCTGCGATCCATGACCCGCGACCTCGAGGATCTGCACGACTCGACGTTCCCGGTCGTGCAGAAGGTGCTCGACGAGTTCGCCGCGAACATGGTGAACGTGGTGCGCAAACCGTCCACACGCCGGACCTTCTTCCTCGGCGCGGCCGGGGCAGTCACCCTCGGCACGGTTGCCGCGTGCTCCACCAGCGCGACCACCACCAGCCCGAGCACGGTGGCGAGGGCCGACGCCAACACCTACACCGGCGACCTCAAGGTGGTCGCCCTGGCGGCCGCACTGGAGAACCTGGCCGTGAGCGCGTACGGGCTGGCCCTGAAGAAGGCCGGTGCCGGAGAGCTCGGTGCCGTCCCGCCCGCCGTGGCGGAGTTCGTGACCGCCGCGCAGAAGCAGCACGCCGACCACGCCATCGGCTGGAACTCGGTGCTGACCAAGGCGGGCAAGCCGCCTGTGCTGGACGCACCGCTGACCATCACCGCCGATCAGGTCGCCATGCTGATGGCGGCGAAGTCGGTCGCCGACGCGGCCAAGATCGCACTGGGGCTTGAGGACGCCGCGGCGCAGACCTACACGTTCGCGACGGCCAACGTGGACGACGCGGGCGGGATTACCGTCGCCGCTACGATCCAACCGGTGGAGGCACAGCACGCAGCGATTCTCAACTTCGTGTTGGGCCAGTACCCGGTGCCCGTCTCCTTCATCGGAGTAGACGCCGCGGTCAAGCCGGACACCCTCAAGTTCTCTTAAGGAAGGCACACGATGACTCGAGTCGCCCGGACAACCGCATCGCGACTGCTCGCCGTACTGGCGACGGCCTTGGCCGTCCTGCTGGTCGCAATGGGCTGCAGCGGCTCGACCACGACCGCTGGTGGGGGCGGCAGCACCGCCGCCGCCCCCACCAGCGGCAACACCATCGTGATCAAGGACTTCGCGTTCACGCCGGCCGACATCACCGTCGCGCCGGGCACGAAGATCATGGTGACGAACTCCGACAGCGCGATCCACACGGTCACCGCCAACGACAAGTCGTTCGACACCGGCAGCATCACCAACGGGCAGACCGTGGAGCTCACCGCACCGACCGCGCCGGGCAAGTACCCGTTCCGATGCACGCCGCATCAGTACATGACCGGCACGCTGACGGTCGCCTGACCAGGCCCGCGATCATGACTGCTCCCGATCCCACCACCGCCCGGCATTCGACCGAACCGGCGCGCCGGCGAGCCGGCCTCGCCGAGGTGCTGCTGCGGGTCGTCGCTGCCGCCGGGCTGGCCTACGACGCCTACTCGCACTTCGACCTTGCCGGCACCTACGAGGGCAGCGGGGGCGCCATCACCCAAGCCACCCTGTTCCGGATCGAGGCGGTGCTGGCCGTGCTCGCCGCGCTGGGTGTGCTCCTGGTGCGGCGGAAGATCGTGACGTTCGCGGCCTTGCTCGTCGCGGCAGGCGGCCTGGCCGCGCTGCTGCTCTACCGCTACGTCGACGTCGGGGTGCTCGGGCCGTTGCCGAACATGTACGAACCGGTCTGGTACCCGAAGAAGACGTGGAGCGCGATCTCGATGGCGGTCGCGAGCCTGGCCCTGCTCATCCTGCTGCTGCGCCGATCACCGGGGCCAAACGGAGCTAAGAACGCGTCCAAGCGCGGTAACCTCCGTCCCCCGGTCACCCCGCCGTAACGCCGATCAGACGCGACCCGTCTGAGGCCTCACACCCAGCTGACGGTTTACCCGGAGTAACCGGATGACTAAGAAACTCGCCGTGTGGTCGTGGCTCGTCGTGGCCGCGGTCGGCCTGCTTGTCGTGGTCCTCGTATTCGCGCTGAACCTCTTCGGCCGCCTCAACGCGGCCCAGACCTTGATCGACGACCTGAACCCCGCGTTCACCGCGGAGCGGGTCGCCGGCGATCGGGCCGGGATCGACGTGCTGTCCGCCGCCGTCGACACGGTCGATCCGGTGATCACCGCCGAGGGCGGTGCGAGCGCCGAGGTGCCGCAGCTGATCTCGTTCGTCTCGCGGCAGACTGGTCTGTCGGAGGCCGCGGTCCTCAACGCGCTGAAGACGAACTTCCCCAAGACGACCGGACTGCTCACGGCATTGCCGCTGTCCGACGTCAGTGCGGAGATACCGAGGCTGGTCCAGTTCCTGGCGACGACGCTCAAGCTGTCGCCGGACCAGGTGCTGGCCGCCCTGCAGCAGAACTTCCCCAAGCTCGCCCAGGCGGTCACCAACTTGCCCAAGGCGACCGCGGGCTGGAACAAGGTCCCGGGTACGGAGAACCTGACTCGCTTCGACGGCAGCCCGGTGAACACCGTGCCGCAGATCCGCGACTACTTCAGCCAGGACGTCATCCCGGTCCTGGAAAGCCAGCAGGAGGGTTTCCGCGCCCTTGACACCCGCGGCGGCGTCGGCTTCCTCGCCCCGCTGCTGCTGATCCTGGGCATCATCGTGATCGTCTTCGGCATCTTGATGGCGGTCCTGGCCGGTAGCAGCGGCGGCCTGCCCAAGCCCATCGCCCTGACCGGCTGGGCGGTGGTCGCGGTCGTCGGCGTCGTGGTCGTGCTCCTGGTGTTCGCGCTGAACCTGTTCACCAGGCTCGGTGGCGGCCAAGAGGTGCTCGACACCGCTCGGCCGGCGTTCGCGGCCGAGCGGGTCGCTGGCGACGTGGCCGCGATCGAGATGGTGGACACGGTCGTCAAGACCTTCGACCCGGTCGTGACAGAGCAGGACGGCGCGGCCGCGGAGGTGCCCAAGCTGGTCGGCTTCGTCTCCCAGCAGGCCGGGTTGACCCAGCCGCAGGTGCTCGCCGCGCTGCAGCAGAACTTCCCCAAGACGCTGGGGCTGCTCACCGCGCTGCCGCTGTCCGGAGTCACCGCCGAGCTGCCGAAGCTGGTCGACTTCCTGGTCGCGACGCTGAAGGTCTCACCTGAGGTGGTGGCCGCCGCGCTCAGGGACGCCTTCCCGAAGATCGGCCAAGCCGTCGCCAACCTGCCGAAGGTGACCGCCGGTTGGAACAACGTGCCGAACGCCGAGGGCCTGACCAGGTTCGACGGCTCGCCGGTCACGACCGTTCCGCAGGTAGCAACGTACTTCAAGCAGGACGTCATCCCTGCGGTCGGTCGCCAGCAGGCGAACTTCGTCAAGGTCGACACGACATGGCCACCGTTGACGGTCTTCGCGCCGTTGCTGCTGGTGCTCGGCATCATCGTGGTCGTCTACGGGCTGCTGATGCTGCTCGTCACCCGACGGTCCAACGAGTAACCCTTCAGCACGCGTCAGTCCACAGCGGGCGCCGGGCTTCCCGTGAGGCTCGGCGCCCGCTGCTGTGCTGTACAGGACTTGCGCGCGGCGGACGTCGGCAAGGTCATGCGAGGATGGGCGGTACGTCCATCACCGGCCGCTGCCGGCGCCTGACCGGGCGGCCGGCTCCGCGGCGGCGTGGGAGGAGCTGCAGATGTCGAGCCTGCCGGATGAGCAGAGGTCGCCCGCGGCTCCTGTTGCCGGCACGGTCACGATGGCCAAGGCGCTCAACCAGGGGCTACGCGCGGCGATGGAGGCCGACCCACGAGTGATCGTGCTCGGGGAGGACGTGGGCAAGCTCGGCGGCGTCTTCCGGGTCACCGACGGCCTGCAGAAGGACTTCGGCGAGCAGCGCGTGCTGGACACGCCGCTGTCCGAATCGGGGATCATCGGCACGGCGATCGGGCTGGCCATCCGCGGGTTCAGGCCAGTGTGCGAGATCCAGTTCGACGGGTTCGTGTTCCCGGGCTTCGATCAGATCGTCAGCCAGCTGGCCAAGATGCACTACCGCTCGCAGGGCAGGCTGCGGATGCCGGTCGTGGTGCGCATCCCGTTCGGCGGCGGGATCGGTGCGGTGGAGCACCACTCCGAGTCGCCCGAGTCGTACTTCGCCCATACCCCGGGGCTCAAGGTCGTCGCCTGCTCCAACCCGGTCGACGCCTACTGGATGATCCAGCAGGCGATCGTCAGCGACGACCCGGTGTTCTTCTTCGAGCCCAAACGCCGGTACTGGGACAAGGCCGAGCTCGACCAGGACGCCACGCCGGCGCCGCTGTTCACCTCGCGGGTGCTGCGGACGGGTTCGACGGCCACCGTCCTCGGCTACGGGCCGATGGTCCGCACCTGCCTGGACGCGGCGGCGGCCGGGGAGACCGACGGTCACCAGCTCGAGGTGATCGACCTGCGCACGCTCTCCCCGCTGGACCTGGATCCGGTGTTCGGCTCGGTGCGGCGTACCGGGCGGCTCGTCGTGGTGGCCGAAGCGCCCGGCGAGAGCTCGCTAGCGGCGGAGGTGGCCGCGCGAGTGCAGCAGGAGTGCTTCTACTCGCTGGAGGCGCCGGTGCTGCGGGTGACCGGGTACGACACCCCCTACCCACCCAGCAAGTGCGAGGACGACTACCTGCCCGACCTCGACCGGGTGCTCGACGCCGTCGAGCGCTCGCTGGCCTGGTGATGGCGCATGCGTAAGGAGTTCGCGCTACCCGATGCGGGCGAGGGGCTGACCGAGGCGGAGATCCTGGTTTGGCGGGTGGCGCCCGGGGACACGGTCACGCAGAACCAGACACTCGTCGAGATCGAGACGGCGAAGGCGGCCGTCGAGCTGCCCTCGCCGTGGTCCGGCGTGGTGGCGGAGCTGCTCGCAGAGCCCGGCGCCACCGTGTCCGTCGGCACCCCGATCATCGCCATCGACACCGAACCCGCCGGCGGCTCCGACGCCCCAGCCGCCCCGACCACCCAAGCCGCCGACCCGGCCCGCAATTTGGAACCAAAACGCGGTGTCGAGGACGTCACCGACGACAATTCGGCTCCTAACGGACCGCACGGCGGCGCTGAGGCGCCTGCCGAGAAGATCACCACGCTGGTGGGCTACGGGCCGCAGCAGAAGTCCAGCTCACGCAGGCGCCGCAGGCAGCCCGCCGCCACCGCCCAGGCGGCCCCGATCCAAGATCGCCGC
>Ga0136613_10000894_pt1 | contig 14679 bp, 12 predicted proteins | sample AntDrymUQ2722106_2_FD_106649 | JGI IMG/M metagenome (GOLD analysis project Ga0136613, IMG submission 106649) | Polar desert sand microbial communities from Dry Valleys, Antarctica - metaG UQ272 (21.06) | ecosystem: Environmental > Terrestrial > Soil > Desert | place: Antarctica: Dry Valley... | reverse complement strand
CGGCAAATCCTCCAGGGTCGGCACCCTGCGACCGCCGTCCGTCCCGAGGACTTCGTCGAGCTCGTCGCGCAGGCGTTCCTCCGCTTCCGGGTGGGTGGCGAGCAGGTAGAAGGCCCAGGAGAGCGCGTTAGCCGTGGTCTCGTGTCCCGCGAGGAAGAGGGTTATGACCTCGTCCCGCAGCTGACGGTCGCCCATGGCCTCTCCGGTCTCCTCGTCCCGCGCGCCCATCAGGAGCGCCAGCAGGTCGTCTTCGTCGCCCCCGCCGCGGCGACGCTCCGCGATGATCCCGTACACCGCCCGGTCCACGGTGCGCAGCGCGGCCCGCAGGCGGTGGTTGCGCGGGGTCGGCACGCGGGGCGGCGGGTAGAAGGGAACCTCGAAGCGGTAGCCGAGGTCCTCGACCAGCGTGTTCACCGCCCGCGCTATGGCACCCGGCTCCTCGCCGACGTGGGCGTGAAAGAGGGAGGCGGTCGCTATGTCCAGCGTGAGGCGCGCCATCTCCGCCGGCACGTCGAGCGGCGTCCCGGTCTGCGTTGCCGGCCGCCAGCGTTCCAGCATGGCGAGGGTCTCGTCGGTCATCAGGGTGCCGAAGGCGGCGACGCTCCTACGGTGGAAGACGGGCTGCATCAGGCGCCGCTGCCGGAGCCACAGCCCGCCCTCGCTGGTGAGCAGGCCCTCCCCGACCACGGGCTTGAAGATGCCCAAAGTGAGGGAGCCCTTGCCGTAGTTGCGGTTGTTCTCCTGCAGGACGCGCCGGACGCCGTCGGGGTGGTTGATCTGGTACCAGGTAAGGTAGGCCATACGGTAGCGGGCCACGTCGCCGTAGCGCGTCAGGCCGCGGATAAAGCCCAGCTTGTCGCGCTGAAAGCCGCGCATGCTGCCGAAGATCGGGTTCCCCCGAGGTCCAGGCGTCCCGTTGGCAGCCCTCGGGCCGTTGCTGATCGTCGTGCTCATGGTCCTCCAGTCTGCGGGCTCTCTTGCGCCCCTATCTCCCGCGCCATACGTCCCGGTTCGCGCAACCACAACGAGACATGGGCCGGCTGCACCGTCTCCCGAACCACCCCCAGTAAATCAGTGTTCAGGCCGTCAAGGTCGGTCTTCTCGCGAAGCCTAATGGAGAAGTCCTGGAGCGTGCGGGCCGCATCGTACTTCCTGCGGTAGAACCGACGGTCTATGAACGACTGAACCCGTCGCCGCAGGGGGACGAACAGCGCGGCGATCAAGAGCGTCGAGGCGACGATCGCCAGTTGCGACTCCTGCCCGGTGAGCGCCCGAAACGTCCCCTGCAGCAACGCCACGCCGCCGAGGTAAGCAGCCGCCAGCGTCGCGGTAAGCGAACCGTAGACGAGCGTCCGGTTGATGACCACGTCTATGTCGTAGAGGCGGTACCTGAGGACCGCGATACCCACCCCCGCGGGGAGCCCGAGAAGGGGGACGGTCCACATCAGCGCGTTCGGCGGCACGAGCCCGGCCACCGCCAGCAAGAGCCAGGACGCAAACAGGAGGACCATCACGGCGACCGCGTAGGCGAACCACTTGAGCTGCTGCCGCTCGTCACCCCGCGACCGCCGGAAACGAACGATCACCGCCGTCCCGCACGCCAGAAGAAGCAGGGGCAAAACGAAATACACGACCTCGCCGAGAAGGTCCATGACCTCCAGATCGAGCCCCAGCGGGTTGCGGACGGACGACAGTCGCAGGTCGTCCGAGGTCGGGGAGAACCAGGCCACGAGCGTGAAGAACAGGACGAAAACCACAGCCCCCCACAAGACCGGGCGCCAGCGCGTGGAGGGCAGCCTCCCCGTGGGGAACAACAGGAGCGGGAACACGACGACGAGGAACCACCCCACACCCCGCGCCCACCCGCCGAACCACCCGATCCACGCCCCGGCGGGAAGCGCGCCTGCGGTGGTGATCAGGGCGTAGACGGCGTACTCCAGCGCGAGCTCTCCCGAGACCCAGAGAGAGGCGCCGAGGCAGAAGATCCAGCCGATCGGGTTCTCGGAGCGGCGCGAGGCGATCAGGGAGCCGACCGTGGAGAAGGCGAGGATCAAGAGCGATACAAACGCCGTGTCCCGCACCGAAGACACCCCGTTGACCGAGGCGAGAAACAACGTCGGTGCCACGGCCAGCACGGTCAGCACCCACAGACCCCAAGCCGACCATCCCGCCATCTTGCCGCTCATCCCCGCGCCTTCCCCGTACCACCGTGCCGCCCGGCCGGGGGCCTCAACCACAACGAGGCGTGTTCGGGCTGCATGGTCTCCCGCGCCACCCCGACCAGTTCGCCGCCCAGGGCTTCGAGGTCGGTCTCATCGCGCAACCTCGCGGAGAACCCTTCGAGCACCCTCTTCGCGTCGTACTTCCTGCGGTAGAAGAGGCGGTCTATAAACGCCTGGATTCTCCGCCTCAACGGGACGAACAACGCTGCGATGGCCAGCGTGGAGGCCACGACCGCAAGCTGTGACTCGCCGCCGGTGAGCGGACGGAGAACGAGCTGCAAGGAGGCCACGCCGCCGACATAGACGAGCGCAAGCGCGGCGGTGAGGATCGCGTAGACCAGAGTGCGGTTGATAACGAGGTCGATGTCGTAGAGGCGGTGGCGCAGGATCGCGATGCCGATGGCCGTGGGGATGGAGAGAAAGCCGATCAGGAACAGCAAGAGCCCCGCGAGGGACCCTTCGAGGGGCGGCCAGATGCTCACGGTGGTGATGGCGCCTGTGAGCAGGGCGACGGCGTAAGCGACCCATTTGATCTGCTGCCGGCCCTCTTCGTCTTCCGCCCGCCGGTACCGGATAAACAGGGCGGCGAACGGCGTCAGCCCGGTGAAAACCGCGAGCGGGAGCGAGACGGCCCCGACCGGTCCCGCCAGCCCGGCCACGACCTCCACGCCGAAAGGGTTGGCGACCGGCGGCAGTCCGGGCGCCCCGGTCTCGGGGAGCGGACCCGGCGTGAGCGCAAACGGGGCCACCTCCATGAAGCTCACGAGGACGTAGAGTCCGGCCACGGCGCGCCAGCGGGGCGAAGGCAGGCGGCCGTCGGGGAAGAGCAGAAACGCGAAGAGCAACACGGAACCGGCGGTCAGCCAGGTCCACGAGCCGAGCCAGAGCCCGAAGACCCCTCCGGGCCACGAGCCGGCGACGAGCGCGTAGACGCCGTACTCGCCCCCAAACACCGTCAGCGCCTCGAAGAACCCCGCGGCGAGAAGCAACCAGCCGATAGGGTTTCCCGGCCGCCTGTAAGCCACGAGGACGCCAACCGTCGAGAAAGCGAGCGTGCTGGCGATCAAGTTCGGCAGATACGGGGAGAAGCCGGTGGCGAAGCTGTTCAGGTACGCGAAGAAGACGCCGAGCGCGGCGAGCAACACGCACAGCGCCCACAGCGAGAGGGCCAGCCAGGACGCGACGCGGGCCCGAAGAGGGCGGCCGTTCACCTTCGCTCCTCCGGCGCCCGCAACCACAACGAGGCGTGCTCCGGCTGAACCGTCTCGCGCACCACCGCCACGAGGTCGCCCCCCAGCCGGTCGAGGTCAGTCTCGTCCCTCAGCCTGGCGGAGAAAGTCTCAAGCGTCCTGACGGCGTCGTACTTCTTGCGGTAGAAGCGGCGGTCGATAAAACCCTGTACGCGCCGCCTCAAGGGGCTGAAGAGGGCGGCGATAAGCAGCGTCGAGGCGACCACCGCTAGCGAAGACTCCCCCCCGCCCAGGGCCCGGAAGACGTACTGCAACCCGACGATGCTCCCGAAGTAGACTAGCGCCAGCGACGCGGTCAAGGCGCCGTAGACGAGGGTGCGGTTGATCAGGGCGTCTATGTCGTAGAGGCGGTAGCGGAGAAGGGCTATGCCCGTGGCGACCGGGAGGACCATGAAACCGAGGATGCCCAGGGTCCAGGCGATCGAATTGGCCAGACCCGACGAGAACAGGATGCTCGCAGCGAACCCGCTACCCATCATGACGGCGGAGTAGACGAACCATTTGAGTTGCTGGCGCTGCACCCCTCTCGCCCGGCGCAGGCGAAGTATCAACGAGATCCCCGAGAGGAGCACGCCCACGTTGAGGACTACCGCACCAACAACGCCCAACACCTCCACGACACCGCCGAGGGTGCCTCCGATTCCGACCGGGTTTGCGATGGAACGGTTGGCTTCCAGAGGGCCAGGCTCAAGTGCCACTCCGAGGGCACTCAGCGAGCTTCCGATAGCCGCCATCCACGCCACAAGCCGCCAACGCCGAGAGGGCAGCCGGCCGTCGGGAAACAGCAGGAACAGGAACGCCGCCGCCAGGAGCAGCCCTGGCCCGGTCCAGGATGAGAGCCAGGCCGCAAACTGTACGCCAAACAGCGGGGCGGAGCTTGCATGCAGCGCGTACTTGGCGTAACTCTCGGCGAAGATCCCGACACTGAAGACGAGGCCCGCGGCGCAGAAGATCCAGCCTATGGGGTTCTCGGGACGGCGAGAGGCGACTAAAGCGCCGACCGTCGGGAACGTGAGGAGCAGCACACCGAGCAAGATAACCATGCCCGACCCGGCGCCGATTTGGCCGGAGCCGGTCAGCAAGCTGAGTAGCCCACCGAGCACTGTGAGCGGCACGCAGAATGCCCAGATCGACCAGGCGAGCCGGGCGGCGGTTCGGTTACTCATCGGTTCTGCTCCCCCGCCGTACTCCGCCCGCCTCGTGTGTCGGCCGCAGCCAGAGCGAGACGTGGGCCGGTTGCATCGTCTCCCGCACGACCACGAGCAGCTCCGGCGCAAGACGGTCGAGGGCGGTCTCGTCGCGCAATACCGTCGAGAACGACTGGAGGGTTTTCTGCGCGTCGTACTTCTTGCGGTAGAAGCGGTGGTCTATGAAGCCCTGCACGCGCCGGCGCAGGGGGTTGAACAGGGCCGCGATAAGGAGCGTCGAAGCGACCACCGCGAGCGAGGACTCTCCCCCGCCCAAGGAGCGGAAGACGTACTGTAGGCCGACGACGCTCCCGAAGTAGACCAGCGCCAGAGCGACGGTGAGGGCGGCGTAGACGAGGGCGCGGTTGATGATGCGGTCTATGTCATAGAGGCGGTAGCGCAGGATGGCGATGCCGACGGCGACCGGGACGGCTGCGATGACGAGGGCGTCCAGCAGGTCGAAGAGGACCGGGAAAGCCCGGTCGATGGGCCCGTTGGTCACGAACCAGACCGGGATGAAGGCCGCCGCGAAGGTGAACCATTTGATCTGCTGGCGCTCCTCCCCGCGCGAGCGCCAGAGCCGGAGGACCAGGCTTACCGCGGAGGCGAAGATCAGGCCTATGTAGTACACGAACCAGACGGGCCCGAAGGCCTCCATGATGGGACGCAGCCCCTCGACGGCCCACGGGTTCTGAATGCCCGAACCGTACACGGCCTCCCCCGGGGAGACGACCTGGAGGGCGACCAACACCGGCAGACCGCCGAGGGCCAGCCAGGCGACCAGACCCCAGCGCCGCGAGACGGGCCTGCCGGTTGGGAAGTACAGCGGCACCAGGATGAAGAGCAGAACGGGTCCCACGATCTCGACGGCGTTGGAGAACCCCGCCGCCGTCCGCGCCCCCGGCAGCGCGCCGGGGTTGGTCGTGATCCCGTAGACCGCGTACTCGGCGGCCAACCCCCGGAGCGAGGAGATCAGGGCGCTGGAGAGAAAGAGCCAGCCTATCGGGTTCTCCGGCCGGCGCGAGGCGACGAGCCCGCCGACGACCACGCTCGCCACCCCGACGATAGAGAAGCTCGCGTTGCCGAGGTCGCTCTCGTTCATGAGGGCCAGCGCGGCGACGCCGAAGACCAGGACCAGCGTCAGCGCGCTCGTCCCCCACGCCAGCCTGGACGCTGTCCGGGGCTTCACCGTCCCGCCCCGGTGTCCGGCGCCCGCAGCCACAGTGAGACGTGCGCCGGCTGCACCGTCTCCTCCGCCACCCCGACCAGGTTCTCTCTCAAGGAGGTCAGGTCCATCCCGTCCCGCACTCTGGCGGAGAAGGCTTCGAGCGTCTTGGCCGCGTCGTACTTTTTGCGGTAGAAGCGACGGTCCACGAACCCCTGCACCCGGCTACGCATAGGGCTGAACAGGGCTGCTATGACGAGGGTGGAGGCCACGACGGCGAGCTGCGACCCTCCACCGGTCAGGGTGCGAAAACCGTATTGCAAGCCGACCACGCCGCCGACGTACACGAGCGCGAGCGTCGCGGTGAGGGCGGCGTAGACGAGGGTCCGGTTGATGATCAGGTCTATGTCGTAGAGACGATGCTTTAGGATGGCGATGCCGGCGGCGACGGGGAGGCCGAGGGGAGCCACGAGCCAGACCAACTCCCCGACGACCGGCACCTCGCCGGCCAGGCCGACCGCCAGAAACCCCAGGGTGGCGGCATAGACGAACCATTTGAGCTGCTGGCGCTCGTCGCCGCGGGAGCGGCGGAAGCGCAGGATCAGGGAGAGGACCGCCCCCGCGAAACACGAGATGCCCAGCCAACCGCCGACAGACTCGAAGAGATCCAGTACCGCTGCGGCATCCTCGACGCCGAAGGGGTTTCGGGCGGGTGCAAAATCCTCCAATGGACCCGGCCCGAACGCCCCGGAGATTACCCAGACCATGAAGGTCATCCCGGCGAACAGGGTGAAGGGCCACCAGCGCGGGGAAGGCAGCCTGCCGCTCGGGAAGAGCAGCAGCAGGAAGAGAACGGCGGCCACCAGCGTTTGTTGCGCGAGGGTGGAGAGCCATCCGGCCACCGCACCCCCGGCCAGTCGGGTAGGCCCTTCCGAGAGGAGCGCCACGGTCGCGTATTGCCCGGAGAGCATCTGCACGCCGCAGACGACGCCGCAGCCGAGGAAGATCCAACCGATAGCGTTCCCCGGGCGCCGGGCGACGATGAGCGCCCCCAAAGTAGCGAAGGTCGGGCCTATGAGGGCCACGACCCAGAACTCGTAGAGGGGCGACCCGGGGCGGTTCGCCAGGGCGAATAGGAGTCCTGCGGCTATGAGCGTAACCGCCGCCGCCCACAGGGACCACGCGAGCCGGGTTGCCGTGCGGGCGCTCATCGGCTCCGCCCCACCGCCTTTTTCCGGTCCTGTCCCGCGTCGGGACGTAGCCACAGCGAGGCGTGCGCCGGCTGCACCGTCTCCCCGACCACCACCAGCAACTCCTCGTTCAGGCCGTCCAGGTCCGATGCCCCCCGCAGCTTCGCCGAGAAGGATTCGAGGGTTTTCCGTGCGTCGTACTTTTTGCGGTAGAAGCGGCGGTCTATGAAGCCCTGCACGCTTCTGCGAAGCGGTTGGAAGAGCGCGGCGATCAGGAGTGTGGAGGCCACGACCGCGAGCTGGTTGCCCTCCCCCGTCAGCGGCGAGAGTAGCCGCTGGAGCCCTGCCACGCCGCCGAAGTAGACGAGCGCGAGCGTCACGGTGAGCGTGGCGTAGACGAGGGTGCGGTTGATGAAGAGGTCTATGTCGTAGAGGCGATAGCGCAGCACGGCGATCCCGATAGCCGTGGGCAGGCCGAAGAGCACCCACCCGAACAACAACGCGTCGACGACGGCCGGCAGGGAGTCCGATGCCGGGACGACCAGGATGGGCGCGGCAGCGTACAGGAACCACTTTATCTGCTGGCGCTCGATCCCCCGCGAGCGGCGAAACCTCACCACCACGGAGGCGATGGCCCCGACGACCCCGACGGCATAGAACAACGTGCTCAGCGCGCTGAAAACCGGAAGCTCCTCGACGGGGGCGAGGCCCTCGATCCCGATGGGGTTCTCTATCCGGTAACCGACGTTCTGGCCCGTCAGGGTCTCGGTGAAGGCCCCGAGTACGATTATGCCGGCGAGCCCGATCCCCGGCAGAACGGCCACTGGGATCCAGCGTCGGGAGAGCAAACGCCCGTCGGGGAAGAGCAGGGGAAGGTACACGAAGACCAGCGCGAGGAGCAAGAACCAGTACCAGCCGTTGGCCCAGGCGCCGACGACGGCAAGCGCGTCGGGCCGGCCACGGGTGGACATCACGTAGGCGGCGTAGGACTCGCCCGCCGGGAAGACGCCCACTATCAGCCCGACCGTGCTCATGATCCAGCCGACGACGTTGCCTGGCCGTAGCGCCACCAGCAGGGCGCCCATGACCGCGAACATGCCGAATCCGACGACGATGAACGCGTCCTCCATCGGGTTCTGCTCCAGCGGGCCGAGGCGGGCCTCGAACCAAGCGGTCGCAGACGTGCCGGCTATGTAGAGGAGGATCACCATCCCCGCCACGACCCGCGCGAAGAACACCTTCCGTCCTGACGGCGCGGCGGCCCCGTGACCCCCGGCGCTCACCGCCCGCCCCCCGGCTCCCGGCGCCACAGGCTCGCGTGCGCGGGCTGCATCGTCTCCCTAACCACCGAGACCAGGTCCTCGCTCAACGCCTCTAGGTCCGTCTCGTCGCGTAGTCTGGCACCGAAGGTTTCGAGCGTCTTCACTGCATCGTACTTGCTTCGGTAGAAACGTCTGTCTATGAAATCTTGTATACGGTGTCTCAAGGGACTGAACAGCGCCGCGATAACTAGAGTGGAAGCGACGATCGCCAGTTGCAACCCTCCCCCGGTAAGGATGCGGAAAGCGTACTGCAATCCAACCACGGTGCCGATGTATACCAGCGCCAGAGATGTCGTTAGAGCCCCGTAGACGAGGGTGCGGTTGATGAGGCGGTCTATGTCGTAGAGGCGGTAGCGCAAGATGGCTATCCCTATCGAGATAGGAACGGCTGCTCCCGCGGCTGTGAAGATTGCCTGCCCGGTCCACTCGAACCAGGGTGGCGTGCCCATCGCCAGGGGGATGACGATAAGGATGATGCCGACGGCGAACGCCGCGGTGCCGTAAGCGAACCATTTCATCTGTTGGCGCTCCACCCCCGTGGCACGGCGAAGCCGCACGAACAGCGATAAGGCCGCCGCGACGAACAGAAGAGGAGACATAGTATACAAGACTGTTTCGTAGACGGTAGAGAAGCCCTCTACGCCGAGTGGGTTTCGGATCGGGCCGAGAGAGCCCAGGTAGGCTCCGGAAGCGAACGCGGAGGAGAGCACTCCTACCAGGACGAAGGCCACGGTCAGCCACGCCAGCCATCTCCAGCGCCCGTCCGGCAATCGTCCGGTGGGGAACAGCAGGAGGTAGAACACCTGAAGGCCGATCATGATGGGCAGGAGCCAGGCGGCGATCCAGGCCAGCGCTTCACCCGCAGGCAGCGAGTCGGGCTGCGCCAGCAGGGCGTAGATGGCGTACTGGGAAGCAAAGTGGCTCGTGCTGACGGCGACGCCGGACAGGCACAGGAGCCAGCCGACCGGGTTCTCGGGCCGGCGGGAGGCTACGATGGCGCCGACGGTCACGTCGATCACGACGGTCGTGTTGCCGAGCCACCAGTCGAAGATGTGAGAGTTCGGGTGGGAGAGGTTCAGAGCCAGAAGAAGGAGGCTTAGCGCCGTCAGCGCCAGGGAGATCGCCCACAACGACCACGCCAACCGTGCGGCGGTGCGGGCGCTCATTCGACCACCTCCCTGGGTCGCCGCTCCGATTCCCTGAGCCACAGGGAGACGTGGGACGGTCGCATCGTTGTCCGCGCCACCTCTGTCAAGTCGTCGGCCAGCGCGGCAAGGTCCGTCTCATCCTGAAGTCTGGCGGAGAACGCGGAGAGCGTCCTGGCCGCGTCGTACTTCTTGCGGTAGAAGCGACGATCCACGAACGCCTGTATGCGGCGGCGAAACGGGTTGAACAAAGCCGCTATCGCCAGCGTCGAGGCGACGATGACGATCTGCGAGGTCTCTCCGGTGAGCGCGCGGAAGAGGTACTGGAGGGAGAACACGCCGCCCACGTACACGAGGATCAGCACAGCCGTCAGCGCCGCGTAGACGAGGGTGCGGTTGATGATCCTGTCTATGTCGTAGAGGCGGTACTTGAGGATCGCGACGGCGGCTGAGACGGGGAGGCTGAGAAAGCCGAGCGTCCAGGCGAGCCGACCGAGCACCTCGAAGGCCGCCGGGGCGAGCGTGCTAAGGAGCAGGGGCGTCAAGAGACCCACCGCGACGGCGTAGGTGAACCATTTGAGCTGCAGCCGCTCCTCGCCGCGGGAGTGATAGAAGCGCAGGATCAGGGAGAGGATCACCGCGACGACGCAGGCGGGAAGGACGAGCCCTCCGGCGGCCAGGACCGATCCGGGCGGCATCGCTGCCTCGACGCCGAACGGGTTACTGGCGGAGGGGAAGTCTGGAAGAGGGCCGGGGCTCAACGCGACGATGACCAGAGAAATCGCGATAAACGTCCCGATGGCCCAGGCCAGCGGTCGCCAGCGGCGCGAGGGCAACATCCCGTCGGGGAACAGCAATACGAGGAACAGGATGGAGACCGAGAACGAGCTCTGGGCCAGGATGGCGGACCACGCCGCGAGGGCGCCCCCGGGCAGCGTCGGACCGTCCGGGGCGAGCGCCACGCTCGCGTACTGCCCGGAGAACATGTTCACACCGCCGAGGGCGCCGGAGGCGAGGAAGATCCAACCTATAACGTTGCCGGGACGCCTGGAGGCGATCAGGGCGCCTAAAGTTGCGAAGGTCGGGGTGATGATCGTCGACGTGACCTCGTAGAGGGGTGCCTCCGGACGGTTCGCCAAACCGAGGACGAGCGCGCCCGCCACGAGCGAGATCGTGAGGGTCCACCCCACCCAGGCGAGGTTGCGAGCCTTCATCGCGGTCCTTCTCGTTCTCTGAGCCACATCGAGGCATGCACGGGCGCCACCGTCGCCCCTACTACCGCGAGTAACTCGCCGCCCAGCGCGTCCAGGTCCGTCTCCTCGCGCAGCTTCGCCGAGAATGAGTCGAGGGTCTTACGCGCATCGTATTTCTTGCGGTAGAAGCGACGGTCTATGAACGCGTGTATGCGGCGGCGAAACGGGCTGAACAGTGCGGCTATAGCCAGGGTAGAAGCCACGACCGCGAGCTGCGTATCCTGTCCCGTCAGCGCGCGGAACGACGCCTGGAGCACCACGACGCTCCCCACGTAAATCGCCGCCAGACTGGCGGTTAGCGTGGTGTACACCAGGGCGCGGTTGATGATGACGTCTATGTCGTAGAGGCGATGGCGCAGGATGGCGAAGCTCACGGCCACGGGAACCCCCGCGTAGCTCAGCAGGAGCATACTCCGTGAGATCTCGACCCAGAGCGGCGCCGCCGCATCTTCGGCAAGAGAAGCCGGCGCGAACACTAGCTGGCTGACCAGGTTCCCGAAGTACACCAGGCCCACCAGCGAGGCGGCGAAGGCGAGCCACTTGATCTGCTCGCGCACCTCTCCGCCGGAGCGCCGATAACGCAGCACCAGACTGAAGGCCGAAGCGAGGATGCACAGGGGGAGCATCAATATGACGAATACCGCCACGTCCGCCAGCCAGGCAAGCCACTCCAGCCCGAACGGGTTCTGTACCCCCTCGTGGCCCTCCAGTGGCCCGGGAACGAAGATGAAGCCGACGGAGATCAGGGCTATCACCGCCCCGGCGAACCAGGCAAAGGGACGCCACCTCCTCGATGGCAGCTTCCCGTCGGGGAACAGCAGGATCATGTATATGCCGAGCAGCCCCACGGGTGGAACCCAACTCCAGAATGTTAAAGCGTCGAGCGTCACCATGGACCGCGCCCAGCCGGGGTCCGTCGCGCGCCAGTAGGCATCCGAACCTTCTCCTAGAACTATTAGCATCCAGAAGAGGCCGGCGGCCAGGCAGATCCAACCTATAGAATTCTCGGGACGCTTCGAGGCGATCAAGGCCCCGACCACGGGGAAGGCGAGGAAGGGCACGAAGATCAAAAAGTCTCCGGAAAGCCCCGCGCCCCCAACGAACGACGACAACAGGGCAAACGCGACGCCTGCGGCGAACATGACCACGGCGAGACCGCCGAGCGACCAGGCGAGCCATGCAACGGACCTTCTGATGGCCGGAGAGACCGGGTTCTCCTGGTTCCCAACGTTCGGAGAGCGGGCGTCCGTCACGGGCTCGACCCTACGTCTTCAGGTAGCGCAGGGCGGAGCGGGCGGCCATGAAGCCGCACAGGCCGTGCACGGCGCCCCCTGGCGGGGTCGAGGACGAGCATAGATAGAGGCCAGGGGCCGAGGTCGAGTACGGGTTCGGCCTTATCATGGGCCTGGCGAAGAGTTGCCTCACGTCCATGAGGCCGCCGTTTATGTCACCCCCGACCAGGTTGGCGTTCCACCGTTCGAGGTCAGCGGGTCCCCAGGCGCTCCGGGCCAGAATGCGATCCCTAAAACCGGGGGCGAAGCGCTCTATTTGCGCCTCTATCCTCTCCGTCATGTCGAAGGTCGATCCGTTTGGGACGTGGCAGTAGGCCCATACGGTGTGCTTGCCTTCGGGGGCGCGCGTCGGGTCGAAGAGGCTCTGCTGGGCGAGCAGGACGAACGGCCTCTCGGGGTGCTCCCCGCGCGCTACGGCGGCCTCGCCGGCGGAGATCTCATCCAGCGTGCCGCCGAGGTGAACGGTGCCGGCCCGCAGGCTCTCTTCGGCCGTCCACGGGATCGGGCCGTCGAGCGCGAGGTCTACTTTGAAGACGCCGGGGCCGTAGCGGTAGCGCTTGAGGGCGCCCCCGTACCGTTCGGTGAAGTGCTCCCCGGCGATGTCCAGAAGCTGGCGCGGCGTGACGTCGAAGAGGACCGTCCGGGTCTTCGGCACATCGTCCACCGAGCGGACCCTGACGCCGGTGAAGATCTCACCCCCCAGAGAGATCAGGTAGGAGGCGAGGGCGTCGGCTATGCTCTGGGACCCACCTTTTGGCAGAGGCCAGCCGAAGGCGTGCCCGAGCGCCCCGAGCACGAGCCCGAAGAGGGCGCTCGGCCGTTTCTCGAGCGGCAGGAACGAGTGGGCGGCGTTGCCCACAAAGAGCGCGCGGGCCTTCTCGCCCTCGAACGCGGCTTCCGCGAACCCCCTTGCGGAACCCAGAGACCGCAGGCCGGCGGACGTCAGGGCGAGCGGGTGGCGCGGCGCCCGGAGAGATCCGGTAAGCGACGCCTGTATGCGCCGGGCGTCCTCGGACAGGGGATTCATCAGGTTTTTGTAGGCCTCCGCGTCGCGGCCCAGCGTGGCGCCGGTCCTTTCCGTCGAGCGTTCGAGGACGGCGGCGGTGCCGTCGTCGAAGGGGTGGGCGAGCGGGGCGGGCGGGTGGACCCACTCCAGGCCGTGCTCCTCCAGCGGCAGGGAGGCGAAGAACGGCGAGGCGTAGCCTAGAGGGTGGATGGCGGAGCCGAGGTCGTGGATGAAGCCTGGGTGCGTGATCTCGTCCGACCGGGTGCCGCCCCCGACCCTGTCCTCGGCCTCCAGCACGGCCACCGAACGGCCCCGCCGGGCCAGCTCCACGGCGGCGGCGAGGCCGTTGGGCCCCGCCCCGACGACTACCGCATCGTAGATGCTCCCGCTCACGGCTTCAATTCTACCGGCATGCGATCTCCTCTCGCCGCCGATTCGTTCACCTTTGCGACCGGGCGCGCCGCCAGCGCAGGGGGGCTGTCATCATGTACAGGGCGGAGCGGATACCGGCATTGTGCCAGACGTTCTTGTACTCGCGCCACTGCAGCTTCGGGTCCACGCAGACCACGTTCGTCTCGACCGGTTCGCGGACGCCGAAGTGGGCTGCCAGGTTCGAGAGGGTCTTCTGCCACATCTCGTCCTCCATCTTGTGGCCGCCCATGCGGAGGCCCACCTCGTAGAGGGGATCGTTGGCGCGCATCAGGACCTGGGCCTGGGCGACGGTGGCGTCTTCGTCTTCGAAGGAGCTGAAGGTGATCCAACCAGAGAAAGGATGCCCCTGGGGCGTCATCAACGAGAACGACTCCTCGTCGGCGTAGAGGACCATCACCCCCGTCGAGAGCTTGACGCCGCCGGGCAGCGATCCGCTGATGAGGGCGACCTCGCCGGGCGTGATGCCCGCGAGCGGCGCGTAGAAGAGGTTGCCCTCGGGCCAGAACTCCTGGTAGTGGGTTTTCCAGGTCCTTATGACCCCGGCCGGGGAGACCTCGGCGCCCGGTAGCCTGACCCTGTAGGTCTTCTGCCACATCTTGCCGAAGCCCTGCAACGGGCCGACCGCCCGGCGACCGTCCACGTTGATGTTCGTCGCCCCCTCGGCCACGCCGGAGACCTTGAGCGTCTCGGCGTAGCGGGCCCAGTAGGCGGCGTCGCGGGGTTGTTTCTTCTCCGGTTGCGGCGTCTGTTCGGTCATGTCGCTCCTCCCTTCGGTCGTCGCTAGCTTGTCAACACTTCAGCTTTTCCTGACTGGCTGACCGGCTTTCTCAGGTGTTCGCGGCCTCGACGGCTTCGTCTTCCGAGTCGTGGATGCCGATGGCGTCGTCCAGGCGCGTGATCTGGAAGATGCTCCGGTAGTGCTCGCTGAGACCGTAGGTCAGGAGCCGCTGCTTCTCGCGGTTGACACGGATGAGCAGCGTGACCAGGAGGCCTATGCCGGAACTGTTCATGTACTCGAGGCCCTCGAAATTCAGGACGATCGCGCGGACCCTCCCGTCGCTGGCCTGGCTGTAGGAGTCCATCAGGACCCCCTCGGCGAACGCGGTCAGCTCGCCCTTGATGTCGATGACGCTCACGTTGTCGTTTACCTTGCGCACGTCCATCGTGACCTGTGCCTGGGGCATGTCGTGCCTCCTCTTCCGGCTTATCTCTCTG
>Ga0136613_10000893_pt1 | contig 14689 bp, 11 predicted proteins | sample AntDrymUQ2722106_2_FD_106649 | JGI IMG/M metagenome (GOLD analysis project Ga0136613, IMG submission 106649) | Polar desert sand microbial communities from Dry Valleys, Antarctica - metaG UQ272 (21.06) | ecosystem: Environmental > Terrestrial > Soil > Desert | place: Antarctica: Dry Valley... | reverse complement strand
GGCTCAGGTTCCGGTGATGGCGTGATGGCGTGATGGCGGCTCGTCACGCGCATCTGGTGGGCAGCATCCCGGGGGACACTCCCCGAGAGGCGATGCAGCTGGCGATGACCACGCTCGGGCCCCAGCTACGCAGCCTCCCCGACGGTGAGACCGGGGAGCGGCGAAACTGGATCATCTCGATCATCGAGAGTCTGCGTGCTCACCCTGATCTCGAGCTGGCCAAGGAGGGGGACTGGTCGGACTACGACAAGACGCCGCGCTTCAAGGTCAAGCGCGGTCGCAAGCTGCTCGGTGCCAGCCTGGACTTCGGGCTCGTCCGAGCCGTGGAGGAAAGCTTGCCGACCTTCGAAGAGGTCCGCCGGGACAGTGGGCGTGCTGACCTGGACTATCTCGTTGGTGTGCCGGGGGACTTCGACATGGCGATGTTCACGCTTGGGCCGGTAGGCGCGCTGCGCCATCGTCGAGCATTCACCGAGGCGACGGTCGCCCAGATCAGGCGGATTCACGCCATCCTGGGCGATCGGGTGGTGTTCCAACTCGAGATCCCGGCCGAACTGGTCCTGCTGACCAAGGTCCCGGCGCCCATGCATCCGCTTCTCGCCCGGATGTTCGGCAAGTCGATCGCCAGGGTTGCCACGGCCAGCACCGAGGGCACTCGCTTCGGCATCCATCTGTGCCTCGGTGACATGAACCATCGCGCGTTCGGCCGGATGAAAGATGTGAGGCCGTTGGTCTCGCTGACCCAGGCGATCATTGCGGCGTGGCCGGCTGGGCGGCCGTTGGAGTTTGTCCACGCCCCGCTCGCTGCCGCCGACGACCCGCCGTCGACAACGGAATCGTTCTATGCCCCGCTCGCCGCTCTTGAGCTCCCCGCGCAGACCCGGTTCATCGCGGGTTTCGCCCATGAGGAGCAGAGCTTGGACGAGCAGCGACGGGTGCTGGCCATGATCGAGAAGCTGCTCGGTCGAGAAGTAGACGTTGCCTCCTCGTGCGGTCTCGGCCGACGGGAGCCCGCGGCCGCCCGCCGAACCTTGCAGCGCACCGCAGAACTCTGCGCCGACTGAGCCCCACCGGTCAGTAGGTTCCATTCGATGCAGAGCAGTCCAGTCCGCGGACTCCGGGGCGAGCTGGTCTACCTGCGTCCGCTGGAACCGGCTGATGTGGATGTAGTTCATCGCTGGTATGAAGACGTTCGCGTCCAAGCGTTGATGGGCGATCCGCCGATCAGCCGTGCTGACCGCCACCGACGCTACGAGGAGGCCGTCAAGAGCGCTGACGCCGACGTCTTCCGGTTTATGATCTGCCTGCTCGACGAAGATCGAAGGATCGGTCGAACGGACCTGTTCGATCTGGACCGACAGAACGGCTCCTGCGCGTTCGGCATCACGATCGGCGAGCCAGAGCTGTGGAGCCATGGCCTGGGGACGGACGCGGTCAACGCATTAATGGACTTCGCTTTCGGGCAACTGCGGATGGAGCGCGTCTGGCTGGATACCGATGCGCTCAACGAGCGGGCCCAGGCCGCGTACGCCAAGGCCGGGTTCACACAGGAGGGGCGCTTTCGGCGCGCCTTCTACCAGGACGGACGTTGGAGCGACGACATCCGGATGGCCTTGCTGCGCGAGGAATGGGAGGCGCTCCCGAGGGCGCGCAGCTGGGAGCTCGCGGCCCGGGAGTACGAGGCCTAAGGCTCAGTCCTCGGACCCGGTGGCAAGTCGCTGGACGTGGCGCCGGCCATCCGGATCGAGCCAGGGTCCTGAACCGGCGGATGCATTCGTCCGGGCACGGTCTGGCTTGCTGGTTGCCGGGATCGCGCAGCTGATCCGCGAATCACTGAGCCCCCAGGCCAGGAGCGCGCCCGGCCACGACGTGATACCGAGATCGGCCAGCGGCGCCAAGTCGGTGTCACTGATCCGCCGGCTTGCCAGGTCACCTCCACCGAAGGGCCGCATCACCAGCACGCCAAGTCCGAGTTCTTCGGCGAGCGGCAGGATCCGGGCCTCAACCTCACGCTCGAGCGGGTTGTACGGGATCTGGATGGCGTCGAGCCGGCCGGTCCGCATGACCGCCTCGAGTTCCTCGAAGGCCGCGGAGTTCCAGTGGGTGGCGCCGAGGAGGGTGACCTGGCCGGCTTCACGGCGCGCCTCCAGCTGGGCTAGGCGGGTGCGCCAGGAGACCAGGTTGTGCACCTGGAAGAGTTCGACGTGGCCGCCGAAGTACGCCAGCGAGGCGTCGATCTGGCGCTCGGCTTCCTCGTCGTCCTCGGTCCACACCTTCGTCGCGATCAGCGTCTCGCCGCGCCGGTCCCCGAGCGCCTTGCCCACGACGGCCTCTGCTCTGCCGTACATCGGCGAGCTGTCGATCAGCGTGCTACCCGCGTCCAGGGCGGACTGGGTCACCTGGTTCGCCAACGGCTGCTCCCTGGTGGGAACGTCAAGCGTGCGTGAGGTACCCATTCCGACGACGGGAACGAACAGCGCGGCGATGGGTCGGTGCTGCATGAGGGCCTCCTCGGGTTGTTGAGCAGACTACGTAGCACCGGGTCGTGACACAGTGGGTGAGGTGTCCACGGTCCACGAGTTCGACCGAATCACGGTTGACCATCTGCGCGAGCGGGGCGGGCTGAACTGGTCCACCTATCCCGACGCCCTCGGGTCCTTCGTGGCCGAGATGGACTACGGGTGCGCTCCAGAGATCATCGAGGCGCTGCACGCCGGCGTGGACGGCGTGCGCTTCGGCTATCTGCCTTCGGTTCTGGTCGCGGAGATGTCGCAGGAGTGTGCGGGCTGGCTGGCTGAGAGCTACGGCTGGAAGGTTGCTGCCGCTGACGTTCGCCCGGTCGGGGATGTCATCGCCGGCTTCGAGATCGCGGTCGAGCATTTCTCCACTCCAGGCAGTGCAGTCGTCGTACCGACTCCGGCGTACAAGCATTTCCTGGACGTCCCCCTGCGCTCCGGACGCAAGGTCGTCGAGGTCCCGATGGTCCTGGTCGAAGATCGCTGGGAGTTCGATCTCGACGGGCTGGACGAAGCCTTCTCCGCAGGGGCCGGACTGCTGGTCCTGTGCAGCCCGTACAACCCGTTGGGTCGGGTGTTCACCAGGGCGGAGCTGCTGGCTGTCTCCGAGGTGGTCGAAAGCCACGGTGTACGCGTCTTCGCCGACGAGATTCACTGCCCGCTGGTGCTCCCGGGGGCGGCGACGCACATCCCCTACGCGACGGTGTCCACATCCAGCTCCCAGCACACGATCACCGGCTTGTCCGCCTCGAAGGCATGGAACCTCGCCGGCCTGAAATGTGCGCAGATGGTGCTGACTAACCAGGCCGACCGCGAGACGTGGGCCGGCCTTGGGCTGGCCGCCGAGATCGGGACGAGCAACCTCGGCCTGATCGCGAATACGGCGGCCTTCCGCTCGGGTGGAACCTGGTTGAGGGAAGTTCTCGGCTATCTCGATGGCAATCGGTCCCGGCTGGGCGACCTGCTCGCCGATCGCCTGCCCGAAGTTCTCTATCGGCCGCCGGAGGGCACCTACCTGGCCTGGCTCGACGTCACCTCGCTGGGCCTGGGTGATCGGCCGGGCAGCTTCTTCGCCGAACACGCCGGGGTGGTCTTCACTGAGGGTGCGGACTGTGGGGATGCCGGCCGCGGCTGCCTGCGGCTGAATCTGGCTACCCCGCGGCCGATCCTGGACGAGATAGTGAATCGAATGGCCAGTGCTCTCGCGCGACGCTGATCCCGCTGAGACCGTGAGAGGTGTCGGCTCGGTGATCACGCCGGTCCTGGCCGACGCATCGGTACGGGCGGCCCATCGCCGGGCCGTCTGGGTTCTAGCCGCGGCGCAGGTCGCCGGCGGACTAGGGATCGGCGCCGCGATCTCGGTCGGCGCCCTACTCGCACTCGACATCTCCGGCTCGGAGATCCTGGCCGGTGGTGGATCGACGGCGGTCGTGCTCGGAGCGGCGCTGCTGGCTCTGCCGCTAGCTGCCGTGGCGGCCCGCTCAGGACGTCGACGCGGCCTGAGCCTGGGCTGGGGGTTGGCGGCGATCGGCGCTGCCATCGTGGTACTCGCAGCCGTCCTCGGCTCCTACCTCGTGCTCCTACTTGGCATGCTGTTGACCGGGTCCGGCACTGCAGCGAGCCTGCAATCTCGATATGCGGCAACCGATCTCGCGCTCCCGACCAAGCGAGCGAGGGATCTGTCCCTGGTTGTCTGGTCGACGACCCTCGGGACCGTGCTCGGGCCCAATCTCAGCGAGCCCGGCCGGGTGGTCGCGGAGGTATTGAACATCCCCCCACTGGTCGGGCCGTTCGTCTTCGCCGCCGTCGGGATGGTGGTGGCTTCGGCGCTGATCCTGACGCTGATGCGGCCCGATCCGCTACTGCTGTCCCAACAACTGGAGACCGACCAATCGCCCAGGGGTGCGACCACCCATCCATCCGGCCCGGACACGGGCGCACCGCCAGCCTCGGTCTGGTCGACCGTGTGGCGCAACCCAGCTGCACGCCTGGGTATGTCGGCAATCGTGCTCAGCCATGCCGTGATGGTCGCGGTGATGACCATGGCGCCGGTCCATCTCACACAGCACGGGGCCACGTTGACCATCGTCGGACTGACGATCAGCCTGCACATCGCCGGGATGTTCGCCTTCTCACCGATCTTCGGGTGGTTGGCCGACAAGCGTGGCCGAGTCGTGACGATCGTGCTCGGCCAGGGACTCCTGGGAGCCGCGGCGCTGACCGCTGGAACCTCAGGGGAGTCCGAGCCTCAGTTGATGGTGGGCCTGGTCCTGCTCGGCCTGGGGTGGTCGGCGGGACTGGTGGCCGGGTCCACCCTGCTCGCGGAGTCGGTCCCGATGGCCGTCCGTACCAGGGTGCAGGGAACTTCGGACCTGGTCATGAACCTGGTCGGTGCCGCCGGAGGTGCCCTGTCCGGTGTGCTGTTGGCTCTGATCGGCTTCGGTGGGCTGAACGCGGTCGCCGGGGTGCTGATCTTGCCGACCCTGCTGTTCACGCTCATCGGCCGACGTCATGCATAGCCCGGCTAACATTGGATCCCTGCAAGCCGCCGAAGCGCGGTAGCTTGTCACCACAGACCTGTACGGCACTCAGAGGGGAGCTAGACCATGGAAGCAATCGGCAAAGTCACCACGTGGTTTCTGCTGGCGGCTGCGGCCGGAGCGACGGTTGTCGGCGTACGGTCGATCCCAGACGTTCGGCGGTACCTGAAGATCCGATCTATGTAGGTCGGGACCCAACACGGGCGCATGGCGCCATGCCTCGCTGAACCACGAGTTCTGCTGGTGCCTAGCCTGGTTGTGCAATCGGAGGTAACGCGTGCCTGACATCGTCAGCGGGCCGGTTCTGTTCGCTCGCTATGCCTACCCGCCGAACTCGCATGGGTACTGCGGGCCTAACGACCACACCGCCTTCTTCGAGTCAGGTGTGGCGAAGACCGATGACGGTGGACTGCGGGCCATGTCTGCGCAATTCGCCGGAGCTTGGCCCTACCTCGAGTTGATCGCCGAGGCAACCGGGCTGCCCGATCCACTGGACCGCCGGGTGGTCGAGGCGTACTGGGTGGGCAGCCCGCGGCTGGATCTGGTCAGCACGCACGCGGTCGGTAACTCTATGGAGCAGCGGTTCCGCCCCATGACCGGCTCAAAGTTCTTCACACTCAACGAGAGCGTGCTGGCCGGCGGCGTACCGCACCACAGTTTCGCGGTGTTCTGCATCTACCCGTGGACCGGGCTGCTCAGTGAACGGCGACGAGCAAAGCAGGCGCTGACGGTCCTGGACCGGTGTCGGATCCGATGGGGTCAGGTGCTTGCGGTGCACGGCGATCAGGTTGTCGTGGAGTCCGCACCGTTGACCTGGGACGGTCACCGTCTCGATTTCGGTCCGATCGAAACCGAGACCGTGGTGCGCTCGATCGACGGTGCCAGCATGATTCCCGAGTTGAAGATCGGGGACTGGGTTGCGCTGCACTGGGAGTGGGTGTGCGACCGACTGACCGAACGTCAGGTCGGCTATTTACGTGCCTACACCATGCGGCACATGCGGATCGTCAACGACGGGAACCTTCACTCCGGTACGGCAACGCTGCTCGGCGTCTGAACCGGAACCGGGTCGCACCCGCAGCGGCCACGAGTGCCGAAGGCTCCATGTGACCTCGTCCCCGCGGCGCTGCCGGGGCGGGCCCGGTTCACGGAGCAGAACTCGGCCCTGAGTCGTGTCTAGCAGGTAGTCCGAGTGTGGGCCGCGGAAGAAGACATCGCCGATTCGAGCAGATCGATCCCCGCCTAGGCGCGCCCACTCGGGTCGTACGAGCAGCTCGCCGCCATCGGTTGTCGTCAGAACCGAGCTGGGGCCCGTGAGCTGAGCTGCTAACTGACTCACCGGCTCGTCGTAGACCTGCTGCGGTGTGCCCACCTGGATGACCCGTCCGGCCGCGAGCAAGGCGACCCGATCGGCCAGCCCCAGGCTCTCCTCCGCGTCATGGGCTGCATAGACAGCCGCGGCGCCGGTATCGCGCTGTCTGGTGACCAATTCCTCGAGGAACACACCTCGGACGTGGGTGTCCAGATGCGCGGTCGGCTCGTCGAAGAGATACAGGGACGCCTCCCTGGCCAGCGCACGGGCCAGGCCCACCCGCTGCTGTTCCCCCCCGGACAACTCGGCCGGATGGCGTTCGGCGAGATGACCGATGTTCAGCCGCTCCAGGATCCGCTGCGCCTGCGCCCGCGCATGGGCGCGCTTTTCGCCACGCCGGCGGGCGGGATAGGAGACGGTGTCGAGCGCAGTGAGGTGCGGCCACAGGGCGTAGTTCTGGAACACCATGGCCAACTCGCGCCGTTCCGGCGGAACGGAACTGGTCGCGCATGACACGCATCGCCCGTTCAGCCAGACTTCTCCGGTTCGCGGCGGGTGAAAGCCAGCCACGGTGTGCAGCAGTGTCGACTTGCCCGAGCCAGACGGACCGAGCAGCGCCAGTACCTCGCCGGGTGCGACGTTCAGGTCTACATCTGCCAGGGCGGTCACCTCGCCGTAGGCAACCGTGAGCCCGCGTATCTCGAGCGGATCAGCCGGCATGAGCCAGCTCCGGGGCACGGTCGGTGGAGGTCACGGCGGTGCCGTGGTTCGGCGCACGGTTGAGCCGTCGGATCACGAACCAGAACGCCAGGGCGGGCACGAGCAGGACCAACGTGATCACCACTGACAACGCGGAGGTCGCTCCGACCTGACCGAGTTCGGCGCTGTTGAGAACGACGACAGCCAGCGTTTCGCTGCCCGGTCCGTACAACAGGCTCGACATGGTGACTTCGTGCAGGGCGGTCAGGAAGCAGACCAGCCAGGCGGCCAGCAAGGCCGGCGCCAGGGGGCGCAGGACTACGGTACGGATCGTGGTGAGCGGCCCCGCCCCGCTGATCCTCGAGGCGTGCAGTTCGTCGGGCGGTAACCGATCCAGGGCGCCGGAGATCGGCCGGTGCGCCACCGCCCAGAGCTTCGCGATGTAGGCAAGCAGGATGATGGTCAGGGTTCCGCCGATCCAGCGACCGTAGGCGATGATCATTCCGAGTGCGAGCGTAGAACCCGGCAGGACCAGCGTGAGCGTGACCAGCGTGGCCACACTTCGCCCCGATCGCCTGCGCTCCAGCGCAGCAACCAGCCCGCCGAGCAGCACCAGAATCGAGGCGGCGCAGGCCGCGAGCCCAAGACTGCGAGTGAGTGCCTCGGCACTGCGGCTGGTGATGATCAGCGTGAAGTTGTCCAGCGTCCAGTTCGGCGGAGTCGGCGGCAGGCCCACCGCCTTGGTGACAGCCGTCGCGAGGAGCGCAAGAAGCGGCAGGCCCACGGCTAGCAGGCAGTAGCCGGCGATACCGGCTAGGACAGTCCAGCGGCTGGCTGTTCGGCCGCCTGATGCCGAGGAAGGGTCGGTACTGGCGACCCGCCTGACGCGCAGTCGCGGACCGAGCAGGGCGTCGGCGGGTGCTACGACGATCACCGCGATGACCACGAGGAGCAGGGCGAGGGTCACCGCCTCGACGAAGGCCAGGGGATCGCTGCTGCGGGCAAGATTGGAATAGATCCGGGTGCTGATCGTGGTGAACCCAGCGGGGGAGCCCATCACCTGCGGGATGGCAAACGTGCCAAGAGTGAGGACGAAAACCAGGACGGCGGCGGTCGCCGTGGCCGGGCGGATCAACGGCAGGGTGATCGTGCGCAATACCGTGAGCACGCCGGCCCCTGACACCCGCGCCGCACGTTCCATCGCAGGCTCGGCACGGGCGGCAAGGCCGACTGCAGTGATCAGGTAGACCAGCGGGACGGCGTTGACGGTGACCACGACGGTTACCCCGAGGGCTCCCTGAACGCCGAGCCAGTGCAGGCCGAACACATCGTCGGTGAAGCCCGCTCGACCGTAGGCCCGCAACCAGCTGTAGCCAAGGACGAAGTCGGGTACCAGTACCGGCAGCAGGACCGCCACTCGCCAGAACGACCGACCCGGTAGGTCAGGGCGGCGCAGCGCGAGGGCGATCAGGGTGCCCAGCGGCACAGCGAGCACGGTGACCGCTACGGCCAGGACGAAGGTGTTCCGAACGGCGGTGACCAGGCCTGCAGAGGTGAGGATTTCCACCAGGTCGGCGCCGCCCTCGACCCAGACAGTGCGGGCCAAGACGAACAGCGGCACCAGGACGACCGTGATGGCCGCGAGGGCCACCAGACCTAGGGTGATACTCCGGAGGCCGGGGGGACCTGCGACGGGTCTCAGCTGCCGAAGATCTCTTGGTAGTCGGCCAGCAGGCTTTCCTTCTCATCGGCCAGGGCCGCCCAGTCGGGGAAAACAATCGGTGCGTCCTGCGGGATCTCGGGACCGGAGATTCCCTCCAGCGACGGATAGGAGCCGGCCTCCGCGATGACCGTCTGACCTTCCTCGCTGCTGACGAAGGACAGGAAGGCCTTCGCGGTGTCGGGGTTCGCCGACTCAGTGGCAAGGGCAGCCGGGCCGTAGATGGCGATCGCGCCCGGCTCGGGCCAGACGACCTCGATCGGAGACCCATTGTTCTGTGCGGTGTAGGCGGATTGCGAGATGGTGATACCCGCCGGGTAGACCCCCTCAGCCACGCCGGTCGTGACCTCGTCGGGGGTGTTGACCTGCGCAGCCCCGTTGTCCTTGAGGTCCTGGTAGTACTCGATCCCGAAATCTGGATCCTGCGAGAAGTAGCCCAGGGCGCCAAGGGCAGAAGCAGCGAAACTCGGGTCCGGTACGGCCAGCCCGGCGTAGTCGTCTCCGGTCAGGTCGGACCAGGACTCGGGGGCATCAACACCGTCGCCGGCAATCGAGACCATGTAGAGGACAGCGACTCCGACGTAGTCGTCGGTACGGAGATCGGCTGCGATGTCGGTCTCCGGCGTCCAGCCACCGACCAGGTCCTGGTCCACGAAGTCCTGCATCGTCAGCGGGTCGCACGCCCAGATAACGTCAGCCTGCAGGCCACCGGAGCGCACGTCCCCGGCCACTCGAGCGTTGAGGTCGGCAGTAGGTGCCCGGTAGAGATCGATCGAGGCATCGGGGTTGGCCTGCGTGAAGGCCTCGATGACCGGCTGGACCGTGGTGTCACTGGCACACGTGTAAAGCGTGATCGCTCCCGAGACGGCGGCGCTCTCCGAACCGCCCGGATCGCTGGAAGCGCCGGACTCCGACGCATCCTCCCCGCCCCCGCAAGCAGCGATCAGGAGTAGTGGCAGGACAGTCGCGAGATGAGCCGAGGCGCGCCGGAGAGTCATGTCCGAAACATACGCGATTCCCGGAATCTAGGAAGCCTGGATCTGGCCCCAGATGTAGCCCATTTCCAGGGACAGCTGGCCATGTCTGGGCGAGACCGCAGCCGGCGTCGTACGGGCCGAGTAGCTTCGCGGAGATGGCTGTTTCCGGAGGGCGCGGGGCAACCGAGCGCGCCACGACGGCCACCTACCGGCTCGTCCGTACGCCGGACCGGGGGTCTGTCGCAGCGCCGGCGCTGGATGAGGCTCAACGAGCGGTGGTGGACCATGCCGGCGGCCCGTTGTTGGTGCTGGCCGGTCCGGGGACCGGTAAGACGACCACGATCGTCGAGGCAGTTGCCGCCCGGATCGCGGCCGGTGTCGATCCCGAACAGATCTTGGTCCTCACCTTCAGCCGGCGGGCTGCCGCGGAGCTGCGGGGCCGGATAACCGCACGCGTTCAGGCCACCGTACGAGAACCGCTGGCTCGCACCTTTCACTCCTATGCCTATGGTCTGCTGCGCCGCGCCGCGCAGCTGCGTGGCGAGCCTGCGCCCCGGTTGTTGACTGGCGCCGAGCAGGACCTGCTGATCCGCGAGCTGCTCAGCGGTGATCGGGCCGGGGAGGGGATCGACTGGCCGGATGACATTCGGGCGGCCTTGAGTACGGCCGGGTTCGCCGCGGAGCTGCGCGACCTCGTGCTGCGCTGCATCGAGCGTCAGCTCACCCCCGCCCGCCTTCGCCAATGGGGCCGGACGCACGGGCGGCCCGAGTGGATCTCTGCTGGTGCGTTCCTGCAGCAGTACCTCGGGGTGACCTCGCTTGCTGGATCCAGCACGATCGATGCACGTGGATACGACCCGGCCGAGCTCGTTCGTAGCGCGGGAGAGGAGCTGCGCTCAGACCGTGGCCTGCTGCGAGCCGAAGCCACCCGGTTGCGCTGGGTGTTCGTCGACGAGTACCAGGATGTCGATCCCGCTCAGGTCGACCTGCTCGAACTGCTCGTCGGTAGACACGGCAACCTAGTCGTCGTCGGCGATCCCGATCAGTCCATCTACCGCTTCCGCGGGACCGACCCGCGGGCAATGACCGACTTCGCTGACCGATTCACCCCGGCCGCCGGCGGCCTGACTTCCCAGATTGCCTTGTCTGTCTCTCGCCGGGGCGGGGCCCAGCTGCTGGCGACATCGCGGGTCGTAGCAGCGGGCCTGCCGGGGGCCTCGGCGCATCGACAGGTGTCTGCTGCATCCGGCCTCCCGGCTGGCGAGGTCACGGTGAAGGTGTTCTCCTCCGTGGGAGACGAGGCTGCGTGGATCGCCGAGAAGCTCCGCTCGGCGCACCTGAGCCAGGCAACTCCTTGGTCGCAGATGGCCGTCTTGGTGCGCTCCACCGCACGCTCGCTGCCCGTTCTGCGCCGGGCCCTCGGTGCGGCCGGAGTACCAGTGGCCGTCGCCGAGGAGGACCTTCCGCTGTCTGAGCAACCCGCGGCCGCGGCTTTGTTGCTCTTTCTGCGCGCTGCACTGACCCCGGATTTCATCGACGAGCCGGCCGCGGAGGCGCTTCTCACCTCGCCGCTTGGCCGCGCCGACAGCTTGGATCTGCGCAAGCTTCGCCGCCTGCTGCGGCAGCTTGCCCACGCCGCCGGGGGACCCGTCGGAGGATTCGGTCCGGCCGGATCCACCAGCCCTGGTCTGATCGCTTCCGCGTTGGCTGATCCGACCGGCCTGATCGCATTGCCGACGGCGGTCGCGGCCGCCGCCGTTCGAGTGGCCAACCTCCTCAATGTCGTACGCGACACCGTCGGCGGAGGCGGAAGTGCCGAGGATGCACTCTGGACGCTGTGGCACCGGAGCGGCCTGGCCGGCTCCTGGGCAGCGGCCAGTGCCGCCGGCGGACCGCGGGGCGACGTCGCCGACAGGGATCTCGACGCGGTGCTGGCACTGTTCGACGCAGCAGGGCGCTTCGTCGACCGACTCCCACACCTCGACGCCGTCGCCTTCATCGATCACGTTGCCGCACAGCAGATTCCAGCTGATGGTGGAGCACCGCGCGCACCACGTGGGGAATCCGTCCGAATCCTGACCGCGCACGCCGCGAAGGGTCTCGAGTGGGACGTGGTCGCGGTCGCCGCCGTTCAAGAGGGTCTTTGGCCTGACCTGCGCCACCGCGGAACCCTGCTGGGAACGGCCGATCTCACCGATCTCGCCGCCGGTCTTGACGCTCCATTACCAGGCACCCACGCCAACGCTCTGTTCGAGGAAAGACGACTGTTCTACGTTGCCGTCACCCGGGCCCGGCGGCGGCTGCTGGTCAGCGCGGTCGATGGTGCCGCACGCAGCGACGACGTACCGTCGCGTTTCCTCGATCTCGTGGACCCACTCGGCCCGGACGAATCGCGACCGGTCACCGAGGTCGCCCGGCCCACCACGCTGCCGGCCCTTGTCGTGGAACTACGTCGCGTACTCGAGGGCAGCCCACCCAAAGGCAGCGCGCTCAAAGCGAAAGCGGATGCCGCGCGAAAGGCAGGCGCGGCCCGAGCCCTGCGCCGGCTGGCCGATGCCCGGGTCGAGGGGGCCGACCCGGCCGGCTGGTGGGGGCTGGTCCCAGTCTCCGACGACGGGCCGTTGGTCGCCCCTCATGAGTTGGTACGAGTATCGCCGTCGAAGCTCGATCGGTTCCTCGAATGTCCCCTGCGCTGGCTCCTGGAGACCGCGGGTGCGACGTCCTCGGACGGCTTCCGGCAGGCAGTGGGCACGGCGTTGCACGAGGTCGCGGAACGGATCGCGAATGGGACCCTGGCCGTTGACGCCGCCGAGGCTGCCTTGAAGGGGTTGATGACCGACCTGGACCCGGGTACGGGCTGGGTACGGGAGAGCAATCTTGTGAAAGCCCACGACATGCTCACTCGGTTCCTGACGTGGCTGGAGTCCAACCCACGGGAAGTCGTGGGGGTGGAGATGCTGTTCGAGGTCGAGGTCGGGCGCGCCCGGATCGCCGGGCGGGTGGATCGGCTCGAGCGTGATGCCGAGGGCCGGCTCGTGGTGGTCGACCTCAAGACCGGATCCTCCAAGGCGCGCGGTGCGGACCTCAAGCGCAACGGGCAACTGGGGCTCTACCAGGTTGCCGTCGAGTCCGGCGGCTTCGGGGCCGGGGAGCTGTCTGGCGGGGCGGCGCTGGTCCAGCTTCGGGCCGGCGGCAAGACCCCAGAGCAACGTCAGGCCCCGTTGATCGAGGATCCCGAGCCGGACTGGGTCGTCCACTCGATCGGCGAAGCGGTCGAGGGGATGTCGGCGGCGACCTTCCTGGCCCGGGTAAATCCTGGCTGCGATCGCTGCCCGAGCCGGCGTAGCTGCCCCCTTCACGCCACCGGGCAACAGGTGACCCGGTGAGCGCAACGCACGAGACCTCGAGGACGCTGAGCGCAGCGACGACGCCGCTGAGTTGGTCGGCCGAGAGCTTGGCGCGGGCGCTGAACCAACCGCCGCCGACGCCGGAGCAGCGCACGGTCATCGAGGCCCCGCTCACGCCGGGCCTGGTCCTGGCCGGGGCGGGGTCGGGCAAGACCGAGACCATGGCCGTACGCGTGGTGTTTCTGATCGCGAATGGCCTTGTCGCGCCTGACGACGTACTCGGCCTGACCTTCACCCGCAAGGCCGCAGGAGAGCTGGCCGAACGCATCCGCCACCGGCTGGCGCGACTGGCCGGCGTCGGCGGGCTGTCGGCAGATGTGGTGGCGGCTCTGGAGATCGGGCAGCCGCGGGTGGCGACCTACAACTCCTACGCCGCCGGCATCGTCGTCGAACACGGCCCGCGGGTCGGGGCTGAACCAAGCGCCGAGGTCATCGGTCAGGCCATGAGCTGGGGACATGCCGCGAGCCTCGTGGAGGACTACGCCGGGGATATGACCGACGTCTCGCTGGCGCCGAGCACCGTGACGATCGACGTGCTCGCTCTCTCAGCGGCGATGGCCGAGCACGAGGTGGACCCGGGCCAGCTTCGCGACTTCAGTGCTGGGCTGCGCTCGCGGATCGAGTCGCTGCCACGGCTGCGGGCGGGTAAGGGCGCGGATCCGGTATACGCCGACGTCCGCAAGATGCTCAAGCGGCAGAACGTGCGGCTGCGACTACTGCCGCTGGTAGAGGCATACCGGGCGCGCAAGCGTTCGGCCGGTGTCATCGACTACTCCGACCAGGTCTCGCTGGCAGCGCGCATCGCCGCCGCGTCGCCGGTGGTCGGGGCATTGGAGCGACAGCGGTACAGCGCGGTACTGCTGGACGAGTTCCAGGACACCAGCTACGGCCAGCTCGAATTGATGTCGAGGCTGTTCGGTGGGGGTCATCCGGTCACGGCGGTAGGGGACCCGTCCCAGGCGATCTACGGCTGGCGGGGCGCATCGACGGGAAACATGCGCGAATTCGCCCGACGCTTCGCCACCGGCGCGCATTCTCGCACGACGCAGGCCGAGGCCTTTCCGCTCTCGGTGAGCTGGCGCAACGGCTCGGGCATTCTCGATGTCGCCAACGACATCGCGAAGGTCTGCGCCGACGAGCATCTCCCGGTCGTGACTCTGACACCGGCTCCGTCGCGCACGCACCCGGGAGAGATCGTATGTGCATTGCTGAACACCCAGACCGATGAGGTGACATGGCTGGCCGACGAAGTTGCCAGGCGTTGGGCGGTGCGGGCCTCGGGCGAATCCTTCGCGGTGCTGTCTCGGGCCCGGTCGTTGCTCCGACCGGTGGCCGCGGCACTGCGCGAACGCGACGTTCCGGTCGAGGTCCTCGGCCTGGGTGGCCTGATCGACGAGCCCGAAGTCTCTGACGTCGTGGCAACCCTGCGGGTGATCTCCGACCCAAGCTCAGGCGAGGCGATCGGGCGTTTGCTGGTTGGCCCGCGCTGGCGCATCGGCCCTCGGGACCTGATGGCCT
>Ga0136613_10000892_pt1 | contig 14699 bp, 17 predicted proteins | sample AntDrymUQ2722106_2_FD_106649 | JGI IMG/M metagenome (GOLD analysis project Ga0136613, IMG submission 106649) | Polar desert sand microbial communities from Dry Valleys, Antarctica - metaG UQ272 (21.06) | ecosystem: Environmental > Terrestrial > Soil > Desert | place: Antarctica: Dry Valley... | reverse complement strand
TGAGATCCTGAAGCTCCGCGCCGGCGACGAGGTCACGGTGCAGGGGCACATCATCGGCATCCGCGACCGCACCCAGATCCGGATCTTCGACCAGGGAGTCGAGCCGCCGATGGATCTCATGGGGGCCTTTCTCCTCCACACGGCGCCCGGTGTTCGCAAATTAGACAGCGGTAAGTACGAGAAGGTTTGCATCGGCACGACGACGAGCGCGCGCATGGTGCGCTTCACCGAGCCGCTGGGCGCGCAGTACGGCGTGCGGGCGATCTGCGGCAAGGGAGGCTTCCCGGACGAGGCGATCGAGCCGATGAAGCGGCTCGGCATGGTGTACTTCGCGATCGTCGGGGGTGCCGCGGCGCTCGAGACGACCCAGATCGAGGAGATCGAGGAGGTTGCCTGGGAGGAGCTGATGCCCGAGTGCCTCTGGAAGTTCCGCGTCAAGGACTTTGGGCCGCTCACGGTCGGGATCGATGCACACGGGAACTCGCTCTACCACGACGTCCAGGCTCAAGCGCACGAAAAGCTGAAGGAGCTCTATGCCCGCCTCTAATGGCGAACCGCACCCGAACTTCCTCGATCTTCCCGCGCGCCCGGCGAAACCGCGCCAGACCGGACTGACGCACGTGATGGACAAGGGTCTGAACATCCGCGAGATCGAGGGCCTGTTCGACACCGCCGGCGAGTACGTCGACATTGTCAAGCTGGGCTGGGGCACGAGCTACGTGACGAGGAACCTCGAGAAGAAGATCGCGCTCTACCGATCCTTCGACACGCCGATCGTGTGCGGCGGCACGCTCTTCGAGGCCGTCTACGCGCGCGGCAAGCTCGACGGCTTCAAGTCGTGGCTCGAGCACTACCGCTTCTCGCACGTGGAGATCTCGGATGGCACGCTCGAGATCCCGCGCGAGCACAAGCTCGAGCTGATCGAAGACTTCGCCCGCGACTTCACCGTCCTCTCGGAGGTCGGCTCGAAGGACTCGGAGGTCGTGTTCGCCCCCTACCAGTGGGTCGAGTGGATCAAGGAGGAGCGCGACGCGGGCGCCTGGAAGGTGATCACGGAGGCGCGCGAGGGCGGCACCGCCGGGATCTTCCGCAAGGACGGTGACATGCGGACCGGCCTGATCGACGAGATCGTCCACTCGATCGACTTCCACGACCTGATCTGGGAGGCTCCCACGAAGAGCTCCCAGGCGTGGTTCGTGAAGCAGTTCGGCCCCGATGTCAACCTCGGCAACATCGCACCCGAGGAAGTGATCCCGCTTGAGACGCTCCGGCTGGGCCTCCGCGGCGACACGCTAAAGGAGATCCTGCTCGCCCACGAGCCCGCGCCCATGTCCTAGGCGGGCTTCGCCGCCGCCGCAGGCGACAGCAGCGCCTCCGCCTCTCGGATGTAGCGGGTGGCACCCACCGAGCGGAAGAAGGCGAGCGCCTGCTCCAGTTGGGTGTCGGCCTCGGCGCGCCGGCCGTCGGCGACGAGCTTCCCGGCCGCGCGCAGGCGCGCGTACGCCTCGTGCGGCCGCGTTTGCACACGCGCGAAACATTCGGCCGCTTCGTCGTACTCGCCGCGCAAGACGGCTCGCGTGGCGGCGATCCAGCCGGACTGCCGCCGCTGGCCGGCCAACAACCGATCCAGCTCCTCGGCGTAGCCAACCTCCGCTGCTGCCCAGCCGAAGTGGACGTACGACCACGCCGGCGGGGGGCGTCTGCGATCGAGTGCGCGAAAGTCGAAGTCGGCGGCCTGCTCGCGTGCGCGCTCGAGCGCGCCTGACGCAGCGAACGCGCGCATCCCGAACGCCAGGGACTGGAAGACCCGGTCCGGCTGCCGCACCTCGAGCGCGAGGTCGAGCGCTCGTTCGGCGTCGGCCACCGCTCCGTCTGTGTCGTCACGCGCGAGCCTGATGCTTCCGCGGTGGCAGTGCACTGACGCCTGCAAGGTGTGACCTCCGGCGGCTTCGCACTCGGCGATGAACGCATCCGCGAGCCGGACGCCCTCGTCCCAGCGTCCGCCGTCGAGCGCCGGCAACAGCATCATGCCTCGCTCGAATCGCACGAGGTCGACGTCGCCGGCGCGCTCTCCGAGCAGCAACGCCTCGTCTAAGAGGGCGAACGCCCGCGACAGCTCCCCCGCACCGTAAAGCGTGACAGCGAGGTTGTTACACGCGCGCGCGGCTTCGCGGAGCGCGCCCCCGGCGACGGCTACCCGCCTGCTCTCCTCGAGGTCGTCCAGCCCGGCATCGTCTCCGAGCTCGACGCGCGCGCTTCCCACCTTAGTCAGGACGGCCGCGCGCACCCCCTCCAGACCCAGACAGTCGGCCGCAGCGAGCGCATCCTGCCCGATGCGAATCGCCTCCTCGTCCTCGCCCTCGAGTGCGGCGAAGGCGGAGACCGCGGCCAGCACGCGCGCCTTCTCCGCGGTCGGAGGACCTTCGGGGAGGAGGGCAAGGGCGCGCTCATAGGCGCTCCGGGATCGGTCCCACGTTCCGCGAAACCACCACGCTCGCGCAAGCAACGCCTCCGCCTCCGCCGCGCGCCCGTCGTCGCCGGCCCGTAGCAGCGCGTCGCGGGCCACCTCGAGCGCCTCGAACTGCTGCTCGGCGGCCGCGAGGTGCAGGGCGTGCGCTCTACGAAACAAGACCTCGGGCCGCGCAGGGTCCTCGTTGAGCACGAGCTCGGAGGCTTGCTCGTAGAGATGGGCAGCGTGCGCGAACGCGTTCAGCGCGAAGGCGCGGTCGCCGGCAGCGCGGAGCGCCAGATGTGCAGGCTCGGCGAGGTCGGCGGTCGAGCGCCGGGCGGCGCGCAGGAGCTCGAGCGCGCTCAGGTAGTGGTGAGCGAGCAGCTCGGCGTGGTCCTCAGGTCGACCCAGCGCCTCGATCCACCTCGCCGCCAGGAGATGCTTGTCGGCCCGAGCCGCGCGGGGTATCTGGCCATAGGCGACGTCTCGCATGAGCAGGTGCCGGAAGGCGTATTCGACCTCGCGGTCCACCGAAGACCGGCGCTCGCGGCGAACGAACTCCTTGCGCTCGAGCGCGTGCAGCCGCTCCTCCGCCGCCCGGCGCTCGACCGCGGAGAGCGACGCCGTCGCGCCGAGCCAGAAGGACTTGCCGAGAACGGCGGCGTCCTGCAGCAGCGCCTTCTCCTCCGCCGGCAGCGCGTCGATGCGGGCGGCGATCAGTCCTTGCACGGTCTCCGGCAACTCCTCGGGAGGCCGGTGCTCCGCCAGCAGCCGGACGAACTCCTCGGCGTAGAGCGGATTCCCGCCTGCGCGCGAGAGGAGCGTCGCCTGCACCTCTGCCGAGAGCAGCGGCCGCTCGAGCAGAGCTTGCAGGAGCCGCGCGGTGTCCTCGTCGGAGAGGGCCGCGAGCGAGAGCGTGACCGCATTGGCCTTGCCGCCGCCCCAGCCTGGCCGACGCAAGAGGAGCTCGGGCCGCGCGGTCGCGACGACGAGAATCGGCACGCCGGTCGCCCAGTCGGCGAGGTAGTCCACGAAGTCAAGCAGCCCATCGTCGGCGAAGTGGAGGTCTTCGAGCACGAGCACCAGGGGTCGCTGCTCCGCGAGCGCTTCCAGGAAACGACGCCAGGCGGCGAACGCCTCGCCTCGCCGGTCGGAGCCGACGTCGCCCCCCTCGAGCCCGACCAGCGGGCGGAGGTGGCGCTCGAGCCACTGGGCGTCCGCGGCGTCCGACACGAGCGCCGCGATCGCCTCGCGCAGCTTCTCCTCGGTCCGCGCGCCGTCGTCCGTCTCGAGGATGCCGGCCTGCGCCTTCACGACTTCGCCGAACGCCCAGAAGCTGACCTCTTCGCCGTAGGCCGGCGAGCGGCCCTGGCGCCAGAAGGTGAGCTCGCCACCGGACTCGATCGCCTGAAAGAGCTCGTAGACGAGCCGGCTCTTGCCGATGCCCGGCACGCCGACCAACGTCACGAGCTGCGGCTCGCGGTCCTCCCGCACGCGCCGCAGCGCCGCGAGCAGCACCTCCAGCTCCCGCTCCCGCCCCATGAGTGGCGCCCGGCTACCGCGCTCCACCTGCACGCGCGAACGCGCCTGGCGAACCTCCCAGACCGGGACGGCTTCGGCCTTGCCCTTCGCAGCGACCGGGAGCTCCTCGCCGTACTCGACCACCCGGGCAGTGGCGCGCTGCGTCGTGCGGTCGACAAGGATGCCGTTCACCGGTGCCGCAGACTGCAGGCGCGCGGCGGTGTTGACAACGTCGCCCGATGCCATTCCCTCGCCCGCTGCCGGCCGCGCGGCGAGCGCGACCAGCGCCTCGCCGGTCGTGATCCCGACCCGCACCTGCAGCCCCTCCTCGCTGGCCCACTCCCGGATTGCCAGCGCCGCCCGCACCGCCCGCTCCGGATCGTCCTCGTGCGCGACCGGCGCCCCGAACAGCGCCATCACCGCATCGCCGATGAACTTCTCGACCGTACCGCCGAAGCGCTCCAGCTCGTAACGGACGCGGCCGTGGTAGCGCGAGAGCATCACGCGCACGTCCTCCGGATCCATTCGCTCGGCCCGGGCGGTCGAGCCGACGAGGTCGCAGAACACGACGGAGACCACCTTACGCTCGTCGCGCGGCGCAGGGAGCTCCTCCGCCAGAGGCGCAGCGCAGGCGCCACAGAAACGGAAGCCCTCGGGGTTCTCCTGACCACAGGTCGGACAGATCAGCACAGCACAAGCCTACGACGACGCCCGTTTCGGCCTTCATCCAGCTGCCTTCGACCATCACCGACGCCACCTGTCAGTGCGGCTCCTCCGCCGCGCCACTCGGGACCGCAACCCGCGCCAACTCAAGAGCGAGGCGCTGGCAACGCATGCGGTCTAGAGACCCTCTAGGTGGGTTGGTCGAACGCGCGAGTATGTTCCAGGAGGTGCGAACGCGCTTTACGAGGGTTGGGAACGTACTGGTCACTCCTTCTCCTTGCTGTCTGTGACGTCTATCTCCTCGCGGCTGGCGCATGGTGGGCCGTTGTGTTCGTGAGCGTGGGAACGATCCTCCTCGGCGTGGGTGGCCGCATCCTCGTCGCCCGGCGTCTTGCACATCGAAACGCCCAGCCCTCCTAGGGCTTCGGTGCGCGACGTCGCCCCCGGCCTCGCGCTGGCGGGTCTCGGCGCCGCGATCGGATTCGCCGTTCATCGGCTCCTGCCCGAGGTTCCGGTGGTCCTCGTCGCGGTCACGGCCGGCGTCCTGCTCGCGAACACCTGGGGGACCCCGGCCGCTGCTCGCCCCGGTCTCGCCTTCGCGTCGGGAGCGCTCCTGAAGCTCGGGATCGTGCTCCTCGGCTTCGACCTCGTCCTCCAGGAGACGCTGCGGCTCGGCGCCCGGGGCCTCGCGGTGGTGGTCGCGGTCGTCGTCGGCACGTTCTTCGGCACACGCTGGGCCGGCAGGAGGCTCGGCGTTTCGAACGGACTCGCGCTGCTCGTCGCGACCGGCTTCTCCATCTGCGGGGTCTCGGCGATCGCGGCGGCCAGGGACGTGAGCGACGCGGACGAGGAAGAGGTCGCCTACGCGATCGCGCTCGTGACGCTCTGCGGCACGCTCGCGATCGTGCTCCTGCCGGCCCTGCGTGGGATCCTCGGACTCGACGACCGCAGCTACGGCGTCTGGGTCGGGGCGAGCGTCCACGACGTCGCCCAGGTGGTCGCGACCTCGTCCGCGGCAGGCGGAGTCGCCGTCACGACCGCAATCGTGGTCAAGCTCACCCGCGTCCTGCTGCTCGGTCCGCTCGTGGTCTGGATCGCGTGGTCTCAGGATCGGAGTGCCGCGGGCTCGCGTGCACGGCTCGCCCCGCCGCTCTTCGTGCTCGCCTTTCTCGGTGCCGCGCTGCTCCGCAGCGGCGATCTGGTGCCCGCCGGACTGCTGCCCACGATCGACGCGGCCAAGGTCGGGCTGCTGGCCGTCGCCCTTTTCGCAGTTGGCGCGCGGGTCGAGTTCCGCCGTCTGCTCTCAGTCGGGGTGCGCCCGCTCGTGCTCGGGCTCTGCTCGTGGACGATCGTCTCCACGGTTGCCTACCTCGGCATCCGCGTCGTAGGGGCATGAGCAGTATCCACGCGCTCACGTGGGACGAGGTGCGCACGCGCCGGTTGGCTCGCAGCCACCTGCTCGAGCGCGCTTCGGCAGAGCAGCTCGTCGAGGTCGTTCGTGACGTGGGCGGGATTCACGCGCAGGTGATGGGCTCGGCCGAGCTCCAGCTCGCCGCGAGGGTCGACGGGATCACCCAGTCCGACGTCCGCGATGCGCTCTGGGAGCGGCGGGCGCTCGCGAAGGCGTGGACGCTACGCGGTACCCTCCATCTCCACCCAGCGGACGAGCTTCGCCTCTGGACGGCCGCGCGCAGGGCAGTCCTCGATGAGGACGACCTCGAGGCGGATTCGCCCGATCACCCGCCCTATCACCTGGAGACGGTCGTCGCCGCGATCGGAGAGGCGCTGACGAGGCGGCGGCTACTGCGCGAGGAGCTTGCGGACGCCGTCGTCCAACGTGTCGGGTCGGCGCCGCGGGAGCGGCTGGCGTCTGGCTGGGGCTTCTTCCTCGGCGACGCGGCCGTTGTCGACCTGCTCTGCTTCGGCCCGCCGCAGGGCCAGAAGGTGACATTCGTGCGCCCGGACGACTGGCTCGGCCCGCAACCCTCGTTCGAGCCCGTCGAGGCGCTCCGTCAGGTCGCCCGCCGTTACCTCGCCTCCTACGGCCCCGCGACGCACCGCGAGTTCCGCCAGTGGTTCACCTCCCGGAGCTTCCGTGTCGGCGACGCCAAGGCGATGTTTGCCCAGCTGGATCTGGTCTCGGTCGATGTCGAAGGCCGGCATGCCTGGCTGGTCGCCGAAGAAGAGCCCGTGGCGGCTTCGCCGTCGGTGCGGCTGCTGCCGGAGTACGACGTGTACGTGATGGGCTTTCGCGAGCGCGAGCAACTCGTCCCGCCGCCCGTGCGCGAGCAGGTGGCCGCGCACGGTAAGGGCCGCTACGAAGGTCCCGCCGGCACACCGTTCCTCGTCGTCGACGGCCTCTGTGCCGGCATCTGGAGCCGCAAGAAGACCGCGAAGAGGATCGATCTGGCAGTGGAGCCGGCGCGGAAGCTGACGCGATCCGAGCGCGCCGGCCTGGAGGCAGAGGCCGAGCGCATCGGCACCTTTCTCGGGCTCGAGCCGCGGCTGACCGTCGCCTGAGCTACTGCGCGTATGGCCCCTGGGCGGCCCGCCTCACGAGCTCGTCGAGCACGTCGAGGTCGACGTCCTCGAGCTTCTTGATCCGGACGCAACTCTTGCCGATGTCTGCCTTCGGCAGCCGGTCGCGAAAGTCTTCGGCGACATAGCGTCCATCCACGGCCGCGCAGGCGTAGAGCGAGATTGCCGCTTTTCGGCTCGCGAGAGCAAGGATCGGCCAGTCTCCCTCGCGCCCGGATGCATAGACGTAGTGGTAGGTGCCATAGCCGAGCATTCCCGAGACCACGTGCGGCTCGAGCTCCGGCGCGGCTTTTCGGATCAGCTCGTGCAGCCTCCAGATCGAGCCGCGGCGCGGCTCCTCGAGCTGCGCGATGTATTGCTCCGGTGTCACCGTCGTCGAAATCCACCGCATCATGCCGCGGAGTGACTGCGCTGCGGAGACCCAACCAACACCTCCAGGCTCCTCCTCCGTTTTACACCCGGCCTTGAACAGGCCGAACCTTGGGCTGACGCGAAATGCCGATAACCCGGCTTACCGGCGCCCGAGGCGCATCGACTTCTCGCTGATACGGTCGATGCGAGTGCAGATCGTCGAGCTATGGCGATATCCCGTCAAGTCGCTGCAAGGCGAGCGGCTCGATTCGGTGATGATGGCGGCCGATGGTCTCGCAGGTGATCGCCGCTTCGCGATCTACGACGTCCAGTCCGGCTTTGGGCTCACCGCGCGGCGTGATCCGGAGCTGCTCTTCGCGTCGGCCCGCTTGCGCGACGACGGGACTGTGGAGATCACGCTGCCCGACGGTTCGGTGGCAGGCGCCGACGACGCGTTGTCGGAATGGCTCGGTCGGCCCGTGACGCTGCGCTCGGCTGCGACTGGCGCGGCTCGCCGGTATGAGAACGTGGTCGACTTCGAGCATGAGACGACGAGCGACTGGGCGCCGTTCGAGGGCGCAGAGGGGGCGTTCCACGACAACCCCGCGGCTCGGGTCTCGCTCGTATCGACGGCGACGGTGGGATCGTGGGACCCGCGTCGGTTCAGGTCGAACGTGCTGCTCGACGGCGAAGGTGAGGACACCCTGGTCGGATCGAGAGTCACCCTCGGCGAGGCGACGCTCGACGTGGACCTGCGGATCAAACGGTGTGTGATGACCACACGCGCACAGGCCGGAGGCATCGCGCGCGATCTGGACGTGCTGCGAACGATTGCTCGTGAGCGCGACGCACGTCTTGCCGTGGGCGCCCTCGTGGTCGATCCGGGCACCGTGCGCGTCGGCGACACGCTGCGCGCAGGCTAGGGAAGAACGGGAAAGGCGAGAGAACCCGCTGGATGAACTCAACTCGGCGTGATCTGGCAGCGCTTGCTCTCAGCCGAGCGCAAGCGGACGCATCGGCTTAAAGAGCTCTGAATGCGACGACGGCCAGGAACACCGGGGGATCGTCGGTACCCGGCTCTTCTAAGCGTGCGATGGAGAAGCCCGCGCTGACGAAGGCATTGAGGAAATCGGACAGCGGAACGTGGTTGATCCCAACTCGCGCTCTGATTTGCGTCGCCGCACGCTCCGACGGCATGAACTGCCATCCCGCAGCGCGGTACCCGGGCCGGATCAGCGCGACTGCGTCGTCGATGTCAGCTGCGGCGGCACGTGCGACGAACGGGTTCGCGAAGCACGGGTGAACGCCGAGGTAGACGAATCGAGAACCGGGTTGCAGGACGCGGAACGCCTCCACGAGCGCTGCCGACAGGTCGTCGAAGTCCGTGTGCGTGAGGATCGAGATGGCAGCGTCGAACTCCCGATCCACGAACGGGAGAGCGTGCGCCTCCGCTCGGACAAGCTGGGCCACTTTCCCCGCGTGTTCCTCCGCGACCTTGAGTTGATCGGCCGAAACGTCCGTCCCGATCACCTCCCAGCCAGATTCGGCAATGAGGGGAAGCGCTCGACCGGTGCCGCAGCCGAGATCGAGGCATCGGCCCGAACCGGGGCCTAGGAGGGCAACAGCGAACGCCCGCGCCGCCGTCATCGCTGCGTTCAGAGCGAATGACTCGTACCATTCGGTCTGGCCGTCGTACCGCGCCACTGACATAGCTGTAATCGTACGACGGCACCCCGCCTCGCGATTTTGCATCCTCTTGGCTGGCACTCCCAGCCCGCGGCCAGTTTCAGCCCGGGGCCAGTTTTAGGCAGTGCCGACCGCTGAGTTCGACCTGTTCACCGAGTCTGACTTGGACAACTCCGAGAACAGGAGGTTACGACGATGACAACGCGTATCGATGAGCAGTTCACGGCGACCTTGCAGAAGAGTCCGGCCAAAGGCGGCTGGACGTACGTCGTCTGGCCAGCCTCGGTCGAGTTCTTCGGCAGCCGCGGGCTCGTGAAGGTCCGTGGCTCGGTCGATGGACATCCCTTCCGAAGCTCGTTCATGGCCATGGGAGACGGCACGCACAAGCTGCCCATCAAGGCGGACATCCGCCGGGCGATCGGCAAAGAGGCCGGAGACACAGCAACGATCCAGCTCGTGGAGCGACTCGACGTCTAGCGGAGGAGTCTGGAACGACGTCGGCGGCCGGCTCAGGTTCCGCGGCCGCCGTTGACCGTCAGGACGACGTTTCCGGTCTTCTGACCCCTCTCGACGTACCTGGTCGCCTCGACCACCTGCTCCAACGGGTAGGAGCGATCGACGACCGCCCGGTAGCGCCCCGCCTCGATCAGCTCCTTGAGGAAGAGAACGTCCTCTTTCGTGTACTTCGGTATCGGGAGCGTCACCCTCTTGTCTCCGAGCCGCCGGGTCACCAGGGCCAGGACCGGAACGTGCCACAGGAACCCGAGATCGGTCTCGATATAGATCCCGGCCGGCTTCAGTGAGCCTCTGCAGCGCCGGAACGAGTGCTTGCCGACCGCGTCGAAGATGACGTCGTAGGTTTCGTCGCTCTGGGTGAAATCTTCCTGCGTGTAGTCGATCACGCGGTTGGCTCCGAGCGATCTCACGAGCTCGACGTTCTTGGTGTTGCACACGGCCGTGACGTCGGCATCGAAGTACTTGGCGAGCTGCACGGCTGCCGTTCCGATGGATCCAGAGGCACCGTAGATGAGGATGCTCCGCCCCTTGCGGAGATCAGCCTTTCTCAGGCAAGCGAGTGCGATGATCGCTCCGTCGCAGACCGCCGCGGCCTCTTCAAAGCTCATGCCGGCCGGCTTGTGCGCCAGCGAGCGATCTTCCCGCACGCAGACGAACTCCGCATGCGCGCCCGCACGCATGCCGAAGACGCGGTCGCCGACCTCGAACTGGCTCACAGCTGCACCGACTGCCTCGACCTCTCCCGCCAGCTCGCTGCCGAGGATCCTCCGCTTCGGCCGGCGCAGGCCGGTGAAGAAGCGGGAGATGAACGGCTCGGCTGCACGAGTGCCGCAGTCCGTCCGGTTGACCGTCGTGGCGTGGATCTTGACGAGGACCTCGTCCTCCTTCGGTACAGGTCGCTCGACTTCCTCGACTCGCAGGACGTCAGGACCCCCGTACCTGTCGTGGACAACTGCTCTCATCGGTTCACTTCCTCTCTTCGGTTCGCTGTAGTCGATGGAGCGGGCCGCCGTGCTCCCACGCCTGCCCCGCCCGATAGAGCTCCGCGGGCCTGCCGCCGGCCGGGCCGGGCCGAGCGCGGCGTCCGGTCGGGATCACCCAGCCGTTCTCCGAGATGACGCTGCGCCGGAAGTTCGCAGCGTCGAGCTGCACGCCCCAGATGGCCTCGTACACGGCCCGCAGCTCGGCCAGGGTGAACGTCGCGCCGACGAACGCGGTCGCGATGCCCGTCACCTCGAGCTCGACGCGGACACGCTCAACCGCATCGCGCACGATCCGCAGATGATCGAACGCCAGGTCGAGCTTCCCGGTGAGCACGTCGGACACGGGGATCAGTGCGGCGGCTGCTGCATCCGTTCCCGCCACGAGCGCCCCCACCTCGCGAAGCACTGCGAGATACGCAATCGTGACGACGTTCATTCGCGGGTCGCGCTCAGGATCGCCGTAGGCACCGAACTGGGTCAGCAAGCTCGCGGCGTCGACGCCGGTCTCCTCGGTCAGCTCCCGCTTCGCCGCGGCGTTCAACGTCTCGCTGGGACGCTTGAAGCCACCCGGGATTGCCCACATCCCTTCGAACGGCGTCTCCCCACGACGCACGAGCACCACCTGAAGCGTGCCTTCGGACATGGTCAGGATCACCACATCCACCGTCACTGCGAACGTGGGAAATCTCAACGGGTCGTAGCCCGGTGGCGCGTCGCCGCCCCTGGTTTTGGTCGCCACGACCTTTACTCTACCGGCTGGTTCTGGTCTTGTCGACCAGAACTGGCATCGCCACCGGCGCCTACCGCAAACAGCAGTGGCCGGTGCTCAGAAACTGGCCGGTCTCAGAAACTCAGGGTGAAGGTGGTTTCAACAGAGCTGGGTGACGCGTCCGGTGTCGACGTCATACAGGAACCCGCCCACCCGGAGGCGATTGAGGTAGGGCCACGACCGCACCCGCTGGACGTCGGCGCGAACGGTCGCCTCCTGATCGCTCGTCACGAGGAAGGCAAGGCTACGGGTGTCCGGTCCCCCGCCTTCACGCACCGCGGTGTGCACCTCGTCCTCATCCCCTGCCGCCATCCGGCAGTTCGTGTGTGCGATGACCATCAGACGATCCACACCGAGCAGGTACGACGCAAGGACAAGCGTGCGCAGAACGTCGCCGGTGACACGGGCACCGGCATTTCGCACGATCTTCGCATCGCCAGGACGGAGACCGAGCATCGCCAACGGCTCGATCCGCGAGTCGATGCACGTGAGGACCGCGAGCCCTCTGGCCGCGAGCGGAGGGAGCTCTGCGAGTCGGAAGTCGTCCACGTACGTCTCGTTGGCGGCGAGCACGTCGGCGAACGTCCGGTCGCGGGACACGGCCTCATGCTAAGACAGCTCGTCGGAGGCATGCGGCAGGCTCGTGGTGACGGATCCTGAGTCGCGGCTCGAGATGTCCGAGACGCGGACCCATTCGGTCGGCGATGGGTTATGACCTACATGAAGCTGCTCATGCTGGCAGCTCTGGTGATTGCTTTCGGCGTCGCACCCACCGCGGCGCTCGGCAAGAGCTGTGTTCGGATCGACATTGCCTCGAGGGCGTACATGGGACAGCCGATCCGCGCGAAGGTACCGACGTTCGCGCCACGCTGGGCTAACGGGAAGCTGACCCGACTGGTGCCCGTGGGTGGCCTCTCAATCGACCGGTCGTCGGAAACACGATCCTTGCGACTCGCGTGTAGCCAGCTCCGGTTCTCCAGCTCGGTACCCCTCGAAACGCAGGCCGCCTGGCCCGTGCCCGGTGAGCATGAGTACCTGGCGCCTGACGGCGACGAACTGGGCGTACGCCCCGCGCGCATGCGCACCGCCGGCCCGCGTGACCTTCAGTAGCTCGAAAAGAGACATCGCCTGGGGCAGCGTCCGGGATGTCCCCTCAGCGCGTGGGTCACCGCAACTCATGGAGGCTGAGCAAGCTCCGGACATTGAGATCGCGGCGAACGTTGTTGTCCGTCGCGTCCACGACCACCGCGACGCCTAGGAAGTCGCAAGCGAGGTCGTCGATGATGCGTCTGACCGCGGTGACTTGGGCGCCGGTGGTGATCCATTCGTCCACCAGCAAGACTCGTTCACGAGGACGGAACAACCGGCGTCGAACGCCGACGGTCAGGTCGCGTTGTAATCAGGCGGCGTAGCTCGAAGAGCAACTCGGTCGCCGATGTGCGCCTCCACCAAAACCCTTGCGTACTTCGACGAACCCGACACCAAGAGCCGTCGCCACGAGGGGCCCGAGAAGAAATCCGACGGCTTCAACGCCGGCTATCAGCGTCGGCCGGGCGTCACGATGAAGGTCAGCGAGAGCCGGTCCGATCTCACGGAGGATCTCCGGATCTGCCCACCACCCGGATACATCCGCGAACCCCTCGGTGCCGCGCCACGCGAAGGCTGCCCGTAGCCGGTTGCGAAGAGACTCATCAACGCCCACAAGTCGATCATCGCGGTCTCGCAGAGCTACAGCTCTAGTCGCTCCACCAACCCTGCACCATCTCGGCGTCACGGGCGTCCGTGCCGGCGCCGAAGGCGAGGTACTCGACGCCCTCGGGCCCTGCCTCGACGGCCCGCATCGTGTCCTGCTCGAATCGGATCGCGTCCCACTCGGCCAGCTCGACGATCTCGTCCTCGACCTTGATCCGCGCGGAGCCACGCACCACGACGTAGACCTCCTCCTGCCCCGCGTGCTTGTGACCGAACGGGATGCGAAAGCCGGGAGCGAGCTTCATGTGGCTCAGGCCGAGCGTCTCGCCACCGAGCGCCGAACGCGCAAACCGAACCTCCATCTCTGCCGGCATGTCGAACTTCGGCGCTTGGTTCTCGACATCGTTCTTCAAGTTCTTCTTCGTGTAGTTGCTCATACGTCCGATTGTAGAAGAGGGCGTTGATGGATCTCCCTGAGCATTCTCACCTCGATCGTAGTCGCAGATCCTTGCGTTGCCGGCCCGGACTCTCTGTGGCTCAGAGCACGACCGCGCGGCGGCCACCCTGATCGACGTCAGGCAGCTGGGTGCACGACGGAGAACCTGGCGCAGGCGAGGTCGCCGTTCCGTCCGAGCTCCTCGAGACGGAGCTCGATCCGGCGGGGCAGCAGAGGCGCGCCCCCACCCAGCGTGACGGGCGCGATCGACACGATCACCTCGTCCAGCAGGCCCACGTCGGCGAACTGACCGGCCAGGTCTCCCCAGCCGACAATCCAGACGTTCCGGTCACGTGCAGCGCCGACCATCTCCTTGTGCACGGTTGCGATGTCCGCGCTCGTGAACTCGATGCCCGAGTTGGGGACGACCGGCAGCTGGCGGCGCGTGAACACCCAGCACGGGATGTCGTACGGCCACGTCCACTCCGCCGGATCCTTGTCTCCGAACTCGTGGTCGAGGATCCATTCGTACGTCGTCGACCCCATCGTCATGGCCCCGACGCCGGCGATGAACTCGCTGTAGTTCAACGGCCCGTCATCCTCACTCTTGCGGGTGAACAGCCAGTCCAGCGAGTTGTCGGGGTCGGCGATGAAGCCGTCGAGGGTGGTCGCCGTGTAGTACTGGGTAAGGCTCACGATGCACTTCCTCCTTCGTGGACTGCCGGCGCACACCACAGCCTGCCGGACGTGCGCGAGGTGCGGCTGGAGGGTCTGCTGGATCGAACGAATTCATCGTGCGCCCTGACAGCGGCGTGCGCGGACTGTGGCGACGCAGTAGCGTTGCCCCGTGTTCCGCCGGCCTCAAGCCGACCAACCCGCACCCGCGTCGGATGCGTCGGTGAGCGGCAATCGCGCGGTCGCGACCGGCCGGTTGAGGTGCCGCACATGGTGACGGCAGAGGAGATCGGTGAGATCGATGTCTTTGCGGCTCTCGATCTGCTTGACCGCGAGCGGCTTGCCCGGGTGGCGGCCGACATCAGCCTCGTTCCGGACGAATACGCGGTGCACGAGGGTGGGGAACGCGCGCTCTTCGCC
>Ga0136613_10000891_pt1 | contig 14703 bp, 13 predicted proteins | sample AntDrymUQ2722106_2_FD_106649 | JGI IMG/M metagenome (GOLD analysis project Ga0136613, IMG submission 106649) | Polar desert sand microbial communities from Dry Valleys, Antarctica - metaG UQ272 (21.06) | ecosystem: Environmental > Terrestrial > Soil > Desert | place: Antarctica: Dry Valley... | reverse complement strand
GGTCGTGTCCTTGCCCTTCGAGCGCTCAAGCAGCCGACCGGCGACGCCCGGTGCACCGGGCTGCGGGGGACACCCTTCGAGCGGCAGCGCGTTTCCGAGCCCCAGTGCCTCGAGATTGGGCAGATCGAGGCCCCCGACGGCGCGGGAGATGTTGCCTAGCGTGTTGGAGCCAGCGTCTCCGTATTCCTCCGCATCCGGCAACTCACCTGCACCGACGGCATCGAGCACGATCACGCACGCCCGCGGCACTAGTGGTTTCTCCGGGAGTTTCGGTGCTGATTGGCCGAGCGAAAAGCGAGCAGCGCTAGGACGCAGGGAGCCTCGATATCAGTGGATATCGAGGCGACTGAGGACGACGCGCTGCGAAGCGTTTGCAGCCGGCCAAGCAGTGCCGTATCTCCCGGAGAGACCACCTAGCTATTCTAGAGCGGCTTTGGACACGGCTCTCGGACTGCTCGCCCTCGCCGGGTACATCCTCGCAATCGTGGGGCTGGCGGCGGTGATCACGTACACCGTGATCAGGATCTTTCCGACCGAACGGAATCCAAAGAAGCCCGACAACCCGGACAAGCCCACTACGAACGGCGATGGCGAGGGTCAGGGGCGCCTGTTCCGCAGGGCGAAGCGCGGAACCGCCTAGGAACTCGGCTCGCTCGTCCGGCGCCGCAGCGCAAACAAGCCGGCCGCAGCGACGACGATCGTCACCACGACGAGCAGGACCTCGATGAGGTAGTCGTTTCGCTCGAAGAACGTCCGTGTGTCGGCGAGGGGCTCGAAGAGCTCGTTCGCACGCTCGGGCCCGAGCGTCCCACGCCGTGCGGTCTCGAACCCGGTCGCCGCCGAGGGCAGACGGGCAAAGTCGTACGAAGGGGCAGACACGGTCGCAGCGCCGTACAGCAGCCGGAAGGGAGGCTCGAAGCCGCTCGCCAGGAGCAGCGGACGCGGCATCGCCTCTGCCGTGACGCGAAGCCCGTCCAGCGGCGCATCGTCCCCGTTCCGAATCGTCACCCGGAGATAGCGGTGGCGTGACGAAAGCGCGATCTTCGAGAGATCGACCCCGGGAAAGCGGGCGATCTCGCTGTTGCTCAGCGGGATGAAGGTCGCGCCGTCGTTGGAGCCCTCGACTGCCACACCGCGAACGTAGCGAGGCGTGCTCGAGCGGATGCTGAGACGGTCGGCCGGAACGCGCACGTACCCGAGATCGAGCGTGACGACCGTCGTTCGCTCGCGTTCGCGCTTGGTCGAACGAGCTGCGACGGGCTCGACGGGAGGCTGCGAAGGGTCGCGAGCGACTGCCGCGCCGGTAATGCCGGAGACTCCGCGCGCTCGCACGAGCAGGAAGCGGTAGTCGGTCGGCGGAAACACCGCGGTCGTGCTGCGAGCGGCCACGGCGCCGCGGACGGCGTAGATCGGAGTCGCCGACAGCGTCGCGTACGTTCCCTCTGCGCCGGTGTTGCTGCCCTGTACCTCCACGTCGCCGACGAAGATGCGGTTCGGGACATCGAGCGTGATCCGGTCGATCACCGGACGGACCTGCCCGCGGTCGACGACGACCGTCACCGTGTCGCCCAGGCGTCCGCGCCCCACCAGCTCGACGGCCTGACTCGGGACGGCGGCAGGCGTCGGCGCCGACCGCCATGGCACCTGTTCGTCATCTGCATCGAGGATCCGCAGGTCCGGGAAGTTGACCCTCGCGTGGCCGTACATCGAGGGGTCCGGCTCGAAGCGCACCGGAGCCGAGGTCGAAGCACCTAGAGCCCGCGTGTGCCGGAACTGGGTCTCGTCGACGTCGGCCGCAACCGTGGCCATCGAAGCCGCGAGGATCGCAAGCAGGATCACGAGGCTCTTTCGACCGCGCGCACCCGCTGGTACGCGTAGGCGCCACCCAGGAGGAAGAGCCCGACGGCGACGAACGAGAGGACACGGTAGAGCTCGTCGAGCTCGGACAGGTCGTAGAGAAAGAGCTTCGCGACACCAAGCCCAAGTAGCGCAAGGCCGCCGAACCGCAGCTCCCGAATGTCGCGCACCAGCCCCGCGATGATGGCCGCGAGCCCGACGACGCCCCAGAAACAGCTCAGTGCGACCTGCGCGGTCTGCGAGTGCTCGAGCGCATCACCCTGGATGACATCCACGATCAGCAGTGACGTTGCGTACACGAACCCCACTGCCGCAACCGCGAGCAGGAGCATGCGCAGATCCGGCGCTTCGACGAGCGCGCCCATGATCGCGGCCGACACGGCGACACAGAGGACGGCCACGATGGCGGTGCTCAGGTTCCCCACGCCGTCCACGAGCGCCTCGGGCGGCGCCTCGCCGAGCAGCGTGTGCAGCGCGGCAAGAACGAGGAACGCGCCCGAGAAGACGAGCGCGCGCTGCTCACCGGTGGTGCGGGCGACCCATGCGAGGATCGCGGCCTCGGCTGACCACGCGGCCACGAGAGCCGGGCCGTCCAGAGCAAGGGCAAGGGTGACGCCGGAGAGGCCGAGGCCGACGGCGACGATGAGGGTCGCGATCTCGCTCGACATCCGTTGCCGGAAGCCGAATCCCCCGAGAGCGATATGCGCGATCGTGAGGCTCAGCACCCAGGCGGTCGCACCCGTGGAAGAGCCACGGTCGTCGCTCAGATACCAGCCGACCGCTGCCGCGAACCCTGCGTTGACGAGAAGCACGGACGCGGACGACGCGCGCAGTGCCGAGGTCGGAACGCGGAGCTCGTACCCGATTCCTGCGACGACGAACAGGCACCAGTAGAGCGCAAGCATCGAGAGCGGTAGCGCCAGATCGTCTCGGTCCTCTGCCCAGAACGCGACCTGCGGCGCGGTGAGCACGAACGCGCCGATCGAGAGCCAACCCCACCGCTGCCAGAGGACGATCGCTACGGCGGCGACCAAAGCGATGACCGTGAACCCGAGCGCGAGAGTCGAGGTGCCGCTGTCGACAAGAACGGGAGCGGCGAGCGCGCCGAGGATGCCGAGTGCAGCGACGAGCTGCGATTGCCAGCGAACGGCGATAGTCGCTCCGGCGGCCCCGATGATTCCGGCCACGAGCAAGCCCGGCTCCGTCCCGATGACGTCCTGCACGGCCGTCGCGTAGGTGAGCGAGGCGTACAGCGAAGCCAGCGCTGTGGCGACAGCGGCCACGGCGGCGTCGGTCTGCCCGCGCCGCTCGTAGAGGAAGAGTCCCACCGCGAGCAGCAGCGTCGAGCCGGCGAACGCAAGCGCAACCCGCGCCTCGACCCCGATCCAGCCGCGATCGACGGCGATGACTAGGAAGAGAACGACGCCGATGAGAATCGCGAGCCCGCCGACGGCCGCGAGAATGCGTCCGCCGAGCAGGTCCTCGAGCGTCTCTCCCGGCCTCATGACTAGTCGGGGCGGAGCAGGAGGCGCTGGAGCTGCGGCGGGTGCCACGGGCTGGGGCGTGACAGTCGGCTGCGCCGGCGTGGGAGGCGGAGGAATCGTGATAGTCGCCTGGTCCGTCGGGCGAGCTGGTGGCGATCGAAGCTCGACCTCCTCGAGCCGCGCCAAGATCGTTCTCAACAGAGTTTCGACGGCCTCGACACGCTGCTCGAGCGAACGCTCAGGCTCCATCGCCCTGATCGTATTCTCGAGCCCGGTCGGTCGCCCTTCAGCGACGATTGCGAGCCGGTTAGCTGACGGTTGCGACCAGGGCGTCGCTGAGCGGCGTGTACTCGAGCCCGTGCGCCTCGGCGACGGCCTGGTACGTGATCCGCCCGCCGAAGACGTTAACACCGCCGGCGAGCTCGGGATCGTGCGCGATCGCTGCGACGACGCCGTAGTCCGCGAGCGCCTCGACGTAAGGCAGCGTGACGTTCGTCAGCGCCCGCGTGGAAGTAATCGGCACGGCGCCCGGCATGTTCGCCACGCAGTAGTGGATGACGCCGTCGACGGTGTAGACCGGATCGTCATGGGTCGTGGCGCGGGAGGTTTCGGCACACCCGCCCTGATCGATCGCGACATCGACGAGCACCGACGCCTCTTTCATCGCGCCGAGCATCTCGCGGGTGATCAGCTTCGGGGCGAGCGCGCCCGGGATGAGGACGGCTCCGATGACGAGATCGGCCTCCCGGATCGATTCCTCGATCTGGAGGCTCGACGACATGAGGAGCGTGACGCGCCCGCTCAAAATCTGCTCGAGGTAGCGCATGCGGTCGACCGAGCGCTCGAGGATCGTCACCTGCGCGCCCAGCCCGATGGCGATGACCGCGGCGTTGTAGCCCACCATGCCGCCGCCGATGACCACGACCCTTCCCGGCGAGACCCCTGCGACGCCGCCCAGCAGGATGCCGCGGCCGCCCTTCGGCTTCTCGAGGTAGTGCGCGCCGGCCTGCGGAGCCAGCCGGCCGGCGATCTCGCTCATTGGCGCGAGCAGCGGAAGCATGCCTCGGTCGGTCTCGACGGTCTCGTAGGCGATCCCCGTGATCCCGGAGTCGACGAGCGCCCTGGTCAAGGGCTCGTCGGCGGCGATGTGCAGGTACGTGAAGAGCGTCAGGCCTGGACGGAGGCGCGGATACTCGATTGCGATCGGCTCTTTGACCTTGAGGAGGAGCTCGGACCGGCCCCAGACGTCGTCCACGGTGACGATGGTCGCACCCGCACGTTCGTAGGTCTCGTCTACGAATGCGCTGCCGAGCCCGGCACCTGTCTCCACGAAGACCTCATGGCCGCGCTGCGCGAGCTCGCGCGCGCCCGCCGGCGTGAGGGCGACCCGGTGCTCTTGGGGCTTGATCTCTCTGGCGACGCCGATCCGCATGGCGCGCGGACGATAGCGTCCCGCACGCGAGACGTGGGCCTGCGAAAGGTCTCTAGCGCTCCCGCGCGGCTTCGACGAGCGCGAGCGTGACCTCGACCATCGCGTCCAGGTCCTGGACCGCGATGTGCTCGTCCGGCGTGTGGATCTCCATCATCCCGTTTGCCAGGTTCACGCAGGAGAGGCCGCGCGCGTTGAAGACGTTCGCGTCCGCGCCGCCGCCGCTCAGCGCATAGGTCGGCTCGAATCCGGCCGCTCGCAGCGCCGTCGCCGCGAGCACCACCGGTGGATCGCTCTGGCGAAACCGGTAGCCGGGAAAGCTCGGGCGCACCTCGCTCGCGACCTCGCACTCGCCGAGGCTCGCCGCGAAGGCAGCGGTCTCCAGCATCTCGCGCACGAGCTCCACCGCCTTGCGCTCGTCGTGTGAGCGCACCTCTGCCGTGAACGAGCACCACTCGGGGACGACGTTGCGCGCGGTACCGCCGCTGATCACGCCGACGTTCGCGCTCGTCTCCTCGTCGATCCGCCCGAGCCGGAAGTCGGCGATCGCCCGCGAGGCCGCCGCGATCGCAGAGCGCCCGTCCTCCGGGAACATGCCCGCATGAGCTGAGCGCCCATGAAAGCGGAAGTCGAGCAGCCGTCCGTGCGGCGACCCGAGCACGATCTCGCCGATCGGCGCTCCCTGATCGTAGACGAACCCGGTCCCGGCCACGAGCCTCGTGTGATCGAACGCATCTGCGCCGCGCAGCGAGACCTCCTCTTGCGGGGTGAAGATCAGCTCGATGCCGGCATGCGGTCGCTCTTCCTCGACGATCCGCCGCGCCGCCTCGAGCATGACAACGACGGCAGCCTTGTTGTCCGAGCCGAGGATCGTGCCCGCCGCGTTCCGGACGACTCCGTCCTCGCCGACCACGGGTTCGATCGCCGCCTCGGGCGGAACGGTGTCGGTGTGCGCGCAGAGGAAGATCGGAGTGCCACCTGCTCCGTTCGAGGCCGCAAGCCGGCAGTAGATGCTCCCGGTCGTCCCCTCGAGCTCGGTCGCCGTTTCGTCCTCGTCCCAGTCCAGTCCGAGATCGGTCAGATACGCGCCGACTCGGTCTGCGACAGCACGCTCGCGCCCCGAGGGGCTCGGGATCGCGCAGAGCTCGAGGAAGAGGTCGACAAGCGGAGAGGTCAGCGGCTGCTGAACTGTGCTCATCCTGCCAAGTTACAAGTTGTAACTTGGCGGTTCGCGCACGATCTCGACCCGGCCGTCCTCGTGCCAGCGCTCGAATCGCAACGAGCCCGGCTCGACACGACCATCGAGGTAGTCCGCCGGAAGCTCGAGCCAGTGCGTGTGGCGCAACCGTACGACGGCTTCGTTTAGCGGGACCAGACAGGCCTCGGAGACAACGCCATCGGGATCGCAGGCATCGAGAGCTCCGCTCCACGAGTCAACCTCGAAGACCCAGACCGTCGCGAGGCAGCCCGGTCCCCATGCAGCGACGGGCTGGCGGGGTCGGCGGTCGTCGACCTGGCGGACGAAGGCGAGCCGGGTCTCAATTGCGATTTCGAGCCCTGTTTCCTCGCGCACCTCCCGCACAAGCGCTTCGGGGACGAGCTCCCCCTCGTCGACGACGCCGCCGGGGAGCGCCCAAAACGACTCCTCTCCCCGCGCTCCCTGCCGCACGAGGACGATCTCGTCGCCTCGACGCATGATCGCGACGGCTACGTGGACGACCTGATTCGCCGCTGCGCCGCTCAACCAGCGACCGCACGCACACCGCTTCGTGCCCGCGACCGGTCAAGCGCAGCGGCGACGAAGTCGCGGAAGAGCGGTGCCGGCCGCGTTGGGCGCGACTTGAACTCCGGGTGGAATTGGCTCGCGACGAACCAGGGGTGATCGGGGAGCTCGACGATCTCGACGAGCCTTCCCTCCTGAAACGTCCCCGAGACGACGAGACCCGCGTCGACGAGCTGCGGTCTCAGCTCGTTGTTGACCTCGTAGCGATGGCGGTGCCGCTCATGGATCACGGGCTCGCCGTACGCCTCGCGGGCACGAGACCCGTCGGCGAGCTCGACCGCCTGCGCTCCGAGGCGCATCGTGCCGCCGAGATCCTCGATCTCCTTCTGCTCCGGCAGGAGATCGATGACGGGATACGGTGTCTCCGGGTCCATCTCGGTCGAGTTGGCGCCTTCCATTCCCGCGATATTTCGCGCGAACTCGGAGACCGCGACGTGCATGCCGAGGCAGAGGCCGAGGTACGGAATCTCGCGCTCGCGCGCGACGCGGCAGGCGAGGATCTTCCCTTCCCAGCCGCGAGACCCGAAGCCGCCCGGAACGAGCACCCCGTCCACTTGCTCGAGCTCCCTCACCGCTTCTTCGTACGACATGTGCTCGGCATCGACCCAGCGCACCCGAATGCGGCAGCCCGAGTGCACGCCGCCGTGCTTGAGCGCCTCGTGCACGGAGAGGTACGCATCGTGCAGCTTGAGGTACTTGCCGACGAGTGCGATCTCGACTTCCTCCTCGAGCTCGCCGCTCCGCTCGGTCAGCTCGCGCCACTCGCCGAGGTCGGCGATCGGAGCATCGATCCCGAGCTTCTCGCAGACGAGGGTATCGAGGCCTTCAGCCTGCAGCGTCTCGGGAACGAGGTAGACGTCGGAGACGTCGGGAGCCGCGATCACCGCCCGCAAATCCACGTCCGCGAACAGCGCGATCTTGTCCCGGATGTCGTCGGAAAGCGGCTCGGTCGAGCGGCAAACGACGATGTCCGGATGGATACCGATGCGGCGGAGCTCGTTGACCGAGTGCTGCGTCGGCTTCGTCTTCAGCTCTCCTGCGGCGGGGATGAACGGCACGAGCGTGACGTGGAGGTAGAGCACGTTCTCGACCCCGACCTCGCGCCGGAACTGGCGGATCGCCTCCAGGAACGGGAGCGACTCGATGTCGCCGACCGTACCGCCGATCTCAGAGATGACGACATCTGCGGGAGAGACCTTTTCGGCGCGCCGGATACGTGCCTTGATCTCGTTCGTGATGTGCGGGATGACCTGGACGGTCGCGCCGAGGAACTCCCCTTTTCGCTCGCGACGAAGGACGCTGTCCCAGATCGCGCCCGCCGTATGGCTCGAGTTCCGGGAGAGGTTCTCGTCGATGAAGCGCTCGTAGTGGCCGATGTCGAGGTCGGTCTCGGCTCCGTCCTCGGTGACGAAGACCTCACCGTGCTGGAACGGGCTCATCGTCCCCGGGTCGACGTTCAGGTACGGGTCGAACTTCTGCGCGCTGACCGAGAGGCCACGCGACTTCAGCAATCGCCCGAGGGATGCGGCGACGATCCCCTTGCCGAGCGCAGAGACCACACCACCCGTGACGAACACGTACTTGGCCACGGGGTCTCACCGTACCAGGAGGCGCGGCGGATGGCGTCAGGCTTGAGCCTGACCCGTTTTCGAGGTTGGACGAACACCCAAGCCCGGCGTCAGGCTGAAGCCTGACCCCAACGGCTATTCCTTGAGGGTGGCGAGAAACGCCTGCCCGCCGAGCATGCGCTCGACCTCCTCGCGGCGGAGGAGATCGTCCAGCTCCTCGATCCGAGTATGCGTCGGATCGCCCGGGACCTTCTCGACGCGGAGGTGTCGGTCGGCGACGCTCGCGATCTGCGGGAGGTGGGTGATCGTGAGGACCTGCGCCCGCTCGGACAGGCGCTGCAGCGTCCCCGCCACGGCGTGGGCGGTAACGCCGCCGATGCCCGCGTCGATCTCGTCGAACACCAGCGTCTCACCGCCGGCAACCGCGGCCAGCGCGAGCGCGATCCGCGAGAGCTCGCCGCCGGAGGCGGTCTCGGCCACCGGACCGAACTGCAGCCCCTGGTTGGGCCGGATCAGAAAGGCGACCTCGTCAGCGCCACTCGCGCCGGGCTCTCGTTCGCGCACCTCGCAGAGGAACTCGCCCTCACCCATGCCCAGCCCTTGGAGCTCAGCGGAGACGGCATCGGCGAAGGGGCTCGCCTGAGAGCGCCTCACTGCCCGCAGCTCTTCGGCGAACGCAGCGACGTGCGACTCGGCGGCGACGACCGCGTCGGCGGCGGCCGTCACGGGATCGTGCCCGGCCGCCGCATCGTCGAGCTCGGTCCGAGCCGCAACAGCGCGCTCCAGCAGGTCCTCGAACGACGACGCGTCGAAGCGGCGGCGGAGATCGGCGATCCGGGAAAGTTGCCCTTCGATCTCCTCGAACGCACCGGGATCCGCCTCGAGCGATGCGAGAAAGCCGTGCAGGTCGCTCCCTGCCTCGCCGAGGCGGAGCGCGACGTCGCGCAGCTCGACCGCGATCACCGCGAGCTCGGGCGCGATGCGCTCGAGCGGCGCCAGTACATGTTCGGCCTGTGCTGCGAGGGACGCCGCGCCTTCGCCCTCCTCGGGGGCGATCGCCTCGACAGCGCCCGACGCGGCCTCCTCGAGCTCGGCGACGTGACGAAGCCGGTCTCGCCGTGCGCGGAGCGCATCCTCGTCCCCCGGACCAAGGCCATCCGTGTCCTCGACCAGCGCTTCCAGCTCGGCGAGTCGGGTCGCTGCAGTGTCGGCGTCACGCGTCAGCTGCTCGTAGCGGCGGCGTGCCGCCGCTAGCTCTCTCCAGACGACACCGGCGTCACGTCGACGGGCAACCTGTTCCGGACCGCAGAACGCGTCGAGTACCTCGAGCTGGAACGACGGGCGGGCGAGGCGCCGCTGCTCGAACTGACCGGACATAGAGATCAGCCGCTCTGCAGCTGTGGCCAGGTCTTCCCGCGCGACTGCGCGTCCCCACACATAGGCCCTCGTCCGGCCGTCGCCGAAGACACGGCGCGCGAGGACGAGTCCGGCCTCGCTCTCCGGTCGCAGCTCTGCGAGGGTTGCGACCTCATCCTCGTCGAAGAAGCCGTCCGGGACGTCCAGCTCCGCTTCCACATACGCCTCCGACCCGTCTGCGCCCACGGACGAGGCGTCGGCGCGGGCTCCGAGCAGCAGCCCGATCGCCTGCGCAAAGATCGTCTTCCCAGCCCCGGTCTCGCCGGTGATCGCGTTCAGACCGGGCCCGAACGCGAGATCCGCTTGCTGGATCAGGACGAGATTCTCGATCCGGAGCCTACGAAGCATGGACCACGACCCGACAGTAACCGACTGGAGCGGATACCCGGTGTCCATTCTACAATCGCGCGAATGAGCGGCTACACGAAGAAGAACCTCAGGACGGACGTCGAGAACCAGGCACCCAAATTCGGGATGCCGGCAGAGCTCGAGGCACGCTTCGCACGTACGGCGCTTGGCGGCGAGACGCTCGGCCTCAGCCACATGAAGCTGGCTCCCAACTTCCGGATCCCGTTCGGGCACAAGCACGCGGGACAGGAGGAGGTGTACGTCGTGGTGCGTGGCTCGGCGCGGATCAAAGTGGAGAACGAGATCGTCGAGCTGGTCGAGTGGGACGCGATCCGATTCGACAAGAACACCATGCGGGCTGTCGAGGCAGGGCCCGAGGGCGTCGAGTACCTCGCCTTCGGCGCCGGAGACGACCCCCGAGACGCCGATGTGGTGCAGGGCTGGTGGAGCGACTAGAGCTCTAGGAGTGTCCTGGTCGCGACCTGGTGAGGTGGGGTCGCCGAGACGCTGAAGATGTACTCGGATCAAGAGGCAGCTGCTCTCTACGACGTGCTCAACCCGTGGGGGCCGAGCGATGACTTCTATCTCGCGCTGATAATGGAAGCCACGTCAGTGCTCGATGTCGGCTGCGGCACGGGAGCAATACTGCACCGGGCCCGGCAGGTCGGGCATGCGGGACGGTTGTGCGGGGTCGATCCCGATCGTGCAAGTCTCGGCGTGGCGCGGCGACGTGCGGACGTCGAGTGGGTGGCCGGCACGGCGGCGTCGATGGCGTGGGACAGCGAATTCGACCTGGCGATCATGACCGGTCACGCCTTCCAGGTCCTCGTCGGCGACGACGAATTACGCGCCTCGCTCACCGCGATCCGGCGAGCGCTCGCCGCCGGTGGTCGGTTCGCGTTCGAGACCCGAAACCCGCTCGCACGGGAGTGGGAGAGCCGGAATCCAGGGAACGCGATGGATGTCGTTGACCCGTCGGGCAGGCCAGTTCGCATCTCCTATGAAGTGGAAGCGCTCGTAGGCGACGTCGTCACGTTCACGGAAACGACGAGCGATCCTGTCGGCGCCCCGTTGCGAGTCGACGCAACCCTTCGCTTCATCGCTTTCGACGAGCTCGCCCGCTTCCTCGCAGGCGCAGGCTTCGACATCGAGGCACAGTACGGAGGCTGGCTTCGGGAGCCACTCGATCCCGCGAGTCTCGAGATCATCACCGTCGCCAGGATCTAGCGTCGTTTCGGGCCGACGACCTACGAAGCAAAGCTCTGCCGGTACCGGCGCACGAAGGTCGCCTCCGGAAGCGTCGCGAGGAGCGAGCGCTCCGGGCCAATGCGCACGACCGCCCGCTCCGCCTTCACGAGCGTCGCGACCCGGTGCCCGTCGACCAGGACACCGGCCTCGACACCCTCCGTTCGGTTCCAGACGATGACGTCGGCGCCCGGTGGGATGACTAGCGGACGGGCGCGCAGCGAGTGTGCGGCGACGTACGTGAGCGCCATCGCCTCCAGGCCCCACACCAGGACAGGACCCCCGTTCGAGAGGTTGTACGCCGTCGAGCCCGATGGAGTCGCGCAGATGATTCCGTCGCAGGGCTGTCGCCCGAGCTCCTCGCCGCCGACCGCGAGCTCGAGCTCGATCATGCGCCCGAGCGAGCCGCTGGCGACGACGACGTCGTTGACCGCTTGCCGAGTTCCCTCGGGATGCTCGACCTCGAGCGTCGGCAGCTCGACGACCTCGTACTCCCCGGCGAAGACCCGCGCGAGCCCGGTCTCCAGATCCTTTCTGGGCATCGAGCTCAGGAAGCCGACCCGTCCGAAGTTGACTCCGATCACGGGCACGCCGGTACCGAGGAAGCGCGTCAGCGCGCGCAGCACGGTTCCGTCGCCGCCGAGCACGATCGCGATGTCGGCGACACCCGCATCGTAGTCCGGCTCATGGAAGAGCTCGACTTCGTGCTCGTCCGCGACCGCCTGGAGGCGTGCCAGACCCGATCCAATCTGGCCTGGCTGCCCGTGCATGACCACCGCCGCCCGTGTGACTCGCTTAGAAGGCGTCGAGGGCCTCGGCGATCCAGCGGTCGATGTCATCGTGGTTCGCCTCGGTAGAGCGGTTGACGAGATGGATGAAGAACTCCCGGTTTCCCTTCGGGCCTGGTAGCCCCGAGTCTACGACTCCGACCGTCTTTCCACCCCATCCACGCGCGGCGTCGACCACCGCCTCGAGGACGTTTCGTTGCACCTCGGGGTCGCGGACGACCCCTTTCGGCGCCTCCGCGCGCCCGGCTTCGAACTGCGGCTTGACGAGCACCACTGCCTCCCAGCCCGGCCGAGCGAGCACGAGCACGGGAGGAAGCGCCTTGGCGACGCCGATGAAGGAGACGTCGCAGACGACGAGCTCGGGCGGAAACGGCAGCTCTGTCAGCAAGCGGGCATTGGTGCGCTCGAAGACATGCACACGCGGATCGGCGCGAAGCCGTGGGTGGAGCTGGCCGTAGCCGACATCGATTGCAATCACGCGACTCGCTCCGGCCTGGAGAAGGCAGTCGGTGAAGCCGCCAGTCGAGGCGCCGACGTCCGCGCAGTCGCGCCCTTCGACCTCGACCGCGAAGGCAGCCAACGCGTTGGCGAGCTTCTCACCGCCACGGGAGACGAACGGCGGCGGTCGCTCGACCCGCAGCTCAACCCGTTCGTCCACCTGCTGACCGGGCTTGTCGTACCCCTCGACGAGGCCCGCGAGGACGAGCGCCTGAGCTTGGCTCCTCGTTTCCGCGAGGCCTCTTTCGACGAGAAGGACGTCGAGCCGCCTGCGGGTGGGTTTCAACAGGACCTGCCCTGGGAACTAATTGCGCCAGGAGGTGAACAGATGCCAACTTGGCTCTTGGTCTTGATCATCGTGCTCGTCGTCCTCGCGCTCTTCGGAGGATTCGGGTACACCCGTCGATAGAGGCTCATGGGGGAAGGCGGCCGCGGCGGATGGGCGGGGCGCCTGAAGGATTTCACGAGATCACGCGCGAGGTAAAGCTCACTCGCGCGTGGTCTTTGTTGGTGCCCGGCTAGGGAGGCGCGAGGCGGCGGGCGCCTACGAGGCGGGATGCGTAGTTCGAGCCGGCAAGCTGCACGATCTCGACGTCCTTCCCGGTGGTCGGAGCGTGCACCATCCGTCCGCTGCCGAGATAGAGGCCGACATGCCCGAGCCCGGAGAACACGAGCACGTCTCCTGGCTCCATCCGGGATCGTTCCACGACGCGGCCCGTGCTCCAGAGAGCGTACGAGTTGTGCGGTACTTCGATCCCGAGCCGCCCGTAGGCCCACCGCACGAGCCCGGAGCAGTCGAAGCCCGTGGCCGGCGACGTCCCTCCCCAACGGTACGGGGTCCCAACAGCCTCGAGTGCGATCTTGGCCGCGCGCTCGCCGATGCTGACGCGTCTCATCGGAGTCGGACGGCCTTCCCCGCGGGCGATGCGCTCCTCCAGGCCCTCGGTGATCGGCGACCAGCTCGAGGCCGTCGCCGGCGGAAGCGCCACGGCCACGGAGACCAATGCGAGCGCGGGCAGGATTCTGTGTAGACGGCGGGGCATTGGTGAGGAAGGAACGTCGGTCTGAGCGCGGAGCTGTGAGATCGCGCGCGAACCTGGCCTGTTCGTAAGCGCCGGATCCTAGTGACCTGAGTCCGTAGTTCGCAGGGACCAAGCGCTCGACCTCGAAGTTCGTCCTCACCGACGACGACGATGGGAGGCCGACGATGGCGAAGCGCGCAGAGATCGTGCTCGATCATGAGGAGCGTGAGGTCCTCGAGCGGTGGGTGCGACGGCCGAAGAGCTCGCAGGCGCTGGCGTTTCGCTGTCGCGTCGTGCTCGCGGCAGCCGAAGGGGCGACGAGCAAGGAGATCGCCTCCAAGCTGGGCTGTAACGCAAACACGGTCGGCAAGTGGCGAGGTCGCTTCGCCCGCCGCGGCCTCGACGGGCTACACGACGAGCCGCGGCCCGGAAAGCCACGCTCGATCTCCGACGCAGACATCGAGCACGTGATCGTGAAGACGCTCGAGGAGCAGCCCGTCGATGCCACGCACTGGTCGACGCGCTCGATGGCAGCCGCGACGGGCATGAGCCAGTCGGCGATCAGCCGCATCTGGCGCGCCTTCGGGCTAAAGCCCTACCGCACCGAGACCTTCAAGCTCTCCCCCGACCCGCAGTTCATCGACAAGGTGCGAGATGTCGTCGGGCTCTACCTCAACCCGCCCGAGGCAGCGGTCGTGCTCTGCGTCGACGAGAAGTCGCAGATCCAGGCGCTCGACCGCTCGGCGCCGGTGCTGCCGCTGATGCCCGGCGTGCCCGAGCGACGCACCCACGACTACGTCCGCCACGGCACGACCAACCTGTATGCGGCGCTCGATGTCGCCTCCGGGCAAGTGATCTCGGAGATGACCCCTCGCCATCGCGCCGAGGAGTTTCGCCGCTTCTTGAGCCTGATCGACGCTCAGGTGCCCGCACACCTCGACGTGCATGTCGTGCTCGACAACTCCTCGACCCACAAGACGCCCTCGATCCAGCGCTGGCTCAAGCGTCATCCGCGCTTCACGCTCCACTTCACACCCACCTACGCTTCCTGGCTCAACCTCGTCGAGCGCTGGTTCGCCGAGCTGACGACGAAGTGGATCAAGCGTGGTTCTCACCGCTCCGTCCGCGCTCTCGTCGCATCCATCCGCACCTGGATCGCCAACTGGAACGACGACCCCAAGCCCTTCGTCTGGCACAAGAGCGCTGACGAGATCCTCGACAGCCTCGCTGCCTACTGCCAGCGGATCAACGACTCAGGTCACTAG
>Ga0136613_10000890_pt1 | contig 14703 bp, 14 predicted proteins | sample AntDrymUQ2722106_2_FD_106649 | JGI IMG/M metagenome (GOLD analysis project Ga0136613, IMG submission 106649) | Polar desert sand microbial communities from Dry Valleys, Antarctica - metaG UQ272 (21.06) | ecosystem: Environmental > Terrestrial > Soil > Desert | place: Antarctica: Dry Valley... | reverse complement strand
GCCGCTGCACGCGAAGGAGATCGCCAAGCGCGTGCTCGAGTCCGGCCGCTGCTCCGGCCTCAAGGGAAAGACGCCCGAGGCCACGATCTCGGCCATGCTCGCCGTCGGCTCCAAGGCCGGCGGGGCGTCGTCCTTGGCACGCGCTACCCGGGTAGCGCTCCCGCAGCCGCGCCGCCAGACGCGGTTGATCGGGTACATCTGGTGCCCGAACGCGAGCAGCTGCTCGACGAGCAGTCCCTCCGCTCGCTCGAGCGCGATCGGCAACGCGGGCCCGAAACCTGCGAGCGCCCCACCCAGCCGCTCCAGGCCGGCGCGGTCGTGCGCGTGGTGCGAAGCTCGAGGTGACGCTCACCCGTCCCGTCGACCACGCCGCCTCAGCCTCGGCTCGCGAGTTCGGCTACGGCGGTGACCCATCAAGGTTGTTCCCGCCTTGCTCGCATGGACGTCGCGTTGGGAAGTTCGGCACGATCGAGCGCCGGGGCATCGCCGCTGGGACGCGCCGCGTCGCGGACGTCGTACTAGAGTCACTCGTCACCTCCATCACCAAGGGACTGCACTTGCCGGGGATCGCCGCGAAGTCGGACACAATCTATGAACTCGTCGAGGAGAGCTCGGCGGTGGAGATGGTTGCGACCGGCTTCACCTTCACCGAGGGCCCGGTTTGGCATCCGACGGAGCACCACCTTCTGTTCTCGGACATGCCTGCCGATATCCGCCGGAGGTACACCTTGGACGGGACCGTGACTGAGGTAATGAACCCGTCCAACAAGTGCAACGGCATGACCTACGACGGCGATCTCAACCGCCTCGTCTGCGAGCACGTCACGAGCTGCCTCGTGTGCGAGCGCTCCGACGGAACGCGCGAGATTGTCGCCTCGCACTTCGAGGGCCAGGAGTTGAACAGCCCCAACGACGTCATCGTCCGCTCTGACGGCTCCATCTACTTCTCCGATCCCTGGTACGGACGTATGCCGGTTGTCGGCCTGGAGCGGAAGCGGGAACTCGGTTTCCAGGGCGTCTATCGGATTGCGCCCGGCGGCGGGGAGCCCGAGCTTGTCGTCGGCCGCGAGGACTACGAGCAGCCGAACGGGCTCTGCTTCTCGCCCGACGAGTCCCTCCTCTACGTCAACGACACGCCGGGCGCGTTCATCGACGTCTACGACGTCAACGTCGACGGCTCGCTATCCAATCGCAATAGCTTCTTCAAGGGCATCGGTACGGGCGTGATCGCGGAGGGCATCCCGGACGGGATGAAGTGCGACGAGCGCGGGAACGTCTGGGTCACCGGTCCCGGCGGGATCTGGGTGATTAGCGCAGCCGGCGAGCATCTCGGCGTTATCGAGGTACCCGAGAACACGGGCAACCTGACCTGGGGCGGGGCAGACTGGCACACGCTCTTCATCCCCGCGTCTACGTCGATGTACGCGATCCGCACCTCCGTCGGCCCGCGCTACGAGCCGTACATGCGCCAGACACCGTGACGACGAGGCCGAGGGGCAGCCCGAGCCGCTTTGCGCAGTCCATCAAGGACCTTCAGGCCGAGCAAAGGCGACCTCGAACGCGCAGGGGTGGTCGAACAGGCCGTCCTCGTCCAAGGTCACGTCGGTAAGCGCGGAAGTTATGTGCCAAGAGACCTCAGTCGGAAGCACGATCCTTGACCTGCCTACCCGTACTCGGGACACGAGCCGCTGGGGGTTCTCCGTCGGCGCGCCGGAGTGCTCGATGGGTAACGCTCGGCCTAGTCGTTAGTCACACTTCGGCGGCCTAGTCGCACTTGACAGCAAACGACTCAGCGATCCGCAACCTCGTTCATTTCAGCTCCGGCGGAGAACTCGCTCGCGTGCTTGACAGAAGCCCCCCAAGGGCGTATGTTTGTTCATAGTCTGCGGTCGATAGTCACTATGTGAAATTCACAAGGAGACCTTTCGTGCCTCGATCTTGGTTGCGAGTCGCTGGCGTCGCCGCGATCTTGCCGGTGCTGGCGGGTGCATCGTTCAGCTCTGACGGAGCCTCCGCGCCGTTGCAAGTGGAAGGTCGCCTCGTAATAGCGTCCGAGTTACCAGAACCGCCCACACTCGACATTCGAGCCTCTGGGTCAACAGCGATCGCCCAGTTGCTTATCTACAACGTTCAAGAAACGCTTGTGCAACTCGACGGAGCTGGTCGTTTCCGGCCACTTCTCGCAGAGTCCTGGCGCGTTTCGCCCAACCGGCGAACGTACACCTTCAAACTGCGCCGCGGTGTTAGGTTCCATGATGGTAGCGCCTTCACCTCAGGCGATGTCGTCTACAGTTTCAAGACCGCTAAGACGAATCCGGCAAGTCCGCAGGCCGGGCGATTCGCTGTGGTTGAGTTTGTCAAGGCTCGCGGTCCGCGTGCGGTACAGGTGACGCTCAAGCGCCCAAGCTTTCGCTTCCTCTATGACATGGCGCAGCGTGCTGGAGTCATCGTGTCGGGTAAGACAGCCGGTCAGGCTGCAAGTCATCCGATCGGGACGGGTCCGTTCAAGTTTGAGAGGTGGAACCGCGGCTCGAGTATCGTCCTGAGTCGCTTCGCTGGCTATTGGGGCAGGAAGGCGCGTCTAGATGCAGTAGAGATGCGTTACATAGCCGATCCAAATGCCCAGGTCAATGCACTCTTGGCAGGGGACATCGATGTTCTTTCTAACCTTCGTGCGCCAGATCGGGCGGCCCAGCTCCGGGCAAATACCAGCTTCACTTTCATCCGGGGGGCTACTAACGCGAAGCAGCAGCTCTCGATCAACGTTTCCAAACCCCCGCTGAATAACCTTCGGGTACGTCAAGCGATTGCCTACGCTATTGATCGGCGTGCGGTCAACGTAGCGACCTTCGGTGGATTCGGTACGCTGACTGGTACCTTTGCTGCGCGGACCGACCCCTATTTCACCACCTACGCGCCCTACCCCTACAATCCAGCGAAGGCGCGTGATCTCCTCTCCAGGGCAGGATTCTCCGGAGGTTTGGATCTCGAGATCAAGAGCATTCGAGGCAATATCAGTGCGCCTCAGGCAGAAGTTGTGGCTGCTCAGCTCGGGCGCGTCGGGATACGCGCGAAGATCACCGAGCTGGACTTTGCGACCTGGGCCAGCACCGTGTTCAACCCCAGCGTTGCCAACTTCCAGTTGACAACCGTCGGGCACAGCCAGCTACTCGAGATCTACCAGTTCGTCTCGCCACCTGGCTGGTATCAGCAGTACCGCTCCACTGGGTTCAACCGGCTCATGACGGCGGCTGATTCAGCCGCAGACCTGACCACGTTCACGAGGCTTGCTCGCCGAGCGGCGATGAGGCTGGCCGACGATGCGGTGACAATCCCCTTCTTCGCGGAGTCGACCGTGACCTTCGTACGTAAGCGTGTGATCGGTTGGCCAGTCACGGGGAGGATCGATGCTTCAATCGATCTCCGTGCCGTAAGAGTGGCGCCGTAGGTAGCCGGCGGAGTCGAGGTTCTGTCGCTCCCCGTTGTCGCGTCGCAGCAACTTTGTGCACGCTGATCCGTGATCGGCCATATCATACTCAGGCGCACCGCGAGCGCGCTCGCGGGTTTGGTCGTCGCATCGGTCGTAATATTCCTGGCCCTATCGGTTCTCGGTGGTGACGCCGCAACTGTCGTTCTTGGTGATCAAGCCACGCAAGAGAATATCACTGCGTTGCGACAGAGGTTCGGGCTGGATGTATCCCCGCCAGAGCAGTATCTGCGCTGGATGAAGGGGATGGTAACGGGGGATCTCGGGCGTTCACACCTCACGGGCGCTCCGGTAGGACCAGAGCTACGGCGACGGTTGCCGGTGACCTTACCGTTAACGCTACTTGGTTTATCGATCGCGCTTCTAATTGCCTTGCCAGCGGGGCTCTACTCCGCAGTTAGACACCAACGCGCCTCCGGAGCGTTAATTAGCGCCGGTAGTCAGGTTGGCATGGCGATCCCCGTGTTTTGGGCGGCGCTGATGCTGTCGAGTTTCTTCGCAGTTCGTGTTGGCTGGTTTCCTTCCGGCGGCTTCGTACCCTGGAGCGAAAGCGTACCCGGTGCTCTAGAATCGCTGGTTCTCCCGGCCGTCTCCCTTGGGATCATTCAGGCGGCGATCTTCACGCGATATGTCCGTTCGGCCATTCTGGACGTGATGCGATCGGATTACATACAAATGGCAAGAGCGACCGGGCTGACGTGGACGCAATCACTCTGGAGGCACGGGTTGCGAAACGCGGCCATACCTCTCGTGACGGTCGTCGGGTTGCAATTTGGCGTCCTCTTGGGAGGCACGATCATCATCGAGAACGTCTTCTATCTACCTGGGTTAGGCTCCATGATCGTCGGTGCCGTCAACCAGCGCGATCTCATCGTGGTTCAGAGCGTCACTCTGGTTCTTACTGCAATCATTGTTGCGACAAATCTCGCTACGGACCTCTCGTATCGATTTCTCGACCCACGCCTCAGAAGCCAGTGACGGAGAGAGCGACAGAATTTCGAGAGCCTTACGAGGTCCCCGAATTGTCCGCTGAACCGGTGTCGCGTCAGCGCGGCCGAAGGCGGGTACCATTGACGCTGTGGGGCGGTTCGCTTCTCCTCTCTCTTGCACCGATTGCGGCGTTCGTGTCTTTCTTTTGGACTCCAAAGGATCCGACAGCTCAAGACATCGAGCAACGGCTATCCTCGCCCGGGCAAAACGGCTATCTGCTCGGCAGCGATGGGTTTGGCCGAGATATCGCAAGCCAGCTGATGGCGGGCGCGCAGAACTCACTGGTGGTGGGTGGGCTAGGCGTGTCTCTTGCTTTGCTCGGTGGGATCACGCTCGCTAGCCTCGCAGTAATCCGTTCCGGATGGCTCGAGGAGGTCATCATGCGACTGAGCGATGTGGTGTATGCGTTTCCGGTCGTCATCGTCGCGCTCATCCTGAGCGCGAAAATGGGACCGGGTAATTTACCTGGAATTCTCGCCGTGGCAATCCTGTTCACACCCGTGGTCGCTCGCCTGGTGCGGGGGTCAGCCGTGCCACTATTCGAGCGCGAGTTCGTACTCGCTGCGCGTGCTTACGGTCGAGGTAGAACATATGTCTTTTTTCGGCACATCCTGCCGAATCTCTCGGCATTGGTGATCGTTCAGGCAACGGTGATGTTCGCAATAGCGATTCTGCTGGAAGCGTCGTTGTCGTATTTGGGCCTGGGAGTTTCGCCTCCGACGCCATCATGGGGGCGGATGCTCCGCGACGCGCAGCAGTTTCTCAGCGTTGCGCCGTGGGTGGCCGTTTGGCCGGGCCTCGCGATCATCGTTACCGTGCTTGGCTTTAACCTAGCGGGAGATGGATTGCGGGATCTGGCAGATCCCAAACTTCATCGCGCGGTTCGATGAGCATCCTGACTGTCGAGAATCTGAGCATCGGCTTCGGCTCAAACTCGGCCGTTCGTGAGTTCGACCTAGGAATGAGTGAACGCGACAGAATGGGATTGGTTGGCGAGTCGGGATGTGGAAAGACCGTGACGGCGCTCACGCTGGCCGGACTGCGTCCGGAATCAGCATGGGCAACGGGCGTCGTTCGATATGGGGATCAGTCCGGTAGCAATATGCTCGCTATGAGCGAGCGTCAGTTGGCGACGCTGCGCGGGGGAACGGTGGTGATGATGCCCCAAGATCCCGCAGCGGCTCTTGATCCAGCAAAGCGCATCGGACGCCAGATGGGCGACGTGATCGTACGTCGCCACCGCGTCTCACGTGCGAGAGCGCGTTCCGTGTGCGTCGATGTTCTCGAGCGGGTTGGTCTGCGTCGCGCCGAAGAGAGGCTTCGCTCCTATCCGCACGAGCTCTCCGGCGGACAGCGACAGCGCGTTGTGCTTGCGATGGCGATTTCCTGCCGGCCGAAGCTGCTCATCGCCGATGAGCCAACGACCGCGCTCGACGTGACCGCGCAAGCTGGCATTGTTCGACTCCTGTCTCAGGTGGTTGCCGAGGAAGGCATTGCTCTGCTCTATATCACCCACGACTTGTCTGTTATCGCTGCTCTCTGTCAGGACGTGATGGTGATGTATGGCGGACGCATCGTGGAGTTCGGACGCGTAAAGCGGGTATTCAGGGCTCCACACCATCCCTACACCTCCGGTCTACTGACTGCTATACCAGCCTCGAATTTCCAGGAGGGTCATACGAGAGGCGCGCGTTTGCCCACGATCCCTGGCTCCGTTCCCGCGCTGGGCGAATTTCCAACCGGGTGTGTGTTTCGTGATCGCTGCTCGCGAGCAACCGAGCGCTGCATCGATACGCCACCGAGGAGTCTTGCGCCAGATGGCTACTTTGAGTGCTGGCACCCGATCATGGAGACGGAGTGATGGGGGGACCAATCTTGGAGGCGGCGAATGTTACGCGGTGGTTTCGTCTTCCTCGGACGGCTGTATTTCAACGACCGCCGCGAATGCACGCTGTTCGGGACGTAAGCATGGTGGTTAATGAAGGAGACACCATCGGCATTGTAGGAGAGTCCGGCTCCGGTAAATCCACTCTTGCCAAGTTGTTTATGGCGTTGGATAGGCCGCAGGAGGGTGTCGTACGCTACCAGGGCCGAGAGATATCGTTTGCCAAAGACAGCCAGCTCACGGCCTTTCGAAGAGAAGTGCAGATCATATTTCAAGACCCAAATAGCTCACTTGATCCGCGAATGAGAGTCGGGACGTCGATCATTGAGCCTCTGCGCTCGCTTCGTGTGTCAGGCGATCATCGCGCAGCACTCGATGACCTCATGCACGCGGTCGGTTTACCTGCCTCTGCGGTAGAGAGGTACCCTCACGAATTCTCCGGTGGCCAGCGTCAGCGCATTGCAATAGCAAGAGCTCTAGCTCCTGGGCCAAAGTTGCTCATTGCTGATGAGCCCGTTAGCGCGCTTGATGTGTCCGTACAGGCGCAGATTCTGAATCTCCTTGCCGACCTCAGGGAGGAGTTTGGACTGACGCTGATCATCATCTCTCACGATCTTGCGGTTGTTCACCACGTCGCAGATCGAGTGGCGGTGATGTGTGCGGGACGGATCGTGGAGACCGGTCCGACGGAGGACGTGTTCGCGCGCCCCCAGCATTCATACACGAAGGCGCTCCTGGGTTCTATTTTGACCCTCGACGGGAAGGTACCCACAGGCACCGTGGGTGAGGTCGTTTGAATTCCCTCTTACCCTGATCCCCGGCTGGGTAATGCTGTCACGACAAGGCTAGCGATAGAAAGATGATCCCCAAAGCCTGTTCGCAGAAAAGGCGGTGGAGAAAGGACTGGAGGAATGCAACATAAACAGGAAATCGTGCTTCGCTCACTGGACGGGCTTCTCCAGGAAGGTCTTGAAGCGCTCCACGCGAACGGTACAGACCGGATACCTTTGGTTGACGGCCGAGTGGTCGGCGTCGTTGCTAGCCCCCAGCTCGGCAATGCTGAAGAGATGGCATTCGGCATGAGTGTACTCCCGCGTGGCCTCCGGACCCCACCTCACGAGCATGCTGCTGAGGAGCTGGCGATCGTGTTGGACGGTACTGGTACCATCGAGATCAACGGAGTCGTTGTGGCAGTACGGCGTGGATCAGTTGTGCTGACGCCGCCCAATTCCACCCACATCACTGCAGCCTCAATGGAGACAGACGCGCTGGCCGTCCTGTGGATCTATGCGCCGGCAGGTAGTGAGCTGCGCTGGCTTGGTGGTTCCGAAGATGCAAGCGGGTCGTAACCGCGTCTCGAACGGCCCTAGGGCGGTGATCGTGACCGGCGCAGAGAGCGGCATCGGTGCGAATGTCGCGCGGGAAGTGCTCGAGTGCGATGTTGAGACGGCGTGTGGACTCATTGATGTATCGACGGCGGGCGGCGAAGATTTCAGGCGGTCCTTCGGGGAGCGTGTCATTTTCGAGCAGTGCGATGTCACGAATCAGCGTGCGGTCCAGGCTGCCGTGGGACGAATCGCCGCAGCACTCGGACCGATCAAAGGGCTTGTCAACGCGGCTGGCATTCACTCGGCCATCCCGAGCATAGATCTCGGGCAGTCTGACTGGAACCGGATGCTTGCGGTGCATCTGTCAGGTACTTTCTTTGCCGCCCAAGCCGTCGCCCGGACGATGATTGAGGCTTCTCACGGTGGTGCGATCGTCAACCTCGCCTCGGTAGCGATGGACTTCGGCTGGCCCGAACGGTTGTCGTACGCCGTAGCTAAGGCTGGCGTCGGAGCGCTCACACGTACACTGGCCGTCGAATGGGCTCCGCTCGGTATTCGTGTCAATGCGGTTGCACCCGGGTACATCGACACTCCCATGGTTCGTAACGCTGCTCTCTTGGGTACGTTTGATATCGACGAGCGACGAAGCCAGCACGCTCTTCAGCGCTTCGGCACGGTTGAAGAGGTCAGCGCTGTTATCCGCTTTCTGCTCTCCCCTGCTGCATCGTTTATCACGGGGGAAGTCGTAAAAGTCGATGGCGGCTTCTCCGTCAAGAAGTAGCTCACGGTGTTCGACCCAAGCAGATCCGTAGCTCTGGATCAGACCTGTCTTCAAATGGGTAGAGCGGCCGGGTCCGTCTACGCCACGGAAGGCTGCGCAAGTCCGACGTGCTCGCGCCGGGCAAACTGACGACGCACATACCACTCGCAAGATGAGCGTAGCCGGCTCGAAACTGCCGAGCGGACTTCACCACTACGATGTCCGCCTGCCGCGGGTCGAGACCAACGGAGGTATACATGCTTGGGTCGGCCGTATCCGCGGGCCGCTCCGAGATCAGGAGCGCTATCGTGCCGCTGTCCACTACAGTTGCCCGGCCCATTGATACCTCGAGCCCGCGCCCCTTGGCCGTGGAGAGTTGGAAGCGGCCACTAGAAAGAGTCCGTACGACGCCCGAAAATGCTGTCGGCTCCGACCACCTGGGATCGACGTTCGCCCCGACGGAGAGAGCCACAGCAGAACCCACCCCGGCATCGAAGCAACGATCAACCGCTTCCTGGTCCACGACGCATACGAACGTTCGGCGGTCGACGTGTCGCTCCATGAGTCGCCTAAGGACGGTCGTGCTGTCGCCGGCGGAGCCTGCCATCGGCCCGTCAGCCGAGTCGGAGATGACGAACGGACCGCCTGAAGCGACGAGAGCATGGTCGATGGCCAGGTCGAGATCGATTGCCGCGGCATCAAATTCGTGGCGAAGATCCCAGCCGCTTCTTGCGAGGTCCAAGATCGCGGACCGAACTTCGTCCAGTGCATCACCGCTCTCATTGAGGTCAACGACCGCGAGGGTAGTCATTCCGGTGCCAGGCATATCGAGCCACGGCTGCACCGCGAAGAGCGAGGTAGATACCACGCCGGGGAGACTCCTACACCGAGTGGCTTGAGCGAGAAGGCGAGCCATCGGGTCAACGCTCGTATCCATGGCCTCGGCGGGCACGATCATTGGAGCCTTGGCGAAGATGGTTTGTGGTGCGATTACTCCCTTGAGCGTGCCAAGAAGAAGCTCGGCGACGCGTTGGCCCGTCTCGAGAAGATCTACGTGCGGGTACGTCTCATAGCCCACGACTATGTTGGCGTGGCGGATCATTTCCTCGGTCATATTCGCATGCATGTCGAGCGCTATTGCTATGGGAACGTCGTCACCCACAGTCGCCCGTACCGCTGCCAAGAGGTCGCCCTCCGCATCGTCGAGATCCTCAGTCGCCATCGCGCCGTGCAGCGACAGCACGACCGCGTCCAGGGCCGCTGCAGCGGACAAGTGATCGAGACACTCACTTTTCAGAAAGTCGTAAGCCTGGCGTTGCACTGGGCCAGATGAGGGTGATTGGGCGGCGATCGTAGGGATAATCGTGTGACCTGCACGTGCCAGTGTGTTCATAACTCCCGCCAACGATGTTTGCGCCGACGTGAGCTTCAGCACGTCGTCGCCGGTAGCGAGGGTGTGTCCCTCGAAATAACCAAGGTCTGCCCCCCTTTTGGCAAATGAGTTCGATTCTTGCATCACCTCGCCCACCGCAACTCGGGCCGAACTTGCACGAACAGTCATGGGCGACTCACCCTCGACCGAGAAACGCCTGGTCGAGCGGCAGAGTGATCGTCTCGAGTACGTTCACCATCGTCGGCATACCTAAGATCGTTAGGGCGAGCGTTGCGATGTCGTCTACCCTCATCATAGGTTCGGCCCGGAGAGGGTCATCCTTAGAAAGAGCGGCGACCCGTTCAACAACAACATTTCCGGGGTGCAAGCACCCGGCGGAGATGCGGTACGTACGTCCATCCAGAGCAATCGATTTCGTTAACCCGATGAGACCATGCTTTGACGCGGTGTAGGCGGCCGCGTCGTGTCTCGGTATGAATGCCGAGATGCTGCCGATGTTGAGAATGCGACCTCCCCCTCCCGCCTTCATCAGTCGAAATGCCTGTTGAGAACATAGGAAGGCCCCGGTCAGATTCACGTCCAGTACCTTCTGCCACGTTGCGAGTGGCAGGTCCTCGAACGGACCGCCGCAGACCACGCCTGCGCTATTAACTAAGACATCGAGGCGGCCGTGATCGCTAGCCACGCCTGCGAAGAGTCGCTCAACGCTCGCTTGGTCGGTGACGTCAGCGCCAACCGGGACTGCGTGTCCCTGGGCGTCCGCAATCTCATGGGCGACGCGCTCGAGGGTCGACAGCGTCCGACCTGCTACTACGACGGTCGCACCGGCGCCTGCAAGGGCACGTGCTATCCCACGACCGATGCCAGTACCTGCGCCCGTAACGACCGCGACTCGGCCCGAAAAGTGAGTTGCACCCATCTTTCCCTTACACCCGAGTGTCGACCAGGACGTGCTGGAGATCGATCGTGATGCTCATTGGAACAGCGGATTGAACCATCTGGCTTGCGAAGCATCCGCGTTCTGCAAGTTCGACGAGGCGCGCCACGTCGGCTTGAGGTTCACGCGCGCGAACGGTGATATGTGCACGACACGCAGTTGCGCCGGACTGGATAGTCCCCGCACGCACCGACCCGGTCGAGTACCAGTCGAACTCGACACGGCACCGGGCGTCGTCGATGTCGATGCGCATGACTTCGGCGTACCGTTTCAACTGTGTCAAGAGACAGAACCCGACCCCTGCGGCGACGTACGTGAGGGGCTGTGGGTGCTCGTCCTTGCCGCCTAGATGCGCCGGCTCGTCGCAGAAAAACTGGAAACGATCGGTGGAGCCAGACTTCTTTTGGCCATCAAGCGCTACCGCGTCGATACCCATCGTGATGGTAAACCGACCCTTCGCCGCGAGCTCTGGAAGTTCTTCGCTATCTAGATTAGCCATTTGATTACCTCCCTTATTGGACCACTCGACCCGACACTTTGAGGTTCATTGCCCTTAAGCTCAGCGGTTCAGCCGAAAGACATAGAGGCCGCTGCCGTCAGAAGTCCACTCGCTTGGCACGGTCCTAACACATCGATCTACACATTGATTATTGATTTTCGACTGCGCGGACGACGACGTCAGCGGCGACCAGCAACTCGAACCCGTCGACGACGACCAGCTTCTCTGGCCTCACGCGGAGCCCGTGGAGTGGATGTCCCTCGGCGAAGTCGAATTCCACGGCGCCTGTCGCCCGGCAGGAGACGCCAGTTTGAATCACGCGCGGGCGCGCGGCCACAACTTCCTCACGATCAACCACGCCTCCGACATGCTCGTGTATGCGGCGCGGCGTCAGCCACCAGCCCCCCGTCGTCGTCGTCGGCTCGATGCGATCGTGGATGGTTACGTCACGTATGACCGCTGTGCCAGCAGGCGCGGTGAGCCGTGCGGAGCCGCGCGCCAGCGCCTCAATCGGAGTATCCCAGAGCGTGCCCTGGAGTTCGACGGTACCCGGGAGGACGGGCCAGCCAAATACCTCACGCCCCCAACTTCTGTACGCGTCATCATCCGCCCACATGAACATCGTGGCGTCACCCTCGAGACCGCCAGCCTCAACCGGAAAGGCGACGACTGCCTCTCGGAACGCGCCAGCAGGCGATACCAGGGGATGCTGTATGCGCTCGCTCCGAGTCTGGAAGCGAGCGTCGTAGAATCGGAGCCGCGCCAGCGGTTCACCCGGGACGGGTCGCAGGTACCAGGGCAGCGACCCTTCGAGCACCGAGTCCGGAACAGGGAACCAGGCAGTCAGGGTACGGCCGGTGATCCTCCATGGCGGGTCGGGCCATGCGAGATGCGCCGAACCGACCACGAAACCGCCCTGGATGTTGTCTGATCGCATGAGCGCTCCAGTCATCCGGGTGCGAGTGGCCAACTCGGGTCAGCTCGCACGAAGCGCCTACGTCGACGGCACAGCAGCGGCGACGAGCTGCTCGGCCACCGGGCCGCAGAGGGCTTCCCTGTCTCATCAAGGTACTGGCGGGCGCGGGGGCCTGCACTCGTGGGCCCCGGTGCCAACGAACCGAGGTGGATCACGCCCAGTCCGAGCTCGTCGACTTTCGGCAGCAATGAATCGTTGGTGTCCTCGGTCGTCGGCGCACGCAGGAACTTTGCGGCGCATCCAAGCCGCTCGAACGGCAGCATCTCGCCATCAGGCTCCCGCCTCGCTTTTCAGAGCGCCAAGCTCTTCGGATGACTGGAAAATGATGCTGCGCACTGCCTCGGCGACCGTTGCCACTGACGGCACGAGTGCTGCCTGAAGTACCGGCGCTGCTGGAATCCGAACGTCAGGAGTTGCGACACGCTTGATGCGCGGCCGAATTCCGTCGGATAGCCGTTCATGGATCCGGGCCGAGAGCTCGGCTCCGACGCCGCCCGACATGTTGGCTTCGTGAGCGATCACCGCGCGCCCGCCAGCGTTTATCACTGTCGCCATGATCTGACTGTCATCAAGCGGGTTGAGCCACCGCAGATCCAAGACCGCGACCTCGATTCCCTCGCCGGCGAGGATCTCAGCGGCGGTGATTGCCGTATCTACCATCGATCCCCAGGAGAGGATTGCCGCGTCGCTGCCCTCCCGTCGGACGCGCGAGCCGCCAATTTGCTCGACGCTCGCTCCAAGGTGAACTTCACCCTCCGATGGGTAGAGGGCGCGCGATTCGATGATGACGCAGGGGTCGTCGCATGCTACGGCCGCACGCAGCATCCCAAAGGCATCCTGCGGCGTGGACGGCAGCCCGACTCTTAGGCCCGGGATGTGAAATAGGAGCGCTTCAAGACTTTGCGAATGCTGAGCGCATGATCCGGGAGTGGCTCCTTGCTGCGTGCGCACGACCAGGGGCAGCGGCTGCCGACCACGGCTGATGTAGCGGACATTGGCGGCCTGATTGACCAGTTGATCAAGTGCAACGAGAAGGAAGTCCGCCCACATGATTTCAACGATCGGGCGCATACCGTCGAGAGCGGCTCCAATCGCTGACCCCAGAATGGCGCTTTCGGCTATCGGGGTGTCAAAGACTCTAGATTCTCCAAAATCGCGCTGGAGTCTCCGAGTGACACCAAAAATTCCTCCAGCGTGGCCGACATCCTCTCCATATACGACAACCTCGGAGCGATCCTCCAGTTCAGTTCGCAACGCTGCGTTGATCGCCTCCGCATACTGCATCCGTACAGGTGGTGCATTGGGCATGGGCGGCGCGCCGGCTCCGGTGTTGCCAACGGTTGTAGAACCCGAGTAGACATGATCAGGCGCTGTAGAAGGATCCGGGGGCGGCATCGAGCTCGCCGCGGTGAGCGCGGCATCAAGAAGTGTGTCCACCTCGATCTCGAGAAGCCGACAGTCTGCCTCCGTAAGGCCGGCTTCGATCAGCGACTTCCTCAGCAGCGGCAGAGGATCGCGCTGCACGTCGGCTGCCTTCTCCTCCTGCGTACGGTAGTGCTCAACATCGCGGTTGTAATGAGCCATAAGGCGCACGGTCTTGCATTCGATGAGCGTTGGCCCATCCCCTTTGCGCGCACGCTGCGCCGCCTTCTGAACCGCGGCGCGCACTGCCTCTGGATCACAGCCGTCCACAACAGCTGCGGGAATCCCATAGCCGAATGCGCGATCAGCCAGATCCGTGCAGCGCGTGGTGCGAGTTATCGGGGTCATCTCAGACCAGCCGTTGTTCTCGCAGATAAAAACGACCGGAAGATCGAGTGCGGCCGCGAAAGCCATCCCTTCGTGGGTCGCCCCTTGGTTCATCGCACCATCACCGATCGAGACCGCTGCAATCTTTCCCGTAGCCCGGAGCTGTGCAGAAAGGCCCACACCTACGGCGATGGGTACACCCGCGCCGACGATCGAGTTTTCCCCGAGGAACCCGTGGTCGGGTGCCGTCAAATAGGCAGAACCCGCCCGCCCTCCATTGACTCCATCCTCCCGGTGCAGGATCTCTCCCAGCAGAGAGTCGATGGGCGTTCCGCAAGCAATAGCCCAACCGTGGCCCCTGTATGTTGCGATAATCCGATCACCTGGGAGGAGGGCACCCAGGCAACCAACCGGAACTGCCTCCTGTCCACCGCAGAGGTGGATCGATCCTGCGATTTGCGCATCGTTGCTGAGCCGCAAGCAAAGCTCTTCGAAGCGACGAATGAGAAACATCGTTCGATACGCCGTCTCAGGGCTGTAGCTCATGTCCGTAAGCGTGCGGTCCGGAGCCAAGTGAGGCGCAGCCGTTACACTATGTGGAACGTCATGCTGCAATGCTGAAAAAACTAACAGTGTGCGGGGAGGCAGTCAAGAGCGCAGCCGCTCAAACGCAGACAGGACGTCGGTGCGCCGACTCCG
>Ga0136613_10000889_pt1 | contig 14708 bp, 10 predicted proteins | sample AntDrymUQ2722106_2_FD_106649 | JGI IMG/M metagenome (GOLD analysis project Ga0136613, IMG submission 106649) | Polar desert sand microbial communities from Dry Valleys, Antarctica - metaG UQ272 (21.06) | ecosystem: Environmental > Terrestrial > Soil > Desert | place: Antarctica: Dry Valley... | reverse complement strand
TGTCGCATACGACTCGGCGATGGCAGGATGAACCAGCAACGGAGCTCCGGTGGCAACGAGAAGTCTTGGCAAGGACCACTCGTCCTACCGGAGCTTCGTTCGCCCACCGGCGCGACACGCCGAGGATCACCGATCTTGTTCAGTGGGGCCGGTCACATCACCAAATGATCTTGGAACGACCCTGGCGACTAACCCACGTTGGGGATCTCGCCGGCGGTGACAACGGCTTTCGTCGGTGCGATGGCCTGCGCTCATCTTGCTGGCCTGGTCATGTCGGCAAGCCTCGCTGTTCAGCGTGTTCGACCACCAGGAGCACGGCCAACAGCGGCCCTCGTGTTCTGCCTGTCTCCCGGACAACGACAGCACCTGGTGGACCCTGCGGTCGCCCTGGGTCTCGCACAGCGGGGACCACCGTCGGCCACGTGATCGTGGCGAAGCAGGACGTCACCATCGAGGCGCGGCGGCTGGTACGGGGATACGGGCGGACTTCCACGGCGTGTGCACCCCGTTCGCCGCCGCGGCGGCGCAAGTTCGCAGACACCTGCAGCAAGGGACACAGACGCATCAAATCGACCTTGAGCGTGCTCCTGCCAGTGGTCGTCGGCGCACTGCTGACCTGGTTCACGAGTGCATGGCGGGACGAGACCTGCTGCAGCCGACTGCAGGCCGACGCGCTCGCGCTCCGCGGCCTGCACGTTCCTCGGACCGGCCAGACCTATCTCAGGGAGTGGACCGCTCGCACGGGAGGGGCCACCCCATCCGGATCAAGTGGTGCTGAACAGCCGGGCGAACTGGTTGCCCAGTTACGCAAAGTTTCCGTACTTCGTCCGCGGTGGATCCTCCCAACCGGCTACAGGACCTGCTGTGCGGTGGGACACTGGGTGAACGGATGACCCATGCCGGATGACGCATGCCGGATGACCCACGCCGGATGTGGTCGAGGACGAGCGATGAGGAGCGCGAGCATGAGGGGCAGGGCCTGCGGTCGGAGCTGTCTAAGCTGGACACCGCAGTCGAGTGGATCGTACATGCACTGGAACGCTCTGGACGACCGCTCCGTACCATGTGTTCTCAGGCTCAGGTCCCTTGCTGAACGGGAGGCAGAGACAACAGCATGAACCCGTACCTGGTACCTGGCCTCGAGGCCGGGCCCGAAGGGCCGCTCTGTCCGTTCCGCAGACCCGAGCACGAGCGCTACTACGTACCGCTTGACAACACCCAGCAGGCGTTCGAGCAGTTCCAGGAGCAGATAGGCGATCTTCGCGGTCTTCGCGACGAGGGGCGTCTGATCATGGTCAGTGGACAGCGGGGGTGCGGCAAGACCGCACTCATCAACCGCTGCGCCACCTGGTTGCGGGACGGCCTTGATAACCTCGGCATCCAGGGCATGATCTTCTCGTTGACCCAGGAGGGCCTGGAGAACCAGCCTATCCAACGTCGCATGAATCACGTGTTCCAGTGTGTTGTCGATGATCTCTGGCAGCGCGAGTTGTTGAGCAAAGAAGACCATATCAGGGGGCTGAAGGAACGACGAGACGACCTCGACCTTGCGTATCGTTACCTCAGTGGTGTCCTGGATGATGACATCGTCACGATTGTCCTCCTTCCGCCGTCCGCGGATCTCGTCAGGGAAGTGGAAGGGTACGCAAAGTACGCACGCAAGCATATTGTATTTTTTGTCGAGAGCTCCTTCGTTGACTCCATGGAACGTTCCTGGCCGGATATTTGCACGGCCAGTCGGGTGTCCCCGATCCTGCTAGAGGTGGGGCCACTGCGTGAGCGGGACGGTTGGCTCTTCGCGCAGGCACGGCAAGAGCATCATCCGATCGCCGACGAGATGTTTCCTAGAGTGAGCGAAAAAACTATGCAGCGCGTAACGGATGGCTGGGAGACATCAGTCGGGCAGTTACAGGCGTTGCTTTTTGGAGTATATCGAGAACGGAGCAATCGTCCAGGGCCAGAAATTACGGTGACCTCGGATGAAGTGACCTACGCGGACATCACCAGTTACCACTTCAGATTAACCAGGAACAGGGCGGGGCACATCCCATGAACAGCGGCCACCGGGATCGCCCACTGACCGGTTGGGATCTCAACCATACCGGTCGGGTGAATCCGTTTCCACCGACCGCGGTCGCCAAGATAGCGGAGTTCGACGACGACACGGTGACCGTATACACGCCTACCGTCCGCGAGGCTGTCAGAGTAATGGACGACTACCTGGCCGCCCCGACGGCCAAGACCACCCGTACCAGCCCGGGCAACGTACTCGCAATTGTCGGGGATTATGGTACCGGTAAGACGCACTTGGCCGTGGAATTGTTGCGCCACGCCAGGAACAGCGCTGGCGATACCACGGGCACGCTGTACCTCGACGCCCCGGCCGACACCTTTGTGACCTTGTACCGAAGGTTCGTCCAGCAACTGGATGCCGCCGATGTCAACAGGAGGGTGAGCGAATATTACGCCGACGTCATCGCCGATGCCCTCAGTGTCTCGGAGTTCACTTCTGAAGTCTCGAGACAGTTGCGCGCCGGTGAGCTGGACCCGGTGGAGGCCGTTGACCGGCTGAGTCTCATGGAGAGCAGATTTCTGCAGCAGGTGCAGATCACACTGCACCGTGTCACCAGGAACGAGGCGTTCGGCACCGCACTGACGCTGTTACTGCGCCGCGGTTTCGCTGACGCAGTATGGGAGTGGCTCGCCGGCCACGCCCCCGACCAGATCCTGATGGACCGGGGCATCGACGCGGCAATCAACAACGAAACCGCCGCCCTGGAGGCAATGGGGGTCTTCGCGTTACTGTACGGCCACCGCAACCACCGTTTCGTCGTGGTGATCGATGAATTAGACAAGTTACTCTCGGTGTCCAGCCGACCGACCGAGGATGCCGTTGTCGGGTTCAAGAAGTTGTTGGAGGTGTTCGCCGCCGCCCGTGCGCTGCTCGTGCTGGTCGGCTTGCCGGACTACCTCGACGTACTCGGCATCGACGTGCTGCAACGGATCGGCCGAATCATCCGAGTCTCCGCGCTGACCAGTGAGAACACCTCGGAGTTCATCTCGAGGACCCAGCAGCGTACGCTCGGAAAGGCTACTCTGGAGCCTTTCACCCCGGACACCGTGAACTACCTCGTCAAACTCACCGACGGCGCACCGCGCAAAGTAGTCCGATTGTGCCACCATCTCTACCGTAAAGCTACCGACGAGGGCACGCAGGTCACCGAGTCGATGGTGCGCCAGGTGGCGCGCACTCAGTTCGACTTCGCCAGTATCGACAAAGTGCGCGGGGAGGTTCGGCGCGTTCTCGACGCGCATGGGCTGTCTTACTTCCCTGATCATCAGGTAGGTCGTGACCCGTACTCGCTAGCCGATTATTGGATTCCGGTGGGTGATCTAGATTCTGGCTGCGCCGTGTTGCTCACCGAATCGGTGTTGGATGCAACAGACAGCGAGGCATTGACGCGTCGCGCCATGTCGATTCATAACGCAGTTGCGGACGCCGAGACAGTCTTGGTCGTGGTCGGTTACCTTCCTTCCGGTATATCGATGGAACTGAGTGAAGCCTTCAGGATCGAGCCGATCGTCTACGACCACTGGATATTTGGTGAGAGTCTCGCCGCGATACTCACATCGCGGGTTCGGTCAATCGAAGAGGTCATCAGCGGAGATCCGCTCGTAGTTCTCCACGACCGGGTGGAAAGGATGAACCGCCAGCAGTCGAACACTCAGCGGTTCATCGAACGGCTCGCTATCCACGTCGATGACATGCGGGCATCGTCCGACCATCGACTCGGTGTGATTCAGCGGGGGCTGGACGAGATCACGAATGCACTGTACTCAGGGGGTCCTGCCGGATCTCCTAGCAACCTCGAGAGCTCAACTGGATTCTCGAGGTTGCCGGCCGAAGTCCGCGGTTTGTTCAACGAGGCAATGGCGACGTTAGATGCGCTCAACCGGATGGATATCGCGCTTCGTGATGCTTTCGTCGGTACTGAACAAGAGCCTTCCCAGGCAGTCGACGCCCGAATGAATCTCAGAGCTACGTTATACTCACCCAACCTGTTCCATGCGATGGGTGTAGCCATCCTTCTGCAGAAGCTCGTAGAGGCGTTCCGTAACGGCGTGAATGACTGGTACCGATCGCGCGAACCGAATCCGCAGGGTAAGATTGAACTTTCTGACCGGGTGAGGCTGGACGCTTTGTGCCGCGCGTACGAGGCCCTCTTCGCGTTCCTTCCTGCTTTCAGGCTCAACGATCTCGAGGAGTTCCCAGCGCATCCCGGTGGTCGCGACGACCAGTTGGGTGAGGTTGTCAGGTCGACGCGCCTGACGAACGTGCAGGACGTCTTCAGCAGCCTTGGCGTGCACGTTCATAAAGCGGTTCTCAAGTCCTTTTCAATCATCAATGACGACGACTGAATCCCAATATCATCGCCTCTGGCAACCAAGGGCGAGCCGGGCGATCCTTTCATCGGCTTGCGCTACCTGCTCTTGATCGATGGTGACGCCGACCAGGTATTCTCCAGAGCGCACCCGATAGTAGTAGATGGCACCCTGTTCCACATCCAGAACGACACGTTCCAGCCGGGCCCCGATGGCAGGTCCAACCATTCGACCAAGCATCCAGATGGCGACTGGGAGTTGACGACAGAAGTCGCGGTAAAAACTCCGTCGTTCTTCGACCGTGATTTGGGTGAAGAACGATTTCAGCCTCCGATGACCGAGCTGGTCGACCGAGAACACCACCTCGCCATCGTGGCAGCGGGCTAGATAGTGCAGGTCATCGGGACGAACTGCGGCCAGAAACAGATTATCCACCTCATCGTCTTCGGAACTCTCGATATATGGCGAGACGTCCGGCCCTGTGGAGAGGCGCGGTCGCTGGCCGCTGCTCGCCTCGTCGCCAGGCTTGGTGGAAATCCAGGATCCCGGATCCTGCGACTGCAAGCTAAGCTGCCGACGCAGGGCGGTCGCCAGCTCTGCTATCGCTACGTCCATATTTTTCGCGCCAACCAGCTTCGGCAGCGGGATGCCCGACGCCGGCAAGGCCGATGTATCAAAGGTTGACCCTATTATGTACTCGTTGGGCACGACCGAGTTACAATAGATCACTCCTCGTGAGGCGTGCAGCACCGTGCGGATGAGTGCACCAGTGCGCACCTTTTGCAGCGTCCTGTCGAGATCATTCACAATGTTGCTGAGCTGGCTGCCAACCAGCTTGTAGTCGCTGCGCCTGGACTCGATCGAACTGGCTGGCCGATCGATGGGACGCACGGTATCGGCGAGCACGTCCACGGTAAAACCGCAGACGCCGTTGACATAGTACGCGAGGTGTTGAATCCCCTGCAGATTCTGCACCGCTTCACGACATAGGAACCTTGCCTTGCTGAAGCGGTCGTTGTCAACGCGCGAGGCGAGATCCTCAAACGGCGTCACCGGCACGGGCTGTTCGCTCGCATCTTCAGGATCGAGCAGGTCTCCGACGTCAGAACTCACCACTACCACTCCCTCAGCTGGTTGCGTTGCGCTCCGCGCTCCGCAGCATTCTCACCGATCATGCGTCTGCCTCAGGTTTCGGGTAGGTCAACACCGACATCCACCCATCGGTCGATGTCACTGAAGGATAGGTTCCTCTTCGCGAGCAAAGTGTAGGGATGATCACGCACCATAAACTCCCGGCACATGTCGTACGCTGACCGTAGAAGTTCGGTGGCGGACTCGATATCCTGCGCTTGCGCCACACCGTGCGCGTGGTTAATCGTGGCGGCCAGCGCCCACGGATGCTCCTCGCTCAGCCGGTTCCGCAGGTCGTCTCGACTCACGCTGCCGAGCTTGAAGGCCCGCTCGACCTCGCCCAAACTGCGTAGGAAGACCGCGAGGTCGACCCGACACAGGGCGGTGAACGGGTGATCGGCGCCCAGGTGGTGGACATAATCCTGCAAGCAGTCCTCGGCTAGTCTGACAGCCGTCGCGGAGTCCCCGATCTGGTGGTGATCCAACGCGAAGCTGAGCTTGCACGCGCGCGTACGTGGGTGATCTTCGCCAAACAGTACCCGGTACCCACGTAATGTCTCGGTGTTGAGTTCCAACGCCCCGGTGACGTCGTCGGAACACCGCATGGTGATCGCGCGGTTCCACTGGATCCGCATCTCGTCAGAATGGCCGGGATGCCTGAGCTGTATAATGTGGGCGAGCGAGTCGGTGAGTACTTTAAGGGCGTCCTCGTACCTGCCGAGTTCGCGAAGATAGATACCAACGTTGCAGGTTGACCGCCACACGTCAGGGTTATCGGGGCCGAACAGGGCCAACCGACGAGCCTGGTTTCTTCGCTCCAGTGCGAGGGCGGTCGGGATGTCTCCGCTGAGAAAGAATGACAAAGCCAGGTTATTCGCCGCCCTTAGCGTGTCTGGGTGGTCGTCGCCGAGAACCTCACGGAACCCCTGCAACGTGGTCTGCTCCTCGCCGCATGCCTCGGCGAACCTACCAAGGCTGCGGAGATCAGCCCCTCTGCTGCGCCCGGTCTTCAGGGTACGAGGATGCGTCGGCCCGAGTTCTGCTCGCTGCTCCTCCAGCAGATCTTGATCCTGTCTCAATATGGTTTCCGGATCGCGCCCAAGTTCCCGATGCAGGTTCGCCAAGTGGAATTTGAGCCTCATCCGCAGCGAGGTTTCCACTCGTGATCCCGGTTTCCATCCGGTCAGCACGAGGTTGCTCAGCTCGACGGCGAACTGGCACGCTTCGGGATCGCGTTTCCGGTACAGATAGTCCACGTGGTTCACGATCCAGCGGCGCACTGAGATCTCATCGCTGGTCGCTGCACCGGAGGGCTCCAGGTGCTTCTGGAGCTCGGCGAAGTCGTGCCTGTCCTGCTGGATGTTCCCGTCGGCATCTGTCGGTGCAAATGCTGCGAGCCCCCGCAGCACTTCCCGGTGGCGGGCCTGATGTTCTTCGGGTGTCATGACATCCCGTACTAGGGTCTGGACGACCCGATGCATCTTCAGCGATGCTGGGTGTTTCCAGACCACGTCGACAAGTCCGGAACGGGATCCCGATTGGAGTACCTGATCGAGTTCAAGAGGATCCAGAGCGAGCGCATCACCGTCGGCAACCGCCGATGCCAACGCCGTGAGCATGGACGTGGAACGCAGCAGCCTAAGAGCGACGCCGTCGGCCGACAGGAACGCGCATAACTGAGAGAGCCGCAGGACGAGACGGCCGGAATCGTCCTTGCGTAACGTTTCGGTCACCACGCCCAGTGCCGCAGCTAGGCTCACCGGAGCAGATCCCTGCGATTGGCCGGCTGGTTGCTGCATCATCTGCCGGTCCACTCGCGCACAGAACTCGGCGGCGGCCCACTCCGCTGCTTCCGCCCGGGGCAGGACCTTTCCCGCCCGGACCTCCCGACGCATCAAAACAGCGCTTTCTCGTATCCAGGCCGCCGCCAGCCGAAGACTCAGAGGCATGTGCTCGACGAGCGCAGCGACCTTCTTCGCATCCTGCTCGGACAGGTCGGGTACCTGATCACGCAACAGTGCGACGCTGTCGTTGCTTTGAAATGGGTTGATCTCACCGGTCGCCATCGTGGGCGCCGATGCTGCGGGCGCCCGTGTCGTGATGATGACGTGTCCGGCGCCGCTGGCGGGCCGCAGCCCTGCTAGCACACCGATGTCAACGAGATTATCGTAGACCAACAGCCACCTGGCGTAAGGGTGGCCATCTGCCAGCGCATCCAGAACCGCCTGCGGACGGTCCCTGCCGGCTGGCAGCTTCATTTCCTCTGCCAGCTCGGTGAGGCTGTCACGCACGGACCGCCGGTTTCTCGCAGGGATCCACCATTGAAGATCATAGTCGAGCGTGAAGCGGTGTGCGTACTCTCTGGCGATCTCGCTCTTTCCCACGCCGGCCGCGCCGCTGAGGGTCCAGTCGCATATCCCTTCAGCGGTGCGGAAGCGGTCGCGCATCGCCTCGAACTCCTCGCCGCGGCCTATGAACTCGGGATTGCGTGGAGGCAGCTTGGACCTGCTGCGGGTGGGGCCGGGTCCGGCGGGAAAGCGAGCCATCCACGACTGCCTCCCGATCCCCGGCCGGTCTATCAGCACGAAGCGGTAAAGCAATCTCGTTCGCGCCTGGTCATCATCGCAGTGAAGGAAACTGATCGGGACCGCGGAGGTTAGCGGTTCGGCGACCGGCTCTTCGGACACCTGGACAACCACGAGGTCGAATCGATCGGCGAAGCCGGAGTCCTCCTGGGCATGCAGGGCGATGTGGGTGGCCCGCTCGCCCGCCTGTGACTGGTTCAGGTATGCTGACGCCAGCACTATCACACTCGGTCGCAACGACTCATTCAGCCACGTGTCATCCTGAGGCAGGCGTGCCACCTGCGTGCCACTGCGTTCGAGCTGATCACTCGCCCAGTCGGCCCAGAACCGATCTTCCGGGGCATAGGCGAGGAAAACGCGTGCCTGCGCATCGAGAGGCCCCAAACCAAGGGCATAGCGATATCTGGCTCGAATGTGTGGTGGCACGGGTCGCAGCCGGTCGACGATTCCCTGAGTGATTGCGCTGGCCAGCCCTTCGTAGGCAGACAGCAGGCTTCGCTCCTGCCCCGGCTCGTCGAGTAGCACGGCGAGCGCTTCATCGAATAAGGCATCGTAGGGCTGGTACGGGATCTTGACGACATCGTCGGGTAGATCCCGCTCGTCCCGCACGTCGGACCTGGTCAGCAAATCTGCGAATGCGATCCGAATCCGGCTGAGGGTCTGCTGAGCTCGGTGACGGTCCTGGTCATCGAACTGGACCGCGACAACGAGGAGACGCAGACTGACTGGCGCCAGGTCCCGGATGCTCCGGGCAAGTTCCGCGGCCTTCACGGTGGTGTTGTATCGCGGGTTGAAGCACATGGCGACGACATCACTCAGAAACGCAGTTCGTTTCAGCATAGCCGTCGACACGTCGGTTGGATTGTCAATCAATACATAGTCGTAGCCCGCGGAGCGGATCTGTTCGCCCAGCCTGACGCTCTCCGCAGCCTCCTGCTGTTGCGGGAATCGCCCGATCAGGCCGATCGAGCCCGTAGGCGAAACCACGTCGATCCGGCAGCCTTCCGTCTGGAGCCGGTATTCACGGGCCTTCAGCGACGCGGGTGCCCCCGACTGGGCTGGCGTACGCCCGGACACCTCGGGTGCGGGCAAGGGAGCGAGCATCCGCAGCAGCTCCTCGCCGAGGATCGCACCGACCGGGAGACTCTCGGCATAGAACGGCCGCAAGTACTCGTGTACATGTGGAGCTTCCGTGCTCCAGTCCAGGATCAGAACTCGCTTTCCGGCGCTTGAGATGATCCACGCAAGGTTGGCGACGACACCGGTGCGTCCGATACCGCCCACCGGCGAAGTGAACCCGACGATAACGGCCTGACGACGGCTAGTCGCCTCCGGCAAAGACAAGTCAATGATCACCGTCGCTCACGTCCTTGAGTGATGAACAGACCCTGGTGTCAAGCTCACGTCGAGCTTGCCAGCCAAGTATATTCGTTCCGCAACGGCTGCTCGACGTGACTTGGCACGCCCATGATGCGGTCGCAACCTCCTACTTGTCTGCACCGTCTCTCGCATCAGATAGCATTCTGGAAAGCGGCGTACTGCTCTCGTGCCACATTGTTTTCCGTCAAGATCCGACTTAACGACATGACGAGAACTGAGCTCGGGAGCGCACTAAGCTGTTCAAGATTCACTCCTGTCAAGTTGACGAGATCAGACTCTAGTCCGGACTCATCCAGACCCACGTGGTGAGCACCGTCCATCCCCTCTTCAGCCCCAACCCCCGCGTTCATCCGACGCACCTCCACGACCGTAAGCCGCGGCGCGGTGGCACCGCCTTTGCATAAAGTGCTCCCAGCGTAGCACCCCGTCCACGCCGTCGGGGTGGCTTGGGCCGGCGTGGACCTGATGATCTTTGGTGGCACGTTGATCGACACTTGCTTGATCACTTGGGCTTGCGTCCTGGGCTGGCGCAGTCCTCCCGCGAAGAGATCTTCGCGGGAGGGAGAGCAGGCCTCGGTCGCGTGCGGGTCGCTGGACTTGGGGGTGACCCTCGGCCACTCGTTAGGCAGCGAACCATGGGTGACAGTCTTCCGTTACACTGCCCGGTCACCGGGCCACCGTGTGGGCGATCAAGTAATTCCCAGGTCCACGCGTGGTGGTCCACCCTCACCGGGGTGTCGTTGTCTCCGGGAGATGACGCGCCCGCGTCGCATGGGGCGGCCCTGGAACTGGTGTTGATGCCGCCGATCTCGGAGAACGTGTAGTGTCATTCGACGGTTACAATGTTATAGTTGGGTAGCGCCTCTGATCTCAGTAGCTCCAGTGGGTGGGTCTGTACAAGGAGGAGGGACTGAATCGGTATGACGAACCACACGGTGGGTGGTGAGTGGATGAACTCTGTTATTGTCGTGCCACCGGGTTGGCGTCCGCAGGCATTCCGGCAGTTCGTCCTAAAAATCCACAGTAGGTGTGACCTGGCGTGCAGCCATTGCTACGTGTATACGATGGCCGACCAGCGATGGCGCACCCGCCCGCGGGTAATGTCGCGCGAAACGATAGATCAAACAGCGAAACGCATCGCCGAACACGTCCGTTCGCACGGCCTCACTTCGATCGACGTGATCATGCATGGTGGTGAGCCGCTGCTTGCTGGTCCGGACCGAATTACGCACTGCGTCTCCGGAGTCAGAGCAGCGGTAGGCAATGCCGTCGACGTGCGGGTGAATATTCAAACCAACGGCACCCTGCTCGGATCCGATTACCTGCGACTATTCCAGGAGTTGCAGGTTAGCCTGAGCGTCAGCCTCGACGGGGACCAAGCTGCGCAGGATCGACATCGCCGACGCGCAGATGGCAGGAGCAGCTACGCAGAAGTTAGCCGTGCACTGCGCAAGCTCAGCGCAGAGCAGCACCGCGCATTGTTCAGCGGGCTACTGTGCACAATCGATCTGCGCAACGATCCCGTTGCCACATACGAAAGCCTGCTCTGCTTCTCGCCGCCAAAGATCGACTTTCTGTTACCACATGGAAATTGGTCGATCCCACCGCGCGAGCGGTCGCCTGGATCACCGGATACGCCGTACGCGCATTGGCTGATCGCAGTATTCGAACGGTGGTACGGTGCGGCTCGGCAGGAGACCAACATCCGCATGTTCGATGAGATCATCAACGTGTTACTGGGTGGGCAGTCCCGGGTTGAGGGGATCGGCTTGAGCCCGGTAAGGATGGTGGTCGTCGAGACCGACGGCGCAATCGAGCAGTCCGATTCGCTAGCCTCTACGTACCAGGGTGCCGCAATGACGGGCCTGCACGTAGCTGACGATTCTTTCGATACCGCACTGCGGTTACCTGGGTTTATCGTCCGACAGCTCGGTGCGCAGGCCCTCGCAGCGGAGTGCCAGGCGTGTCATGTGCACCGCATTTGCGGAGGCGGCCTTTATCCACACCGATTCAGCTATGACAAGGGATTTGACAACGCGTCAGTGTATTGTCCCGACCTCTATCATCTTATCTCGCACATCCGGAACAGGTTTGATAGGGACATCGCCGCACTGCGAAGGCGCTCGCTGTGATACCCGCAACGCACCGAATGTCGCTCGAAATCTTCTCCGCACTGGCCGAAGGCATGGGCGGAGGTGCAGCCATTGCACAACTGGCGGCAGTACGCAGAAGCAGGAACCTCTTGCTGATCCGCACGCTCGTCGACCTCGCCACGGTGGTTGGTCACGACGACGCACCTGTCGTCAAGGATGCTTACCGGACGCTGAGTGACATAGAGAAACTAGCCCCCGGGCCTGTGGAGTCCGTGCTGAACTATCCGTCGGTAAGCGCATGGGTCCTACGTACTGTGGTGCTCCTTCACGAGGGCAGGTTGGCCGACGCTCAACCAGCACAACTCGCTGCAGTAGCGGCATCCGCCGCCGTACGCGGCGCAGTTGCCACAACCGTCGATCTGCCCGTCACAGATGAGGGCGGTTGTACTGTTGAATTGCCGTCTCTGGGCGTTGCCACGTTTCCCACCAGTATCAGAGAAGTAATCTTGAGCACAACGCGAAGCCAAACCGTGCTGTTCGGCGGTGAGACCCGAGTGGAGATTCCTCGAAACCCCTACCAAAACGCTCCCAACTGGACGGGGATACGGAGAATCTCTGCCGAGTGTGACGGAATGCGAATTCGTCTATTAATGGACACCTTGAGTTCCCATTACCTTCCCGAAATAGTTACCGTTCACGAGCACCTGTTCGATCAGCAGGTGGTCGACATGTGGCAGACGACCATAGCGGCGGGCTGGAAGGTTCTCGTCAGAAATCATCGCGAGGTGGCGGCGGAGGTGGCGGCGGCACACACGATGCTGGTTCCTTTACGCGGTTCGGTGACCGGTCAAGTCAGCGTGACTCTCAGTGACGCTTTCGGCTGCGTTGCGATGTCCTTGCCGCTGGATCCTCGTTTCACCGCACTCACCCTCGCGCACGAGGTGCAACACGCGAAGCTTTCGGTTCTGATGGATCTGTTCCCATTGATGGACCAACGAACAGGGGAGCTTTTCTATGCACCATGGCGCGATGACCCACGTCCCCTTACCGGACTGCTGCAGGGCACATACGCTCATTTCGGAGTAGCGGCTTTCTGGCGACGGCAGCGCTACCGGGAAGAGGACGCTGAAAAAGTGTGGCACGCTGAGGTGGAGTTCGCCCGCTGGTGCGAGGCATCCCGCGAGGTCGCACACTTCCTGGTCAGCAGCCGAAGACTCACCCTGGTCGGTCAGAAATTCGTCGCCGGCATGCTTCGGGTCCTGGATGAATGGAGCACAAACCACGTCTCCCGCCCCGCCTTGGAAATAGCACAACAGTTCGCGGAAGAACATCGCAAACGCTGGCAACAAGCACATGGACAAGCACATCCGCTGACCTAGTTTTTCGTGACACTTTACGAACTTATTCGGAGTGGGAGGCGCGCGACTCGACCAGTGATGTCCACGATATGCTCGCCGACGCAGCGTTGTCTGTGTCGGCCGTCTCCTGCGACCCCGGCTGCGAAGTTTCCATGAGTGCGGTGACACCGATTGGTGACTTCGCGGTGGCGAGTCGGGTGGTCAGCCGCGCTTCGACCCTGTCGAACAGTGTGTTGGAGATCAGGTGAAGAACATTGATGACGAGGATCGCGGGTGCCACGACTGCCACTGTGCCCGGAAACGCTGTTTCCAGTATTAGGGCAAGAATCACGGCCGTGATCCCGCTTTGCTGACCCAGCGCCACCCGGGCACGGTCGCTGAACGGCAATGAACGGGCCATCAGCATGCCGACGACTATCTGCGCTCCGAACGCTGCGCTGCCCAAGACCAGACCGGAAAGGAGGTTCACGCCGTCGGCGAGCACGAGACCCAATACAAACGTGGCTATCAGGAACGCGACAGGTGTTGCCTTCGAGACAAATTGCTCTATGCCGGGACGGAAGAACAGGCCGACAGCAGCCAGTCCCAGCATCAAGAAGTTATCCACTGCGACGGTCGCGGCGACGGCCAGAGTGAGAATTCCCGCAGTCTGCAGGCCGCGCGACTTCGGCCCGGGGCCATCGGTGATGGAACACCCCTTGCGCTTGCCGATCCACGTTAGCGAGAACCAGACGACGGCTGCGCTGACGACGAGAAGACCATTACCTAGCAGACCGTTTAACAGGGTGGACAGCTCGTTCAACATGGAGGCGGCGTCGGACGTTCCAAAGGCGTCGGACGACGCTGCTGTGTCTGCGGCTTTCAGGTTCAGTGCGACGGCAGAGAGATAGATGGCGAGGATCGCGGTCACCGGATCATCGAATGAGGACCACGCCGACAGGATAGCCCTCGCCCGCGTCGAGAGCCGGGTCCAGCCGCGCATCACGGCAACGGAGAGCGGATCGATCTGGGCGACCGCCACGGCAAGCACGATATATGCCGGATCGTTTTGGAACACGAGGTACATCACTCCGGCGATCAGCGCCGCCTTGACCAGCACACCCAGGGTGACCGCCGTGAGAATCAGCCGTGCGTCGTGCCTGACGACCTTCCACTCGATCTCGTACGTGCTGCTGAACAGGCCGATCGCCAGAAGGACCGTAGCGAGGAGTAAATAAGCCGAGGAGCTATCAAACCCATGAATATCCGTAACGAGAATATCCACAACGTGAGCGATCACCCAGCCCAGACCTGCCACGAAGAGGGTTGCCGCAAGTCTTTCTACGAGTTTTTTGGTGCGCAAGATGGTCACCTCGCGTCGATGGGGCGGCGGACCGGCGACTCACAGCTTTCGCAGGTCGAGCTGGCCGCGCGGACCTTACCGAGGCACATGCCACCCATCACCACCAACCCCTGCCACTCGAGCCCTCCCCCCACCAGATCATCGTATGTCCGGGCAGTGTCGTTAGCCAGCTACGTAGCGTTGTCGCGCCGCAGCGGGTGGGGACACTCATGATCAAGTGGGCACCCGTACCGCTGCAGTGATGCCGACGAGACACGCCAGCGATCACATACAGTAAAGCATTAGTGGCAGCGAGATGTCGATAGGACTTTCTGGGCTCTCCTGACGTTTCTGTGGGTCGTGATCATGCGGCTGTGCGGCCTGGGAGGGGTGGGCAGAGGCCGCCGCGGGTGAGTTCGGCCATGGCCATGAGGGACTCGGGGCTCAGGCCGTAGGA
>Ga0136613_10000887_pt1 | contig 14726 bp, 15 predicted proteins | sample AntDrymUQ2722106_2_FD_106649 | JGI IMG/M metagenome (GOLD analysis project Ga0136613, IMG submission 106649) | Polar desert sand microbial communities from Dry Valleys, Antarctica - metaG UQ272 (21.06) | ecosystem: Environmental > Terrestrial > Soil > Desert | place: Antarctica: Dry Valley... | reverse complement strand
GGTGTCGTCACCACGGGTCGCCGCCCGCGCGTCCACCCAGAAGTCGTAGTCCTCGCCGTAGCCGTCGACGGGCAAGTCACCGGTATACAGGCCACCGGGGTGGGCGCCGAGCGGCGTCTCGCACACCACCAGCACCCGGTGGGCCGGGATGCGCACGTGGTGGGACCACGGCGTGAGGTCGTCGACGATCCGCTCGACCGTGACGACGGCGCCCCGGCGCGCTGCGAGCGCGCCCCACACACCTTCGAGCAACGGCGGGTGCAGCGCCACGTTGCCAGCGCGGTCGGCGACCGGCGCGTGCAGCAGCGCAACGTCGGGCACGAGCGGCGCGAGCAGTCCCACCTCGCCGAACGGCGAGTCGACGCGCGCGTACCCGTCGTTCGCCTCCATCGAGGACCCCGCGATCGACCGGGTCGCGATCGCCGGAAGCCCGCGCGCGGCGGCTTCGAGGCGCTGCGCAAAGGCCAGGAACGACCAGTGCTCCACCGCCACCTCCCCCGACTCGTAGGCGCGTGCGAACACCGAGTTGGGCGTGAAGTTGGGGAACGAGTCGCCGGAGTACCCGGTGACGACCCGTCGCACGAGCCCGCCCCGGAAGAACAGCGCACCCAGGCTCGACAAGCTGAGCATGACGAGCGTGAAGCCCGGGTCGCGTCTCCACCACTGCCGCACGACCTCGCGTGCCGCCGCGGTCCAGCGGGTGTGCCCGACGACGACGTGGAGCGTGTCGCCGGCGCGGACGTGCTCGGCGACCGCCCGGGTCAGGTCGGCTGCGATGGCCCGTCGATCACGCCGCGATCACACCGCGATCACGCCGCGCTCACGCCGAGTCGAGCACGAGGTCGGCGAGCCGCTGGCGCTGCCAGCCCTGGTACCCGGCCAGGGCGTCGTTCTGCTTGGCGCGCTTGTAGAGGAAGTGGGCGTCGCAGTCCCAGGTGAACCCGACGCCGCCGTGGATCTGGATGTCCTCGCTGGTGACGAAGATGGCGGCTTCGGCGGCGTAGCTCTTCGCCATGGCGACGGCCCGCTCACGGGACTCGTCGTCGGCGTCGCTCGCCCACGCGGCGAAGTGCGTCCCGACGCGAGCCAGCTCCAGGCGGTGCAGCATGTCGACCGCCTTGTGGCGGATCGCCTGGAACTTGGCGAGGGGGCGGTCGAACTGGACCCGCTGTTGGGCGTACGCGACGCCGAGGTCGAGCGCACCCTGGGCCACCCCCGTCAGCTCGGCACCGAGCGCGACCGCGGTGTCGTCGACCACACGGCGCCAGACGGCGGTGTGGTCGCCCCGCGGCCCGATCGCGGTGACGGGCTCCTCTTCGAGCGCGAGGCGCGCCGCCTTGCGGGTGGGGTCGAGCGTCGGCACGGCCTCGCAGCGCGGCGACTGGAGGAGGAACGAGCCGAGCCCCTCGTCGGTGCGGGCGACGACGATGGCCCAATCGGCGGTGTGCCCGTCCAATACAAGGGGCTTAGCGCCGCTGACGATCCATCCCGGGCCCTTGCGCCGGGCGCGGGCCCGGACCCGGTCGACCGGGTCGCCGTGGCCCTGCTCCTCCAACGCGACGGTGCCGCGCTGGGAGCCGGTGGCGAGCGGGCCGAGCAGCTCGGCGGCGCCGAGGCGGCGCGCCGCCACCGTGGCGACGACCGCCGACGAGAAGAACGGGCCCGGGAACGTGCACCGGCCCATCTCCTCCAGCACCACGGTCATGTCGACCAGGCCGAGCCCGAGCCCGCCGTGGTCCTCGGGGACGAGCAGGCCCGTCCACCCGAGCAGGGCGAGCTGCTCCCAGACCGCGTCGGTGACACCCGCCGAGTCGTCGGCCATCGCCCGCACGTAGCTGCCCGGCGCCTCGTTGGCGAGGAAGGCGCGCACCGCGTCGCGCAGCGCCTCCTGCTCGTCAGTGAACGTGAACTCCATCGAGTGAGAAGGCTAACGTCCGCATCAGGTTCGCTCCTGTCCGCCGCGCTCGGAAGGGTTTCAATTGGATTTCGCTGACGCGGCCGAGGACCGGGCGTTCCGAGAGGAGCTGCGAGCGTGGCTCGACGACGAGCTGTCGAAGTTCCTCGCCGACTGGGGCGGCGATGACGACCCCGGGGGGTCCCGCGCCGGCGGCGCCGGCGGCTCGCTCACCGGCGTCGCCCGCACCCAGGAACGCCGCCAGGACTGGCAGCGTCGACTCCACGAGGGCCACTGGGCCGCGATCAACTGGCCGCGCGATTGGGGCGGGCGCGAGGCGTCTCCCGCCCAGAACGTCATCTACTCCGAGGAGATGGCGGCGGCGCGCGCCCCGGGCGTCTACAACGCCAACGGCATCTGGCAGATCGGCCCGATGATCATTCGGTGGGGCACCGACGAGCAGCGCCACCGCTGGCTCCCCGGGATCCTCGACGCGTCGGAGCACTGGTGCCAGGGGTTCAGCGAGCCCGAGGCCGGCTCCGACCTCGCCAACCTGCGCACGACTGCCATCCGCGACGGCGACGAGTACGTCGTCAACGGCCAGAAGATCTGGATCTCCACCGCCCACCTGGCCAAGTGGGGCCTGTTCCTCCTGCGCACCGACCCGGGTGCGATCGAGCGGGGCGCCAAGCACGAGGGCATCACCGCCTTCATCATCGACATGAAGGCGCCCGGCATCGACATCCGCCCGATCAAGGACATCGTCGGCGACGAGCTGTTCAACGAGGTGTTCTTCACCGACGTGCGCGTCCCCGCCGACTTCCGCCTCGGCGACGAGGGCGCGGGCTGGCAGGTGGCGATGGGCACGCTCGGCCACGAGCGCGTCGGTACCGCCGGCCTGGCGATCGCTATGGCGGCCGACCTGCGCTCGATGATCTCGGCGGCGCGGGCGGTGAACCCGGGCGCGCTCGACGACCCGGAGCTACGCGAGCGCATCGCCCGCGCCTACACCGACATCGAGCTGACCAAGCTGCTCAACTACCGAGCGCTCACCAAGATCATCAAGGGCGAGAAGAACTGGCCCGAGGTGCCGCTGGCCAAGCTCCAGTGGAGCCACCTCGCCCAGACGCTCGCCGAGCTGGCGGTCGACTTGCTCGGCCCCGCCGGCGTCCTCGCCAAGGGCGGGCCCGACGCGGTCGACAACGGCAACTGGACCCGTCTCTACAGCTTCCAGCGCTACACGTCGATCGGCGCCGGGGCCACCGAGGTGCAGAAGAACATCATCGCCGACCGCGCCCTGCTGCCCCGCAAGTAGTCGAGCCCGGGGTGTCCGCGCTGACGTGCGGCATGCGGCGCAGCGAGCGGAGCTCGTCAGGGAGCGAGCGGGTACGGGGCGGGTATCCCGCCTCGTAGCGAGCGACCGAGAAAGGGAGGCCCGGAGTGTCCGTGACCGGAGATGTCCCCGAGCACGACCACGTGGTCAAGGCCGGCAAGACCGAGCTGAGCCTGGCCGACCTGGTCCAGTTGCAACCGGGGCTCGCCCGGCTGATGCCCGAGGTCGGGGTGCGGGTGTGGAAGTGCTGGTACGCCGGCCAGGCCCGCAACCAGCGCCTCGCCCGCTTCCAGCTCAAGGAGGCGGTGAACCTGCTGAAGCTCGGCGCCATGACCCGACCCAAGTACCGCGACGACCTCGACGCCTACATCGGCACGAGCGTCGCCCGGGTGATGGCGGCGATCGAGGCGCCCGACTGGGACGCATTCGACGCCGAGTTCACCCGGCTCGTCGACGAGGCCAACGACTACCACGAGAAGTACGACAAGGGCTTCCTCGTGTGGAAGGTGCCCGACGCACCCCCTCCCGACCTCGACATGACGCCCCGGGAGTGAGCGGGGTCCTCCCGGTCACGACCCCCCGGACGCTAGCCCGACTGCTCGTCGAAGGCGGCGAGGATCTCCTGGCCGCGCGCTTCGACGAGGGGGCGGTACTCGGGGTGGGTGAGCACGTAGAGACGGTCGGCCTCGATGGCGTCACGCACCGCCCGGCCGACGTCGAGGGGGTCCATGCCGTCGGAATCGATGGCGTCGGCGAGCCACCCGAGTGCGTCGTGCCCGGTGGCCAGACCGGCGGGACGGTTGCGCCCGCTGGCGCCGAGGCGCGTCCTCACCAGCCCCGGGCACAGCACCGACACCCCGACCCCGAACCCGGCGGCCTCCTGGCGCAGCGCCTCCGAGATGGCGACCACCGCGAACTTGGTCGTGCTGTACACCCCGAGGTCGGGGCCGGCGAGCAGCCCGCCCATCGACGCGGTGTTCACCACGTGGCCCTCGCCCCGGTCGCGCATCCCGGGCAGGAACGCGAGCAGCCCGTTGACGACCCCGCCCACGTTCACCGCGAGCAGCCAGTCCCAGTCGGCGCCGTCCATGTCGATCAGGGGCCCGAACACCGCCACGCCGGCGTTGTTGCACAGCACGGCCGCCGGGCCCACCTCGCCCTCGATCCGCTCGGCGAGCGACTGCATCGCGCCGCGCTCGGTGACGTCCACTTCCACAGCCAGCGTGGATGCCGCTGTCCCCCCGTCGAGCTCGCCTGCGACCGTGCTGGCGGTGTCGGCTTCGACGTCGGCCACCACCACGTGCATGCCGGCGTCAGCGAGGGCGTGCGCGATCCCGCGGCCGATGCCGCTCCCCGCGCCGGTGACGACCGCGACCCGGCCCGCCAGGTCCTTCACGCCGGTTCCTCAACCTTGCGGGACGGGCGCCAGAACACCGCGAGCTGCAGCAATCCGCCGCCTATGCCGGCACCGACCGTGGTCCAGAAGCCAGGCCAGCCGAACCAGTCGTCGAGGTCGAGTGCATGGTCGAGCGACCACTCCCCCGGCCCGAGCGTGCCGAGCGCGACGCCGAGCACGGTGAGGATCATCACGTACTCCCACCCCTCGGTGGGCCGCTTGAACACGAAGAAACCGGCGTTGCGGTGGTTGGTGATCCACGCGACCACGCACACGCCGGTCACGCTCGCGGCGGCGAGCGGTGTGAGCAGCCCGACCACGAGCATGATCCCGCCGACGATCTCGACCACGGTGACCATCCACGCGTTCAGCGTCGCCTGGCGCATCCCCAGGCTGGCGAACCAGTTCGCGACCCCCGGGCCCTCGCGGACCCGGAGCAGGTGGTTCCAGCCGTGCGCGAACAGGATGAATCCGGTGGCGACGCGCAGCACCGCCAGCACCAGATTGAACGCGTCCGTCTCCATCCACCCTCCAAACTGACGCTAGTGTCAGGTACGTTCGCGCCGCCGGGGACCGCTCCCCGGGATCGTTCGTCGCCCACCCGCCGGAGCCGCTCCCATGACGACCACCCAGAGCGCCGATGCAGCCTACGACCCGTTCGACGACTTCAACCGCAGCGCCGGCATCGGCATCGTCGAGAATCCCTACCCGCTCTTCGCCGCGGTGCGCCCGCACACGCCCGTGTTGAAGGAGGACGTGCGGGCGATGGCCGGCCTCGACGCCGATGTCTTCGGTCCCACGCAGGAAGCGGCGGCGGACGAGCATCCCGACGTCTTCACCGTGTTCAGCTACGACGGCGTGCACCGCGTGCTGTCCGACGGCAACACCTTCTCGTCGGCGGGCTACGCCGAAGTGATGGGTGAGGTGATGGGTCACACCATCCTCGAGATGGACGAGCCGGAGCACCACCACTACCGCGGTCTCGTGCAACAGGCGTTCAGCCGCAAGGCGATGGAGCGCTGGGAGCTCGATGCGATCGGCCCGATCGTCGACGAGCACCTCGACACCATCCTCGAGCGCAACGACGGACGAGCCGACCTGCTGCCAGAGCTCACGTTCCCGTTCCCGGTGGCGGTCATCGCCCGTCTCCTCGGGCTGCCGCGCGCCGACCTCCCGCAGTTCCATCGGTGGGCGGTAGAGCTGATCAGCGTCGGGTTCGACTGGGAACGGGGACTCAACGCGTCGCGCAGCCTCGGCGAGTACCTCGGTTCGATCCTGGAGCAGCGGCGCGCCGCGCCCGACGACGACCTGATGAGCCGCCTCGCCGTCGCCGAGCTCGACGGCCACCGGCTCACCGACGATGAGATCTTCGCCTTCCTCCGGCTGCTGCTCCCCGCGGGCGCGGAGACGACGTACCGGTCGTCGAGCAACTTGCTCTACGGGTTACTGACCCACCCCGCCCAGCTCGACGCGCTGCGCGCCGACCGTTCGCTCATGCCCCGCGCCATCGAGGAGGGGCTGCGGTGGGAGCCGCCACTGCTCACGATCCTGCGGACCGCGACCCGCGACACCGAGGTGGACGGCGTGCCGGTCCCCGTCGGCTCGATGCTGATCGTCAATATGGGCTCGGCGAACCACGACGAGAAGTACTGGGACCACCCTGACGACTTCGACATCGTCCGCAAGCCGCGCCAGCACCTGGCGTTCGCGTTCGGTCCGCACATGTGCCTCGGGATGCACCTGGCGCGCATGGAGACCCGGGTCGCGCTCGACCGGATCTTCGACCGTCTCCCCGACCTCCGACTCGACCCCGACGCCGAGGCGCCCCACATCACCGGCATGACGTTCCGCGCCCCCACGGCCCTCCCCGTACGCTACGGGTAGCAACCCGGCGTGGGCAGCGCGAGACCTGTCGCCGCGGAGCGAGCAACGCGAGCGGAGCAGGAGGCGAGCCGACCCGCAGGGTCAGCGGCCGGGTATCCCGGCCGCTGAGGCGAGCCGACCAGAATGTTGGTCAGGCGCGGCGCAGGACGGCGAGGAGGACGTCGGCCGAGACGGGGCACGCGCCCTGCTGCTCGACCTGGGTGCGGACCCAGCCGTCGGACGACGCCACCACGACCGGCACCGACGGGGGGAGCTGGGAGATCGTCTGCACGATGAGGTGGTCGGCGTCCTGGCCGGAAGGCGAGAACAGCACCTGCACACCCCGGGGGCGGCGGCGGGGGCCGCCCTCCACGTCGGCGCCGTCGAACACCACGGTCGACACGGCATGGGTCCGCAGGTGCAGCGCCTCGAGCGCGGCGATGAGACGCTCCCGCTGCGCCGGCAGGTCGGCGTCGGCCCACCCCCGCATGGTCACGTTGTAGCCGTCGACCACGAGCACCGTCCCCTGGATGCGCAGCATCGCGTCCAGTGCCGACGGCGAGTCGGCGACCATCCCCGGCGGGACCCGGGGAGGAACCCGCCGACCCCGCGACTCGGGCCCGGGGCGGCTCCGGCTCGGGGGCGCCGCCGCCGGCCGGACCGGGTCGCGGCGCGGCGCGGCGGCTCGTGCCAGACCGGCGCGATCGGCGAGGGCGCGCAGCTCGCGAGCGAGCGTCGCGGCGCGATCGGCCGCGACCGCGAGCGCCTCGGCGTCGACGCCGGGATCGCGATCCGCCGGAGCGCCGGCCGGGCCCGCCGTACCCTGCCCCCGCAGCTCGGCCCGCGTCGCCCGCGCGTCGTCAGCCGCCGCCTTGGCCCGGTCCCGTTCCCTCTGTGCCTCCGCCTCTGCCTTGGCGAGCGCGGCGCGGGCGCGCGCGGCGCCCGCCTCCGCCTGCTCCGCCCGCTTGCGCAGGTCGACGGAGTCGCGGGTGGCCTGCACCTCGTCGCGACGACGCGCCTTGCGCTCGTCGCGCTGCTCCCGCTCGAGGCGCGCCCGCTCCGTCTCGGCGGCAAGTCGCGCATCGTCGGCCCGCCGGCGCACCTGCTCGGCGCTGGCGAGCTGGGCCCGCACCGCTTCGAGCTCCTGCTCGTCGTCGCGCTCGGCCCGAGCCCGGGCCGCGGTCGCCACGATGGCGCCGAGCCCCAGCTCCCACCCCTCGGGCCGCGCCGCCCAGAGCGCCGACGCGAGGAGCGGCAGATCGCCTGCGCCCGCCGCCGCGCCGACCCGCGCCAACACCTCAGCCGCAGACCACGACCCGAGCACCGCCCCGACCTCGGGCCGTTCCGTGAAGACCGCGTTGACCGCATCGCGGAAGGGCCCGTCGGCCTCCACCGCGCGCCGGAGCTGGCGGTGCGCCGCCGGCGTCCGCCGGCCGCGCCGGTCGAACCCCGCCAGTTTGCGGAGTGCCGGGGGCACCGAACCCGCCTCGAGCGCGCCGAGCACGTCGCCGGCGTCGTCGAGCAACGGCGCGAGGAGCGGATCAGGAACCGTCATCGTCCACCGCCGCGACGCGATCCGACCGCCGGTGCACCCCCCCGTAGACTGCCCAACCGCGACGAAGGGAGCCCGGCGCGATGCGGACCATCCACGAAGACCTGAAGCTCGACACCCGGGGCGGTGGCGACATTCTCGACCTCACCGGCGAGGCGCAGCGCGTGATCGAGGCGGCGGGGCTCGAAGAGGGGTTGTGCACGGTGTTCGTCGCCCACTCGACGTGCGGCATGACGACGATCGAGTGCGAGCCCGGCTGCAACGCCGATCTCAACGCCGTCCTCGAAGGCGTCGCGCCGCAGGCGAAGCGGTGGGAGCACAACGAGCGCAACGCCGACACCAACGGCCACAGCCACGTGCGGGCCGGGCTGGTCGGGCCGTCGGTGACGATCCCGTTCCGGGGCGGCGAGCTCACCCTGGGCACCTGGCAGAAGATCGTCTGCATCGACTTCGACGACCGGCCCCGCTCCCGCAACGTCGTCATCCAGCTTCTCGGCGCCTGACCGGCTGGCGCGGGTTCCCGGCTCACGCCGGCTCGGCTGGCACCGCGCTCCCTTCAGTCAGGACCTCGATCGTCTCGCCTTCGGCTCCGCACCAGCGACAGGTCACGGACTCGACGCGCTCGTCGAGGGTGTCCTCCTCCTCGACCACGACCTCGCCCCCGACGCTGAAGTGGTGGAACGCCCGGGTGCGGCGGGTGGCCACGACGTCGAAGCGGGTGAGGTTGCCGCACCCGCCGCATCGGTACCGGACTGCCACCCGCCGAGTGTAGAAGCCGCCTGCGGCGCGCCGGGGTTACGGCCGAGAGGCGCCCGCCGCCGTCCGGTCCCGAGGCGCCGCCCGCTCGTCACTCGTCGCGGCCGCCCCCCGGGAGGTCGCAGCCACCCGCTCTTCCTGGATCCGCTGGCGGCGCGCCCCCAGGCGACGGAACGCCATCTGGAGGAGCTGGACGAGGATGGTGGTGACGAGCGCCCACACCGGCGCGATCACGAGGACCCGCCAGTACCGGCCGATGCCCGTCCCGACGAGCACGTCGAGGAGACGCTGACCCGAGAGGAAGCCGAGCTGGCGCGCCGGCCAGACGGTGAGGAAGAGGCCCACGGGGAAGGCGATCACCCAGCTCAGCAGTCGGGCCCACCACGGGAGGCGCCGCCGGTCCGTCGCCTCGGTCCGGGCCCGCTCCGCGGCCTGCCGGCGGTCGCGGCGCGTGGGCGCGGGTATGGCCTCGGTGCGGGGCGCCCGGCCGTCGCCGTTGCCGTCGTGGCGCACCACCGGGACCGGCGGTGCCGCTGTCGGCTTGGGCGTGGGCGGGGCGACGGCGCGGAATTGGCCCGGGATCTTCAGGGAGCGCCCGCACCCCTCGCAGCCGAACGTGGCGGCGTCGGGCAGTCCCGTCACCGGGTGCTTGTGCTCGCATGTCGGGCACTGCAGCGCCTTGGGCATCAGCCGCCCCCAGTCCCGGCCGCCGACTCCTCGGCCCGCGCCGCCTGGCTCACCCGGGCCAGCGCGTCGAGGGCGGCGGCCGCCCGTCCCGACTCGATCGAGGCCCGGGCCGCCTCGACACCGGCGCCCAGATCAGGAGCGGCGCCCGCGACCATGAGGGCCGCCCCGGCGTTGAGCACGACGACATCGTGGCGGGGGCCGCGCTCGCCCGCGAGCAGCGCCCGGGCGAGCTGGGCGTTCTCGGTGGGGTCGCCCCCGACGAGGTCAGCCGGCGCGGCGCGGGCGAGGCCGAGCTCGGCGGGGTCGATCTCGTAGATCCGTCCGACGGTGCCACCCGCCACCTCGTGCACGGTGGATGCGGTGGTGGTCGTCAGCTCGTCGAGCCCGTCGGCACCGCAGAAGACCAATGCCCGCTCGGCGCCCAGCTCGGCGAGCGCGCCTGCCATGCGCCCGGCCATGGCCGGGTCGGACACGCCCAGCACCTGGTACGGGACACGCGCCGGGTTGGCGAGCGGGCCGAGAAAGTTGAACGTGGTCGCCACGCCCAGCTCACGCCGGGGCGGACCGGCGAAGCGCATCGCCGGATGGAAGCGGGGCGCGAAGCAGAACCCGATCCCGGCCTCGGCGACGCAGCGCGCCACCCCGGACGGTCCGAGGTCGATGACAACCTCCAGCGCCTCGAGGAGGTCGGCCGACCCGCACGCCGACGACGCCGCCCGGTTGCCGTGCTTGGCGACGCGCACCCCCGCGCCGGCGACGACGAGGGCGGCGAGCGTCGAGATGTTGATCGTCGACGAGCGGTCGCCTCCGGTGCCGCACGTGTCGACGACCGCCCCGCCCGCAGGCAGCTCGAGACGCTCCCCGAAGGCGAGCATCGTGCGCACCAGGGCCGCCAGCTCGGCGGCGCTCTCGCCCTTGGCGCGCAGCGCGACCGCGAACGCGGCGATCTGGGCGTCGGTGGCCCCGCCTTCGAGGATGGTCGTCATCGCCGCCTCGACCAGCTCGACGGGCAGCTCCTCGCCCCGCACGAGGCGCCCCAGCGTGTCGGGCCACAGGCCCGGCGGCGTTGTGGTGCTGGTCGCGGTGCTGGTCGCGGTGCTGGTCACGGGATCAGTCCCACCAGAGGTCGCGGTCGAGCACGCCCCGCGCGATCAGACCGAGCTGTACCTGGCTCGTGCCCTCCACGATCGTGAGCTGGCGAGCGTCGCGGTAGTGGAGCTCGAGGGGATGGTCCTTCATGTACCCGGCAGCGCCGAGCATCTGCAGGGCGTCGCCCGCCACCTTCACCGCCAGCTCCGTCGCGTGGTACTTGGCCATCGACAGGTACGGCACCCACTCCTTGGTGAACTGGCCGCGGTCGGCCATCCACGCCGCCCGGTAGGTGAGCAGGCGGGCCGCCTCGATCTCCGTGGCCAGCTCGGCGATCTTCCACTGGACGCCCTGGAAGTCGGCTTCGGTCCGCCCGAACATCGCACGCGACTTGGCGTACTCGACCGCGTACATGAGCGCGCCCTCGGCGAGCCCGATGCCCCGGGCCGCCACGATGGGGCGCATGGCGTTGAGCCCGAGCATGGCGAGACGGAAACCGCCGATCTCGCCGACGACGTTCTCGGCGGGCACGCGCACGTCGGTGAGCACGAGCTCACCGGTGTCGACGCCCTTCACGCCCATCTTGCGGTCGACGCGCCCGACCTCGACGCCGGGCCATGATCGCTCGACGACGAACGCGGTGACGCTGTCGTGCGCGCGCGAGTCAGCCGGCCCGGTCTTGGCGAACACGCAGTACCAGTCGGCCTGGCGCACCCCCGACATCCAGCACTTGGTGCCGTTGAGCACCCAGCCGTCGCCGTCGGGCACCGCCTTGGTGCGAATGCCCATCACGTCGCTGCCGGCCTGGGGCTCCGACAGCCCGAACGCGGCCCGGGCCTCGCCGGTCGCCACCGGCCGGACGTAGCGCTCCATCAGCGCGGGGTCGTCGGCGATCATGAGCGGCCCGGTCGGGAGCCGGGTGAGGAGCAGCATGAGGGCGGCGGCATTGGAGTACTTGGCGACCTCCTCGATCGCCACGGTGAGCCCGAGGATCCCGGCCCCGGAACCGCCGTACTCCTCCGGCACGCACAGGCCGGTCAGTCCGGTTTCCACGAACAGCTCGAAGAGGTCGTCGGGGTACGCCTCGGCGTCGTCGATCTCGCGGGCGCGGGGCGCGATGCGCTCCTGAGCGAGCTTGCGTACGGTGGCCTGGAGCTCGGCGATCTCAGGCGGCAGGTCGAAGTCCACGGGGGCGCGATCCTACCGGCGCCGGTGATCGCTGACCGAGCGGGCGTCCCGGTCAGCGGCGGTTCAGCGGCCGGTGCGCGCCCGCCAGGCCGCTTCCTCGCGCCCGAGCGGGGTCGACGGCGGACCGTCGACCCACGGCCACACCTCCTCGCCGAGGCGGCGCCAGTTGGCGGTGGCGCGCAGGCGGGCGAGAATTGCGTAGAGCCCCAGGTTGATGCGCTGGATGATGACGAACGGCGCGGGCACGTTGGCCGACCGGACGACGTCGCGGTGCGGGCCGGTCGCGTCGAAGAAGCGCCGTACCGTCTCGGCCGCGTAGTCCTCGCCGATGGTGGCGACCCGGTCGTCCTGCACGAACTCGTAGAAATGGCCGAAGTAGTCCATCGCCTGCTCGTCGGTGATCGGCGCGCCGCGCGTGAGGAAGCCCGCGTCTTCGACCGCGCGACGGAAGGCGACGGGGTCGGGACGGAGCACCATGTGCTCGATGAGTGAGCGCAGGTGGTGGACGTCGCCGGGAGTGAAGTGCTTGACGAGCCCGAAGTCGACGAACGTGACCCGCCCGCCGGGGAGGAACAGGTAGTTGCCCGGGTGCGGGTCGCCGTTGAAGGCCCGCAGACGGTAGAGGCCGCGGAAGACGAAACGGAAGATGGCCTCGGCGGCGAGGTCGCGCTCGGGCTGGGGCCACGTCTCCATCTCGGAGAACCGGACGCCCTCGGCCAGCTCGGTGGTCAGCACCCGAGTCGTCGAGTAGCGATCGACGACACCGGGGACCATGAGGAACGGGTGCCCGGCGTAGTAGTCGGCGAAGAGCCGCTGGTTCGCCGCCTCCTTGCGGTAGTCGAGCTCCTCGGCGAGGCGCTCCCGCAGCTCGGCGACGAGCGGCCCTCGTTCGAGACCCGGGAAGACGCTCGACAGGTTGGCGAGCAGCAGACCGGCGTTGCCGAGGTCGGCCCGGATCGCCTCCCCCACCCCCGGGTACTGGACCTTCACCGCGACGGCGACACCCTCCCGGGTGATGGCGCGGTGAACCTGGCCGATGGACGCCGCCGCGATCGGCACCGGGTCCCACTCGTCGAAGATCGTGTCGGGGGGAGCGCCCAGCTCCTGCTCCACGACGCCGGCGGCGAGCGCCGCGCTCATCGGCGGCGCGTCCTGCTGGAGCTGGGCCAGTGCGACCCGGAGCGGCTCGGGCAGCCCCTCGTCGAGGTAGCTGACCATCTGGCCGAGCTTCATGAGCGCGCCCTTCATGTTGCCGAGGGTCTCGGCGACCTGGGCGGCGGTGCGCATCTCGTGGGCGGTGTCCAAGGTCTCGCGCCGCTCGGCGTCGGCGAACACGCGCCGGGCCCGGTGCAGCGCCGTGCTCGCGCCGACGCGGGTGCCGAGCGTCGCCATGCGGGCGCTGCGGGCGAGTCGCGACGTCTGGCCGAGGGGGGCGCCGTCACCCCGGCGCCGGGCCCGGAGCACCGCGAGCGCCGCCCCGCCGGCGAGCGCGACTCCTGACGCAACCCCCGCAGCCGTCGCTGCTCTCCGACCCCTCACTCACCCGACGCTAGCGAGACGCTCCCGCGTCTCCCGCTTTTGGGCTTTTGGCGTCGCTGAGGTCCAATTATTGGCCCTGTGCGACGCCAGAACGGTGGGAGATCAAGCTGACTTGCGGCGGCGGATGCGGCGGCGTTCCCGCTCGGTGAGCCCACCCCACACGCCGAGCGGTTCGGGCTTCGTCAGCGCGTGCTCGGCGCAGGGGAGCCGCACCGGGCAGCGGGCGCACACGGCCTGCGCGGGCAGGGCGGCGGCGGCGTCGTCGGGATCCGGGTAGAAGTCGATCGGGTCGACACGCCGGCACCGGGCCAGCTCGAACCACGAGGCGGTCATCGTCACTACGCACACCTCTTCTTACGGGCGCACCTCGCCTGCGTCGAACGCATCGGCGCGTCGGCGCCGCAACTTGAGCGGATCGACGCTCGTAGGATCACGGTCGTGGCATCACCCGAGAGGATCACCGCCAACGTCGATCGCCGGGCGGTGATCCGGGGCGCGTTGGTCGGGCTCGCGCTCATCGTGCCCGTCACCGCGGTCGGCGCGATCCTCGACCGGGCCGTCGACGATTTCGACGACACCGCCGGGGTGGGCGTGCTCTTCGTCGCGCTGCTCGGCTGCTTCGCCGGGGCCGGCTGGGTGGCGAGCCGGCGCGCTGGCACGGCGCCGCTGACCAACGGTGCCCTGGCCGCGCTCGGCGCCCTGGTGCTCTGGCTCCCGATCCGGGTGGTGATCTGGCTCGTGCGCGACGACTCGAGGGGGCTCGTGCGCGGCGACGATGCCGCCCTTCCCGGTCAGCTCCTCGGGATCGCGGTGTTCGCCACCCTGCTCGGCATGGCCGGCGCCGTGGTCGCGGCGCGACAGCTCAGACGCTCAGCTCGCTGATCGTCGTGTAACCGTTGTTGAAGGCGGTGATGTCGTCGGGTGGGTCTTCGATCGTCGAGGCACAGTCGACCGTGCCGATGGCGTTGTCGGTGGTGGTCGCCGCCGGCACGTCGAGCGCGCCTCGGATCTCACCGGCTGTGCACGTCGGCACGTTGATGTTGACGAGCGTCACCGCGGCGTCGTCACCCCCGAGCTCGTCGCGGTGTTCGCGGAGCCAGTCGATGGCCGCGTCCACGCCCGACTCGTAGTCGGGTGGTTCGCCGATGCCTTGGCTCACGGCGATGCCCGGCACGCCCTCGCGGGCCGCCTGGCGGGCCGCGCCGACCGTGCCCGACACCTCGGTGAGCCCGCCGAGGTTCTGACCGGCGTTGACCCCCGAGATCACGACATCGGGCGGGTTGTCGAGGGTAGCGAGGGCATGGAGGACGGTGTCAGCAGGAAACCCCTCGACCGCCACGGCTTCGTGGCCGCTCGCCGTCGTCGTGTCCGTGACCGCGAGCGAGCCGGGAGATCCTGGCGTGGTGTTCCCGCCCGTGCCCGAGCGGTC
>Ga0136613_10000886_pt1 | contig 14729 bp, 15 predicted proteins | sample AntDrymUQ2722106_2_FD_106649 | JGI IMG/M metagenome (GOLD analysis project Ga0136613, IMG submission 106649) | Polar desert sand microbial communities from Dry Valleys, Antarctica - metaG UQ272 (21.06) | ecosystem: Environmental > Terrestrial > Soil > Desert | place: Antarctica: Dry Valley... | reverse complement strand
GGCTGGAGCCGCGAACCCGGCCCCAGCCCAGGCGTGCTAGCCTCGCCGCCGCTCTCCCGTCTCGCCCCGAGCGGCCAGCTCGCGCCCCGGAGCAGGCGATCTCGTGGCATCAACCATCTAGCCGAACGGGCCCTCGGCGAGCAGGCGCCGAAACAGCGCGAACTGCCCGGCCTTGCCGACCGCGACCAGCGTGTCCCCCCGTTGGATGAAGTCGTCCGGCTGCGCGCCGCTCACCGGCTCCGGCTCGCGCAGGATCGCGATCACCGTCACCGCGGTTCGAGCGCGCAGCCCGGCATCGGCGAGGGTCAGACCGATCGCTGGGCTCGTGTCAGGCACGGGAATCCACTCGATATGGAGCTCGCCGAGCGCCAGCTCCAGGTCTTCGACGATCTTGGGACGCTCATACGCGCCTCCGATGATCGCGCCGAGCTGCCGCGCCTCGTCGTCATGGAGGTCGATCACAGCGGTCGGCTCGTCGTCGTCCGACCGGCGGTAGAAGTAGATCTCGCGCTGGCCGTCGATGTGCAGGATCACCGAGACACGGCCGCCGAGCGCGGTCCTGAAGGTGTACTTGACGCCGACGCCGGGGAGCCGGGTCTCTCGCAGGTCTACGGGCAATTCCTCACGCCTCCTCGAGGAGTTTAGGGGGACGGAACACAACGCGGCCCAGCCGCTTGGACTCCTTCATCAGCACGATCCCGATCGTGGCGGTCGCGAGGACGTAGAGGCCGGCGAAGGCGACGAGATCGGTTTGCTGGTCGGGGCCGAGGAGCGAGTTCTCCGACGCGATCTGGGCGAGGATAATCGTGAACTCGCCGTGCGCGACCAGGGCGACCCCCGCGTTCAGGCTCTGCCGGCTCGAGAAGCCACCGACACGACCGGCGATCAACCCGCCGCCGAGCTTTCCCACCAGCGTCAGGGCAACCGCAAGCGCGACGATCCAGCCGACGTCGCCGATCGCGCCGAGGTCGATCGAGAGCCCGAAGGCGAAGAAGAAGAGCGCGGCGAAGATGTCTCGAAAGCTGAAGAACCGCTCCTCGATCTGGTCCCGGACAGAGGTCTCCGACAGAACGATGCCGGCCATCAGCGCGCCGATCGCCGACGAGAGCCCGAGCTTGTCCGCGACGGCCGCCGAGCCGATCAGGAAGCCGAAGACGGCGAGGAGGAAGAACTCGAGCGGAAGTCGGTCGAGCGCGCGGTCCATCGGCCCTGAGAGCCAGCGCGAGGCGGCGAGGCCGGCAGTGATGAAACCAAGAGCCTTCGCGACCAGGATCAGCGTGTCGGACGCCTCCCCTCCGCCCGCGGCGGCGAAGCCGAGCATGAACGCGACGACGATGTCTTCGACGACGAGGATGGCCAGCACGAGATCGGTCTCGTCGTCGCCCAGACGGCGAAAGTCGATCAACCCCTTGACCGCGATTGCGCTCGAGGACACGTAGACACACGCGGCGAGGACAAGCGCAGCGATGCTGAAGCCGAAGGCAGCCACGCCGACAAGGAGGCCGAGCCCGAAGTTGAAGGCGAGGTCGACCGCACCCCCCAAGACCACATGCCGACCGGTTCGCGTCGCTCGCGAGAGGCTGAACTCGAGGCCGAGGAAGAAGAGGAGGAAGACGATTCCGAGCTCGGCGAGGAAGTCGGTCACCTCCGACGGCTGGATCAGCGCAAGCTGCTCGGGCTCGTTCGGTCCAAGCAGGAGACCGGCGAGCAGATACGCGGGAATCGCCGAGAGACCGAGACGCCGCGCGACCAGACCCAAAGCCCCGAGCACTGCGACGGTGACGGCGAGCGCGGTGAGGGTCACGCCCGCATTCTCGCGGCTGGCCTACCGACCCGGCGGCCAGTTATTTCCTGTGGGCCGGGCATGCCCGGTCCCTACACCGATGCGATGGCCCCACCCGAGGACTAGAGGCTTGATGTGAAATTCACGGCGGGCCGAATGACGGCCACGACGCTGCGCTGGATCGCCACCCTCCCTCGCCGTCCAGGCTTACCAGCCTTTGACGACGAGTGAGTGCGTCGCCCGGCTTGGCCGTGACCGCCCCCGGCGGCACGTCAACTCCCGATCAAGCATCTGGTGGGAAACGCTCGAGCACCCACGTCTCAGCAAGGGGCTCGAGCTGGTAGGAGCGGCCGTTGACGAGCGCGTAGTCGCCGGTCTTGGGGTCCATCGGCAGCCTGGCCTCGATCGGGTACCAGCGGTTGTGGCGCTCGATCAGGTCGTTGACGTCGAAGAACGACCAGGCGGTCGCGGTGGCGCCCCAGTCGCGCGCGAACGCGACGCCGTCGTCACCACAGTCCTCGACCAGCACGCGCCACGCGTCGGCCAGGCGCTCTTCGTGGGCTGCCGTTCGCTGCTCGATCTCGCGCAGGCGCAGCATGTACGCCAACGGGCCGCGCGTGGCCGCGAGGTACGTATCCGGGAGGGGGAGGAAGTTCCGCAAGCGGAGAGCGAGCGGCCTACCCCGAAGCGGGATCGAGCGAAGATCGTCCTCGAGCGCTGCGCGCTCGCGTCGATCTCTTGGCGTCTCCGGCAGGACGATCCCCTGCCGCATGATCGCGTCGCGCTCGGCCTTCTCCACGCTGCTAATTGAAGCGATGCGATACGTCTCAGAGGCCGAGCAACCGGTCGATCCACGAGCGCTTTGGCCGCTCGCGGACTTCGTCTAGCGTTTCATGCTCGCAAGGAGAGATCGGGTGAGACTCGTTCTCCACGTGCTCTCGCGGCCGCAGGAGCACCTGCTCTCCGCGGCGCTCCTCGAGCCGCTCGAAGTCGCCGCGAATCGCCGAGCGCATGTCGTCGAGGTGGCTCTCTTCCCCCGAAACTCGTTTCACAATGAAGCCTTGTGCCGCCGGGCCGCGCTGGGTGGCGCGATGCGGCGTCCTCCGCCCTTCCCCAATGTGAAACGAGTTCCCACGACGTAAGCCGTTCCCGACTCGTGGGCGAAGTCCTCTATCGAGGCGAGGCGAAGGCCGCGATCCAGACGACCGCAGCGCCTTCGTAGAAGATCCCGTCCGCCCGGACGAGAGCGGCGCCGAAATCACGGAACCCCGGATGCAGGATGTTCGCGCGATGCCCCGGCGACTGCAACCACGCGGACACGACCTCTCGGGCGCTGGCCGAGCCGAGCGCGCCGACGTACAGGTTCTCGCCGAAGCGGGTATACGCGTATCCGGACCGCCGCACCGGGTCAGTTGCGTCGGAGCCGCAGGGCGTGTGTGAGATCTCACCGCAGGACGCGACGCCAAGACCCTTCAGCGCAGCGGCGCGTTGCAGCGAGTGCGACGGTGAGAGGCGCCCCTGGCGACTTCGCGCCCGCGCCCAGTTCACGAGGCAGGTGATGGCGCGACGCTGCAGTCGAGGCGATGCCGCACGCTGGGTCGAGCCCTCACATGCGGCAACCGGGGCCAGGTACGAGCTCCACGCTTTCCCGGCCCCGTCCGCGGCGCCGGCGAGCGCGAGCGTGACAACCGCCAGCCCGATACACGCGGCCACGCAGAAGCGGACCGGCGCTGCCGCAGTCACCGAGATCAAGCCCTAGGACCGATCTCTCAACTCTGTGATCCTGCCCCTCATCAGGGTCACTCGGGCGACCCTAACCGATCCTTCGGCTGATGGCTCCGCCAACTGACAGCTGCCAGAAGACCGAGCGCGAGCGTGGGCAGAATCGTCAGCGACCGGTAGAGCAGGGTCCCTGCGACGGCGTCTGCGTTCGAGGCGCCGAACGCCACCAGCGCGCCCGTCAAACCGAGCTCGACGATGCCGAGGCCACCGGGTGTCAACGGAAGCGCGCCCAGGATGCGGATCAGCGCCCACGCGGCGAACGCCTCGACCCAGGAGACCTCCCCGCTTGTGACGCCCACGACTCGTAGGCAGACGACGAGGAGCAGAAACACCGTGAGGTGCCCGGCCAGCGTCGCCAGCGTGAGGACATGCCAGCGGCGCCGCAGGAGCTCCAGGGCGCCCGAGCGGAACCGCGCAAGGCCCTCCCCGCCCCAGGCGACCGGGTCGCGCCGCAGAAGCCGCAGCACACGGCTCACGAGTCGAGAGACCAGCGCGCCGAGACGGCGTGCCCGCTCGGCGCTCGAGAGCCCGAACGCGAATGCCGAGACGGCGACGACGAGAACCGCGAGCGCGACGAAGGCAGTCGTTCGCAAGGCGGGGTGATCCTGCTCGATGCTCGTCAGCAGCACGAGCGCGACGACGGGAAAGACGAGATTCGCGAACTGGTTCCAGACCCCGGTGACCGCGACTGCGAGCGCGGATGCGCCACTCCCGAAGCCCCACGAGCGGAGCATCGAGTACGAACCCGCCATCCCAACTGCGGCACCTGCGGGCGTGACCATCGAGAGCGCCGTCGACGCCTGAGTCATCACCAGCGCCTGGCGGAACGCGAGACCCGGCAGCGCCACCATCCAGCTCGGCGGAAACGTCGCGATGTTCAGGACGGTCGCCGCGGCGAGCACGAGCCCGTCCTGCCAGCTCAAGTCCTTGATGACATCCCAGACATCCCGGTAGTCGGCGATGCGCGGAAGGACGAACGCGAAGACCGCACCCACGATCACCACGGTCGCGACACCGCCGAGGATGCGCATGCGGTGCCTCTGCCAGCCCCCTCGCGGTGCGGCCATGCCGTCTGGCATCTGCGAGAACCTATCGTGGAAGGTCAATCCGAACGGAGGGAGCCGGCATGAAGATCCGTAGGACGACGATCACTCCAGGCACCGCGATCGCGCTGCTCGCGCTCTTCTTCGCGCTGGGCGGCTCGGCGTTCGCGGTCGGCGAGCGCGTCCAGCGCGCGAGCGTGGCCCAGCAGCGCTGCTCGAACGGGGCAGTACGCGGAATCGCGTATGTCACGGGCAATCCGGCCATGGGCATCGCCAACATCGGCGGGACCTTCACGAGCGCAGGTGTCGTCTTCGGCCGGAAGTTCAACTGCAACGGCAAGGCGATCCAGGTGCGGCGAGTCTCGTTGGGGGTCTTCGAGATCCGCTTCGTCGGGAACCCGGCCTCGAGCGCGGTCGCCAGTGGGGTCGGGAACGCCTACGCGGCCGTAGATCCGCTGCCGGGCGGCATCTTCCGGGTCGCGGTGCATCCGGCGGGCCGCGACGACCCCGCGGATCAGCCCTTCGTCTTCGTGCTGGTGTAGGGGAAGGATTGCCTCGCCCTCGCTGGGGTCAGGCTTCAGCCTGACCTCGCCCTTGGGTGCTGCAACACTCGGACAGCGAACGTCCAAGACCGGGGTCAGGCTGAAGCCTGACCCCTCCGCCAGTGGGAGCCCTACGGCAACCGGGGCGCGACGAAGACCCCGAGCACGCCGGCGGCGACGAGGAGGCCGGCTGCCAGGGCGACGAACAGGAAGGTGATCTCCGTCTCACCGGGCTCTCGTCCCAGGCGCGAGCCGAGGTTGTTATACGCCTTCTCGAGCGCATCGGCGGTCCGTGCCTCGGAGAACTCGCCCCCGGTCGTCTCGGCGATCTGGCGCAAGGTCTCGGGGTCGGGCGGAACGGGGATCCGCTGAGAGTCGCTCCCGCCGGGGTTGAATCCCCCTCCGAACGCGCCGCGCGGGATGGTGCCGTTCGGCGTCCCGAGGGCGACCGTGAAGACAGGGAAGCACGCTTCCCGAGCCAACGCAGCGCCTTCGAGCGGCTGGAGGATCCCCCGCGTCTGGGCGCCGTCCGAGAGGAACAAGATCGACACCGGCCCCGGCTCGTCACAGCTGGTCGCCTGCGCGAACGACCTTCTGGCTCGCGTCTCAGGCGCAAGACTGGAATCCGCTGGCGCGGATTCCAGTCGCGCAAAGATCGCTGAAGGCACCCGCGTCGCGGGCGCTCCGAGATCGGCGAGGGCGATCTCCTCGCCCTCCGGCAGCTCATCTTCGGTGACCCGCTTGCCCACGTCGACGGCCGTCTCCAGCGCATCGCCGATCGCGGTGCCGCCGAAGACAAGGAACGTGTCGATCTCGTCTACGGCGGTGCGTACGAGATCGTGATCCCGAGTTGGAGGCGTCGCGACCTGTGTCTCCCCTGCGAAGACGACGAGCCCCACGCGCAGGCGATCGGGCGCCTGGTCGAGGAACGTGCGCACTGCCTCCTGCGCGGCGCCCAACCTCGTCGGCTCGACGTCTTCGGCCTGCATCGAACGCGAGGTGTCGATGACGAGGATCACCGTGGCACGCTCCTTCAAGACCATCCGCTCGACCTGAGGACGCGCCAGCCCGACCAGAAGCACGCCGAGCGCGAGAGCAAACAGCACGGGCGGCAGGAGCCTCGGCCAGGATCGCCCCGAGACCACCGAGGCGAGCACGTCCATGTTCGTGAACCGGACCGCGTAGCGCGCCCGCCGCCGCTCGGCGTAGAGCCAGGCGCCGATAGCCGCCGCGAGAACGACGAGCGCGAGCAGGAGCCACGGGCTCTGGAAGCTCATCGCGACCTCGAGCAGAGGGCCTGCAACTGGATCACGGCCCGGACTCCTCCGACTTCGGCGTCGCCGCGCACGTTGACCACGACCTTTCCACCGCGGACGGCCTGAGTGCCGCTGACGCTCGAGGCGAGGCTTGCGCTGGGAGGTGTACGCGTGAAGAAACCGAACGCATGCGACGCCCCGACGAGGCGCTCACCGGAACGACACCCGAGGGTGACCGTCGCGGCTCCCGGGCGCACCCTCACGGTGTTCGAACGACGAGTGGCCGGCTGCCCGGGCGGAAACACGGAGACGGAGGTCGGAACGCGAGAGCCACCGCCCCGCGCCGGCATGCAGCCGATGTACGGCTTGAAGCTCAGGGAGCCAGACGAGCTCCCCACGTGCTTCGCGACGAAGGTCACCGATCGCGAGGTGGTGATACCGGGGTTGACGGGGCTCCCGAGCATCCCGAGGAAGCTCACATCGATCGCCCGCTGGGTGAGCTCCGCGTCCAGCCCGCCCACGATGAAGCTCCGCGGGCAGATGAGCTGCCACGCGACCTCCGGACGGGACGCTCCACCGGCTGCCGGAACGGAGACCCACGGCCCGACGATCGGCACGCACACCTGCAGCCCCTCGCATTCGTTCGCGCTCCCGGCAGGTGTCGCCGCCGCGAGCGCCGCGGCGAACGTGACTACAAGCACGGCGATGCGAAGAACGCGCGTCACGGAATCCTCTGGAAGAGGAAAGCAGAAAGCGCTCCGCCGACGAGCAGGAGCGCCGCGGCGCCCGCCGCGAAGAAGTCCGTGACCTCCCTGGACTCCTCGCGCTCGCCCAGCCGGGAGCCCAGCTCCTCGTACACCTCGCGCAGGCGCTCGTCGTCGGTCGCGGTGAAGAACTCGCCGCCGGTTGCCTCGGAGAGCGCCTGCAGCGTCTCCGGACTCGGCGGCACCTGGGTGATGCGTCGGAATCCGCCCGTCAAAGTTTCCTCCACGACGCCCTCGGCCGTTCCCACGAGAACAGTGTGCACAGGAATCGCCTGCTCCCTGGCCTGCTTCGCCGCCTCGGCAGGATCGACCCGTCCGCCGTCCCGCGCGCCGTCCGAGATGAGCAGGATCGCGCGGGGCGGGACGACCTCGTCGCTCCCACGCCGCCGCTCCCCGAGCCGGACCGAGAGCGCCACCGCGTCGCCGATAGCCGTCCCCTCACCGGGCCGGAGCGAGTCGAGAGCCTCTTCGACGAGAGCGCGATCGTGCGTGGGCGGCACCCCGACCGCCGCTCGGCTGGCGAAGGACACGACTCCCACGCGGAACTTCTCCGGAACCTCGGCGAGAAACGCCTCGGCAGCGGCACGCGCAGCGTCGAGCCGCGTGGGCTCGACGTCTTCCGCCTTCATCGACCGGGAGACGTCCATGGCGAGAATCACCGTCGCCTCCTCGCGCGGGACGCTGACGATCGCGTGCGGGCGCGCGACGCCGACGATCATCGCAGCAAGGCCGAGCAGGAGGATGGCCACCGGCAGGTAGCGCAGGCGCCCGGGCTCGCGGTCGATCACGTTCGGAAGCAGTGCCGGGTTGCCGAACGCCGCCTGCGAGGAAGTTCGCCGCCGCTCCGACCAGAGGTACGCGAGGACGAGCACCGGGAGAAGGACGAGACCGGCGAGCGCAATCGGCCAGGAGAACGTCACGAGCGGCTCCGGCGCAGGAAGACGACGAGCGGACGAAGCCAGTCTCCCGAGGTCGTGAGCACAACGTGCCGGACACCGACCGAGGAGAAGGCGCGCGCGACTAGTGCCCGCTCCGCGCTCGCGGCGACGGCGAAGCGCTCGCGGAGACGGCGGCTGCGGGTGTCGACACGGAGCTGCCGTCCCGTCTCCGGGTCGACGAGCCGCAAGAACCCGACGTTCGCGAGCTCCTGCTCGCGCGGGTCTCGGATCTCGACCGCGACGACGTCGTGGCGGCTGGCGAGTTCGAGCAGAGGTCGCCGCCAGTCCTGCGGCCCTCGGAAGTCGGAGACGACGACGACCAGGGATCGCTGTCGTGTCATAGCCCCTGCCTGGCCGATCCCTTCGCCGAGTGACGTCGCCACCGCCGCGCTCTTCGGCTCTTCGGGCTCCCGGCGGAGGGCGGCCAGCAGGCCGACAAGCCCGACTCGCCCCTGCTTTGGCGGAATCGTCTTCATCTGAGCGTCTCCGAACGTCACGATCCCGAGGCGATTGCCGCGACGGGTCGCGAGATGGCCGATCGCGATCGCGACGCCCTCGGCGACGTCTGCTTTCCGGCGATCGGCGGTGCCGAACTGCATCGACAGCGAGGTGTCGAGCACGAGCCAGGTGACGAGCACCCGCTCGGCGAGGTCGACGCGAACATGCGGCTCATTCGTCCTCGCGGTCACGTTCCAGTCGATCCGCCGCACGTCGTCACCGGGCGTGTACGGACGAACCATCGCGAGCTCCGAGCCGGTTCCGAGCAGGTTCGAGCGGAAGTCGCCCGCGAGCAGCCCCTCCATCCGCCGCGCGATCGAGACGTCGAGCGCCTTTAGCAGCCCTTCCGGCATCGAGCCCGGGCCTGGGCGGGCGGGGTTCGTGGATGCGAGCGCGCTGGCGGAGGGAGAGGTCACGCTGGTTATGCGGCGTGCATGCGAGCCAGGTCGAGCTGCGGCGCCGGAACGGCGGCGAGGACCTGGTCGAGGATCACGTCGGGACTCACCTCCTCGGCGAGAGCCTGGTAGCTCAGCACGAGCCGGTGCCGGAGCGCGTCGCGCGCCAGAGCCTGCAGATCCTCCACGAGCGCGTACTCTCGGCCGCGGATCAGCGCGAGCGCCCTCGATCCCTGCACGAGTGAGATCGGCCCTCGCGGGCTCGCTCCGTAGGAGATGTAGGGAGCGATGCCCGACAATCCATGTGCCTCCGGCTCGCGTGTCGCAGTCGCGATGTCCACGGCGTAGCTGACGAGCGAGGGATCGACGTAGATGTCGAACACCGCCCGCTGCAGCGCCTTCAGGTCGCCGAGCGAGACGGCCTCACGGAGCTCTGGCGCCTTGATGAGCTGGCGCTGAACGACGGTCAGCTCCTCGTCGTGCGCCGGGTAGCCGATGACGACCTTGAGCATGAACCGGTCGATCTGAGCCTCCGGCAGCGGGTAGGTGCCTTCGGACTCGATCGGGTTCTGGGTCGCCATCACGAGGAACGGCTCGGGCACGGGATACGTCGTATGCGCGATCGTCACCTGACGCTCCTGCATGACCTCCAGCAGCGCGGACTGAACCTTTGCGGGCGCCCGGTTGATCTCGTCGGCGAGGAGGAAGTTGCAGAAGACCGGCCCGAGCTCGGTGTCGAACTCGCCGTCGCCGACGCGATAGATGCGCGTTCCGACGAGGTCGGAGGGTACGAGGTCAGGAGTGAACTGCACGCGCGCGAACGTCCCGCCCAGGACTCCCGCGGTCGTCTTGATCGTCAGCGTCTTGGCGAGACCGGGGACACCTTCGATCAAGAGATGCCCCTGCGCGAGCAGACAGACGAGCACCCGTTCGAGCATCGCGTCCTGCCCCGCGATCACGCGCCTGATCTCGAACAGCGCCTGCTCGAGCTGCTCCTTCGCCTGCGGCGGAGACGGGACGGCGGCTTCGTCCGACTGCTCGGTCACGTAAAGCTCCTCTCTCGCGGCTTCCTCTCGGACCTATACGAAAGCAGACGAAGCTGAGTTTGGGGTAAGACCTCGCCAGCTGCGCCTGGTCGGCGCGTTCGCGAAGCGCGGCGGGTGCGAGACATCCGGCCGATGATGAGAAAACTCTCATGGAGCGCTCACCGTCCACTGCTTGCGGTGGGTCACACTCTGCTCGAGGAGGTCACATGGTTGAGCGACAGGTGTTGACGGCCTCCAACACGGCGATGTTCAAGTGAAGACGGGTATGACGACGTGGACGACAACCCGATACGGGGATGGCTGGTGACGAGGACAGACACAACGACTGAAGGCGCACCGGGCTCGATTCGGCGAACCGGCGGCCCCGACCGGACGTCGGTAGAAGCTGTGTTGGCGACGGCACAGGGTGAGCTGGACCGCCCTGGATGGCTCCGTTCGCGTTTCGCCGGCACCCGAACACGAATTCTCGCCGCGTTCGCGGTGCTCGCCGCCGCCTCCACGGGAACATCGTCCAGGGGAGCAAGGAAGATCAGTGCGCGCGGTTGTAACAGCGACGAACGCCGGCTGTTCGTCTGAACGCGAGCCTTCGAGCAAGATCGGCGCCCATGCACCGGGCGCCGATCTCGCGTTCCGCGGCTGACTCGATCGGTGCGAGATTCGCTGCGAGTGATCGAGCGCCAGGACCGATCAAAGTTGATGGCCGAGCTTCGCGCGCTGCGGCAGTCGCGGGCTCGTCCCCCCAACGAGAGGCGTCAAGAATTCCCGCTGCTGAGCCGGAGGTGTCGCTGGTAGGAATCTTCGCTCAGTGACAAGAGCCGGCGCCCGTGTCCTTGAACGGCCCGTATGCCAGCGCATAGCGCGCGACCGCCGGCATGTAACGCCAGGCGTACTCATCTGTCCCGAGAGTGAACTCCAGGATGCCCAGACTCGAGACGTCGCGCACCTCGCTGTTCGGCCGCACCTCGGGGAACGCGCCTACCTCCTTGCCGCCTGAGCCGACGACGAACTCGCGGATCCCGCGGGTCGTGTCGAGCGCGCCGCTCGGCGTCTGCGGGGCGAAGCGCTCGTAGTCGTGGTCGTGCCCGACGAGAACGAGATCGGCATTCGCGTCGTAGAGCGCTTGCCAGAAGGCCTGGTAGGTCGAGTCGCTCCCATGGGCTCCGGACGAGAAGCGCGGGTGATGCCAGTAGGCCAGGGTGCAAGACGCGGACGCATTGGCGTTGAGATCCGCGCGAAGCCACTGCTCTTGCGCTGAGCCCGCGCCGCAGCCGCCGACTGCCGAGCAGTTGGAGTTGAGCGCGATCAGATGCCAGCCGCCGAGGTCGAAGCTGTAGTAGCCCTTCGTGGGATCGCCCGCGGCCGCGCCAAAGTACTGGTAGTAGCCCGCCGCGCCCCCGGTTTGGTACTCGTGGTTCCCAGGCGCCGGATGCGTGATGGCCTTCACACGCCCCCAAGACGGGTCGTAGGAGGCGCCGAACTTCGAGAGCGTCCCGTCCTCGTATTGGAGGTCACCGAGGACGAGGACAGCCTCGTAACCCGCTCCGACCAGAAGATCGGAGGTCGCTCGCTGACGACATTCGAGGTCTTCGCCGAGTCCACCGTTGAAGGAGCTGCTCGCCGGATCGCAGGCGATGTCGCCGGCCGCGGCGATTTTCGTCCCTGCCAGTGCCGAACCGTTGTCGTCCACGACTGTGCCGAGCCCCGAGCCGTCCGCGATCGTCGCCCCCGAGGGATTCGAGAGCTGCACGGCGAGCGTCTCGTCCTGCTCGTCGAGCGTGTCGCCGACGACCTGGACGGCGATCGTTCGTGTCCGATTGCGCCGGTCGAGCGAAAGGCTGCCCGACGCCGCAACGTAGTCGCCAGGAGCGGTCGCGGTTCCGTTCGACGTGGCGAAGAAGACGGTCGCAGCGGCCTTCGAGGGCCCGGAGAGCTGAACCGTGAAGACGAGCGACACGGAACCGCTCGAGCCCTCGACCGCGGTGGCGTCAGAGATCGTGAGCGAACCGCTCCCGCCTCCGGGACGTGCGGCGAGCGCACCGCCGACGACGGACACGATGAGCACCGCCGCGAGGACGACTACGGCAGTGCGTTTCCAGGCTGAACGCATGGTTCTATCTAACCCTCATTCGCGAACAAGTCAATTTGCTGGGAACGCGTCAACCATCTCAATCGATGCGACAGCTCTCGCGACACCGCCTACGCAGAAGGCGAGAGCGAGTCGCCCAGCTTCGACGACCTCAGCGAGGTCAACCTTGTCATCGAGGTCGACTGCGTGACGATGGTCCATCCTCGCACGCAGCGGTAGGCGCGGGTTCGGGCCCCCATCGAGCAACTGCTGCTCGATGGCCTGCCAGTACGCGGCGTTGTTCACGTGACCGAGGACGTCGATGTCGGTCGCGCGCAGCGGCCAGGTGGTCCGCGTCGCTTCGGTTTCCGGAACAGGCAGCTCGAGTCGCGTCGAGACGACGCGGCCTCCTGCCGCTTCCGCGTACTGCTCGAAGTCCTTGATTCGGGCCGGCCGCGTGTCGGGTCCGAGGTGGACCCACGCGCTGTCGAGCTCGATCCTGCCGCCGTTGTCGCCCACGAGAGACATGCGCCTACCGGCGGCGACGCTCGCGGTTCCGCTGCACCAGGTCGCGAGCTCCACGTAGTCGTCCTCGATCGGCGCCGTCACGACCTCGATCCGTATGTGGCGCATGACCCAGAGATGGTCGGGAGCGCCCCAGCCGGTCTCGTCGACGTCGTCCATCGCGACGTCCTGGAGGTAGCGAGCGACCGAGTCCAACCGGAGCCGACCGTCTTCCGCCCTATCGGAGAGCCGGATGCGGCGGGTCGCGCGAAAGATCCTGCCCATCGTGGGGATCGGAACGAGGTCAGAGCCCATACGAGAGTGTCGTCGTCAACCAGTCGGCCGCTGCAGCGGCGTGGGCGGGATCGATCTGGTGCGCGACATCGGACTCGTGGTACTCGACATCGAGGCTGCCCGCCTCGAGCAGCTCCCGCGCACGCCTCGCGAAATCCACCTCCATGATCGGATCGGCTCGCCCGTGCGCGACGAACACGCGCGTGTCTCGTCCCGAGAATGCCGGCTCCCAGTCCGGGACGACGGGCACGAACCCCGAGAAGGCGAGGATCCCGGCCGGCGCAGGGCGGTCCTCCCCCAGACCGAGCGCGTAGCTCATCACCGAGCCCATCGAGAATCCACCCAGCACCGTGCGCGAGGGCATGAAACCCGTACGCGCCCAGAGCTCGTCGTGGAAGGTCGCAAGCTGGTAGTACGCGCGGCGGAACGTGTTGGGATCCGGGTAGCCGACCCGCGGCACGACATACCAGTGGAACCCCGGCCAGCCTGGAAGCTGGAGCGGCGCTCGGGGCGTGACGACGTGGAGCCGGCGTTCGGGATCGAGCACATCGGCGAGCGAGAGCAGGTCGTTCTCGTCGGAGCCGCGCCCATGGTGCAGCACAAGCAGACCTGCCGGCTCTCCCTCCGCCGGCCGCTCGCGAAACGTGGGAACTCTTTTCACGATGACGCTTCGTCGCCGGGGTGTGCTGGGTGATGCGAGGCAAGGACGCAGGGAGCGCCGATATGAGTCATATGGGCGCGACTCCCGGGGCCCCCAGAAAGTGCGCCAGCACTTTTTGGGTAGGGCTGAGGACGCTGCATCGCGCCGCCCAGCACACCCCCGGGGGCACAAGGCTTCATTGTGAAACGAGTTCTTAGCGCCAGTCGACCGAGACCACGTCGACGGGATGCTCGAGGCCCTTCAGCAACTCGGCCCGCGGCTCCGACAAGCGGAACGCGCCGCCGACACCGTCGAGCGTCTCCACGCTGACCAGGATCTCGGCGGCGCTCGCGGCACCACCGATCCGCGAAGCGACGTGAACGTCTTGCCCGCCGTAGTCGCTCGACCCACCCGCCTGGAAGGCGCCGCCCGTGTGGACGCCGATCCGGACGTCGGGCGCGAACACCTCTCCGTCCAGCGCACGCTGGATCCCGACAGCTGCCTCGATGGCCGCCTTCGGGTTCCCGAACGAGGCGAAGAAGCCGTCGCCCGTGTTCTTGATCACCTCGCCGCCGGTCTCCGCGATCCGCTCGCGAACGAGCTCGTCGTGGCGCACGAGCAGCTTCCTCCACTTGTCGTCGCCGAAGGTCGAGAGCAGCCGCGTCGAATCCACGATGTCGGTGAAAAGAAATGTGCGGCGGGCTTCGAGTCGGCCCAGGAGCTCGTTCGCGCGCTCCTCGTCGAGCCTGGCGCCGAGCCGCGCGAAAGCGGCCAGCGCTCCCTCGAGCTCGACGGCCGACCCCTGCTCGTCACCGCGGCGCCGCAGCGCGACCCCGAGCAGCATCCGCGCCTGCGCGGTCTCGTAGGGCGCGCCGACCCGCTGCCACTCTTCCCGTGCCAGCCTGAATCCTTTCGCCGCTCCGTCCCAGTCCTTCTCGGAGAGCTTGATCCGGCCGGTCGCGAGATGGACCATCGCATCGAACGCAGGAGCGCGCCGCTGTCCGATTTTGTACGAGTCGACGACGTGCTCGAGCTCCTGCGCAGCGGCACGTGCAGTCTTCAAATCGCCGGCTGCGATCGCGATCTCCACGTGAGCAGGAAGCGCGCGCAGCCGCATCAACGGCGCCTCGACGTCCCGCAAAAAGTGCGTAATTCCGGCGACCGCACTGTCGACCTTCC
>Ga0136613_10000882_pt1 | contig 14734 bp, 16 predicted proteins | sample AntDrymUQ2722106_2_FD_106649 | JGI IMG/M metagenome (GOLD analysis project Ga0136613, IMG submission 106649) | Polar desert sand microbial communities from Dry Valleys, Antarctica - metaG UQ272 (21.06) | ecosystem: Environmental > Terrestrial > Soil > Desert | place: Antarctica: Dry Valley... | reverse complement strand
GATCCTACCCCGCCGGTCCGAGATGGGGAAGGTGATCCTGCCAGCAAAACGCTCCCCACCCCGCGGCGAAAGAAGCCCGGCCGCATCGAGGACCCCCGTGCCGAGATCCAACCTCCCAGCCGCACCCACAAATCCCGAAATACCCCGCGGCGGCGCGTACCCCAAACGAAATTCTTCTATAGTAGAAAGCTGAATGCGGCGGTCTTTCAGGTAGCGGCGGGCGTTCTCTGCTTCCGGGGTTTCGGACCTTAGGAGGTACTTGTTGTAGTAGACGGTGGCGGCGGCGAGGGCCCTGTGGATCTGACGTCGACGGAGGGTACGTTCCCTTGCGGCGTCGGGATCTCCCCCGCCCTCGAACTGCAGCTCCACGCCGGAGCGGTCGGCGAGGTAGGAGACCGCATCTGAGAACTCCAGAGACTTGAGGTCCATGACGAGCTTGATGGCGTCCCCGCCCATTTTGCACCCGAAACAGTGGTAGAGGTTCTTCTCCGGGTCGACGCTGAAGGAAGGGGTCTTTTCCTGGTGGTCGGGGTAGGGGCAGAGGCCTGCGAAGCGGGCTCCCTGCCGCTTTAGGGCCGTGAACTCGGAGGCCACCTCGACGATGGTGGACGCCTCCCTGACCTCCTCTATGCTGCGTTGTGAGATCCTCAACCCCGGTCCCCCGTTGTACCGGCCTACAGATATCTGCGTTCTCACTTGGTGTGCACCAGGGGTAATGTTACTCTACCTGGGGTCATATACTGCCAGCTAAAGCAGGCAGCTTGCCGCTGCGCGAGATGTACGAGGGCTGGCCGTTCTTCCGGAAGCTCGTCGACTTCATGCAGATGACCCTGGCCAAGAGCGACCTGCGCATAGCCGAGAACTATACCTCGCTCGTCTCCGACCCGGCTATCCGTGAACGACTATGGCAGAGGATCTCCGGCGAGCACGCCTCATGTGTGGAGGCCCTGCTCCGCGTTACGGGGAACGAAAACCTCCTAGATGACAGTCCTGTGCTCCAGAGATCGATACGGCGGCGCAACCACTACGTGGACCCGCTCTCCTATCTTCAGGTCACGCTGTTGCGCCAGCCCCGCGCCATCAGCGCAAACGCCCCAGAGAGTGAGAACGTGCTGAACGTCCTGCTGCTCTCTGTCTCGGGCGTATCCTCAGGGATGCTCAGTACCGGCTGAATCGCTTCTGCTCGACGTGCTCCGGAGCGCCAAGGTGCATGAGCCCGGATTCCGTGGGGCTGAAGCCGCAAAGTTCGTAGAACCCCCGCAGGTGCGGCTCGAAGTCCACGTGTAACCACTCCACGTCTCTGTCCCCGGCTTCTGAGGCCGCCCTCAACACCAGCCGGCGTCCTATACCGCGCCGCCGCATCTCCGGATGGACCGTGGTGTCCAGGATAAACCCGTGGACGCCCCCGTCCCACGCGACGTGAACGAATCCGACGAGGCGCCGCCCGCGGTAGGCGCAGAGATATACCAGACTACGTTTCAATACGGGATTCCAGTCCCGCGATTCGTGCCTGCACCACGCCGCCGCGAACAGCTCGTCGAGCTCCCCCGTGCTGACGGGAGGATCGACGCGATACACGACTCGGCGGTCATCCCTGTGTGTTCGTGTCAAGCCGATTTCCTCTCGGCCCGCGCTATCAAGCGAAGATCTCCCCCCTGGGCATAAAGAGCCGCCTGTAGGTCGCCAGGGCGTATCTGTCGGTCATGCCAGCTACGAAATCTATGGTCTCCGTTATGGGGTCGGGATCGCTGTCAGGCCGCTCCTCCTGGTGCTCGAGGTAGTACTCGAATAGGGCCTTAACTACCCTGGCCGCCTTCTGGTTCTCTCTCGAGCCCGGTTTGTCGTACACGCGCCGGAAAAGCCATGCCCTGAGCTCCAAAAGGGCCCCGTATACCGGATCCGACAGGGATATCTCACCTTTCACTGTCGAGTTGGAGATCATATCCCTTACGAGGGTGTCGATCCTGGCGCTCATCTGTTCTCCGAGAACCGATATCGAACCTCCCGGGAGGTCGCTGCTGGCGATGATCCCTGCCCGCAACGCGTCATCCACGTCGTGGTTCACGTACGCGATCCTGTCAGCGACGCGTACGATTTCACCCTCCCTGGTGGATGGATAGCCCTCTCCTGTATGGTTACGTATCCCGTCTCTGACCTCGTACGTAAGGTTCAATCCGTCTCCTTGTTTCTCGAGGTGGTCGACGACGCGCAAGGAGTGTTCGTTGTGGCGGAAGGTGCGTCCGTGGGCTGCGAGGGCATGGGAGAGAGCTTCTTCTCCGGTGTGTCCGAATGGGGTGTGGCCGAGATCATGCCCGAGGGAGATCGCCTCCGTGAGGTCTTCGTTGAGGCCGAGAGAGCGGGCTATGGTACGCGATATCTGCATCATCTCCAGGGTGTGCGTGAGGCGTGTCCTGAAGTGGTCGCCATCAGGGGAGATGAAGACCTGAGTCTTGTGCATGAGCCTGCGGAAGGCCTTGGCGTGGATAATGCGGTCCCTGTCGCGCTGGAAGTCGTTTCGGACCCCGTCGTGAGGCTCCGGCCTCTGGCGTCCTGCGCTGTTCTCAACGGCCCAAGAGAGAGTGTCCCGACTGAGGCCGGCCCCGGGTCTGGGAGATCTCATACCCTGCGTCCGGCGCCGGCGAGTCGGGGGCCGACCAGGGTATTTCCGGGAGCGTGGGCCAGGACGTGGGAGCGGACTACCCTGAGGACGCTCTCTTTCGGCCCCGTTTGCGCGGGCGCTTGACGGATGGGGTATTCGACCAGTGTTCTCAGGCTTTCGAGAGTGCCTGGAGCGAGCGGGAACGCGTCGCCGGTCGCCGAGCGGCATTCCTGGCACAGGACCCCTCCGTGGTCGGGGGCGAATTGCAGCGGCTCCGAAGCGACGTCGAGGTCCGTTCCACACACCAGGCAGACGTCCAGTTGCGGCGCGTAGCCGGCCAGGATGGAGAGCTTTATGCCGAGGGCCGCTTCGATGGTCTCGAAGCCAGAATCGCACGTCTCCAGCGTGTCGAAGGCGTTGTAGAGCAGATTGAAGACCCTTCGGTCCCCCTCGTCGCCTCCCGAGAGGGCGCGCACGCTCCCTACCATACCTGCTGCGGTCTCGAAGCGGGCGAGATCCTCCCTGACGCCGTGGAAGCTGCGGAGCGTCTCCGCCTGGGTCACCGTGTCGAGCGTCCTGCCGTGGTAGGCGATGAAGTCGACGCAGGAGAGCGGTTCGAGGCGGGCGCCAAAGCGTGACCTGGTACGCCTGATGCCCTTCGCGATGGCCGAGACGAGCCCTGCGTCCCTGGTGTAGAGGTCCAGGATCCTGTCCGCCTCCGAGTAGCGGATCGAACGCAGCACGATCCCCTTACTCTTGTAGACCGCCACCTTCGGCCTCCTCCATCACGGCGACGCTCCGGCTCATGCCGAGCCGGGACGCACCTGCGTTGAGTATGTCCAGGGCGTCCCTGAGGGTGCTGATACCACCCGAGGCCTTTACAGCAAGACCTTCGGGTGCCTCTTCCCTGAGCAGGGCCACATCTTCTGGAGTTGCGCCTACAGGGCCGAAGCCCGTCGAGGTCTTCACGAAATCCGCGCCGCTTGCGGCCACGATCTGTGTCGCGAGCCGCTTCATCTTGTCCGAGAGGTAGGCGGTCTCGATAATGACCTTGACGACCACGTCATTCAAGCCATTGTTCATGGCTACCGCGCTTACCTCCTGGGTGAGGCTCGCGAGCTCGTCGGCGACGTAGTCGAACTCCCCTGAGAGGAACTTCGAGATGTTCATGACCACGTCGAGCTCCGAGGCTCCCCTGGTGACCGCTTCGCGAACGGCCGCAACCTTCACCGCGGTGGCCTCATATCCAAAAGGGAAGGAGATCACCGTCGCCACCTTCACGTCGGCCCGACGCAGCTCCCTGGCGGCAAGAGGGACGTAGGAGGGCGGGATGCACACCGCCGCGAAATGATAGCGGGTAGCCTCCCCACAGAGGCGTACGATCCCCTGCTCCGTGGCATCCGGCTTCAAGAGAGTATGGTCCACCGTCTTCGCGAACTCGCGCACCCTCATCGCCAAAACGCTACACTCCTCTCTCGACCCTACACAAAGGGTGATTATAAACCCAACCGCTCCAGAAACTTCCTGTCGCTCCTCCATCCCTGGCTAACCTTTACCTTCAGGTCGAGGTAGATGCGGGTGCCGAGGAGGCGTTCGACGTCGCGGCGGGCCTCGGTGCCGATCTGCTTTATGGTTCTTCCGCCCTTGCCGAGCACGATCATACGCTGAGTAGCCCGTTCGACGTGGATGACGGCGTAGACGACTGTGACGTTCTGCTTGGTCTCTACGTCTTCGATCTCGACGGCCACGGCATGCGGCACCTCTTCCCTGAGCACGTTCAGGGCCTTCTCCCGCACGTACTCGGCGAGGATAAGCGACTCGGGGTAGTCCGTCACCATTCCCTCCGGGAAATAGCGGGGCCCGCGCGGTAGTAGTTCGACGACGGATTCCATCAAGGGTTCGACGTTGGTGCCGTTGGATGCGCTGATCTGGAACACATCGGCCCATTCCCCTAGCTCCGAGACCGCATCTACTATTGGCAGTGCGCTTTCACGAGTGGGCAGGAGGTCGGTCTTGTTGATGGAGACGATGGCCGGGGTGCCCGAACCGGCTACGAGGCAGGCTACGTACCTGTCACCGCGTCCGAGCCCCTCCGAGGCCTGCTGCGCGTCGAAGAGCAAGAGGATGACATCCGACTCGGAGAGGCTATCGAGGACCTGCTCCTGCATCCTGGCTCGTAGGGTGTCGCGTGGCTTCTGGGAGCCGGGAGTGTCAACGAAGATCGCCTGGTATCCAGGGCCGTTGCGGACGCCCCGGATCGGGCTTCGCGTCGTCTGAGGACGGGATGAGGTGATGGAGACCTTCCGGCCGACGAGCCTGTTGACGAGCGTGCTCTTGCCGACGTTGGGCCTGCCTACTACGGCGATAAAACCGCTGCGGAGTCCGTTACTCTCTACACCACGCGCGATCTCTTCCATCACAGGTCCTCCGGTCCGAAGGAGTTGGGAAGGATCTGGTCGAACGGGTAGCGCTGTAGTCCCCTACCATCCTCGACGACGACCTCCCTGCAAGAGAACTCCCGCAAGACCTGGCGGCAGGCCCCGCAAGGAAAACATGGCGAGGCGTTAGGGCTAAAGACGGCGACCAGTTCGATCTCCCTGTCTTCAGGGTCTGCAGAGGCCATGGTCGTGGCTGCGTTTCGCTCCGCACAGATCGAGAGTCCGTAGGAGGCATTCTCGACGTTCGAGCCTGAGTGTATGGTGCCGCCTCCTGTCAGGATCGCCGCGCCGACGTGGAAGTTACTGTACGGCGCGTATGCCCGGCTTGCGGCCGCGCGGGCGGCCTCCATCACGGTCTCAGGGTCCAAGGCTCCTCCCCTCATAACAGTTGAAATGCGGCCGTCGTGACGAGGACCCCGATCACAGCCCCCATTATCACCTGGTAGACGCTATGAATCCCGCTCTCGACGCGACTCTGGCAAACGAGCAGGGCCATGAGGAGTGAGATCACGGAGATAAGCCCGGCGTAAAAACCTGCGCCGCCATCGACGGCTATAAAGCTCGCGGCGACCCACCCTGCAAAGGCGACCGCCGCGTGCCCTGAAGGCATCCCGCCGGCGAAGGAGTTCGGGGCGTGGGTCAGCGCCTTGCCGAAGAGGACGACGAGCACGATCACGCCAAGCGAGACGAGGGTGAGGTGGGCCGGCTGGCGCCTTATGCTCTCGAGAGTAGCCAGGGAGAGCGGTCCCAGATCGTCAGCCAGGATGAGATAACCGACGAGCAGGGCCCCGACGCTCGAGACCAGCACGGCGCCCGCCGAGATGTCCTTGGCGAGCTTGGCCAGAGGGTGGTACTCCCTTGTGGCAAGGTCGACTATGAACTCCATTGCCGTGTTGAACATCTCGGTCACGAAGACAAGGAGTATGGTCAGAACCAGGACCGCGAGCTCTAACTTGCTGACGCCCAGGAGTAGGCTCGCCACGAGGACCACGACGGCCACAACGACGTGGAAGCGCATGTTGCGCTGGGTCCTGACTGCGGAGATCATACCCCTGTAAGCGTGCTCGAAGCTGCGGGCTACGCCCTGCTGGCCCTTGCCCGGCCGCTCAACCTTCCTGGTCACGAAGCTCCTCCATTACGGCCCGCTGGACCCTCGCCATCTCAGTAGCCCCGAAGTCTTCCCCGTGGTCCATGCCGCCCAAGTGTAGCGCGCCGTGTACCACGAGTTCGTCGACGCCCATCTCGGGGTCAGCGCAGAGGGGGCAGATCACGACCTCCCCCACCATCTCCCCGTAAGGTCCGTCCACCTCGAAGCTGAGCACGTCCGTAGGCTCGTCTCTGTCTCTGAACCTCAGGTTGAGATTATGGATCGTCTCTGGGTGCACGAGGGCAACTGAGACCTCGCCGATTTGCTCCAGTTCGAGGCCCAGTTTGGAGAAGGAAGAGGCGAAGAGGTGGGCAGCTCGCTTCGTATCGAGCCCGGCGTAGCCCACCTCGTCCAGAACGGCGACGGGCATGGGTGGATCACGCCTCAGGTGGTCTCTCCGTTTGTGGCGATCACGGCCTAACTCGCCGCCTTTCCGTTGCGGGTATCGCCCTGGTCATCAGGATACGCGATGCGCGGGCCGAGGAACCCTATGAGCGCCTCGCGGATTGCCTCCCCTGCTTCGTGGATATCGTGCATGGTGAGCTGGCACTCGTCGAACTGGCCGTCCTGCAACTTCCTCCTGACCGTATCGGCGACGACGTCGTCGATACGCTTCGGGGTCGGCTTAGGTAGAGATTTCACGGTCGCCTCGATAGAGTCTGCGAGCATCATGATTCCTGCTTCCTTGCCGCGGGGCAGGCCGCTGGAGTAGCGGAAGTCCGACTCGCGGACCGCATCCTCGTCGGGGGCGTCCTCGAGGGCTTTGCGGTAGAAGTACTCGATGCGGGTCGATCCGTGGTGCTGGGCGATGATGTCAAGGATCTCCTGCGGCAGTCCCCAGGCGCTCCCTATCTCGAGGCCGTCCTTTACGTGGCGTTTGATCACCTTTGCCGAGAGCGTCGGGGAGAGGGCAGCGTGCGGGTTGATCTGGGCGATCTGGTTCTCGATGAAGTAGGCAGGATGTTCCATCTTGCCTATATCGTGGTAGTAGGCACCGACCTGGGCGAGCAGCGCGTCGGCACCGACCCTCTCAGCCGCCCTCTCTGCGAGTAGGCCGACCTGCATCGAGTGGGAGAAAGTGCCTGGAGCGTTACGCAGAAGCTTGTCGAGCAACGGATTACGGGGGTCCGAGAGCTCGAGTAGCTTCAAAGGGGTGAGGATGTTGAAGGCGTCTTCCAGGAAAGGCAGCAGCACCGTCGCGAGCATCAGCGAGAGGAGACCGTTGCCTAGCCCGAGCAGGCCCAACCACAGGGCGTCTTGCGGATCGCCACCGCCGATCAAACCCACGGCGAACGTCACTACGCCCATGACCGCGGCGATGACAAGCCCTGCCTTGAGTAGCCGCTTGCGCGAGTCCACGCGCACGGTGGTGTAGATGGCGAACCCCGACCCGAGCAGAAGGGCGGCGGTCAGGAGGAAGTTGTTGCCGCTGAGGATCCCTACGTTGACGCTGGTGATCACCACCATCAGGAACATGAGCCTCGGCCCGAGCAGCATGGTTCCGATGATGGAGAGGCCGGCGAGCGGTGTGAGGTAGGGGTCGAAGTCCAGCTCAATAAAGAACCTGGCGAGCGCCGTGAAAAGAACCGTGAGCGAGGCGGCGAGCACGAGCCGTATCGCCGTGTTCGTTTTGAGTATGCGTTGCCCGAAACGCTCGAGGAAGTACCAGGCGATCCACATCTCCGCCGCGACCACTATGCCAACCCCCACCAGAGCCAGCCATGGGTCGGATTGCTGGAGCAGTTCGAGCGACTCGAGCCGCGACCTATCGCTCTGGTCTATGATACCCTGGGAGATGACGCGTTCGATCAGGGGCCTTGGTCCTATCCCGATGAGCGCCGTCAAAGTGAGCCAGGTCAAAGCGGTGAGCCCGAAGTAGAGCCTGACCTTGGGTATCCTCTCGATCCAGGCCCTGAAGATCTCGAAACGCGTCGGCGAGCGGTGGAGTTCATCTACCCGCTTGCCCGGTGGTTTCTTGAGGCTTCTCTTCCCGATTTTCATGGTGGCTCCCGGCCCTGTGGCCTAGGCTCTGTCGCCTTCTCCGGCCCCTTCGTAGGCATCGACTATACGCATGACGAGGTCGCTGCGCACGATGTCGTCGCGCCTCAACCCTACGAATGATACGCCTTCTACGTCCGTGAGCGCGTTCCTGGCGTCTTGCAGGCCGGTTATGCGGCCTTTCGGGAGATCCACCTGAGTTATGTCGCCCGTGATGACCATCTTGGAGCCGAAGCCGAGGCGCGTGAGGAACATCTTCATCTGCTGAGGTGTGGTATTTTGCGCCTCATCCAGGATGATAAACGCGTCATTAAGGGTTCTCCCTCTCATGAAAGCCAGGGGTGCTATCTCGATTATACCGCGCTCCAGGTGCGCCTGGAACCTGGCCGGGTCGACCATCTCGTAGAGTGCGTCGTAGAGCGGCCTGAAGTAAGGATCTACCTTGGCCATCACGTCGCCAGGCAGGTACCCGAGCGACTCACCCGCCTCGACGGCAGGCCTGGTCAGTATGATCCTGGACACCTCTCCTCTATTCAGGGCCTCGACGGCCAGTGCCACGGCCAGGTAAGTCTTACCCGTCCCCGCCGGGCCGATGCCGAAGACGACCTGATGCTGGCGAATGGCATCGGTGTACGCCTTCTGGTTGCGGGTCTTCGGCGCGACCCGCCGCCCGCGGTGCGTGAGGATCACATCCCCTAGCACCTCCCGCCCGCCGCCATCATCGGCCATCTTGTAGAGGCGCTCGGCGGTCTCCGGCGTTGGGTGGTGCCCCTCCTCGGCGAGCCCGACCAGACCATCGAAGACGGCCTCGGCCTTCTCCACAGCCCCCTCGGTACCGCGCAGGACGATCTCATTCCCCCGCACTACGACCTCGCACTCGACGAGCTCCTCGACCCTTCTCAGTACGGAGTCGCGATCCCCGAAGACCTCGAGCGCCCTTCCTGGGGGTATGACGAGCTTGACTTCTACTTGATTGCCGGTTGTCGTTTCCGTGTTGCCTCCCTCTGGTCGACGCTAGTCAGCTAGTCAGCACTTCAGCTTGTCAGCCCTTTGGCGGGCGACATTGCTTTCAGCGCGTGACTCGAGCCCGTCCGTACGCTGGCGACTTTGCTCCGACGTGCAGAGAGATCGCCACCACCTCTTGATGCCTGAGACCTGTAACCTGAAGTCTTCTTCATTGCAGTCGACCTCGCACCAGGGCAGAGAGGGTGCGGCCTTCGGCGCGGGCGCCGGAGAGCTCTATGGCACGCGCCATGACGGTTCCCATATCTTTCATGTCCTGCGCTCCTGTATCGTCTATGGCCCTGTCGACTATCTCCTCGAGTTCTCCCTGCGAAAGCGGCTCGGGAAGGTAGGTGCGGACGATCTCGGCTTCCGCCGACTCGGATGCCGCCCGTTCCTCTCGTCCGGCTTTGCGGAACGCTTCTGCGGACTCGTCGCGCTGCTTGAGCTGGCGCCTGAGGATGGTCTGCTCCTCCTGCTCGGTCAGCGGCCTTCCCGCCTCGATCTCGGCGTTTTTTAGCGCTGCGCCGAGCATGCGTAGGGCGCCGACAAGGGTTCTGTCGCGTTGCTTCATGGCGTCTTTGGTATCGCTCTGTATTCGGTCCGTTATGGTCACGGCATTCCCAGCCGCTTGCCGCCCATGACGTGAAGATGAAGGTGGAAGACCTCCTGCCCCGCGTCGCGGCCATTGTTGATCCTGATCGCATATCCGCCCTCTGTTACGCCGAGCTTCTCGGCGACGGAGCTCGCCACCTCGAAAAGACGCTTGAGCACGGTGTCTGGCAGGGCACCGATCTCCTCCAGGTTCGCGACGTGCTCCTTTGGGATGACGAGAACGTGAACGGGAGCCTTGCTGTTTATGTCTTCGAAGACCAGCACATCGTCCTCGTCGTGGACCACCTCGGCATCGATTTCCCCTCGCACTATTCTACAGAATATGCAGTCTGCCTCGCTCACGGCCACCTCCTCTAACGTTCGACCCTGCTCTCCAACGCGGCTAGCGCGCGTGCCACTGCTACTATACCGGCGGTCTCGCTGCGGAGCCTGTACGGGCCCAGTCCGCCGAAGGTGATGCCGGCCTCCTCCGCGAGCCGCAACTCCCCCTCGCCCCATCCGCCCTCAGGGCCCACGAAAAGACTCGCTGGAGACTGGACGACGGCCTCGACGGGCTTGAGGTCAGGGGCATTGTGTAGGAGCACACCAGCCTCCCCCACCTCTGAGGCGGCGTCCTCGAACGACACGGGCTCGGCCACTTCGGGCACGCTGAGCCTGAGCGACTGGCGCGCCGCAGCCTCCGCCACCCGCCGCCAGCGCCAGACCTTCCCCTCGCGCGGGTTCACGATGCCGCGCTCGGCCAGGAGCGGCACTATGCGCGTGGCGCCGACCTCGGTAACCTTCTCGACAACGAGGTCCATCCTTCCACCCTTGGGTACCGCCTGATAGAGTGAGATCTCCACCCGGGCGCCATCGGGCGCCGCCAACCCCTCCACGACGGCGGCCCCTCTACCACCGCACAGCCTGGCGGCGAAGAGGCGTCCCGCGCCGTCTACTACCTCTACGGGGTCTCCGTTCTTGCCCCGCAGGACCTTGAGAACGTGGTTGGCCTCGCCTGCCGGCAGCTCAAGCATCCCGCCAGGCTCCAATGCGGAGTCGACGAAGATACGGGTAATGGGCGTGCGCGTAACGAAGCCCCCTACCGGAAGACTCCCCTGAGACGGTCGAAGAACGAGCCTCCACCGCCGTTGTAGGTCTCTTCGCCGCTGGTAGACTCGAACCTCTCAAGCAACTCTCGCTGCTCCGCCGTCAGACGCGTCGGCACCATGACGTCGACGAGCACCTTGAGGTCCCCGCGCCCACGCCGCCGCAACCGCGGCATCCCATCGCCCCTGAGCGTAAGTGTCGCCCCGGGCTGGGTGCCAGCGTCCACCCTCACCTGTTTCGGCCCTTCGAGGGTGGGTACGTCAACCTCGGCACCGAGCGCCGCATCGACGAAGCTGATCCTCATGCGGTGGATCAAATCCTCCCCGTCGCGCATCAGCTCCTGATCTTCTTTAACGTTGATCCTCACGTAGAGATCACCAGGGGCCGCGCCGGGGTCTCCTGCGTGCCCGCCGCCGGAGATCCGCAGCCTCATGCCGCTCTCGATGCCTTCTGGCACCCGCAGCCGCCGGGCCTCGACCTCGGAGATCTTCCCGCTGCCGCGACAGTTGTCGCACACGACATCGATGACGCGGCCGCGTCCACCGCACGTCGAGCACGCCTGGGTCGTCACCATCTGCCCGAGGATACTCTCACGCACCGTCCTAACCGAGCCTGCGCCGCTGCAGGTGGGACAGACGTGCGACTCCGTGCCCCCAACGCCGTCGCAGACACCACAGTTCCTGACAACCTGGACGTTGACCTCACGGTCTGCCCCGAACGCGGCCTCGCGCAGGGAGACCTCTACATCGACTTCAGCGTCACTACCTCGGCTCGGACCCTGCGCGGTAGAGGCGCCGAAGAAAGAGCCTCCGAAAGAGCGGTCGCCGAAGAAAGCCTCGAAGATGTCCTGGAAGCCTCCGAACGGGTCCCCCCCGCCGGGGTAGCCTGCGGCTCCTGCACCGCGCGGCACCTGGTGGCCGTAGGTATCGTAGGCGCGCCTGGCTTCAGGGTTCGAGAGGACCTCGTAGGCTTCGGTGAGCTCCTTGAAGCGGTCTTCGGCCTCGTGGTCGCCGGGGTTCGCGTCGGGGTGGTGGGAGCGGGCGAGACGACGATAAGATTTCTTGATCTCCGCGTCCGAGGCTTCCCTGGACACGCCCAAAATCTCGTAGTAGTCGCGCTTCGTCGCCAACTAGAACCTGGCGTCCAGACAATTTGTCAGGGCCTCCGCGGCCGAGCGGACCGTCGTTATGGCTGCGTCATAGTCCATCCGTTTGGGGCCGATCAGGCTGACAACCCCGTAGGGACGCTCGCGGCGGCTGTAGGCTGAGGCCACGAGGCTCGTGCCCGTCAGGTTCAAAAAGCCGCTCTCTGTGCCGATGGAGACGACGACCCCGCTGCTCGTAACCGAGCGTCGGAGTGCGTCGCCCATCAGGCGCAGCAGCCAGCGCCGGCGTTCGAAGACCTCGATCACGGCCGAGAGGCTTCCCGGGTCGAGGTCGTCCAGGCGGCTCAGGAGGGCCGAGGCGCCCTGGATGAAGACCCCGCGCTCCGTCACCCTTCCCAGCGCCCCGACGGCCTCGAGGACGGCTCCCACGGTCATCGGGTCGTGGTCCGAGAGCGCTGTGCGCGCCGCGAGCCCGAGCTCGAGGTCGGTACCAAGCGGACGCCCCCCAAGCCAGGAGTTGAGTGCTGCGAAGATGCCGCGCAGTTCCTCGTCTTCGACGGGGATGGGGAGTGTAATCGCTGCGCTCGAAGAGGCGCCGCTCTCCATGGATACAACGAGAAGGAGCCTACCTTCGCCCAGCGGCAGGTAGTCGACACGGGCGAGCGACTCGCCGAGCACGGTTGGCCCAGCGACCACAGCCAGAAGACGGGTCACCTCGCTCATCCCCTCCGAGACGCCACGCAGCAACTCGTCTACGTTGCCGTAACCTTCGAGGGCCGCGAACGCCGTGTCGTCCTTCGGGTTCGCTTCCATCAAGGCGTCGACGTAGTACCTGTAACCCCTGTCCGTCGGGACCCTTCCGGCTGACGTGTGCGGGTGGTCGAGCAGGCCTAGCGACTCGAGGTGGGCCAGCTCCGCTCGGATCGTAGAACTGCTCGCGCCCAACTCGTCGGCAAGCGCATGACTCCCGACAGGGGCGCCTGTGGAGATGTAGATCTCCAGCGTCTTGAGCAGTAGCTCGCGTTGCCTCTCTGGTAGTTCGAGGTGTGTCATATCGTGGGTGATTTTAACATGGGTGCGGGGTGACCCAAGCACGCCGCTTCGCGGCTTGTCAGCATGTCAGCACGCTGGCTGCGCCAGCTTGTCAGCACGCTACGCCCTTCGGGCGCTCTCAGCACTTCAGCATTTCGACTTGTTAGCTTGTAGCGTACGCGAGCCCTGGCTGACATGCTGAAAGGCGCCGCAGGTGGCTTGCTGACATGCGGAGCCCGAAGGGCGTAGCGTGCTGAGTTGCTGACGAGTGGAGGCTGCAGGCCGGAGCGTGCTGACATGCTCTCAGATACGAAGCGCGGCAAGGAAGGCCTCCTGTGGTATCTCCACGTTGCCGACCTGCTTCATGCGGCGCTTGCCCTTCTTCTGCTGTTCGAGGAGCTTGCGTTTGCGGGTTATGTCACCGCCGTAGCATTTGGCCGTAACGTCTTTGCGGTAAGCGCGTACGGTCTCGCGCGCGATCACACGCCTTCCCATCGTGGCCTGCACTGGCACCTCGAACTGCTGGCGTGGGATCAACTCTTTGAGCTTCTCGACGAGCGCGCGGCCGCGGTGGTAGGCCTTGTCGCGGTGGACGATGATCGAGAGCGCGTCGACGGTGTCACCGGAGACCAGGACCTCGACCTTGACCAGGTCGGACGGCTCGTAACCTTGCAGCTCGTAGTCGTAGGAGGCGTAGCCTTTTGTGCGGCTCTTCATGGCGTCGAAGAAGTCCGTGATGATCTCGGCGAGCGGCAGGTCGTAGGTGAGCTGCACCCTGCGGGTCGAGATGTACTCCATCCCGACGGAGATACCGCGCCTCTCGTGGCAGAGCCCCATCACGGCCCCTACGTACTCCTTGGGGCAGATCACGGTCGCCCGCACTATAGGCTCCCTGATCTCATCGAAGATCTCGGGTAGCTCGCTCGGGTTGGTGACCTCGACAACCTCGCCCTCGACGACGACCTCGTACTTCACGCTCGGGGAGGAGGCTATGAGGTCGAGGTCGAACTCACGCTCGAGGCGCTCCTGGATGATCTCCATGTGCAAAAGGCCCAGAAAACCGCACCTGAATCCGAAGCCCATCCTGGAGTTCTCGGGCTCGAAAAAGAGCGAGGCATCGTTTAGCTGCAGCTTGGAGAGGGCCTCCCTGAGCCGTTCGAAGTCGTCACCCTCCGTTGGATAGAGGCCTGAGAAGACCGTTGGAAGCGCCTTCGCGTAGCCAGGCAATGGTTCAGAAGCGGGCTCTTGGACCCGTGTGACCGTATCGCCGACGCGCAGCGCTTCGATATCTTTGAGGCCTGCGATCACATACCCCACCTCGCCCGTAGCCAGGACAGGGAGGGCGGTCGGTTTCGGGGAGTAGCAGCCGACCTCGAGGAGCTCGAAGTGCTCTTCGCTCCCCATCGCCCTTACACTGTCGCCCTTCTTCAGCTCACCGTCGAAAAGACGCGCGAGGGAGACGACGCCGCGGTAAGGATCGTAGTGGGAGTCGAAGATGAGGGCACGCGTCTCATCGTGCTCCGTCTGCGGCGCAGGGACGCGGTCCACGATCGCGTCGAGTACCCCCGTTACGTTCTCACCGGTCTTGGCCGAGATCTTGATGATCTCCTCCTCTTCCACGCCGAGGAGTTCCACGAGCTCCTCCGTGACCGTCGCAACGTCGGCTACGGGGAGGTCTATCTTGTTGAGCACGGGTATGATCTCGAGGTCGT